>Ga0335078_10016027_pt1 | contig 11119 bp, 9 predicted proteins | sample Lox_Sample_32_FD_206711 | JGI IMG/M metagenome (GOLD analysis project Ga0335078, IMG submission 206711) | Soil microbial communities from Loxahatchee National Wildlife Refuge, Florida, United States - Lox_Sample_3.2 | ecosystem: Environmental > Terrestrial > Soil > Wetlands | place: USA: Florida...
GACCGAGCTGGGTGGCCGGCTCGCCGTGCTGGCGCCCGCGGCCGCCACCATCGCCGACGGCCTTGGCGGCTCGCTGACCTGGATGGCGGCCCTGGTCTACGGGGTGCGCCGGGCGCTCGGGCTGCGCCGGGAGGGCGGCCCGCCGGCCGCCCGCGCGCGCGGGCGGTTCAGCACCGCCCGTGAGCTGCCCGCACTCGACGCCGCCGGGCCGGCCGGCCGCCGCCCGGCCCGGCGCGGGCCGGGACCGCGCGGGGCCGCGCTGGCCGGCCGGGCCGACGGAACCCCTCGATGATCCGCAGGCTGTTCTGGCTCGTGCTCGGCGCCGTCCTCGGCGTGACCGGGTACCGCCGGGCGACGGCACTGGCCCGGTCCCTGCGGCCGGTCCGCGGCGCGGCCAGCCTCGCCCACTTCGCCGGTGACGTCCGCGAGGGCATGGCGCTGTATATGGAACGACAGGCCGCGGCGGCACCGTCTACCCTCGAAACGCACCGGCGGCGCGGCCTGGACCAGGGCCGGCCCGCACCGCACCCCGACGAGCTGAAGGATGGCCGCTGATGGAGTCGGCAGAGATCGTCCGCCGTTTCCTGACCTATTTCGAGCAGCAGGGGCACGCGATCGTGCCCTCGGCCAGCCTGATCGCCGACGACCCCACGCTGCTGTTCGTCGTGGCCGGCATGCAGCCGTTCAAGCCGTACCTGCTGGGCCAGCAGACGCCCCCGTTCAAGCGGGTGGCCGACGTGCAGAAGTGCGTGCGCACCCTGGACATCGAAGAGGTCGGCAAGACCACCAGGCACAACACGTTCTTCCAGATGCTCGGCAACTGGTCGTTCGGCGACTACTTCAAGGACAAGGCGATCCCGTTCGCCTGGGAGCTGCTGACCAGGCCCGAGTCCGGCGGCGGGTTCGGGTTCCCCGAGGACCGGCTGTGGGCCACGGTGCTGCCCGACGACACCGAGGCGTTCGGCATCTGGCGCCACGTGATCGGCCTGCCGGAGAACCGGATCCAGTTCCGCGGCCTGAAGGACAACTACTGGCACATGGGCGTGCCCGGGCCCGGCGGCCCGTGCTCGGAGATCTACTACGACCGGGGCCCGGAGTACGGCCGCGACGGCGGCCCGGAGGCGGACGAGGACCGGTTCCTGGAGATCTGGAACCTGGTGTTCATGCAGGACCTGCTGTCCGCGGTCCGGGCCAAGGACGACTTCGACGTCGAGGGCCCGCTGCCGTTCAAGAACGTGGACACCGGGATGGGCCTGGAGCGGATGGCGTCCATCCTGCAGGGCGTCGACAACCTCTACGAGATCGACACCACCTGGAAGATCCTCGACCGGGCCGCGGAGCTGAGCGAGCAGAAGTACGGCTCGGACCACCGCACCGACGTGGCGCTGCGGGTGGTCGCCGACCACATGCGCAGCGCGGTCATGCTGGTGGCGGACGGGGTGCTGCCCAGCAACGAGGCAGGCGGCTACGTGCTGCGGCGGATCCTGCGGCGCAGCATCCGCAACCTGCGGCTGCTGTCCGGCGGCCAGCGCGGCGGCAGCGGCGGCATGCCGTCCCGCCGGGACGGGGAGAACCAGCACTACCTGCACGAGCTGACCGCGGCCGCGGTCAGCGCCATGGCCGGGCAGTTCCCCGAGCTGACCGGGGACGCGCCGAAGATCCACGCCGTGATCGACGCGGAGGAGGCGGCGTTCGCGGCCACGCTGCGCACCGGGACGGCGATCTTCGACGCGGCCGTGGGCGAGGTGAAGCGGCGCGGCGGCAGCGCGCTGTCCGGCGACCAGGCCTTCCAGCTGCACGACACCTACGGCTTCCCCATCGACCTGACCCTGGAGATGGCCAGCGAGCAGGGCCTGGCCGTGGACGAGGACGGGTTCCGGCGGCTCATGGCCGAGCAGCGCCGCCGGGCCAGGGACGACTCGCTGGCGAAGAAGACGGGCAACGCCGACATCTCCGTGTTCACCGCGATGCTGGAGAAGGCCGGGAAGGTCAGCTTCACCGGGTACGAGGAGTCCGCCGGCGAGGCGACGGTCATCGGCCTGCTCGTGGGCGGCGCACCGGTCCCCGTGGCGGGAGCGGGCAGCGAGGTGGAGGTCGTGCTGGACCGCACCCCCTTCTATGCCGAGAGCGGCGGCCAGCTCGCCGACACCGGCATCATCAGGACGGCGGGGCCGGCCGGCGGCGCGGGCAGCGAGATCGAGGTCCGTGACGTGCAGGTGCCGGTTCCCGGGCTGATCGTGCACCGCGGCGTGGTGACCACCGGGGAGGCCGCGGCCGGGGCGCCCGCGTACGCGGAGATCGACGTCGAGCGGCGCCGCGCGGTGTCCCGCTCGCACACCGCGACCCACCTCATCCACCGCGCGTTCCGCGGCGCGCTCGGCGAGTCGGCCGCCCAGGCGGGCTCGGAGAACTCGCCGGGGCGCCTGCGGCTGGACTTCACCGCCAGCGGCGCGGTCCCGCCCGCGGTCCTGGCCGACGTCGAGGACGAGGTCAACAGCGTGCTGATCGGCGACCTCGCGGTCCGGGCGTTCATCGCGCCGCTGGAGGAGGCGCGGGCGATGGGGGCGCTGGCGCTGTTCGGCGAGAAGTACGGCGATGAGGTCCGGGTGGTGGAGGTCGGGGACTACTCCCGGGAGCTGTGCGGCGGCACCCACGTCATCCGGTCCGGCCAGCTCGGGCTGGTGAAGATCCTCGGCGAGTCGTCGATCGGGTCCGGCGTGCGCCGGGTCGAGGCGCTGGTCGGCACGGACGCCTTCCGCTACCTGGCGAAGGAGAGCCTGCTGGTCAGCCAGCTGTCCGAGCAGCTCAAGGCGCGCCGTGAGGAGCTGCCCGAACGAGTCTCCGCCCTGGTCACCAGGGTCCGCGACGCCGAGCGGGAGCTGGAGCGGCTGCGCTCGGCCCAGCTGCTCGGCGCGAGCGGGGACCTGGCCGGCCGGGCGGAGGACGCCGGCGGGGTCGCGTTCGTCGCGCACCGGGTGCCCGACGGGACCACCGCCGACGGGATCCGCGCGCTCGCCCTCGACGTGCGCGGGCGGCTGCCGGGCGACCGGCCCGCCGTCGTGGTCGTGGCCGGGGTCCCGGCGGACCGCCCGGCGCTGGTCGTCGCGCTCAACGAGCGCGCCCGCGAGCGCGGCCTGCGGGCCGGCGCCCTCGTCAAGCAGGCCGCCGCGCACCTCGGCGGCGGCGGTGGCGGCCGCGATGACGTCGCCCAGGGCGGCGGCGCGCCACTCGGCGACCGCGGGCCAGCCGCCATTGACGAGGCATTTGGTATGGTCCGGACGGTTATAAAAGACATGGCAGGACATGGTGGCGTAGCTTGAGACTGTGCTACAGCCCTCCCGCCGAGCTAGCGCATTCCTGGACACGCGGGCCAGGTACGTGAGAACTGGTGTCCGCCTCGCCATTGACCTTGGCTCCGCGCGGGTTGGCGTGGCCCGGTGCGACCCGGACGGCCTGCTGGCCAGTCCGCTGGCGACCGTCGCGCGGGGCCGCGGCGACACCGACCGGATCGCCGCGCTGGCCGCCGAGCACGACGCCGTTGAGGTCATCGTGGGGCTGCCGACCGGCTTGTCCGGCCGCCCGGGTGCCGCCGCCGCCACCGCCAGGGCGTTCGCCGGGTCGCTGGCCGCGCGGCTGGCGCCGCTGCCGGTCCGGCTGGTGGATGAGCGCTTCACCACCGTGCTCGCGCACGACGCGCTGCGCCAGGGGGGCCGCGGATCACGGGAGCGCCGGGCGGAGGTGGACAAGGCCGCCGCGGCGCTGATCCTGCAGGGGGCGCTTGACTCCGAACGCGCCACCGGCCGGCCCGCGGGGGAGCTGGTGGGGCCGGCTGCCGGAGCCGGCGGATGACCCGCCACCGGCGGGGGGACTCATACGAACTGGAAGGCGATGAGCCGCCGTGGCGCCCCCGGGACCACGACCGCCCCGGCCAGCCCGAGCAGCCCTGGGAGCGGACCGCCCCGCCGTGGGAGCTGCCCGGCTGGGATGACCGGGTCCCGGCTCAGCGGCCGCCCCGGGACGACCGCGCGCACCCGTCGGGCCCGTTGCCGCGCGTGCCCACCGGGCCGCTGCCCAGCCTGCCGCCCGAGCCGTGGCCGCCCCCGGCCGCCGCGCCGCTGCCTCCCGTCCCGGCGCAGGCGCGGCCCGACGGCGCGCCGCCGGCCAGCGAGAACTCCCGCCGGTACACCGGTTCCCACCGTGAGGGCGGCGGGGGGCGCGGCCGGGACGACACGAGCTACCTGCGCACCGGGTACACCGACCCGGGGTATGGCACGAGCCCCGGGCCTGCCCGCCCCGGCGGCGGGGACCCCGGCCATGACGCGGGCTACGCGGCGCCCGGCCCGGACATGACCAGCCGTTACCCGGAGCCCGGCCGGCCCGGCGCGGACGTGCCCGGCCGTTACCCGGGGCACGGGCTGGCGGGCGCGGACGACGACACCGGCGCCGGCTATCCGGGCTCCGGCCACAGTGGCGGCTTCCCCGCGGCCGGCAGCCGCTCGCGGGAGGGCCGCGGGCAGGGCGGCTACGCGCAGGACGGCTACGCCGGTGCGGACTACGCCGCCCGCGAGGACCACCCCGGCGCCGGTTACGTGGCCGCCCCGGGCCACCCGGGCGAGCCCGGTTACCCGGGCGGGGCTGGCTACCCGCAGGACGCCGGCTACCCGCACGATCCCGGCTATCCGCACGATCCCGGCTACCCGCACGACGCCGGCTACGCCGACGATGCCGGCTACCCGGAGGACGCCGGTTACGCGCACGATCCCGGCTACCCGCACGAGGCCGGCTACCCGCACGAGGCCGGCTATGCGCACGAGGCCGGCTACCCGGACGGGGCCGGCTACCCGGAGGACGCCGGCTACCCGGGCGAGGGCGGCCATCCGGGCGCTGGGTATCCCGGGGAGCCCGGGCATGAGCCGGGAGACTACGGTCCCGACGACTACCCGGAGGACTACCCCGCAGCCCCTGACCAGCCAGAACAGCGCCACCGCTACGGCCTGCCGCGAAGTGACGACGAGGACGGTCATGGGTATGGTGACGGCGGGGGCTGGTACGGGGACGTGGACGAGGATCAGTCCTGGGCAGCGGGGGACGACGACAGCGGCCTCCTGCCCGGGTTCAGCGATGACGGCGACTTCCGGCGTGCCCGCGTGCGCGGCCCGGCCGATGACCGTGCCCCGCGCGAGGGCCGCGTGCCGCCCCGGCGCCCGCGCGAACCGGTGCGGCGCAAGAGCGCCATCCGGCGCGCCGCGCCGTGGATCGCGCTGTCGGTCCTGGTGCTCGTGCTCGCGGTGGCCGGCGGCGGGTTCTACTACGTCTGGCACACCTACCTGCACCCGGCGGACTACTCGGGCCCGGGCGCCGGCAGCGTCACGGTGCAGATCAAGTCCGGCGAAACCGCCACCCAGGTAGGCCAGCAACTGCTCGCCCAGGACGTGGTCGCGAGCGTCCGTGCCTTCTCCAACGCCGCCAAGGCGAGCGGCCGTGGCAGTTCCCTGGAGCCGGGTTATTACCGGATGCACAAGCACATGAGCGCCGCGCTGGCCTTCGCGCTGTTGCTCAAGCCCTCCGCCCGGGTCCAGTTCAAGGTCGTCGTCCCCGAGGGGCTGCGGCTCTACGAGATCATCAGCCTGCTCGGCAACAAGACCGGGGACGTCCACGGCTACCAGCAGGCGGTCAACGACACCTCGGCGCTCGGGCTGCCCTCCTACGCCCACGGGAACCCGGAGGGGTACCTGTTCCCCGCGACCTACACGGTCCAGCCGGGCACCCAGCCGGTCCAGGTGCTGCGCGCCATGGCGCTGGCCTTCAACCGGGAGGCGGCCTCGGTGCACCTGTCCTCGATGGCCGCGCACGACCAGGTCGGCGAGGGCGACGTCATCACGATCGCCAGCCTCATCCAGGCCGAGGGCAAGCGCCCGCAGGACTTCCCCAAGATCGCGAGGGTGATCTACAACCGGCTGAACGCGCACATGCCGCTGCAACTGGACACCACGGTGCTGTACGCGCGGCACTCCCGGGCCGGCGACGTCAGCGTCGCCCAGGCCCACAACACCAAGTCGCCCTACAACACCTACCTGCACGCCGGCCTGCCGCCGGGACCGATCGACAGCCCCGGCGACACCGCCATCCGCGCCGCGCTGCATCCGGCCAAGGGGACCTGGCTCTACTTCCTCACCGTGAACCCGCGCAGCGGGCTGACCAAGTTCACCAACAGCTTCGCCCAGTTCCAGGTCTACCAGCAGGAGCTGGCCGCCTACGACTCGAGCCATCACTAAGGCTGCCCGGCGGCGGTGCCGCGGGGTGCTCTAAGATCCGCCAGGTGAAGGCCGCGGTTCTCGGCTCGCCCATCGCGCACTCGCTGTCGCCGGTGCTGCACCGGGCGGCCTACGACGCGCTGGGCCTGACCGGGTGGACCTACGAGGCGATCGAATGCGACCCGGCCGGGCTGCCCGCGCTGCTGGCGGCCTGCGGGCCCGAGTGGGCCGGGCTGTCGCTGACGATGCCGCTCAAGCGCGCCGTGCTGCCCCTGCTGGATGAGGCCGACCCGCTGGTCGGCGAGGTCGGGGCGGCCAACACGCTCGTCTTCGATGACGGCCGGCGGCACGGGCACAACACCGACGTGCCCGGCATGATCGCCGCGCTGGCCGAGGCCGGCGTCACCGGCCACCGGGGCGGCCCCGGCTGGCCCGCGACGGTGCTGATCCTCGGCGGCGGCGCGACCGCGTGCTCCGCCCTGGCCGCCGCGGCGGGCCTGGGCGCCGCGCGGGCGACCGCCGCCGTGCGCGATCCGGCCCGCGCCGCGGACCTGCTGGCCGCCGCCCGCCGGCTGGGCGTCGAGGTCGCGCTCACCAGCTTCGACGCCCCCGGCGCCGCCGCCCCGGACCTGCTGATCTCCACCGTCCCCGCCGGCGCCGCCGATTTCTTTGCAGAACGAATAGCCCGTGGTGCCCTGGCCCCTCGCTGCCTGTTCGACGTGGTTTACCACCCCTGGCCCACCCCCCTGGCCACCGCCGCCGAAGACGCTGGCGTCCCCGTGGTCGGCGGCTTCGCCCTCCTGCTCCACCAGGCCGCTTACCAGGTAGCGCTGATGACCGGGAAGCCCCCGCCGCTGGCAGCCATGCGCGCCGCCGGCCAGGCCGCCCTGACCCCCTGACCCACCGGGGACCCCCTGACCGGGCGTGCGCCGGGCGGCGGGGCTGCTGCGCCGGCGGTTGCTGCCGTTACCACCGGATAGGGCTGCCTTACGGTCGCGGAATACCAAGCCACGGCGGATTGCTGTTAACCTTGCCTGACGACCAGCCGGGTAACACCGCGCTGGCGCGTAAGCGGAGGACCACCTCCCACCTGGCCGGCCGCATGGCCGGCGGGTAAGCCTGCCACATGGGCGGGCAGGCCGGACGTGGCAGGCCGGTAGCGCGCAACCGCGCGTGACCGGGTTCGCGGCGTTGCGGGTCCGTGCGTCTGTGCGTGCCTCCGGGCTGGCCGCAGACACGGGAAGGGTGGGCTCCGCGTGCGCGGCATGCGGGGCCTTTCGCGTGTGGCGGCAAGTCCGCGCGAGGGGCGCACCGGAGGGTCGCCCGTCCCTGTCCGTGCAGGGCGGGTGCAGGAGAAGCCAAGGAGGTCACATCAGCGTCGAACCTCGTATCAACGAGCGCATCCGGGTCCCCGAGGTCCGGCTCGTCGGCCCGGCCGGCGAGCAGGTGGGGATCGTAAGCATCAACGATGCGCTCCGGCTGGCCGCCGAGGCCGATCTCGACCTGGTCGAGGTCGCGCCGACCGCCCGGCCGCCGGTCTGCAAGCTCATGGACTACGGAAAGTTCAAGTACGAGTCCGCGCTCAAGGCGAGAGAATCTCGCAAGAACCAGGCGCAGACGATCATCAAGGAGATCAAGCTCCGGCCGAAGATCGATCCGCACGACTACGGCACGAAGAAGAGCCACGTCGAGCGGTTCCTGCGGCAGGGAGACAAGGTCAAGGTGACGATCATGTTCCGCGGGCGCGAGCAGTCCCGCCCCGAACTGGGGTTCCGGCTGCTGCAGCGCCTGGCCGGCGACGTCGAGGAACTGGGATTCGTGGAATCACAGCCCCGGCAGGATGGCCGGAACATGATCATGGTGATCGGACCGCACCGGCGCAAGAGCGAGGCACGCGCGGAGCGGGCCCGTGACGCTCACCAGGGTGAGCGCGCGAGCGCGCGGTCGCGTGCGCCGAGTGCAGCCGCGCCGGAGGCCGACGCGGGCGAGCAGCCCGCCGAGGCCCAGCCGGCCGCCCAGCAGGCACCGCGGCCAGGGGATGCCGGGGAGGTCAGGGCCCAGCCCCGGCCGGCCACGGCAGCCAGGTCGGCCGCCCGGGTGGCGGCCGCGCCGAAGGCCAGCACCGGGGGCTAAGCCGGCCCCGGCCATCAGGCAGTGCGCCGCTAGCGGGGCCACTGCCAGGTAGGTCACTGTCAACGGAAGGAACGTGCGGTCGCGGCGGGAACCCGCCGGGTGGCACGCAGGACCAGGCCGCGCCGCAGGGCGCGCAGAGATGAAAGACGACGGCGAGCATGCCAAAGATGAAGTCGCACAGCGGAGCGAACAAGCGCTTCCGGCTGACCGGTACCGGAAAGGTGATGCGTCGTCGCGCGAACCGCAAGCACCTGTTCGAGCACAAGCCGAGCCGGGTGACCCGGCGGCTGGCTGGGGAAGTGACGCTCGCCCCGGCGGACGTCAAGAAGATCAAGAAGTTGCTGGCTAAGTAGCCCAGCCCGCCTCCAGGGAGTCGAAGAAATGGCACGCGTGAAGCGGGCGGTCAACGCCCACAAGAAGCGCAGGGTCGTGCTTGAGCGGGCGAGCGGGTACCGCGGCCAGCGGTCGCGGATGTACCGCAAGGCCAAGGAGCAGATGCTCCACTCGATGACGTACGCCTACGCGGGCCGCAAGGACCGCAAGGGCGCGTTCCGCCGGCTGTGGATCCAGCGGATCAACGCCGCCGCGCGGGCGGACGGCATCACCTACAACCGGTTCATCCAGGGGCTGAAGGCCGCCGGGGTGGACGTGGACCGGCGCATGCTCGCCGAACTGGCGGTGTCGGACCCGGCCGCGTTCTCCGAGCTGGTCAAGGTGGCCAAGGCCGCCCTGCCGGAGCCGGTCCCCGGCGCGGCCGCCGCCTGATCCGGCGGGGATGACCGAGGTCTGGCGGCCGGAACTCACCAGCGTCCGCTCGCCCCGGGTGAAGGCCGCCCGCCAGCTCGGCAAGCGGGCATTGCGCCTGCGCGCCCGGTCGTTCCTGGCCGAGGGCCCGCAGGCGGTGGGCGAGGCGCTCGCCCGGGACGGCGTCGTGACCGAGCTGTTCCTCACCGCCGCGGCGCGATCCCGCCACGGCGGCCTGGCCGCGCGGGCCGGCCGCCAGGGCGCCGCCGTGCACGCGGTGAGTGGCGAGGTCATGGCGGAACTGGCGCAGACCATCACGCCGCAGGGCATCCTCGCCGTGTGCCGGTTCGTGGATGTCCCGCTGCCCGCGCTGGCCGCCGCCGCGCCGCGCCTCGCGGTGATCCTGGCCAACGTCCGCGACCCCGGCAACGCCGGGACCGTGCTGCGGACCGCCGACGCCGCCGGTGCCGGCGGGATCGTCTTCTCCGACGCCTCGGTGGATCCCTACAACAGCAAGTGCGTGCGTGCGTCCGCGGGCAGCATCTTCCACCTGGACCTGGTGCTGGGCAGCAGGGTGGCGGACGCGGTAGCCCGGCTGCGGGAGGCGGGCCTGCGGGTGCTGGCGGCGGACGGCGAGGCGGGCACGCCGCTGGACCAGGCACGGGTCCAGGGGCTGCTCGGCGAGCCGGCCGCCTGGCTGTTCGGCAACGAGGCGTGGGGCCTGCCGGGCGAGATCCTGGCATTGGCCGACGAGGCCGTCGCGGTGCCGATCTACGGGCGGGCGGAAAGCCTGAACCTGGCGGCGGCCGCCGCGGTGTGCCTGTACGCATCCGCGCGCGCCCAGCGGGCCGGGAGCGCCCGGTGACGGCGCGCGGGCCCCGCGGGCGGGCCCGGCCACGATGCCCCGGCCAGGAGGGGGCTGCCGCGCTGGCCCCGCAACGCGCTAGAGTCTGATCACATTGCGTCATGACAGTGCCCGGCAACGGATGCGCGCGGTGCAGACCGCGGCGCCGGCGCCGGGCACGGAGCCAGGTGGCCGGGCGGGGCGGGCCACGTGACAGCCAGTGACGGGCGGGGGGCCCGGTCACGACAAACGGCACCGTGCCGGACGGAGGCAGGGACGCGAGTGGACGGGCATCGGTTGCCCGGCGAGAGCGCGCTGGACCAGCCAGCGGTGGCCAGGCGCTCGCGCGAGCCGGCCGGGCAGGACGCCGGCCCGGCCTGGCTGACCGCCGGCCAGAGCGCCGGGCCGGGCGCCCCGGCCGGGCCGGGCGCGGCCGGGCTCCCGCCGCACGTCCTGGGCCTGGCCAGCCCCGGGGCACCAGGCCCGGCCGGGGCGATGGTGTGCGCCGACGAGCTTCCCGACGGCCTGGTCATCGCCGACCAGGCCGGCCGGGTGGTCGCGTTCAACCGTGCCGCCACCCGCCTGACCGGGGTCCCCGCCCGGGCCGCGCTCGGCGCGGACGTGCGGCACATCCTCGCGCTGCGTGACGCCGACGGGCGCTGCTGGTGGGCGGCCGCCAACCCCTATCACGGGCTGTCCATCCGGACCCGGCACCCGGAGATGTCCCTCTACCTCACCGACGGGCGGGAACTCCTGGTCACCGTGGGTTACGTGCGGGCGCCGCAGGGTAGGGCGGCGCGCCCCGTCCGCGCCGGGACTGCGGTCCGCGCCGGGCACCCGGCCGGCGGCCAGGTCCAGCGGCTGGTGATCACGCTTCGCGGGGGGGAGCAGCGGGCCCGCCTCGAGCGCACCCGGGCCGATCTCGTCTCCACCGTCGCCCACGAGCTCAGGTCCCCGCTGACCAGCGTGAAGGGTTTCACCGCGACGCTGCTGGCCAAGTGGAGCCGGTTCACCGACGACCAGAAGCGGGTAATGCTGGAAACCGTCAACGCCGACGCGGACCGGGTCACCCGGCTCATCACCGAGTTGCTGGACGTGTCCAGGATCGAGGCCGGGCGGATGGAGATCCGCCGGCAGCTCGTCG
>Ga0335078_10016028_pt1 | contig 11119 bp, 9 predicted proteins | sample Lox_Sample_32_FD_206711 | JGI IMG/M metagenome (GOLD analysis project Ga0335078, IMG submission 206711) | Soil microbial communities from Loxahatchee National Wildlife Refuge, Florida, United States - Lox_Sample_3.2 | ecosystem: Environmental > Terrestrial > Soil > Wetlands | place: USA: Florida...
TCAAGCCGCCGCACTCCAGGGCGGGCTGCGCCCGCAGACAACCGTGGCAAGACAGAGCAACGGCTATGCTGAAAGCGTGCGTGTGGACCCTCGCGTTCCTCGGGCTGCTATCGGCCCCCGTTACCGCGCAGACTTACGTTCAGGCTACTGTCGACGCGCGTGGCCAACTCCACATCCTGACCCAAGACCGGCGCGAGATTGTTCCCAAGAAGGAACCGGAGCAAGTAGGTTTTGATTTGCCACAAATTTCTCCCGACGACCATGCCGTAGGTTGGTTGGAAATGTATCCCAACTGCTGTACCTCCTACCCCATTCCGCTGGCGTTGGTGATTTATGCGCACGGTAAGCTGCGGAAGTATAGGGGCAGTGGCCTGCCGGTCTGGCAATGGCGCTTTGAGGCCCAAGGGAAACAGGTGGCCTTCGAACAGGAGACGGTGCATGGGGGCATGGGAGTCCACTACGAACTACACGACGTTAAGACCGGACGGTTACTCGCCAAATACGATCCGCCCTTCCATTCGGCCGATTCGGGCGACATCGGAACGCCTCCGCGATGGGTAGCGGAAATGAATTGAAAATGGCAGGTAGTCAGGCACGCGGGCTGCGCCGCTCTAAACTAAACTCAAAGCTGAGCTAATAAGCGATGGCATGGGCGATTGCACTGAATGCGCAACCGGTCAGGCCGCGTGAGGCCATGGTGAACACCCGAAAGGGAGCTTCAGACATTGTCCGACCGTCAGGGTCCGACCATCAGGCGAGTCGCACGGCGCTGGGAACTGCTTACCTGCGGGCGGCGCATCAGTTGTTGGATTCGCCGCCGCTGATTCTTGATGATCCGATGGCATTGCGACTGCTAGGACCGGTCGGCGTGCAGCAGATCAAAGATACGGCGGATCACTATCAAACTCCCGAAAGGCTGGCGTTGCGCGCTCATGTGGTGCTGCGTTCGCGTTTCGCCGAGGACCGGCTTGCCGCGGCGGTCCGGCGCGGAATTACGCAGTACGTCATCCTCGGGGCAGGCTTCGATACCTTTGCCCTCCGGCAACCGGCGTGGGCGCAGGCGTTGAAGATTGTCGAAGTCGACCATCCCGGGACACAAGCTGCGAAGCGTTCCCATCTTGCCGCAGCGGGCCTCGCCATGCCCGGAAACGCAGCCTTCGCCAACATCGACTTCGAGCACGAATCGTTGCCGGATGGTCTGCGCAACTTCGGTGTCTCGATGGACGAGGCGACCTTTTTCTCCTGGCTGGGGGTGACGGTATACCTCAAAGAAGCCGCCATTGACGCGGTGCTGCGGTCGGTCGCGACGTTTCCCTCGGGCAGCGAGGTGGCGCTTACCTTCGCGCAGCCGCCAGGCGAGTCTTCTTCGCCGCTTGCTCGGCGGGCCGCCAGCCTGGGCGAACCCTGGACGAGTTACTTCGAGCCCGAGGCGCTCGAAGCAAAACTGCGCGCCGCCGGCTTTTCCAAAGTGGAATTCCTATCGCCCGCCGAGGCTGAGGCGCGGTACTTTCGGCAGCGCCCAGGCGACCTTCCCGTACCGAAGCGAACTAACATTGTATGCGCGGTGCGTTAACGCTGGTCCCAAGAAGCAAGGCGATCTCGCATCGCGAAACGTCCTGTCAACCCTCGCGTGCATCCAAATGCTGGTTGAATGGCCGCTGGCGGAGCGTGTCCCCGAAGAGGATGGGAAAGGATGAAGAAGGCGGGCGGCCCCGGATGAAGCCAGGAGGGTCCTAAAGAATAAAATGACGCTCGCCTTGTGGACGCTGCGGCTTTGGGCGCATAATGTAACCGAGATCGCGCACGGAGGTGTCCATGCAAGCGGATCGTGTGGAAATCTCGTGGGACGCGGCCAAGAGCCAATGGCTGGTTCGAATTCAAGCGGGCGCAGAAGTGATAAGACGCCACTTCCAGGGCCCAAAAAGTTCAGACGAACAAGCCCTCCGCACAGCGGCACAGAAGACCGCGCAGGAAGAAGGGTACGAACCGGACCTTGCGGCCATCACGGTTGGCCGTTGAATCGGAGCGCAGAAGCACTGGTTGTTCCGGGGGCGAGGGCTGGCTTTCCGCCTCCGGGGCCAGGCCGATGGCGTCAGGCGACCCGCTCTCGGCGCGCAAGGGTGGTTCTGTGTTTTTTACAGGAATTTTACGTGGGGGCGTCTTGGTCCTGGGAGGGAGTTGTGCTACGCTGTGATCGGGCGACATGAATCGTCAGGATCCCAGGACAGGTGGCCGCGAAGGGCGTGCCGCCGTCGAAATCAGGTCTGGCCGGAAAGGGCCAACGCCATGACTGGTTTCTCGCAGCGCGGTCGAGGCCGAAAGGTACGGTTGCTGACGCTGGCCGCTGCCGCGTTCGGCATCGTAATGGCGGGTTCCTCGCGTCTGCCCGCGCCGTCCGGTTTCGGTCGCATCACGGCTTCGGTTTTGCTGGCGCAGAGTGCTCCCAAGGATCCACCGATCGATCTCTCCAAGGGGGCGAAGGCTCCTCCCCCAGGAGCAGCGAACACCGCTTCCGATGGCTCCCCAGCGGATAAGGACAAGCCGGGCGCGCAGGTCATCATCCGCCAACCCTCCATTCACACCACCCCGATTTTGGTCGACGTCAACATGGTGGTGGTGAACGTAACGGTTACGGATCCGTACGACCGCATCGTGACCGGGTTGGACCAGAGCAACTTTGAGGTTTACGACGACAAGGTACCCCAGCAGATTGCCGCTTTCTCCACTGAAGACGCGCCGATCTCGGTAGGCCTGGTTTTCGATTCCAGCGGGTCGATGTCCGACAAAATCGAAAAATCCAAGGAAGCAGCCTTGCAGTTCTTTAAGACATCTAACCCGCAAGATGAGTTCATGCTCGTCAATTTTAACGAAAGGCCTGACTTGGTCAGCAGCTTTACATCGAAGTTCGAAAATCTCCAGGACCGTTTGATCCTGGTGAAAGCCGGAGGCAAGACCGCCTTGCTGGACGCGATCTATCTGGCCATGGCTGAGATGAAGAAGGCGACCACCAACCGCAAAGCCCTGCTGTTGATCTCCGACGGCGGCGACAACCACAGCCGTTATACGGAGAGGGACATCCGCAAGGCCGTTAAGGAGTCCGACGTGGAGATCTTCGCCGTGGGGGTGTTTGAAGCCCCCGCTTCACGCAGCCGCACCCCGGAGGAGGCCGGCGGGCCGGGCCTCCTGAGCGAGTTGTCGGAAGTCTCCGGTGGCCGGATGTTCAGCGTGGAAGATGTCAACGAACTCCCCGACATCATGGAAAAGATCTCGATCGAACTCCGCAACCAGTACGTCATCGGATACAAGCCCTCGAACCTCGTCCGCGACGGCCGCTGGCGCCGCATCAAGGTGAAGCTCAATCCGCCGCGGGGCTTGCCGCCGCTCCAGGTCTACGCCCGCACTGGATACTATGCTCCGACTCAATAGGAAGGAAGCGGGCGTCCGCGCCCGGCGCCCGATCTTACTGGTAGCGGGCGCGCTGCTGGCGCTGCCGGTGTGGCTCGCCGCTCAGCAAACCCGCCCGGCCCAGCAGGCGCCGGCCCCGGCCGCTCCCGGCACGCCGCCGCTGGAGAAGAAGGGAGGCGAATACAAGATCAATGTGGATGTGAACCTGGTGGTCCTGCACGCCACGGTGCTGGACAAGAGGGACCGGGTGGTGAACGACCTCAAAGAGGACGACTTCAAGGTGTACGAGGATGGCGTCCCGCAGAAGCTGGCGGTCTTCTCTCACGCCGACGTGCCCGTGACAATGGGGATCGTCATCGACGACAGCGGCAGCATGCGCGAGAAACGCGCCTCCGTCAATGCCGCCGCGCTGGCCTTCGTCAAGACCTCCAACCCGCAGGACCAGGTGTTCGTGGTCAACTTCAACGACGTTTACTACCTCGACACGCCGGGCGACTTCGCCGCGGGCATCGAAGATCTGCGCTCGGCGCTGGAGAAAATCGACTCCCGCGGCGGCACCGCCCTTTACGACGCCGTCTACGCCTCGCTCGATCACCTCAAGCTCGGCAACCGCGACAAGAAGGTAATCCTGGTGGTTACCGACGGCGAAGACAACGCCAGCCGCTATACCTTCCCGGAACTGATCGCCCACGCGCAGAAGTCGAACGCCACGATCTACACCATCGGCCTGCTGGGCGGGGAAGAACACTCCGGCCTCTTCAAGCTCCACGGTGGCGACGCCGCCAAGAAGCTGAAGCAAATGGCGGAGGTCACCGGCGGCCAAGCCTTCCTTCCCCGCACCCTCGACGAGGTGGAGAGCACCTGCGTGGGGATCGCGCACGATATCCGCAATCAATACACGCTAGCGTACTACCCTAGCAACATCAAGAAAGACGGCAGCTACCGGGCGGTGAAGGTGGAAGCCTCGCCCGCCAAGCACGGACGCCTTACGGTGCGCACGCGTACCGGCTACTTCGCGCCTAAGGATCAGGCGGCCGCCGTGACCTCGGGACAGTGAGTGGGAGGTTGGGGCGCGGTGATCTCGGCCAGGAAGCTCGAGCCGTGAGGAATGGTGAGGCCGAAGTTGGCAGCGATGGTCTGACCAAGGTCGGCCAGGCTGGCACGGGTCCCCACGTTCACGTTGTGGGACACGGACGGGCCGGTGGCCAGGATGGGGACGTACTCGCGTGAGTGATCGGTGCTGGGGCCGAGCGGGTCGCAACCGTGGTCGGCGGTGAAGATCAGCAGGTCGCGCGGACGGAGCGCGGAGAGAAGCTGCGGCAGGAAGGCGTCCACCTCTTCCAGGGCTCGACCGTAGCCTTCAATGTCGAGGCGATGGCCGTAAAGCATGTCGAAATCCACCAGGTTGGTGAACACCAGCCCGCGCGACGGCTGCTCGATAGCGGCATGAGTGCTTTCCAGCGCCTCGACATTGTTTCGGCCCGGCAGCGACCCCGTGATACCGCGGTTGAGAAAGATGTCGGGAATCTTGCCCACGCCGATGACATCCAGGGCCGCCTCCTTCAGGACGTCAAGGAGCATGGGGCGCGGCGGTTCCACTGCGTAGTCGTGGCGCCGCTCCGTCCGCTGGAACGACCCGGGTTCGCCCACGAAGGGCCGGGCGATCACGCGCCCGACGCGATGCTCGCCCTGGAGCAGTTCGCGCGCGATGCGGCATAGTCGATAGAGTTCCTCGATGGGAATCACGCTTTCGTGAGCGGCAACCTGAAAGACGCTGTCGCCGGAAGTGTAGACGATGGGCCAGCCAGTTTGGACGTGCTCGGCGCCGAGCTGCTTGATGATCTCGGTGCCCGACGCGGGGTAGTTGCCTAGCGTTTTGCGCCCGATGGCCTGCTCGAACTTGTCCAGGAGGTCGCGCGGGAAGCCGTGGGGATAAGTCGGGAAGGGGCGATCGAGAATGATGCCGGCCATTTCCCAGTGGCCGGCGGTGGTGTCCTTGCCGGGCGAGAGCAACGTCGCCTTGCCGTACGCGCCCTCGGTTTCGGCCACCGGAGCGAGGCCCGCCAGGGGTCGAATGTTGGCCAGGCCGAGCCGAACGAAGTTGGGAACCCGGAGGCCGCGGCGCTCGGCGATGTGACCCAGCGTGTCGCGACCCGCATCGCCCCAGGCTGGGGCGTCAGGCTGCGCGCCGATGCCGACGCTGTCCATCACCACCAGGATGACTCGGTCGAAGAACATGTCGCATCAGGCGGCTGATCTGCCGGGCGGCTCGGAGTCCGAATCCAACCGGCTCGGGACGCCGGACTCCGAGCGGAGCGCCCAACTTACTTCACTTTGAAATTAGCCGAAAGTTCTTTGGTTCCCCACTGAATCCAAAGCTCGCCTCCTCCGCTTTCCTTTTCCAGCGTGATCGTGACCAGATCCGCGGCTTTGGTTTCGGTCTCTTCTTTCAAGGGCACGGAAGCCAGATCCTGGGAAGCGTCGTGCTGCGTTCCCCACTGGCCGTGCTGCTTGTTAAAGATCAATTTCCACGAGTCTCCATCTTTCTTGGCCCACAGGCTATACTCGCCCGCCGGGATCGCCACGTCGCCGAACAGAAGATCCTTCGAGGTCGAGAAAGTCGTAGACTTGTCGGACCCGATACGCCATCCATCAGGCGGCATCTGAGGGATCAGTGCGTCGAAAGTGCGGCCTCCCAGTGAAGGTCTGCCGTATTCCACCGAGACGGTAGCGCCACCCACCGTGATCTTGGTAGTGCCGCGGGAGTGCCCCTGCCCGAAGCATGCCGCTGTCGCCACCAGCATTGCCATCACCGCCGAGATTGCCCAAAGCGACTTCTTCATTTGTTCCTCCTCAATCGACGGCCCGCAGGCCGTCCGAATGCGACCGCTCAGGTCAGTAGACGGCCTGAGGGCTCCGCTTTGCGATGCAGGATCTGCGCATCGCGGCCAGTTCCTCCCTAAAACGAAGCTCGCCGAGGTCCTGCCTCGGAAAGGTCGAGACGAAATTATAGCCCTGCCCTTCATGAGACGCCAGCGATGTCATCGATGCGCTTCACGGCCACCGGCACATCACGCGCCGAGCGCCTTCGGTTCCGCGGTTTCTTCAAGCCGCGCGAGAAAGCCTTCCAACTCGCCGGGGAGCGGCGACTCAAATCTCACCTTGCCGCCCCCGCGTGGATGATCGAATTCGATGGCGGCGGCGTGCAGGAAGTTGCGGCTGAGCGTCTTCTCTTCCGTGCCCCCAATCGTGATGCGTCCCGGCGCGCGGTAAAGCGTGTCGCCCACAATCGGGTGGCCGATCGATGAGAAGTGAACCCGAATCTGATGAGTGCGGCCGGTCTCCGGCTCTGCCTCCGCGAGCGTGAAGTGACGGAACCGGCGCGTAACGCGATAACGCGTCTTCGCCTCGCGGGCGCGAAGGCCACCGGCTCGCATTCGAGTGCGGTGACCCGGATCGCGACCCACCGGCCTTTCAATCTCGCCTGCTTCCCGCTCCAGTCGGCCATGGACCAACGCAACGTAAGTCTTGTGAACCTTGCGATCCTTGAACTGCGTGGAGAGCTCGCGGTGAGCGGAGTCCGTCTTCGCCACCACCACCAGCCCGGAAGTCATCCGGTCCAGCCGATGCACAATCCCCGGCCGCAGTTCGCCGCCCTCCCGGGAAAGTTGGCCGATGTGGCCAATGTGATGGAGCAGGGCGTTGACGAGGGTTCCGGACTTCACCCCGGCACCCACGTGCACCACCATGCCGGCGGGCTTGTTCACCACCAGCAGATCCTCATCCTCATAGAGGATCTCGAGCGGCAAGTCTTCCGGCACCGCTCGCAGTTCGTGGCGCGCGGCCCGAATCGCGACCCGCTCACCGCCTTCCATCTCATGGCCGGATTTGTAGACCGCCTCGAGCCCAACCGTCACCATGCCCGACCGGATTTGACGCTGGATCTGACTGCGGCTCCAATCGGGCATGTGTCGCGCCAGGAATACATCGAGCCGGGTTCTGGCATCCTCGGGGCCGGCGACGAATTCGCGCGTTTCTGACACTTTCGAAAACGTCCTTCGTCCTGGGTCATTGGTCCTTTGTCCCGGTTATATTGTGCGGCCGGCAGGTGACGTGGCCAATGTAGTGATGCCAAGGACCAGGGACGAAGGACCAAAGACGTCCTCAGTCAGCAAAGATCACCTGCAAAATCAGGAATCCCGCTCCCACCACAATCGCGCTGTCCGCCAGATTGAACGTGTACCAGTGATAATCTTTGATGTAGAAGTCCAGAAAGTCGACCACGCGCCCCCAGCGAATCCGGTCGACCAGATTACTGAGCGCTCCGCCGAGGATCAGCGCCAGACCGACGCCCGACTGCCACGCGATCCGGCGGCTGCGCCAAACGATCACCGCGACCAGGGCGAGCAGACCGGCCGACACCGCAATCAACAGATCTTCCTTCCACGGCGCGGGCGAATCGGAGAAAAGGCCGAAAGCGGCGCCGACGTTCTTCACGTGCGTAAGATTGAAAAACTTGGGAATCACCGGGATCACGTCGCGCTCAGGGATGGACCTTTCCACCATGGCCTTGGTTGCCTGGTCACTGATGAAAACGAGCGCGGCGATGGCAGTGTAGACGATGCGCGAGATCGTTTTAGAGCGGGCTGCCAGTCCTTCGGGCATAATTCAAAAGATCGTCCCTGGTCCGTTGTCTGTCGGACGACCGACTACTACCTCCCATTCTCAATTTCCGCCAGGGCCGCCGCGCACCGCTCGCACACGGTGGGATAACGCCCATCGTTCCCCACTTGCTCCGAGTAGTTCCAGCAGCGCGCGCACTTCTGGCCGGCGGCTTTTTCGATCCGCACCCGCAGTCCCAGTTCCTCGCTCTCGTGAGTCAGCAAGCCCCTCTGAGGACCCGAGGGCGCCGCAGCACTTTGCCCGGCGGACGCGCGCACACCGGGCGCGACCTCCACTTGCGAGACGATCAGCAATGACGGCAAGAGCTTCGCATATTGCTGGAGGAGGCCGACAAACCCTTCCAGATCCGCCACCTCCTTCGATGACACAACCTCGGCGCGGTTAAACACTTCCAGGGTGACGTTGGCTTCCAGGCCGCTGCCGATGAACTTCTCCTGCCGTGCGATTTCGAGCCCCTTGAGGGCCGTGTCCCGCACCGCGATCAGTCGCGGCCAGTTCGGCAACCGCTCCAGGAAGTGTTGAGGAATCCCCTCGCGCAGGCGGCCGGGAGGCATCAACGTTGCCAGGTGAACGCTCGCCTCACGCTTGGGTCCTGCCGTTCCGTTTACCTGGGAGGGCAAATGCGACCAGACCTCATCCGCCGTGAAACACAGTATGGGCGAGACCGCTCGCGCCAAGGCGTCCGCAATTCGGTAAAGCACGCTCTGAGCCGCGCGACGCCGCGTCGAGCGGGCGGGAGCCGTGTAGAGCCGATCCTTGAGGATATCGAAGTAGAAGGCGCTTAGTTCGACGGTCGCGAAGTCGTAAAGCGCGCGATAGACCTTGTGGAACTCGTACTTCGCGTAAGCCTCGCCGACGCCCTCCAGTACCTCGGCGGCGCGCACCAGCGCCCAGGCGTCGATCTCTTCCAGACCCTCACCGGCCACGAGATCCCTCGACGGATCGAAGTCATAGAGATTGGAGAGGCAGTACCGAAAAGTGTTGCGGAGCTTGCGGTACGCTTCCGAGAGCCGGGTGAGAATGTCGGCCGAGATCACCACGTCCTCGCGGAAGTCCACCGAGGCCGCCCACAGCCGCAGGATCTCCGCGCCGTGCGACCGGATGACCTCATCCGGATGAAGACCGGTGCCCAGCGACTTCGACATGGCGCGGCCTTCGGCGTCGAGCACCCAGCCGGGAGTCACCACCTGCCGGTAGGGCGCAGCGTCGAAGGTGCAGAGTCCCACCAGGAGCGAGCTCTGAAACCAGCCCCGAAACTGATCGCCGCCTTCCAGGTAAAGGTCCGAGGGCCACGGCAGGTCCGGGCGGTGACCCAGCACCGCCACGTGGCTGACTCCGGAGTCGAGCCACACGTCCATGGTGTCGGTTTCCTTGCGGAAATTGGCGCCGCCGCACTGCGGGCACTTCGTACCCGGCGCTACCAGATCGTTCACATCGTGCGCGTACCAGGCGTCGGCTCCCTCCTGGCGGAAGAGACCGATCGCCGGGCGCGCCGGCTTGGCGTCCATCAGCGGCTGCCCGCACCCTTCGCAGTAAAAGGCGGGGATCGGCACGCCCCACACGCGCTGGCGCGAGACGCACCAGTCCGGCCGGGTCACGATCATGTTGGTCATTCGCTGCTCGCCCCACTCCGGCGACCAGCGCACCTTCTTGATCTCCTCCACCGTGCGCTCGCGCAGCCGGGCGTGGTCGATATCGATAAACCACTGGTCGCTGGCGCGAAAGATGATAGGGTTGTGGCAGCGCCAGCAGTGCGGATAGGAGTGCGCGAGCCATCCCGGCGCTCCCACCAGCGCGCCGCGGGCTTTCAGCAACTCCACAATCGGTTCGTTGGCTTCGAACACCCGCTTGCCGTGGTACTCGGGAAGACCTTCGGTGAAGCGGCCCGCCTCGTCCACCGGACAATAGACTTCCAAGCCGTAGGCTACTCCGGTTTGGAAGTCTTCCCGGCCGTGTCCCGGCGCGGTGTGGACACACCCCGTGCCATCTTCCGCCGTAACGTACGACGCGAGGACGCCCGGAATCTGGCGATCGAGAAACGGATGCTGCAACTTGATACCCTCGAGGCGCTTGCCCGGCAGCCGCGCCAGGACCGTCGAGGCCGCGAGCCCGGTCTCGCCCAAGGTCGGATCGAGCCGTCGGCTCTCCACCAGATAGGCATCACGATGGTCGTCGTCGCCCGCCACCACGTATTCAAAGTCGGGGTGGAAAGCCACCGCCATGCTGGCGGGCAGCGTCCACGGAGTGGTGGTCCAGATGATCACCCAGACGGTGCGCCCGGCAAGCGATGCTAGCGCGGGGTCGATTGACGCGGGATCGCTGAGCAGCCGGTAGCGAACATAGATGGACCGGCTGCGGTGCTCCTCGTACTCCACCTCGGCTTCGGCCAACGCCGTCTTATCGGAGATGCACCAGTAGATCGACTTGCGTCCGCGATAGACATAGCCCTTTTCCAGAAAGGTGAGGAAGGTCTCGGCGATGAGGGCTTCGTACTCGAAGTCCATTGTCAGGTAGGGGTGCTCCCACTCGCCGAAGACCCCCAGGCGCTTGAAGTCGTCCCGCTGAAGTTTCACCCACTTCTCCGCGAATCGCCGGCACACCTGGCGGATCTGCAACGCCGTCATCTGCGCTTTGCGTGGGCCCAACTCTTTGTCGACATTGATCTCAATGGGCAAGCCGTGGCAGTCCCAGCCCGGGAGGTACGGAGTATTGAAGCCCGCCACCGTTTTCGATTTCACCACGAAGTCCTTCAGTATTTTGTTCAGCGCCGTACCCAGGTGGATGCGGCCGTTAGCGTAGGGCGGACCATCGTGGAACGTAAAGAGCGGCTGGCCCTGGCGCGCGGCGCGAATTTGCCCGTAAAGATCCTGCTCCGCCCACTGGGCGAGCCACTTGGGCTCGTTCTGGGGCAGGTTCGCCTTCATCGAAAAAGTCGTTCGGGGCAGATTGAGCGTGCTCTTCAGGTCCAGCGTTCCCTGCATGAAACCTCCGCGAAAGGTTGAGCCATTTATTATACACCGGCAAGAGGGCC
>Ga0335078_10016029_pt1 | contig 11119 bp, 8 predicted proteins | sample Lox_Sample_32_FD_206711 | JGI IMG/M metagenome (GOLD analysis project Ga0335078, IMG submission 206711) | Soil microbial communities from Loxahatchee National Wildlife Refuge, Florida, United States - Lox_Sample_3.2 | ecosystem: Environmental > Terrestrial > Soil > Wetlands | place: USA: Florida...
GACGGCACGCAGATGGGTTCTCCGTCCTCCGTCCGGGAATTCGACCGCATCGCGCAGGAACCACATATAGGGGTCGTGCGAGACGATCCCGACTTCGGCGCCGCTTTCCGGCAAGCCGCGCCGGCGCAGCGAGGCGGCCACGGATGCCTCGACCTCCCTGATTTCGTCGGGCACCAGAAGAATCCTGACCCCGCCGGTCTCCGAGCAGAACAGCTCCGGACGTTGGCGCGCGAACGCGAAGTACTCTTCCAGGCGGGCGTCGAACGAGCGCTCAGCCATGACACAGAGGGACGCAAGACACCGCCGTGACCGCCGGCAGATTGGTGAGCCCGGTGGGGTTCGAACCCACGACCCTTTGATTAAAAGTCAAATGCTCTACCGCTGAGCTACGGGCTCGCCAAGAAAACCGGCCTTCTCCGGGCGGTCTTCTAAAGGTCGGCGGCCGCCCTGTCCACCCATCCGCGTCGGCGATCCAAGAGCTCAGATCGGCGTGCGCGCGGTGGGGTTCGGCAGAGTGGTGCCGACGCCGTCGTCCTGAGGCTTGGCGGCCGGGCCGCCTTGCGCGATCGCGGCCTTGATCCGGGCCACGACCCGTGGCGTCACGAACGGCGAGATGTCGCCGCCCAGGCGCGCGATCTCCTTGACGAAGCGCGAGGAGATGAATTGCTGGTTCTCCGACGCCATCAGGAACACCGTGTCGACGTTCTGATTGAGGCGGCGGTTCATGCCGGCCATCTGGAATTCGTATTCGAAGTCCGACACCGCGCGCAGGCCGCGCACGATCAGTTTGGCGCCGACGGACTGGGCGAAATGCATCAAGAGCGTCTGGAACGGCAGCACCTCGATCCGGGCCGCGATGTCGGAGCCGAGCTGCTTTACCTCTTCGCGCACCATCGCCACGCGCTCGGCGAGCGAGAACAACGGGCCCTTGCCGGCGTTGACGGCCACGCCGACCACCAGCTTGTCGACCATGCCGGCCGCCCGGCTGATGATGTCGAGATGACCGTTCGTGACCGGGTCGAAAGTCCCCGGGTAGACGCCAACGCGCCCGTCAGGCATCGGGTTCACCCTCCATCTCCGGCGGCGCCGAGCCGGTCTCGGGACCACCCGCGTCGGCCGGCGCGCCACCGTTGCCGTTGCCCTCGGCCGCATCGTCCTCGCTGAGGCGCGTCACGGACATGACGCGCTCGCCGTCGGCGACCTTGAACACGGTCACACCCTGCGTCTTGCGGCCGGCGATGCGGATGTCGTTGACCCGCGTGCGGATCAACTGGCCGCCGTTGGTGACCAGCATGATCTGGTCGGTCTCGCGCACCGGAAACGAGGCGGTCACCTCGCCATTCTTCTTGGTGACCTCGATGTTGGCGATACCCTTGCCGCCGCGCCCGGCGACCCGGTACTCGTAGGCCGAGCTGCGCTTGCCGAAGCCGTTGGCGGTGACGGTCAGGATGAACTCCTCGGCCGCCGCCATGGCGGCAAAGCGCTCTTCGGTGAGGGTGATCGCCGGCACCGCGGCCTCCTCGCCCTCTTCCAGCGCCGCCGTCTCCGCCGGCGCCTCGGCGTCGTCGCCCCCGCCCCCATCAGATGAACGCTGGGCTTTCGCCATGCGCAGATAGGCGGCGCGCTCGGCCACGTCGAACTCCGTGTGCCGCAGCATCGTCATCGAGATCACGTCGTCGTTCTCGAGCCTGATGCCGCGCACGCCGGTCGAGGTGCGGCCGGCGAACACGCGCACGTCGCCGACATGGAAGCGGATGCACTTGCCGCTACGCGCCGACAAGAGCACGTCCTGGTCCTCGCCGCAGGTGGCGACACCGATCAGCCGCTCGCCCTCCTCGAGCTTCATGGCGATCTTGCCGTTGGCCTTGATGTTGAGGAAGTCCGAGAGCGCGTTGCGGCGCACGTTGCCGGTGGAGGTGGCGAACATCACGTGCATGCTCGCCCATTTGCTCTCGTCGGCGGGCAGCGGCATCAGGGTCGAGATCGTCTCGCCCTCGGCCAGCGGCAGGATGTTGATCATCGCCTTGCCGCGCGCCTGCGGTGTGCCGAGCGGCAGGCGGAACACCTTCAGCTGGTAGACCATGCCGCGCGAGGAGAAGAACAGCATCGGCGTGTGCGTGTTGGCGACGAAGACCCGGGAAAGGAAATCCTCATCGCGCGTCGCCATGCCCGCCCGGCCGCGCCCGCCGCGGCGCTGCGCGCGGTAGGTCGACAACGGCACGCGCTTGATGTAGCCGCCATGGGTGACCGTGACGACCATGTCCTCGGGCTGGATCAGGTCTTCGATGTCGGTCTCGACCTCGCCCTCGGCGAGCTCGGTCCGGCGCTTGTCGGGGAACTCCTCTTTGATCTTCGTGAGCTCGCCGCGCATGATCGAGTAGAGGCGCGGCTTGGACGCGAGGATGTCGAGGTAGTCGCTGATCTCCTTGACCAGCACCTTCAAATCGTCGGCGATCTTGTCGCGCTCGAGCCCGGTCAGCCGGTGCAGGCGGAGGTCGAGGATGGCCTTGGCCTGCTCTTCGGTGAGGCGGTACTTGCCGTCGACGATGCCGCGGCCGGGCTCGTTCACGAGCTCGATCAGCGGCTGCAGGTCCTTCACCGGCCACTCGGTCTCCATCAATTTCTGGCGCGCCACGCCCGGGTCCGGCGCCTCGCGGATGAGCTTGATGACCGGGTCGAGATTCGCCACCGCGATCGCCAGGCCGATCAAGATATGCGCCCGCTCGCGCGCCTTGCGCAGCTCGAAGCGCGTGCGCTTGGTGATGACCTCCTCGCGGAACGCGATGAACGCCTGGATCACCTCGCGCAGGCCCAGGAGCTCCGGCCGGCCGCCGTTGAGCGCCAGCATGTTGATGCCGAAGCTCGTCTGCAGCGGCGTGTGGCGATAGAGCTGGTTGAGCACGACTTCGGGGTTCACCGTGCGGCTGAGCTCGACGACGATGCGCACGCCGTCGCGGTCGCTCTCGTCGCGCAGGTCGGAAATGCCCTCGACGAGCTTCAGCTGCGCCACCTCGGCGATGCGCTCGACCAGGCGCGCCTTGTTCACCTGGTACGGAATCTCCGTGACGACGATCGCCTGGCGGTCTTTGCGGATCTCCTCGATGGTGCAGCGGCTGCGCACGATAAAAGAGCCACGGCCGGTGCGGTAGGCATCGCGGATGCCCTGCTTGCCGAGGATGATGGCCCCGGTCGGAAAATCCGGGCCAGGGACATGTGCCATCAACTCCTCGAGCGTGACCTCGGGATTGTCGATATAGGCGCAGCAGGCGTCGATGACTTCGCCGAGATTGTGCGTCGGGATGTTGGTCGCCATGCCGACCGCGATACCGGCGCCGCCGTTGACCAGGAGATTCGGGAACTGCGCCGGCAGGACGCTCGGCTCGACCTCTCGGTCGTCGTAATTGGGGCCGAACTCGACCGTCTCCTTGTCGATGTCGGCCAGCAGGGCGGCTGCCGCCTTGTGCAGCCGCGCCTCGGTGTAGCGCATCGCCGCCGGCGGGTCGCCGTCCATCGAGCCGAAATTGCCCTGGCCGTCGATGAGCTCCAGGCGCATGGAAAAACCCTGCGCCATGCGGACCATCGAATCGTAGATCGCCGTGTCGCCATGCGGATGGTACTTGCCCATCACGTCGCCGACGATGCGGGCCGATTTGCGGTAGCCGCGGTTCCAGTCGTAGCCGGCCTCGTTCATCCCGTAGAGGATGCGCCGATGCACCGGCTTCAGGCCGTCCCGCACGTCGGGCAGTGCCCGCGCCACGATCACGCTCATCGCGTAATCGAGGTAGGAGCTCTTCATCTCCTCCTCGATCGTGATCGGGGTCACGTCGAAGGGCTTGGGCGGCAACGCGGCAGGCGAGGTCGGCTGGCTCACGGGATGTTTTTCTCTCGGAAGGACGCGGCAGAAAGGGCGCGGCCTGAGCGCGGCGCCAGTCGAGTCCGGTGCGACTCAAAATCTACCGAGTATTGCACCTGCGAGCAACGCCGAAAGCGCCATTTGTAAGCGAAATACGCCTTTTATTCCAAAGCGATAGGCATGCGATTCGCAGTGCCGCGGCCCCAAAGAGCGGCCCGGAAACGAGCTCGGAAACCGCTCGCCAGAGCGACCCGATCAGAACGGGATGTCGTCGTCCAGAACGTCCGATTTGCGGCCGCGCGCGGCGCCGCCACCGCCACCGCTGCTGGGCGGTGCTCCGCCGCCCATGTCGTCGTCCGGGCCGCCGCCGCCACCCCCACCGCCGCTGCGCCCGTCGAGCATGGTGAGCTCGCCGCGGAACTGCCGCAGCACGACCTCGGTCGTGTATTTCTCCTGGCCCGACTGGTCCGTCCATTTGCGGGTCTCGAGCTGGCCCTCGAGATACACCTTGGAGCCCTTCTTCAGGTACTTCTCGACCACTTCGACGAGACGGTCGTTGAAGATCGCGACCCGGTGCCACTCGGTCTTTTCCTTGCGCTCGCCGGTGGCCTTGTCGCGCCAGCTCTCCGACGTCGCGACCGACAGGTTGGCGACGCGGCCGCCGTTCTGGAAGCTGCGGATTTCGGGATCGCGGCCGAGATTGCCCACCAGAATGACCTTATTGACGCTGCCCGCCATGATCCGTCCCCTATGTTGCCGTCTGTCTCATGCCCCGCAAAGGCGAGGCATCCATGGTGCCGCTATTCGGATGGATGCCCCGGACGAGCCGGGGCATGACGACCCTTGTGAATTTAGCCCGTCGCGTCTACTGCGCCAATGGGCCTGCGCAAGTTTTCCTCAGGTCTCCTGACGCTCGGCGGCCGGTGCCGCGACGAGCTTACGGCCGTAGCCCCATTTGACCGCGAGGATGAAGCCCGCCTGGACGAAAGTCAGCGCGTTCGCCCACGCGATCGCCGGCGCACCGACCAAGCTGCCATAAGCGACCCATACGACCATCGAGGCCAGTGCAAAGACGAGCCAGCCGGCCGAAATATCGTCCGCCCGCCGCGTCCTCCAGGTCTTGAGGACCTGCGGTATCAGCGACACAACGGAAAGCGTGGTCCCGGCAGCGCCCAGGAGCGTGACAGCCATGTCATTCATGCGGGTCGAATCCTTGTCCACAGACTAGCACGGATATCGCAGAATCAGCGCCTTGAGCGGCGCGGCGAAGAATCGCTTTCCGCGCCCCGGCACCCTATATTTGGGACCAGTCAAACTCGAGCCTGCATGCAGTCCAAAATCAGCGTTCGCGGCGCCCGCGAGCACAATCTCAAGAATGTCGACGTCGACATGCCGCGCGACAGCCTGGTGGTGATCACCGGCCTGTCGGGGTCCGGCAAGTCCTCGCTCGCCTTCGATACCGTCTATGCGGAAGGCCAGCGCCGCTACGTCGAGAGCCTGTCGGCCTATGCCCGGCAGTTCCTCGAGCTGATGGAGAAGCCCGACGTCGATTCCATCGACGGGCTGTCGCCGGCGATCTCGATCGAGCAGAAGACCACCTCGCGCAACCCGCGCTCGACCGTCGGCACGGTGACCGAGATCTACGATTACCTCCGCCTGCTCTACGCGCGCATCGGCATCCCGTACTCGCCCGCGACCGGCCTGCCGATCGAAAGCCAAACCGTCAGCCAGATGGTCGACCGCCTGCTCGCCCTCAAAGAAGGCACCCGGCTGTACCTCCTGGCGCCGATCATCCGCGGCCGCAAGGGCGAATACCGCAAAGAGCTGCAGGACCTGCAGAAGCGCGGCTTCCAGCGCGTCAAGATCGACGGCAAGCTCTACGAGATCGACGCGGCGCCAGCGCTGAACAAGAAGCTCAAGCACGACATCGAGGTGGTGGTCGACCGCATCGTGATCCGACCCGATCTCGGCAACCGGCTCGCGGACTCGGTCGAGACGGCACTGGCTCTCGCCGACGGCCTGCTGTTCGCCGAGAACGCCGACACCGGCGACCGGCTGACATTCTCGGCCAAGTTCGCCTGCCCGGTGTCCGGCTTCACCATCGACGAGATCGAGCCGCGGCTGTTCTCGTTCAACAACCCCTTCGGCGCCTGCCCCGCCTGCGATGGCCTGGGCGAGAAGCTCTATATGGATCCGGACCTCGTCGTGCCCGATCCGCGCCTGTCCCTGCGCGAGGGCGCCATCGCCCCGTGGGCGGCGACGCCGTCTCAGTACTACGACCAGACACTCGAGGGGCTGGCCAAGCACTTCCGCGTCTCGCTCGATACGCCGTTCAAGGAGCTCAAGAAAGAGGCGCAGAGAGGCATCCTGCACGGCACCGGCGAGACGCCGGTAAAGGTCGCCTATTCCGACGGCTTGCGCTCCTACACGACGGAAAAGCCGTTCGAAGGCGTGATCCCCAACCTCGAGCGGCGCTGGCGCGAGACCGACAGCGACTGGATCAAGGATGACCTGAGCCGCTACCAGTCAGCCAAGCCCTGCGAGGCCTGCCACGGCGACCGCCTGAAACCCGAGGCGCTCGCGGTCAAGATCAAGAAGCTGCACATCAGCGAAGTCACGCGCATGTCGATCGACGAGGCCGCGGCGTGGTTCCACGATCTTCCGGCCTCGCTCACCCCGAAGCAGCGCGAGATCGCGGCGCGCATCCTGAAGGAGATCAACGCGCGCCTCGGCTTCCTGGTGAATGTCGGCCTCGAATACCTGACCCTGTCGCGCGCCTCGGGCACGCTGTCCGGCGGGGAGAGCCAGCGCATCCGGCTGGCCTCGCAGATCGGCTCGGGCCTGACCGGCGTGCTGTACGTGCTGGATGAGCCCTCGATCGGCCTCCACCAGCGCGACAACGCGCGCCTGCTGGAGACGCTCAAGCGCCTGCGCGACCTCGGCAATACGGTGATCGTGGTCGAGCACGACGAAGAGGCGATCCGCGAGGCCGACTACCTGATCGACCTGGGGCCCGGGGCGGGCATCCACGGCGGCAAGGTGGTGGCGGCCGGCACCCCGGCCGAAGTCATGCGCAAGACCGACAGCCTGACCGCGCAGTACCTGACCGGCCTCAGGCAGATCGAGGTGCCAAAACTCCGCCGGCCCGGCCACAAGGAGCAGAAGCTGCGGCTGCGTGGGGCGCGGGCCAACAACCTCAAGAACCTGACCGTCGACATCCCGCTCGGCGCATTCGTGTGCGTGACCGGCGTGTCGGGCGGCGGCAAGTCCACGCTCGTGATCGAGACGCTCTACAAGGCGCTGGCGCGCAAGCTGCACGGCGCGCGCGAGCATCCGGGCGCCCATGACGGCATCGACGGCGTCGAGTTCATCGACAAGATCGTCGACATCGACCAGTCGCCGATCGGCCGCACGCCGCGCTCGAACCCCGCGACCTATACCGGCGCCTTCACGCCGATCCGCGACTGGTTCGCGGGCCTGCCCGAGGCGAAAGCACGCGGCTATGCCCCTGGGCGCTTCTCGTTCAACGTCAAGGGCGGGCGCTGCGAGGCCTGCCAGGGCGACGGCGTGATCAAGATCGAGATGCACTTCCTGCCCGACGTCTACGTGCAGTGCGACGCCTGCCACGGTAAACGTTACAATCGAGAAACTCTCGAGGTGAAGTTCAAGGACAAGTCGATCGCCGACGTACTCGAGATGACGGTCGAGGAAGGCGCCGAGTTCTTCTCCGCCGTGCCATCGATCCGCGAGAAGCTGGTGACGTTGAACCGGGTCGGCCTCGGCTACATCCATATCGGCCAGCAGGCCACCACCTTGTCCGGCGGCGAGGCCCAGCGCGTGAAGCTGGCCAAGGAGCTGTCGCGCCGCGCCACCGGCAAGACGATCTACATCCTCGACGAGCCGACGACCGGCCTGCATTTCGAGGACGTGAAGAAACTGCTCGAGGTGCTGCACGCGCTCGTCGAGGCCGGCAACACCGTGGTCGTCATCGAGCACAATCTCGAGGTCATCAAGACGGCGGACTGGATCGTCGACCTCGGGCCGGAGGGCGGCGACAAGGGCGGGCGTATCGTCGCCGTCGGGCCGCCGGAGGCGATCGTGCAGGTCAAGGCCAGCTACACCGGCCAGTATCTGGCCCCCTACCTGCAGCGCACCGGCCAGCGCCTGAAGAAGCGGGCGTAAACGCGCCCCGCGCTACAGACCCTCGAAGAGCGCCGTCGACAGGTAGCGCTCGGCGAAGGACGGGATGATCGTGACGATCAGCTTGCCCTTCATTTCGGGGCGGCGCGCAACCGTCAGCGCGGCGGCGAGTGCCGCACCCGAGGAGATGCCGCCGGGAATACCTTCGCGGCGCGCCAAGAGCTTCGCCAGCCGGAAGGCGTCCTCGTTCGTCACCTGCACGATCTCGTCGATCTGCTTGGTGTCGAGGATCTCCGGCACGAAGCCGGCGCCGATCCCCTGGATCGGATGCGGCGCCGGCTGTCCGCCGGACAGCACCGGGCTCGCGGTCGGCTCGACGGCGATCATCTTGAGCGTCGGCTTGCGCGGCTTCAGCGCCTGCGCGCATCCGGTCAGGGTGCCGCCGGTGCCGATGCCCGACACGATGACGTCGACCTTGCCTTGCGTGTCGGCCCAGATCTCCTCGGCGGTGGTGCGCCGGTGGATCTCCGGATTGGCGGGATTGCCGAACTGGTTCGGCGTCACGGCGCCCGGCGTCTTCTCCAGCAGCTCCGCCGCCCGCGCCAGCGCCCCCTTCATGCCCTTCTCGCGCGGCGTCAGCACCACCTCGGCGCCGAGGAACCGCAGCATCTTCTGCCGCTCCACGGAGACAGATTCCGGCATCGTCAGGATCAGCTTGTACCCCCGCGCCGCGCACACGAAGGCAAGCCCGATGCCCGTGTTGCCGGATGTCGGCTCGATGATGGTGCCGCCGGGCTGGAGGCGTCCCTCCGCCTCCAGCGCCTCGACCATGCTGACGCCGATGCGGTCCTTGACGCTCGCGATCGGATTGAAGAACTCGAGCTTGAGGCAGATATCGGCCTCGATCTTCTCGTCGCGCGCGATGTTCGGGATGCGGACGAGCGGCGTGTTGCCGATCGTCTCGGCAATGCTGTCGTAGATGCGGCCGCGGAGCGGCCGGTCGAATTTCAGTGGTTTGTGGGTCATCGCCTCGTCCCCGATCGTGAAGTCTCTAACCTATCCGACGGTGGCGGCTGCCAGCAACCTCGAGAGCACGCCCTCCGTCCATTGACGCCAGGTAACATTTCCGCAACGTTTTTCAGGAACGATAGCAACGTCCGGCCGTTGATCGGCCTATCCCTTCACATCATTCGGATCGAGGCGAGCCGATGTCCCGCATGCGCACGCCGTTTCTGCCGTTGATGCTGGTCGAACTCGCCATGGCGGCGAGCGAGACGATCTTTCACCGCACGTGGCTGATGGCGACCGGACGCTGCTCACCCGCCGAATACCAGCGCATGCTGGCGGAGAAGGTGCAGGCGGCCCAGCTCACCGGCCGCCTTGCCATGTCGCCGCTCGCCGACGGCTCGGCCCTCCTCGCACCCTGGCATCGCGCGGCGCGGCGCAACGCGCAGCGGCTGCGGCGGAGCTAGCCCGGGCTCAGCGCTGGAGCGCCGGGCAGCCGCCGTCGGCCAGCGGCCGGAACGCCTGGTCGCCCGGGATCGTCGCCACGAGCTTGAGCAAATCCCAGTCGCCGCGGGATTCGGCGGGCGACTTGATCTGCACCAGATAGACGTCGTGCACCATGCGGCCATCCGGCCGCAGCTTGCCGCCCACCGCAAAGGCGTCGTCGACCGGCATCTCGCGCATCTTCGCGATCACGGTCTTGGGATCGTCGGAGTTCGTCGCCTCGACCGCCTTCAGGTAGCTGCGCACCACCGAGTACGTCCCGACCTGGAAGGTCGAGGGTGCCGTCTTGCGGCGTTCGATGAACTTGGCCATGAAAGCCTTGCTGGCGGCGTTGAGGTCGGGCACCCACGGCGTCACGTACATCATGCCCTGCGCCAGATCGAGGCCCGTGCTGCGGATCGCCGGCAGCGAATCCAACCCGAACGGCACGACCTTCTGCCCGGCCGCGATGACGCCGAACTCGCGTATGCTCTTCACGGCATTGATCGCATCGTCGCCGCCGTTGGCGATGCCGATCACGTCGGCCTTCGATGCCTGCGCCTGGAGGACGAAGGACGAAAAGTCGCTGGCGCCCAGCGGATGATAGACCGCACCCAGCACCTGGCCGCCGTGGCGCGTGACGCCGCCGGAGGCGCCGTCGACGAGCGCGCGCCCGAACACGTAGTCGGCGCCGATGAAGAACCAGCGCCTGCCGAGCTGCGGCACCGCCTGACCGATCGCGTTGCCCATCTGATAGGTGTCGTAGACCCAGTGCACCGAGTTGTCCGGAGCGCAGGCCTTGCCGGTGAAGTCGGCGGACCCGGCGCTGGTCAGGAGCACCGCCTTGTTCTTGGTCTTCGCCACGTCCAGGGCCGCGAACGCGACCGCCGAATTGACGAGGTCGGTGATAGCGTCGACCCCCTCGAGATCGAACCAGCGGCGCGCGACCGAAGCGCCGACGTCGGGCTTGTTCTGGTGATCGGCGGCGACGATCTCGATCGGCATGCCGTTGACCTTGTTGCCGAACTCCTCGGCTGCCATCTTCGCCGCCTCGACCGAGCCGGCGCCGGAATTCTGCTCGTAAGGGCCGGACAGGTCGGTGAGCACGCCGATCTTGACCTTGCCTCCCGAGATCTCGGCGCGGGCGGCCGGGACGAGAAGCAGGATGGCGGCGAGACTGCAGGCGATGATGCGCATGGGGTCCTCCCGGGAGCTGCGGCCCTGATGTCCCTGTCTGGATCGGGGCCTTCGTATTAGATATATTCTATAACGATCTCGGCGGCGCGCCAAGCGGGCCGCACATCGTGAGGAGACGCCGTTGCCTCGAACCGCCAAAGCGTACATCGCCGGCATCTACGAGCACCCGACGCGGCATGCGCCGGACAAGTCGCTGGCCCAGCTGCACGCAGAGGTCGCCAAGGGCGCCCTTGCCGACGCGGGATTGAGCAAGGACGACGTGGATGCCTATTTTTGCGCGGGCGACGTCGCGGGCTGGGACGCGCGCGGGGCCGGCCCGTTCTCCATCATCGACTATCTCGGGCTGAAGCTCCGCTATCTCGACACGACCGAGTCCTGGGGCTCGTCCTATCTCGTGCATGTCGCCCACGCCGCGGAAGCGATCGCCGCGGGCAAATGCCG
>Ga0335078_10016030_pt1 | contig 11118 bp, 9 predicted proteins | sample Lox_Sample_32_FD_206711 | JGI IMG/M metagenome (GOLD analysis project Ga0335078, IMG submission 206711) | Soil microbial communities from Loxahatchee National Wildlife Refuge, Florida, United States - Lox_Sample_3.2 | ecosystem: Environmental > Terrestrial > Soil > Wetlands | place: USA: Florida...
GAGCCCCGCGAGCAACGATTGCGCCTCCGCGATCTCCGGAAATTCCGGCGTCGGCGAGAAGCCTTCGAGCGCTGGCGCGAGCACGGCATTCGCATCTGCAGGGCGGCCAGTGGATTGATATAGCGTCGCCAGCGAGAACGCCGCGCGCAGTTCGAAGCTTCGCGCCTTCTGCTCTTGCGCCACTGCGATGGCCGTGAGGAAGGCATCCTCGGCCGGCATCGTGTTTCCAGGATCACGCTTCCGCAAAATCTCGCCGCGAATGCTGTTGGTCTCGGCCTCATACCAGCGTTGACCGGTCCGCGCCGTTTCGGCGATGGCGCATTCAATGGTCGCGAGCGCGGGTTCAAATTGACCAGCTTTTGCTTCGGCCTTTGCCAGCGCTGTCCCCAACATCGGCCCGTATAATGAAACTCCCTGCTCTCGGAGCATCGTTATGCCGTAGCGCATTTCCTCAATATTGGCGTTGCTATCAACGGCATGCGAATGAGCCCATGGCTCAAGGAAACTGCCGAAGGCCATCCATAGCTTCATCCCGTGCTCGCGTGCGACCGCGACCAATTCCGTGACATTTGGGATGGCCTGCGCCGGGTTTCCAAACATAGCTTCAAATAAGGCATAGACCGCTCGCGCCCAGGCGATGGTAGCGATGTGCCCGCCGTGCACGGCTCGTACCACCATTTCCGACGCGAGCTGGCGAGCACGGTCGACCTCGCCAAGCGGCCACAACGCGCAAGCTAGGAACAAATTAGCGGTAACGACGACGTCCTGGCCGAAGCGAAACGCAAGTTCGCGGTCGCGTTCGGGATCGAAGACGGAAAGCGCCCGTTCGAGATTGGAACGCGCCTGCGCATAGGCCCCCGCGAACCAATGCGTCTCACCGCTAAGACGGTAGGCAATTCCTGCCTGTGGTGATTCCGGTTCGTGCTCACAGTCGCGAAGCAAGGCCTGAACAATTTCCGCATCGGGGGCAGTTCGGCGCGCACGAAACTCCCAGCCCACTGTCCGTAATAGACTGAGAACCGCTCAGATGCGTTTTCGATTCCGGCTGCCAAATCTCTGGCGCGCGCAAAAGCGGCAGTAGTCTCGGGTGCTTGATATCCCCGCGCCGAAATGAGGGCATTGCCATAGGTAGTCTGCAGCTTCAGTCGTTGGTCTGATGCCGTGGCCTTAGCACCGGCGCGCGGCATTGCCGCCGAGTCCGTGTCCGCCATCTCGATCGCCTTGCCGAGATGGGCGATCGCTTCCTGGAAGGCGGAGCGACGTAGCGCCTGGTCGCCGGCCTTGCCCCACCATTCGATCGCCGCATCGGTCATGCCGGCCTGCGTGAAATGATGCGCCAGCACCTCCGGCTGGGCCGCGGCGGTGTCGGCGAAGCGGTCGCGCAAGATTTCCGCCACGCGGCGGTGCAAAACCTGGCGGCGGCTCTTGAGCAAATTTTCGTAAGCGGCGTCCTGAATGAGCGCATGTTTGAAACGATAGTCGCTGTCGGGCGGCGCGCCTTGCACCAGCACGATGTCGGCGTCGGCAAGCTTGTCCAGCGCCGCGTGCAGAGCGGCCTCTCCCATGCCGGCGACCGCGTGCAGCAGCGCGTAGGAAAACCCGCGCCCGATTACCGAACCGATCTGCGCCACCTCGCGCGCCGGACCGAGTCGGTCGAGACGCGCCATCAGCGACTGCTGCAAGGTCGGCGGGATGGCCTGGGCGCCGCCTTGCTCGCCGCGCTCAAGCAGAAGCCGCGTCACCTCTTCGATGAACAGCGGCACGCCGCCGGTGCGGGCCGCCACGTCCTCAACCACCTCACGCGAGAAGGAATGGCGCGCGGTAAGGTCGGCCACCATGTCGCCCACCTGCGCGCGGTCGAGCGGCGCCAGCGAGATGGTGCCGTGGTGCGAGCGCATGCTCCAGGGCGGGCGGAATTCCGGCCGCGTCGTCGCGACGACGTAGAGCGGCGCCTGTGCGCCGCGCTCGGCGATGCCGCGGAGCACGTCAATGGTGGTCGGATCGGCCCAGTGCAGATCCTCGAAGGCGAGCACTACCGGCTGCACCCCGGCGCCGGCCATTACCCAATTGGTCAGCGCCGCCAGTTGTCGGCGGCGCAGCTCCTCGGGCGCGAGGACCGGGATGAGCTCCTTGGGCAGCGGAATGTCGAGGAGCGGCGCCAAGAGCGGCACCATCTCGGCGGGCTCGAGCTTGACCTGCGCCAGCGAGCTTTCGAGATCGGCAAGCCGCTGCGGCGCCGGCACATCGGCGCTGCCGAAGCGCTGGCGACCCCATTCCGCAATCGGGTGCAGCGGCGTGTTCTGCAGAAGCTGCGAGCAGCTCCATTCCGCCCAAGTGTGCGGCACTTCTCTTAGACGGGCATGAAACTCCTCGATCAGCCGCGACTTGCCGATCCCCGGCTCGCCGACGATCAGCACCAGTTGCCCGTCGCCCTGCCGCGCGCGCTCCCAGCGCCGCACCAGCATCGCGATGTCGTCGTCGCGACCAACGAGCGGCGTGAGTTGGCGCTGGCCGGAGCGACGGCCGCCGCCGCTTGCGCGCACAAGCCGAAACAGCGCCGTCGGCTCAGGCACGCCCTTGAGCGTGTGCGTTCCGCGCTCCTCGGCGACGAACAGCCCGGCGATCTGGCGCTGCACCCGCGCGGTGACCAAAACCGCGCCCGGCTCCGCAAGCGCCTGGACCCGAGCCGCGATGTTGGCGACGTCGCCGTAAATCTCGCCGGCCGCGTCCACGACCGCAGAGCCGGTTTCGAGCCCGATTCGCGCAACAAGCTCCGGCTTGCCGATGCCAGCGTTCTTGCGGTTGAGTTCGGCAATCGCCCGCTGGATTGCGAGCGCCGCCCGCGCCGCCCGCTCGGCGTCGTTTTCATGGGCCAGCGGATAGCCGAACAGGGCCATCAGTCCGTCGCCGAGCTTCTTCGCGACGTGGCCGCCCATCTCCGTGACCGCGGTTGAAGCGGCATCGAGATAGGCGCCGACAAGATCGCGCCACTCCTCGGCATCGAGCTGCGCTGACATCGCCGTCGAGCCGACGAGATCGCAGAACATCACTGTGAGATAGCGGCGCTCGCCGGCGCCCTCGGCAGTCGTCGGAGCCGCCGCCGGACGATTTTGCGGCGGCGGCGTTTTCACGGGCGGCGCAGACGCGTCCGCTGCGGCCTGCGCGTCGCCGTCCAGGGCAGCAATAGCGCGCAAAAATTTTGCGACGATGCCACAGCGAAGCGACGCCGATCTTCTCCAGGTCCTGATCGGTCAGCTCGGGCAGAATCGAGAAATCAATATCGTTTTCGGCAAAGCGCTCCGCGTACTCGGACACGCCGAGCTTATCGAGCCAGTCCTTGACCCGTCGCATGGGTCGCACCTTGCCGACTAACTGCGCCCCCGCGGTTCCACTCGCCGGGCAATGCATTATACTCCAACAACACGCGCTGCAGGCGCTGTCCACCGATTTCGGCCGCGCCGCGGAACCTGGAGGCCGTTACCGCCATGCGGTGCGGCAAATGCTCTAATTGCTGTCCGGTCGGGAATAAATCACCGTTCGGCGTTCCGTTGCAGGCACTTATTCGGTCGCAGGGGCAGGGCGACATGCGGAATTGTCAGACATCGCGCCTGCGGATCGCGCAGTTTTGCTGGATACGGCAGAACGAATGGCGGGCGGAGTTTAAGTGAACAGCGAATCGCAATCCGAAGCGGAGATCCTTGCTTTCGTTAGAGCGACGATCAGGTCGATAAGCGCGCTTGAGCTTGTCATCTATCTGCGGGGACAGCGACAGCGCGGTTTCAGCATCGGCGAACTCGTGCGCGAGCTTCGCAGCAGCGAGCTGGCAATCGGCCAAGCGCTCGAGCAATTGATGAGAGTCGATCTGGTCATGGGCGGCTCCGAGTCGGGGTATCGCTATCAACAGAGCTCAAAGCAGCTCGACGCCCTCTGCCAGCAGCTCGAAATCGAATATGCTCGCAAGCCCGTCAAGGTTATCGGGGCCATTCTCGAGGCCCCGGACGAAAAGCTTAGGATATTCGCCGACGCGTTCCGCCTATCGGGGAAGAAGGAATGAGCGCCTGGTTTGACGTGCTTTATTCGCTTTGCTTTCTGACCAGCCTGTCGTGCTGCCTGCTGCTGATCAGGAGCTATCGGCGGAGCCGAAGCGCGCTTCTGTTGTGGAGCGCGGCCTGCTTCGTCCTGCTCGCAATCAACAATCTGCTGGTGATCATCGACCTGATCATGCTGCCCTCGATGGACCTGTCGGCGATCCGGCTGGTCGCTTCGTTTTGCGCAGTATCGACGCTTCTGGTCGGGTTCATCTGGGAATTCGTCTAGAGCGCGAGCGATGAACAACTTCATCTTGGGCATGAACACGATGGGCTTCCTGATCGCGGGGCTGTTCTTCCTGCGATTCTGGCAGAAGAGCAGCGACGTGCTGTTCGCCGCGTTCAGCGCCGCCTTCGTCCTGTTCGCACTCGATCAGCTGTCTCTCGCGCTGGAGGCCGGCGCTCCGATCGGCCGCGCGTCCTTTCTGTTCAGGCTGTCGGGGTTTGCGCTTTTGATCTTCGCGGTGCTGCGGAAGAACTTGAAGTGACGCGTTGCGATCTCCAATTCGCCGGTTGCGAAGCGCAAATGTGGTATTGTGGCGCGTGCGAGGGTGTCGGCAGGGGTCGGTGCGCGTGGTGAAGAGGCGCTCGTGAAATTGGTGATCCGCTATGCCGTGCTGGCCGCGCTCCTCGTCGCCGCGACGGTGTTCGTGATTCCGCCGTTTGCGGCGTCGTTCATCGAGCAATGGTCGGAGCGCGACATCGAATCACGCTCGCTGTTGGCCTTCAATTCTGCTCTCGACGAGTTTACGGCCCTCTTGGAGCAGAAGGATTCGGCCAAGATCGCCGCCTTGTTCGAGCGGATGGCGCTCGACGAGCGATTATTGGCGGTCGGCTTTTGCGACGACCAAGGCAGGCTCCTTTACGCAACCAAGATGATGCCGAAGCGCTTCACCTGCGCGCAGGCGATCCTGAAGAACACGCCCGGATTTTCGGATTGGGAATCCGGTCGGCAACGGCTGATCGTGTCGAGCTTCCCGGTCGTGGCGCATGACGCCCGCGGCCACGTCATCCTGATCAATGATTTCAGCTTCGCCGAGCGACGCAGCGCGCAGGCGCGCGTCTGGGCCGTCGTCGTGCTGATCGGCATTGCGGCTCTCGCCGCGGGGCTCGTCGGCGCCGCCGCGATCCTGCTGGGGCGCCATTGGCTGCACTCGTTCCGCCACGCGGTGGATCAAGTGCGGCTGGGACGCGGCGACATGATCGACATGGCGGAAACGGCGCCGTTCGGGCCGGAGTTTCGCCGCCTGCTGCGCGAGCTGCAATTCGGCAATCAGCCGGTCGAGGGTCCGGACGTCGAGTGGTCGCCGGCCATGCTGCGCCACGTGCTGGCGAAAAAGCTTCCGGGCGCGCAGGTCATCGTCGTGTCCAATCGTGAGCCCTATATTCACAACCGCAACGGCGACGACATCGTTATGCAAAGGCCGGCGAGCGGCCTCGTCGCTGCGCTCGAGCCGATCATGCGCGCCTGCGGCGGCACCTGGGTCGCGCACGGCAGCGGCAGCGCGGATCGCGCCATGGTCGATCGCTTCGACCGCATCGGCGTGCCGCCCGGCGAGCCGAGCTATGTCTTGCGCAGGGTCTGGCTGAGCGATGAGGAGCAGAACGGCTATTACTATGGCTTCGCCAATGAGGGGCTTTGGCCGCTGTGCCATATGGTTTTCGTGCGGCCGCAATTTCGCGAGAGCGATTGGGCCCAGTACAAGCTCGTCAATGCGCGCTACGCGCAGGTGATCGCCAGCGAGGCCAAGGGACCCGACCCCATCATTCTCGTGCAGGACTACCATTTCGCGCTGCTGCCCGGTCTGCTGCGCGCCAAGCTGCCGCGTGCGACGATCATCACCTTCTGGCACATTCCCTGGCCCAATCCGGAAATGTTCGGCATCTGCCCGTGGAAGGAGGAGATCCTTGCGAGCCTGCTCGGCAGCTCCGTCATCGGCTTCCACACGCGGTTTCACTGCAATAATTTTCTCGATACCGTCGACCGCTTCATGGAGGCGCGCAACGACCGCGAACGTTCGATCATAACGTTTGGCGGCTGCGAGAGCCTCGTCCGCTCCTATCCGATATCCATCGAATGGCCTCCCGCCGCCACGGCGGGGCAGCGGCCGATCGCCGAATGCCGCGCCGCGGTGCGCGAGCGCCTCGGCCTGGCCGAGCACGTGCGATTGGGCGTCGGCATCGAGCGATTCGACTATACGAAAGGCATTCTCGACCGCCTGCGTGCGATCGACGCCTTTCTGTGCGACCACCCGGAATGGAAGTCGAAGCTCGTCTTCATGCAGGTTGCGGCGCCGACGCGCAGCAAGCTTGCCATCTATAGCGCCCTGCAGCAGGAAGCGGCGGCGCTCGTGCGCGAAATCAATGCCCGCCACGGCAGCGCTTCGTATCAGCCCATCATGCTTATCGTGCGCCATTACGAGCCCGCGGAGATTTTCGAAGTGTTTCGCGCCGCGGATTTCTGCATCGTTTCGAGCCTTCATGACGGCATGAATCTCGTCGCCAAGGAATTCGTCGCCGCGCGCGACGACATGCAAGGCGTGCTGCTGTTATCGCAATTCGCCGGCGCCTCGCGGGAGTTGCCGGAAGCCTTGATCGTCAATCCCTACGACATCCGCAGCATGGCCGAAGCGCTGGAACAGGCCTTGTTGATGCCCGAAGCCGAGCAGCGCGAGCGCATGCGCCTGATGCGCGACATCGTGCGATTGCGCAACGTCTATCGCTGGGCCGGGCAGATGTTGTTGGATGCCGCCGATCTAAGGACGCGAAGCCGCATCATGCAGATGGTCTCGCGGCAGGAGCCGTCCCGCCGCCTTGTCGCCATGCGCTCGCAGGTCGGCTGACGTGGAGCTATCGGCATTCGGCTGACTGTCGGCAACTCAGTGGCGAGTGTGCGCGTCGGCTTGATGATGCTCAAGCTCGAAAGGGAGATCGGCGCTTTGGCAAAGCGCCGAGGCAAATAGGCCTTCGCCCGCGTCGATCCTATTCGCGCCGTTGAACTGCTCGATCCGCTCGGCCAATTGATGCCATTTCACCATGAGCTCCAGTAACGCTCGGCGAGCGTTCACGTCGCTTAACGTTTGCGACTCCCGATAGCACCGGAGTGCGTTGTCTCTGCAGTCCTGGGCGTCCATGGTTCCCGACTAGACGCGACGGATTTCAGTCGCATTGACCTGGAGCAAATTCGAGGGATCTTCACCCAAGACACGGCCCAGATCGGAGCCGCGAGTTGCGGCTCGACTGGGCCGCGCTGGCTCCAACACCCCTATTAGTTAAGCGGGGCGGATCGCATTAAAGAGCGCAGCCCGGAACAGCGCCTTATATTATTCGAGTTCGCGAACGTCAACGAAGTGCCCGGCGATCGCCGCGGCCGCCGCCATCGCCGGCGAGACGAGGTGGGTGCGGCCCTTGTACCCCTGTCGGCCCTCGAAATTGCGGTTCGAGGTCGAGGCGCAGCGCTCCCCAGGCGCGAGCTTGTCGGGGTTCATGGCGAGGCACATCGAGCAGCCCGGCTCGCGCCACTCGAAGCCGGCGTTGAGGAAGATCTTGTCGAGCCCCTCGGCCTCGGCTTGCGCTTTCACCAGCCCGGAGCCGGGCACGATCATGGCGCTGACGTTGGCGTTGACCGTCTTGCCGTCGACGACGCGCGCGGCCGCGCGCAAATCCTCGATTCGTCCGTTGGTGCACGAGCCCAGGAACACGCGGTCGACGGCGATGTCGGCGATCTTCTCGCCGCCCTTGAGCCCCATATAGGCGAGCGACCGCTCGGCCGCCTCGCGCTTGCCGGCGTCGGCGATGTCCTCGAGCCGCGGCACGCGCCCGGTCACGGAGACGACCTGCTCGGGACTGGTGCCCCAGGTGACGAGCGGCGGCAGCTTGCCTGCATCGAGCCTGATCTCGCGGTCGAAATGCGCGCCCTCGTCGGAGCGCAGCGTTTCCCAGTAGCGCGTCGCCTCGTCCCACGCCTTGCCCTTCGGCGCCTTCGGACGGTCCTTGATATACGCATAGGCCTTCTCGTCCGGCGCGACGAATCCCGACTTGGCCCCGCCCTCGACCGACATGTTGCAGACCGTCATGCGGCCTTCCATCGACAGCGCGCGGATCGCTTCGCCGGCATATTCGAGCGCATAGCCGGTGCCGCCGGCGGTGCCGATCTCGCCGATGATGGCGAGAATGATGTCCTTCGCGGTGACGCCCGGCGGCAGCTTGCCGTCGACGATGGCGCGCATGTTCTTCGATTTCTTCTGGATCAGCGTCTGCGTCGCCAGCACGTGCTCGACCTCGGACGTGCCGATGCCGATCGACAGCGTACCGAAGGCGCCGTGCGTGCCGGTGTGGCTGTCGCCGCAGACAAGGGTCACGCCGGGCAGCGTGAATCCCTGCTCGGGCCCGATGATGTGGACGATGCCCTGCCGCTTGTCGAACTCGTTGAAATATTCGAGGCCGAAGAACTTGGCGTTCTCCGCAAGATAGGCGATCTGCTGCTCGCTCTCGGGATCGGGGTTCTTCTGCCGGCGGTCCGTCGTCGGCACGTTGTGATCGACGACGCAGAGCGTCTTCTCGGGCGCGCGCACCTTGCGGCCGGAGAGGCGGAGCCCCTCGAACGCCTGCGGGCTCGTCACCTCGTGCACCAGATGCCGGTCGATATAGATGAGGCAGGTCCCGTCCGGCTGCTCGTCGACGAGGTGGTCGTCCCAGATCTTGTCGTAGAGGGTGCGCGGCTTCTGGTCAGGCTCGGCCATGGTCAGGTAACTCCACCAAACATGCGGAGTATATAAACAGCCTCCGGCCGTTTTGTATTACTCCGCGGCCTTCCCGGCGGCGGCCGCAGCCTCGGCTTGCGCGCCGTGATCCTGGCGCTCGCTGATGCGCGCCGATTTTCCGCGCCGTCCGCGCAAGTAGTAGAGCTTGGCGCGACGCACCTTGCCGCGGCGCACGACCTTGATCGAGTCGATCATCGGTGAATAGAGCGGGAAGACGCGCTCGACGCCCTCGCCATAGGAAATCTTGCGCACGGTGAAATTCTCGTTCAGTCCGCTGCCGGCGCGGCCGATGCAGACGCCTTCATAGGCTTGCACGCGGCTTCTTTCGCCTTCGACGACCTTGACGTTGACGAGCACCGTGTCGCCCGGCTGGAAATCGGGAATCTCCTTGCTGGCGGTGAGTTTCGCCACCTGTTCGTTTTCGATTTGTTTGAGCAGGTTCATGGCAAGTCTCCTTCGGCTGCGCTGCGAGCGCGGTTGCGGCCGGTGCTAACGGGTTGGGCGAGCTTCTACGCTACGGCGCGGGATTTGTCACCTTCCGGTCACTCGCCGTGCGCGCCGGGTTTGCCGCGCGCGGAGCGGCGGGCAGCCCACAGGTCGGGGCGCCGTTCGCGGGTGAGCTTTTCGGCCTCCGCCCGCCTCCAGGCGGCGATCTTGCCGTGGTCGCCGGAGAGGAGGATTTCGGGGATCGGACGGTCCTCCCAGAGCTGCGGCCGCGTATATTGCGGATATTCCAAGAGGCCGTCGGCAAAGCTCTCCTCGGCGATCGAGGCCGGGGCGCCGATGACGCCGGGCAGGAGCCGCACACAGGCGTCGATGAGGATCATCGCGGCAAGCTCGCCGCCGGAAAGGACGTAGTCGCCGATCGAGACCTCTTCGAGCGCCCGCGCTGCAATGACGCGTTCGTCGATGCCCTCGAAGCGGCCGCAGACGAGCAGGACTCCGGCCCCGCGGGCCAGCGCCTCGACGCGGGCCTGCGTCAGCGGCCGGCCGCGCGGGGAGAGCAGGAGGCGCGGGCGATCGTCGGTCGCGACGGCGTCGATGGCGCGGCCGAGCACATCGGCCTTCATCACCATGCCCGGCCCGCCGCCCGCCGGCGTATCATCCACGCTGCGGTGCTTGTCGCTCGCAAACGCGCGGATATCGGCGACATCGAGCGACCAGGCGCCCGCCGCGAGCGCCTTGGCGGCGAGGCTTACGCCAAGCGGCCCGGGAAACATCTCGGGAAAGATGGTGAGAACGCCGGCGCGCCACATGGTCAGCCCTCGCCGCCGCGCAACTCGTCGCGGATGCGCGCGATGATCGTGCCAAGCTTGTTCTGGCCGGTGCCGTCGCGGCCGACGCCCCAATACGCATCGGTCGGAGCGGCCTCGATAAGCTCTTCATCGCCGGTCGCGAGCAGCATGGCCTTGAGCTCGGGGTGCAGCTCGAACTTCCGCCGCACCGCGCGGTACATGACCTCGTCCTTCACCTCGTCCCAGTCAGGCCGAATCGACGCGCGGTTCTTCTCGGCGAGGCTTTTCGCGGTCGGCGGCTTTTGCGCCTTGCGGATCGACTTGCGCAGCTCCGGATCGGCGAACTTCTGCGCCTGGTAGTAGTTCTCGACGGTCGGCCACCAGGCACCGTCGAGATCGATGCCGAAGGGCGCGAAGTTCGAGAACTCGCGGTGCGTGTCGGACTTCGAGTAAAAGCGGATCGCCATGACGCCGAAGATGGTGACGCTCGCAAGCGGCGGCCATGCCGCCTCAAGTCGTCTTGAGCAGCCCCTCAGGCGGATCGATGACGATCCGCCCGCCGGCGATGTCGACGATGGGCACCGCCGCCTCGGTAAACGGCAGGATCACCGTGGAACGGTGGCCAGGCCGCTGCACCTCGACGAGGTCGCCGGCGCCGAAATTATGCAGCGCCACGACGGTGCCGAGCTGCCGGCCCGTTCCGTCGACCGCGGCAAGGCCGATCAGATCGGCGTGATAAAACTCATCGGATTGCCGCGGTTCGGGCAAGCGCTCGCGCGGTACATAGAGCTTGAGATTGGCCAGGCGCTCGGCTGCCGTGCGGTCGCGCACGCCGGCAAATCTCGCCACGAAGTGATCCTTCGCCGGCCGCAGCTCCTCGATCTCGAACACGCGGCCGTCTTCAGTCTCGAGCGGACCGTAACTGGCGATGGCAGGCGGCTGCGCCGTGAACGAGCGCAGCCGCACCTCCCCGCGTACGCCGTGGGCGGCGCCGATTTGTCCGAGGCAGACGCGCGGCGCCATCGGTGCGCC
>Ga0335078_10016031_pt1 | contig 11118 bp, 11 predicted proteins | sample Lox_Sample_32_FD_206711 | JGI IMG/M metagenome (GOLD analysis project Ga0335078, IMG submission 206711) | Soil microbial communities from Loxahatchee National Wildlife Refuge, Florida, United States - Lox_Sample_3.2 | ecosystem: Environmental > Terrestrial > Soil > Wetlands | place: USA...
CTCTGCACGGATCGCCGCCTGGACCGGCTCTCCGAGCTCGCGAGCCGGTATGGCGTGCGCACGAGTCCCGACAACCGCGCCGCGGTCGCGGAGGCGGCCATCGTGGTGCTCTCGGTGAAGCCACAGGTGATGAACCGACTGCTCGCCGAGATCTCTCCCGTGCTCGACGCCGGCAAGCTCGTCATTTCCATCGCCGCCGGGGTGCCGCTCGCGGCCATCGAGCGCAAGGTGGGGCACGGCGTGCGCATCATCCGCACCATGCCGAACACGCCGGCCCTGGTGGGTGCCGGGGCCTCCGCCATCTCCCCGGGCGACCACGCCAGCGAGGCGGACGTCCAGGCCGCGAAGGCCCTCTTCGACGCCGTCGGCAAGACCGTCATCGTGGACGAGTCCCTCCTCGACGCCGTCACCGGCCTTTCCGGCTCCGGCCCGGCCTACATCTTCCTCGTCGTCGAGGCGCTCGCGGACGCCGGCGTGAAGGTGGGGCTCGACCGGAGGACGTCGCAGGACTTGGCGGCCCAGACGGTGCTCGGGTCGGCGAAGCTCCTCATCGAGACCGGCGAGCATCCCGGTCGCCTGAAGGACCAGGTGACGAGCCCGGGCGGTACGGCCATCGCCGGGCTTCACACCCTGGAGGCCGGCGGGCTGCGCACCACGCTCATGGACGCGGTGGAGGCGGCGACCCGGCGCTCCCACGAGCTCGGCCGCCGCTTCCTCGAGACGCAGGACGCCGAGGAATAGGGAAGGGATCTAGGACGTGGTCTCGCAGGTCGCGTAGCCGCAGGAGCGGCAGGTGAGGCAGCCCCCGCTCCTCGACATGCCGGCTCCGCAGGCTGGGCACTCCCCGCTGAGGCCCCGGGTGAGCACCTGCCCCTCGCGCGAGCCGTCCCGGTAGACGGTGATCCCTTTGCAGCCGAGCTCGTGGGCGAGGGCGAAGGCCTTCTCCACCGCCTCCACCGGCGCTTCCCTGGGGAGGTTGATGGTCTTCGAGACGCCGTTGTCCACGTGGCGCTGGAAGGCCGCCTGCACCCGGACGTGGGCCTCGGGGCTGACGTCGTGGGCGGTGGCGAAGAGCCGCTGCACCTTCTGCGGGACCTCGGGGAGCCCTCGGGCCCGGCCCGCCTTGCGCACCGCTCGCAGGGCCGCCTCTCCCCCTGGGCCCGAGAGAAGGGAGGCGAGGAGGGGGTGCTCCTCCGGGAGCTCCGCCCCCTCGAGCGCGTGGCGCACGTAGGCCGCCGCGAAGAGCGGCTCGATGCCCGAGGAGCAGCCGGCGATGACGGAGAGGGTGCCGGTAGGGGCGATGGTGGTCACGGTGGCGTTCCGGCGCGGCCGAGCGCCGTTGGCCGCGAGGGCGCTCGTAGGGAAGCCCGGGAAGGGGCCCCGCTCCTCCGCCAGCCGCTCGCTCTCGCCGTGCGCCTCGCGGCGCACGAACCCCATGAGGTCGCCGGCGAGCGCCAGCGCCTGGGGGTCGTCGTAGGGAATGCCGAGCTCGATGAGGAGGTCCGCCCAGCCCATGACGCCGAGCCCTACCTTGCGGTTCCGCCGCGACATCTCGGCGATGGCAGGAAGCGGCCACTCGTTCACGTCGAGGACGTCGTCGAGGAACCGGACCCCGTCTCGCACGCAGGCGGCGAGCCCTTCCCAGTCGACGGTCCCGGCCCGGCCGAAGCGAGCCAGGTTGACGGAGCCCAGCGTGCAGGCCTCGAAGGGGAGGAGCGGCTGCTCGCCGCATGGGTTCACGGCCTCGATGGGGCCGAGGTCCGGCGTCGGGTTGGCAGCGTTCACCGGGTCGAGGAACACGAGCCCGGGCTCGCCCGAGGCCCAGGCGGCCGCCGCGGTCCGCCGCAGGAGCTCCCGCGCGGGGAGCTCGCGCACCACCGCCCCGCTCCGGGGGTGGCGGAGGGCGAAGGGGCGGTCCGCGGCCGCCGCGGCCATGAAGGCGTCCGTCACCGCCACCGAGACGTTGAAGTTCGTGAGCCCGGGGCCGCGCTTCGCCTCCACGAACTCCTCCACGTCCGGGTGGTCCACCCGGAGGACCGCCATGTTGGCGCCGCGCCGCACGCCCCCCTGCTTGATGGTCTCGGTGGCGGCGTCGTAGACGCGGATGAAGGAGACCGGCCCGCTTGCCACTCCGTGGGTGGTGCGCACCAGGTCCCCGCGCGAGCGCAGCCGGGAGAAGGAGAAGCCGGTACCGCCTCCGGACTGGTGGATGAGCGCGGCCCACTTGAGCGCGTCGAAAATCGAGGAGAGGTCGTCCTCCACGGGCAAAACGAAGCAGGCGGCGAGCTGTCCGTGGCCGCGCCCTGCGTTCATGAGGGTGGGAGAGTTCGGCAAGAACTCGAGCGACCCCATGCGCGCCTCGAATCGCTCCGCCCGCGAGGCCCGCTCCGCGGCGGCCTCCGCCGCCGCCACGCCCCGCGCCACCCGCGCGAACATCCCCTGCGCGCTTTCCACCACCGCGCCGGCGTCGTCCCGCAGGAGGTAGCGGCGCTCGAGGACGCGGAGGGCGTTGGGGCCAAGGGTCTCCATCCCGACAATGTAGCGCCCCTCTCTCCCCTCCCGCAGGCCCGCCCGGGTAGGGCGCTTCACTATCTCTCCAAAGCCACCCGTCCGTTGGGGTAGAGGTCAGGGCATGCGTCGCGTCCTCTCGCTGCTCCCGCTCGCCCTCGCCCTCTCGGCCTGCGCCTCCCGGCCCATCCTCAGTCCCGGAGACCGGGCCACGCTCGTCCGCGCGAGCGCGCGCCAGGCGCGCTTCTTGCGGGTGGCCATGTACGCGGGGCCCTTCTTCGGAGACGAGGGGAGGCTCTTCCTCTCCGCCCGCCCGGCTGCCGAGCTCGCCCTCTCCGCGGGACCCGGGGAGAAGCCCCTCCCGGCGCCGGCCTTCGAGCGCATCCTCGCTCCGGGAACGCCCTTCTTCGTCGAGGAGCTGCAGTTCCCGACCGGGATCGGCTTGCTCGTCCGGCCATCCAGCGCCCCCCGCGATCGGCCCTGGGTGCTGGGCCGTGTGCCCGGGGAGACCCGCGGCGCGGTGCTCGTCCTCTCCGCCGGGGCGCTCACCGCGGACGACCTCGTCGCCGAGATGGGGCGGCTCCTCACCGCCGACGACCCGAGCCCGGCGCTGCGGGCCCTGCCGGACGGGCAGCGTGCCGCCATCGGCAAGAAGGAGGTGGTCGAAGGCATGGCGCGCGACGCGGTCGCCATGGCCTGGGGCTACCCGGACCGCATCAGCATCGACGACGTCCTGCACACCGAAGAGTGGGTCTGGTCGGAGGGCCAGCGGCGCGCCGTCTTCCAGGACGACCGCCTCGTCCACTTCGACTCGCTCCGGCCCGACCGCTCGAAGGGGTAGCCGGCTAGCGCCGGTGCCCGCGTCCGCGGCCCGAGTGCTCCCGCCTCCCGTGCCCGCCCGGCCTGCGGCCCGAGTCCGCCCCCTCGCGCCGCTCCGGTCCGCCCCGGCGCTCGGCGCGCCGCTCCGGCGGGGTCGGGCTCACGCCGATGGCCACGCAGAAGACGGACCCGGCGCGCAGCTGCGCCACCACGTCCCGCTCCGAGTGCACAGCTTCCTTGAAGAGCGTGGCCGCGGTCCCGATCTCGTCCAGCGAGCCCTTGGCGCCGGAGCCCCCCGTGCACGGCAGGTTCATGTGATCGGCCGCCTCCACCGCCAGGTCGTTGGCGGGCCCCCTCCGGCGCGCGTTCAGCCCCTCGATGGCGCAGAGCCCGTCGAGCGTGAAGATGAAGTCGCCGCTCGGGTGATCGATGGTCTTGTCGTAGGGGTGCGCCGCGACCGCCGCCCCGCCGAGCTCCCTCACCTTCCGCAGGACGTCGCGGACCGGCCAGGGCGGAGTCCCGAAGATCTGCGGCAGGGCCGGAACCTTCTCCGGCTCCGGGAAGAAGCACAGGTAATGCCCCTTGTCCGTCGCGATCTCGACCCCGCAGAGGGCGAGGAAGTTCTCCTCCCGCCCCGCCTGCCGGACCTCCTCGAGCCCGTCCAGGGTGTTCAGGTCCGCGAAGGCGACGCCGTCGAGACCCGCCTCCCGGGCCCGCCGCACCGCATCGCGCGGCGAGAGGGCGCACCCCTGGGTATGCCGGGTGTGGACGTGCAGGTCGATGAGCATGGCGATTTCCGGAGGCTTTTCCCGACGGTGCGGCTGCAATAGCACGCGGAGAGCAGGTTGTTAAGAGCAGGGATTTGTCCCGCGATATCGGCTGCTTGTAAAGAGACCCGGGTTTGACACTCCCCATCCCCTAGGGCAGAATTTTCCTTGAGGTTTCGGGCTGCGCTAGGGGGTTTCGAGGCGTGAGCGACGAGCGCGCCATGCAGTTCACCGGAGTGAAGGTCTTCTCGGCCACCAAGGCGAAGGAGCGCGAGGAGCTCGGGGACGCCGTCACCCGCTGGATCCAGGCGAACGGCGACCTGCAGATCGTGGACCGCGTCGTCTCCCAGTCGAGCGACAACGAGTTCCACTGTCTCACCATCGTCCTTTTCTACCGGCAAAAGAGGTAGGGGCTCCTTCGCAGCCGACGGGCGCCCTCGCCCGTGGTAGAGCACGCCGGACATGAGGCTCAAGCAACTCCCCGAGGACTTCTCCGTCGCCGAGTCGTACCGATTCGCTCCGGACGCGCGCGGAGAGTGGTACGTCCACCTCCTCGACAAGCAGAAGCTCTCCACCTTCGAGGCGGTGGAGCGGCTCTGCCTGGCGGCGCGGGTCCGGCCCGCGGACGTCTCCTACTGCGGCCTGAAGGACAAGCAGGGCCGCACCACCCAGCTCGTCGCCATCCGGGGGAAGAAGGTCGAGCTGCAGGAGCCGGACCTGCGGCTAAGGATGCTGGGGCGCACCGCCGCGCCCTTGAGCGCCGCCAACACCACCTCGAACCGCTTCGCGGTCACCGTCCGCGACCTCTCGAGCGAGGATCTGGCGCGCCTCCCGGCCTCGCTCGCCGAGGTGCGCCGCATCGGGGTGGTGAACTACTTCGACTCCCAGCGCTTCGGGTCCCTGAAGCACGGCCAGGGATTCCTGGTGAAGGACCTGATGCGGGGCGACGCCGAGATGGCGCTCAAGAACTACCTGGCCCGGCCGAGCGACCTCGACCGCAGCCCGGACGCCAAGGTGAAGGAATTCTGGCGCGACCACTGGGGCGAGTGGGAGCGGAAGAACCCCCACCCCGGGGCGGAGCGCTACGCCCCGGTGGTCCGCTACCTGCGCAAGCACCCCGGGGACCACCTCGGCGCCTTCCTCCGCACCGAGCCTCGCTGGCGGGCCCTGCAGGTCTTCGCCTACCAGAGCTGGCTGTGGAACGAGGGGGTGAAGCAGTACCTCCGGGCCGTCGTCGGCGTCTCGCGCCTCCTCTCCGTCCGCTACCAGGCCGGCACCCTCCTCTTCCCGAGGGAGCTCGACGTGCGCACCGCCCGGGAGATCGAGCGCCGCACCTTTCCCCTGCTCGCCCCGGGGTCTCGCTTCGAGGACCCGCGCGTGGAGCGGGCGGCGCTCTCCGTGCTCGAGCGGGAGGGCCAGTCGCTCGCCGACCTGCGGGTGAAAGACGCTCCCCAGATCCACTTCGATCCCGAGGAGCGCGAGCTGTTTGTGTTCCCGGGGAAGCTCGTGGTGGGCGAGTCCCGGCCCGACGAGATGAACCGCGGGCGCCAGAAGGTGAACGTGGCCTTCACGCTGCCGCCCGGGGCCTACGCCACCCTGGTAGTGAAGCGCCTCTTCTTCTGGACGCTCGAGCCGCGCCCCAAGGTCCGGCGCCCGCCGGAACCGAGGCGAGAACCCACCCCCGAGGAGCGGCACGAGGAGCGGCGCCGCACCGGCTTCCTCGCGAAAAAGCGCGCCCGCCGGGAAGCCCGGAAGAAGGGCGAGCCGCCGTCCTAGCTCCGGGAGGCGCGGGGCCCGAGTCGGCGGGCGATGGCGTCGGCGAGGTCCCGGGCCGTGGAGGTTTCCGGGACGACGCCCGCCTCGAGCCCGGCCTCGCGAAGCGCGGCGGCGGTGGTGGGCCCGATGGCGGCGAGCACGGGGCGAGCGAGCAGCCCGGCGCGGGCTCCCAGGCCGGCCACCACGCTCTTCACCGCCGAGGGGGAGGCAAAGGCCACCGCGTCGATCTCTCCCCGCTCGAGCGGGTCGGCGAGGGCGGCGACGACCTCCGGGGCGGCGGGTACCGTCCGGTAGCAGGTCGCCGCCACCACCCGGGCATCCGCGGCCGCGAGCCCTTCGAGGAGCTCCGCCCGCCCCTCGGCGGCCCGGGGGACGAGGACCCGCTTCCCGGCGGCCTCTCGCCCCAGCGCCGCGGCGAGGGCCGCGCCCCGCGCCTCGGGCGGGACGAGGTCCGGAGCCCGCCAGAGCCGGCGCAGGCGTTCCGCGGTCGCCTGGCCCACGGCGGCGAGGCGCACGGAAGGACCGGGCCCGGGGAGGCCGAGGGCCTTCGCCCGCGCCACGGTCGCCTCCACGGCGGTGGCGCTCGCGAAGGCGACCCAGTCGAAGCTCTCGAGTTCCGCGAGGGCCCGGTCGAGCTCCTCGAACGACTCGGGCGGGGCGGTGGCGATGGAGGGCACGGAGACCACCTCGGCGCCGAGCTCGTGCAGGCGGCGGCCGAGAGCGTCCTCGCCCCCCTGGCCGCGCGTCACCGCCACGCGCCGGCCCCGGAGCGAAAGCTCGCCCTCCATCAGCGCTTGGGCGCGGCCAGCGCCGGCCCGCGCTCGATCTCGGCGAGGATCTGGGCGGCACCCCGGCCGAGGAGGTCCTCGGCGAGGGCCACGCCGACCTGGGCCGCTTCGCCTACCGGGCCGCTCCGCTCGCCGCGCACCACCTTCGTGCCGTCGACGGAGGCGACCAGGGCGCGCAGGGTGACCGTGCCGTCCCGGACGGTGGCGTGTCCGGCGAGCGGCACCTGGCAGCCGCCCTCCAGGCGCCGCATGAGCCCCCGCTCCGCCTCGACCTGGTGGCGGGTGGCGGCGTCCTCGAGTGGCGCGAGCCGGGAGAGCGTCTCCCCGTCCTTCTCGCGCGCCTCGATGGCGAGCGCGCCCTGTGCCACCGCCGGGAGCATCTCCTCCACCGTGAACACCTGCACCACCCGGTCGGCGAGTCCGAGGCGGCGGAGCCCGGCGTAGGCGAGCACCACCGCGTCGAATCCCTCGTCCACCTTCCGGAGCCGGGTCTGCACGTTCCCGCGGATGGTCTCCACCTTCAGGTCCGGGCGGGTGGCCCGAAGCTGCGCGGCGCGCCGGAGGCTCGCCGTCCCCACCCGCGCGCCCCGGGGGAGGTCGGCGAGGCGCTTTCCGCGGGAGACGAGCGCGTCCCTTGGGTCCTCCCGGACTGGGGTGGCGGCGATGCAGAGGCCCGGGGCGAGCTGCGCCGGGAGGTCCTTCATGGAGTGCACCGCCACCTCGGCGTCCCCGCGCAAGAGCGCGTCCTCGATCTCCTTCACGAAGAGCCCCTTGCCGCCCACCTCGGCAAGCGGGACGTCGAGGATCTTGTCGCCGCGGGTCATGAGCTCGAGCAGGCGAACGTCGAGGCCGGGCTCGCGCTCGCGCAGGAGCGAGGCGACGTGGTTCGCCTGCCACATGGCGAGGGCGCTGCGGCGCGTGGCGATTCGGACGGTCATTGGTTTTGCTCCCGCGCGCTGGCGACCTCGGGCCGCGGTGCGCGCACGCGATCGGGACTCTCCACCTCCACGCCGAAGAGCTCGGCGGCCGCCCCCGGCAGGTCGCTGTCGCCGGAGGCCGCGGCCTCCTTGAGCCTAGCCGTGGGCCCGTGGAGAAGCTTGTTCACGATGGCCTGGGCCATGGCCTCCACGCTTCGCTTGCCCTTCTCGTCGAGGAGCTCACCCACGTGCGCGAGGGTGCGCTCGGCCTCGGACCGGGCGATCTCCTCGGCCCGGCGCCTGAGCGCCGCCAGCACCGGAAGGGCCGCCCGCGTCTCGCGCTCGTGGAAAAAGCCCATCACCTCCGCCTCGACGATGGCCTCGGCGCGGATGGCCTCCTCGGCCCGCGCCTGGTGGGTCTCCCGCACCACCTTCTGCAGGTCGTCGATGTCGTAGGCGTAGACGTTCGGCAACTCGGAAAGGGCCGGGTCGACGTTCCGGGGGACGGCCAGGTCGATGAAGCAGACGGAGCGCTGGCGCCGGGCCTTCATCACGTGCGCGGCGAGGTCCCGGGTGACGACGTAGTTCGGGGCACCGGTCGAGACGATGACCACGTCGGCGAGCGCGAGCAGGCTCTCGAGCGTCTCCCAGGGCTCGGCCTGTCCGCCCACCTCGAGGGCGAGCGAGCGAGCCCGCTCCGGGGAGCGGTTGGCGACGAGGATGCGATCGCACCCGAGGTCGCGGAGCGCTTTCGCGGAGAGCGCCCCCATCTTGCCGGCGCCGACCAAGAGCACGCTTCTCCCCTTCAGGTCCCCGAAGATCTTCTCCACGAGCTCCACCGCCACCTGGGAGACGCTGCCCGCTCCCTTGGCGATGTCCGTCTCGCTGCGCACGCGCTTGGCGGCGGCAAAGGCGCGGTTGCACAGGCGGGAGACGAAGGTGCCGGCCGACTCCGCCGAGCTCGCCACCCCGTAGGCCTCCTTCACCTGGCCGAGGATCTGTGGCTCGCCCACCACCATGGAGTCGAGGCTGGCGGCGACGCGGAAGAGGTGGCGCACCGCCTCCCGCCCGGCCCGCTCGTAGAGGTGGCCGTCGGCCGCCGCGGTGCGGTCGAGGAAGAAGCGGCGCCCGGGCTCGAGCCCGTCGGCGTAGACGTACACCTCGACGCGGTTGCAGGTGGAGACCACCAAGGCCTCGCGGACCCCCTGCGCGTTCCGCAGGTCGAGGAGCGCGGCCTTGAGGTCGTCCCCGGAGAGCGCCACCTTTTCCCGCACCGCCACCGGGGCGCTCTTGTGCGAGAGCCCCACCAGGAAGAAGTCCGGCGACGAACTCACTGGAAGGATCCTCCGTGGCGGGTCGCCCCCGGGATCACGTTCAGCGCCACCATCGATCCGATGACGAGCACAAACCCGAAGATGGTGAGCGAGGCGTAGCGCCGGCCGTGCCAGCCGGTGTGGCGCAGCTGCACCAGGGCGCCGTACAGGCCCCAGACGACGAGCGAGCTCACCTGCTGGGGGTCCCACTCCCAGGCGGCCTTCCAGACGTGGCGCGCCACCAGCGTGCCGAGCACGAGCGCCACCGAGAACACCACGAAGCCGGCTCGCACCAGCCGCTGGTTCAGCTTGTCGAGCGAGTCGAGGGACGGCAGCCGCGAGAAGAGGGCGCCGAAGTGCTTCCCCTTCACCTCCCGCTCCTGCAAGAGGTACATGATGGCCACCACGAAGGCGATGGCGAAGATGGCGACGCCGAGCAGCGCGGAGACGATGTGCAGGGTGAGGACCGGGCGGCGCACCTTCTCGGAGAGGCTCTCCGGTAGGTTCGGCCCGGTGAGGAACAGGGCCGGAACGATGACCACGAGGATGAGGGGGACGATGAAGGCCCCCACGGTGGGAGCGCGGTAGAGGCGCTGGAGGACGAGGTACGCCCCCGCCGCCAGCCAGGCGATGGTGACGAGCCCGCCCCGGAGGCTGAAGAACTCCGCTCCCCCGTACTCCTTGCAGCCGAGGCCGATGGAGGCGGCGTGGATGAGGAAGGCGGCGCCGAGGAGCCACTGGCCGGTGGTGGCGAGGGCGGCGTGGCGCGGCCGGGCGAAGTAGAGGACGTAGAGCGTCGCCGCGGCGGCGTAGAAGAGGGCGGCGATGCGAAGCACCTGGATGCTCATCTGAGTTCTCGCGGGTGGCCGGGGGCCCTGCGCGGCAACGGGTTGTACCCCATCGGGGGCTGGTTGGCACGGGGACCGCGCAGTCCCTGCGCTCGACCGAGGTCAAGAGAGGTTGTCTAGCAGGAACCTTGCCAGCGCCTCCGCCTCCTTGCGGCGTTCCTCGAGGTCCTTTGGCAGTCCGGTCTTGCGCGGCTCGTCCCGCGGCGGCGCCGGAGCGGCCGCCGCCCTGGGCTCGGGGCGCGGAGGCGCTCGGGGCGCCTCGGGGCTCGGAGGAGGAGCCGTCGGTGGGCCCGCGGCTTCCTTGCGGCGCTCCCCTCCCGCGGAGACCTTGCCGCCGCTTCCGGAGACGGGGGCGTTCACCGCCGCCTGGACCGCGGAGGCCTCGGCGAGAAAGCCCTGCTCCACCTCGTAGGCGACGTCCCCCAGCACCACGGAGTTTTCCACCGCCTCCGCCCCCTGCTCGCGGAGCGGGGCGAGCGGCTTCACCTTGGCGACGAGCTGGTGCGGGTCCGCCTCCGCTCCCAGCACCTTGAGGAAGCGGACCGCCGGCTCGAGCTCGTAGCGGCGCCCGCTCCCTTCGCCGGCGAGCAGCGTCATCACGTTTCCGACGAAATCGATGCGCCCCTGTCCGGCCCAGGTGTCGATGAGCGCCTGGGAGACGAAGAGAAGACCGGCGGCCATGGGGGTGGGTCCAGAGAAAACCGCCGTTCGGGCGGTGACATAAGGCTACCACGCCCTCCCGGTCGCTTGCCAGCGCGCGCCCTTGGAGTTAAGGAAGGGCGCCATGGCTTCTGCGAACGTCGTCATCCTGCAGGACGGCACCTTCGAGAACGAGGTGCTGAAGAGCGATATCCCCGTGCTCGTGGACTTCTGGGCCGTCTGGTGTGGCCCCTGCAAGGCCATCGCGCCGGTGGTCGACCAGATCGCCGACGACTTCAAGGGCAAGGTGAAGGTCGGGAAGATGGACATCGACCAGCACCAGGCCGTGGCCCAGAAGTACAACATCCGCTCCATCCCCACCGTCCTCCTGTTCAAGGGCGGCCGGGTCGTGGACACGGTGGTCGGCGCCGACAAGTCGCGCCTCGTCGAGAGCGTGAAGAAGGTGGCGGCCTAGCCGAGGAGCCGCCGGGGGGGCCCACCCGGCCCCCCGCCTTCCGCGCCCTTCCCGGTCAGTTCACGAACCGCCTCGTGCCGACGCTCGCGAGGAGCGCCACGGCCACGTAGACGGTGACGATGGACGAGCCCCCGTAGCTCATGAGGGGGAGCGTCACCCCCACCACCGGGAGCACCCCCGTGACCATCCCCATGTTCACGAACGCGTGCCAGAAGATCATGGAGGTCGCGCCCACCGCCACGAAGCGGCCGAAGCGGTCGCGCGCGTT
>Ga0335078_10016032_pt1 | contig 11118 bp, 13 predicted proteins | sample Lox_Sample_32_FD_206711 | JGI IMG/M metagenome (GOLD analysis project Ga0335078, IMG submission 206711) | Soil microbial communities from Loxahatchee National Wildlife Refuge, Florida, United States - Lox_Sample_3.2 | ecosystem: Environmental > Terrestrial > Soil > Wetlands | place: USA...
TCGCTGCGGGGAGCGATAGCGGATCTGGCCGCGGGGCTGGGCCTGATGCTGGCCGGGTTGCTGCTGCTGCTGGAGTGGCCGGGGCGGGCCGCCGGCCTGATCGCGGCGCTGGGCGGGGCGGTGTGGCTGGCGCCCGACTGGGCCGGCTGGCAGGACGGTCTCCCGCTGGCCCGCAGCATCGCCATGGTCGCGGCGCCGCTGTTCTTGCCGCTGGTGCTCCATCTTCTCCTGGCATTCCCCGATGGCAGCCCGCGTTCGGCACCGGCCCGGCTGGCCGTGCGTGGCGTGTACGCGGCGGCCGGGATCGTAAGCGTCGGGTGGGCTCTATTTCACGATCCCCGGCTCGATCCGCATTGCTGGAGTAACTGCACCGATGACTCGTTCTTGCTGAGCGCGCAGCCCGCAGTGGCGCGGGGACTCGAGACGGCCGGCATCTTGCTCGCGCTCGGCCTCGGGGCCGGGATCGTCGCGATCTGCGCGGGCCGCCTGGCCCGCGGCACGGGGACCGCGCGCCGCATTCTTGCACCCGTCCTGCTGCCCGGCCTGCTGGTCGGCGCGTCCGCGGCGGCGCAGGCGATCGCGCTGCTTCGCACGCCCCTGGAGGGACCGGAGTTCACCGTGTTCTCGGCCCTGTTCCAGGTGCGGGCGTGGTCGGTCGGGGTGCTGGCGGCGGGGCTCGCGTGGACCGTGGTGCGAGCGCGCCTGACACGCTCGGCGGTCGGCCGCCTGGCCTCCGACCTCGGGGACGCCCCAGTTCCGGGAGCCCTGGGAGCCGTGCTGGCCAAGGTGACGAATGACCCGGCCGTCGAGGTGGCTTACTGGCTGCCAGAGTCCGGGCGGTTCGTCGACGGGTCCGGGAAAACGGTGCAGGAGGCCGCACCGCGCAGTGGGAAGACGGTGACCAGGATTCTGCGGGAGGGCCGGCTGGTCGCCATCGTGCGCCATGACCCGGCCGCCGCCGATACTCACCGGCTTGAGCGGGCGATCGGGGCGGCGGCCAGGCTCGCGGTGGACAACGAACGACTCCGGGCCGGGGTCCTGGCCCAGCTGGAAGATCTTCGCGCGTCCAGGGCCCGGATCGTGGAAGCGGGCGACGCCGAACGCCGCCGCCTTGAGCGCGATCTCCACGACGGCGCGCAGCAGCGGCTGCTCGCCTTGTCCTACGAGCTGAGGATGGCACGCGGCACCGCCGCCGCGGCGGGTGATCCACAGCTGGAGACGATTCTCACCTCGGCGACTGGGCAGGCCCAGGAAGCAGCCAGCCAGCTCCGCGACCTGGCTCATGGCATCTATCCGGCGATCTTGACCGAGGCTGGGCTGGGTCCGGCGCTGCAGTCCCTGGCGGAGAGCGCGCCGCTGCCGGTCATCGTTCGCGGCACACTGGACGAGCGCCTCCCCGAACCGGTCGAGCGAGCCGCCTACCTGGTGGCCGCCGGTTCGATCGACGCCGGGTCGGATGCCGCCGCGGGCAAGATCAGCATCCATGTCGCCCGGGCTGGCGATCACCTGGTCATCGAGGCGGAAGGGGCGGGCGCGGGCCCGTTCGCCGATCTCGCCGACCGGGTCGGCGCCATCGGCGGGCGCCTGGCGGCCGGCCAGCTCAGACTGCGGGCGGAAATCCCGTGCGCGTAATCGTCGCCGACGACGCCATGCTCACCCGCGTAGGGATCGTGCGGTTGCTCGGCGACGCCGGGATCGAGGTGGCCGGCGAAGCCGAAGATGCCAGGGGGCTTCTGCGCCTGGTCGCGGCGGAGCACCCCGACGCTGCCGTCGTGGACATCCGGATGCCGCCGACCCACACCGATGAAGGGCTGGCCGCAGCGCACCAGATCCGGGTCGGCCATCCCGGCGTCGGCGTGCTGGTCCTGTCCCAGTACGTCGAGCCAGGCTATGCCATGCGGCTCATCGGGGACCGTCCCGAAGGAGTCGGGTACCTGCTCAAGGAGCGGGTTTTCGATGCGGCCATCCTGGTCGATGCGCTTCGCAGGATCGGCGACGGCGAATGCGTCATCGACCCGACCATCGTCGCCCGGCTCACCGGCCGCCGACGCGAAAAGGATCCGCTCGCCGACCTGACCGGCCGCGAGCGCGAGGTCCTCTCCCTGGTCGCCGAGGGCCTGTCGAACACCGCCATCGCCAGCCGCCTGTCTGTCGCCGAGCGGACGGTCGAGGCCCACACCACGCAGATCTTCCGCAAACTCGGCCTCGACGCGGACCCCGGATCCCACCGGCGGGTACTCGCCGTCCTGGCATTCCTGCGCTCCCCGGCCTGACGGGGATGAGCGGGAAGCGCTCGGCGCACGGTCCGGCGACTGATGTGCCGGCGAGGGGCCGTCGCATAGCCGGTCCTCCCCTGTGAGTGCCGCTCCGTCCGCTCAGGACTCCTCAGCCGCCTGCGCCAGCAGGCGCGCGAGCTCGGCCGGCGCGCTGATCATGGGCCAGTGACCGGAGTCGATGTTGATAAACGAGACTTCTTTGCTCTTCGCCAGCTCGGGCACCTGGCCGTGCTCGATCCACTCCCGGGCCTGGGCCGGGGTGAACTCTGGGCAGATCAGCACCACCGGGACGTCATAGCGGCGCTCGTCACCGAGCCTGATCACCCCGCGAGTGACCCCTTCGGGGACCGGGATGGCAGCCGACGCGAAGGCCTGCTTGGCGGCGTCGTCCAGATCGGCGGAGTCCGGCCCGTCGAACTCGGCCCAGCCCGGGAAGGGCATCGTGCCGTCCTGGGTCGGGGAGGGATCGAAGTACGCCTGGCCGTCCGGGGCGGGGAAGCCGCCGATCAGGGCGACCTTGCTGATCTTGGCGGGGCGGGCGTCGGCGGCGAGCCAGGCCAGGCTGCAGGCCGCGGAATGCCCCACCACCATGGGCCTCCCGGCAGCCGCGTCGACGGCCGCGACCACGGCGGCCGACTGATCCGTGAGCGTCGCCGACACATTGCCGTCACCTTGGCCCGGCAGGGTGACCGGCACGGCGCGGTGGCCGCGGGCTTCCAGCTGGGCGGCGACGTTGTCCCAGACCGACCCGTCGAGCCACAGGCCAGCGATCAGTACGATGTCCATGTCAGTTCTCCTTCCCCGCTGCGGTCAGGGCGGGCTCGGCGTGGTCAGCGGATTCTTCCAGCCCGACGATAGGGGCGGTTCCGGACGATCGGCTTCCTGATTAGCCTGTTCTCGTGACAGCCAACCCCAGCCCCACCGGGCGGGCGCTCCGGGCTCTCGAGCTGCTGCAGGCCCAGCCTGGCATCACCGCCGGCCGGCTCGCGGCGCAGATCGGCGTGACCGAACGCGCCGCCCGCCGCTACGTCGCGATCCTGCGCGAGGCTGACATCCCCGTGGAGTCGACCCGGGGACCCTATGGCGGCTACCGGGTCGGCCGGGGCATCCGGCTGCCGCCGCTGGTATTCACCGCCGCAGAAGCCCTCGGCCTGGTCATGGCCGTACTCGACGGCAGCCACGCAGCCGCGGACGTCGACGATCCGGTCGGCGCCGCCCTGGGCAAGCTCATCCGGGCGCTGCCCGAGAACGTCGGCCGGCCGGCCGCCACCATGCGCCAGCATGCCTTGGCCGCGCCCGACCGCGGGGCGCTGCGCCCGGGCCCCGAGATCACGAGCGCACTCGTGGCCGCGGTCGCGGCCCAGCGCCGGGTGAGTATCGGGTACCGCAGCGAGTCCGGCAGGCAGTGGGCGGAGGACGTCGACCCGTGGGCTGTCGTCGTCCGGCATGGCCGCTGGTACCTGGTGTGCCACTCGCATCGCGCCGGTGCGGTCCGCGCCTACCGCATCGACCGGATCCGGTCGGCCGCCGCAGGCGGCGAGCAGTTCCGCGCACCCGGGGACCTGGACTACGTAGGCTTGCTGGAGCAGCACCTGGGGACCGGCTGGGAGTTCCAGGCCAAGGTCATCTTCGATGCCCCCTGTGAGGAGGTCGCCCGGTACGTCAGCCCTCCGATGGGCCGCCTCGGGCGTACCGGCGACGGTGAGCGATGCGTCCTGACCGGTACCACCAGCAATCCGGCGATGTATGCCGGAGAGTGGCTGGCCGCGATCCCGATCCGGTTCCACGTCGAGGGCGGACCCGAGCTCCGCGCCGCCGTCGCGGCGGTCGCGGAGCGGCTGACGGCCGCCCTGGGCGCAGCGCCGGACGACCAGCGTTCGCCGGGGACAACATCGAAGGCGGCGAGCAGATCGCGCGCGCCTGGGTCGAAATCGCCAGCCGTGCCGCCAGCAACGTGACCTTCCTGGAACGCGCCGTCAACGGCCAGCCCGGGCTGGTGGCTCAGCAAGACGGCGTCATCGTGACGGTTTTCGCGTTCGAGGTCGCAGGCGACCGGATCAGGCACATCTGGGCAGTACGCAACCCCGAGAAACTCCGGCCCTGGACGACGGGCTGACACGCGTCTGCGTACCCAGCGGGTCCTTTACTGCGCCGGCTGGGGGTGTCAGCCTGGACGGGTGAGGCCGAGGATCCGGTACTGCGCCACGCCCGCGGGCCGCGTCGCTTATTCCACGTCGGGCGCGGGCCCGGCGCTGTTGTGCGATTCGGGCTGGATCACCGACCTGCGCGGGCAGCTGGAACTGTTTTCCTTCGGCAGCTTCATGGCGCAGCTGGCCGAGCGGTTTACCGTGATCCGCTACGACAAGCCCGGGTGCGGCCTGTCCGACCGGGACGGGGTCGACCTGTCGTTCGACGGGCAGGTGACCGCGGCGCTGGCGGTGGCCGACGCGGTCGGCGCCGACCGTTTCCGCCTGTTCGGGGCCTCGCAGGGCGGTCAGCTCGCGGCGGCGATCGCGGCGGGGTATCCGGACCGGGTGGAGGCGCTGGTGGTGTACGGGACATGCGCCAGCGGCAGCGATCTGCTGCCTGCCGAGGTCCGGAAGTCGGTGGTGGGGCTGGTGCGGGCCCATTGGGGCCTGGGGCTGAAGGCGCTGGCGGGGGCCTTCGTCGCCGATCCCACCGCCGAGGACGTGGAGGCGTTCGCCCGGTTCCAGCGGGCCAGCGCCTCGGCGGCCGTGGCCGCCGGGCTCCTGGAGGTCTACTACGACACCGACATCAGGGCCTTGCTCCCGGCCATCCGGGCGCGCACGGCGGTGCTGCACCGCGTCGCGGACAAGGGCACCAGATTCGAGCTGGGGCGCGAGGTCGCCGCGCTGATACCGGGGGCGACGCTGATCCCGCTGCCAGGTGCGAGCCACTTGTTCTACCACGGCGACTGGCCGGCGGTCCTGGATGCGATGCTTGGCTTCTTCAGCGAGCCCGCGAGCCCGGGGCCGCGGCTGACCGGCCGTGAGCTCGAGGTGGCCGAGCTGATCGCCGGGGGGCTGACCAATCAGGCCATCGCCAGGCGCCTGTCGGTCGCGCCGCGGACCGCCGAGGCGCACGTGGAGAACATCCGGCGCAAGCTGCAGGTCCGCTCCCGCGCCCAGATCGCGGCGTGGGTAACCGAGCACCGGCTGCGTACCTGAGCGGCTCGGTAGTTCGCCCGATGCATTGTCCGGGTACGGCCGCCCCGGCCGGGTGAAACGGCGGAATTGCCGGTAGTTCACCCGATAGCCGCCGCGGGCCGGGCGGTCCTAGCGTCGAAGCATGTCACACGCCACGATGTCCGCCCGGGTGCCCGCGCTGATCCCCTGGCCATTGCTGCGGCGTCATCCGTTCGGTCCTGAGAAAACGAAGAAAACCAAGGGAAGCAGGCGACATGAATAGCAGGCCAGTAGTTACCCCGGCCGCGGGGGCAGCGCGGATAGAAGGACGCGCGGCTGTGTCCGCCCGGGTCGGCATGTTCGCGCCGTCCGGACTGCTCGAGGAGGGCCCGGAGACTGCCCGCGCGTTCCTGGCGCAGGCCGGCCAGGCGGGCATCGACCACGTCTGCTGCGGCGACCACGTCAGTTTCGCCGGCCTGGGGTTCGACGGGCTCGTGCAGGCCACCGCGCTGGCGATGCTTCACCCCACGCTGCCCATCTACAGCGGTGTGTACCTGCTGCCGCTGCGCCATCCCGTCCTGGTAGCCCGCCAGCTGGCCGACATCGCCCGGCTCGCTCCCGGGCGGCTCATCTTCGGGGCCGGGATAGGCGGCGAGGATCGCCACGAAGTCGCGATCTGCGGGGTGGACCCGGCGACCCGGGGCCTGCGGATGGATGAATGCCTCACCGTCGTGCGCCAGCTGCTGACCGGTAAGCCGGTCAGCTACCGCGGCAGGTTCTTCGACCTGGACGAAGCGGTCATCGCGCCCGCCCCGGCCGAGCCTGTTCCCCTCATCATCGGGGGGCGCTCCGACGCGGCGATCCGGCGCGCGGGCCGGCTGGGCGACGGCTGGCTCGGCATCTGGAACTCCCCTCGGCGTTTCGCCGACGCCGTCGAGGTGGCGGCAGAAGAGGCCGCCCGCGTGGGTCGGCCCGACCCGCCACGCCGGCACGCGATGCAGGTCTGGTGCGGGCTCGCGGACTCCAGGCAGGCCGCCCGCGCCTGCCTGGCGCCGGCGATGGAAGCCTTCTACCAGCTCCCGTTCGAGCGCTTCGAGCGCTACTGCCCCTACGGCACCGCCGAGGACGTGGCCGAGTTCCTCGCCCCTTATGCCGCCGCGGGCTGCACCGAGTTCAACCTCATCCCGCAGGCACCCGATCACGACCACGCCATCGCCGGCGCGGCGGCGGTGAAGCGACTCCTGGCACCGGCATGACCGAGTCCCTCATCATCGCGCCCCGGTTCTGCGGCCCCCCGGGCAGCGGCAACGGCGGTTACACATGCGGACGCATCGCTGCTCACCTCGGCGGCCCCGCTCAGGTCACGCTGCGCCGGCCAGCCCCTCTGGCCACCGCCATGACCGTAGAGCGCGCCGGCGAGGGCTCGGTTCATGTCCTCCAGGGCGCCACCCTGGTAGCCGAGGCCATTCGCTTGCCCGATGGCCTGGCACTGGAACTTCCCGGCCCGGTCTCGATCCCCGAAGCCCGCGCGGCCGGTGCCCGGTGCCGGTGGCGGGCCCATCCCGAAGAGCACCCCTTTCCGGCCTGCTTCGTGTGCGGGCCGGATCGCGCACCCGGCGACGGACTGCGGATCTTCCCCGGGCCGCTGGCAGGCAGGCCGTTGTGGGCGGCGCCGTGGACACCGGACCCATCGGTCACGGACGCCGGCGGGAGGGTGCGGCCGGAGGTGGCCTGGGCGGCGCTGGACTGTCCCAGCGGGATCGCCGCCGCTGAGGCCGCCGGCCTGGCCCAGGACACCGCCATCCTGCTCGGCCGGATGACGGCCAGCCTGGCGGCGCTGCCCGCGGCCGGCGACCAGTGCCTGGCGGTGGCCTGGCCGGGCAGGCGTGACGGCCGTAAGCTGCTGGCCGGGTCGGCGCTGCTCGGGCCCGGCGGCCAGGTGCTCGCCGCGGCCACGGCCGTCTGGCTGACCGTGCCGCGCCCGGTTCCGGCGCTGGCCGCTGAGGGGGTGTCCTGACCTCCGTCAGCCAAGGACGGCGAGCGGCCCGGAGTGCCCGACGCGGTTGTTGACCAGGTCCAGGTGGCGCTGGGTATAGCCGCGCAGCGCGCGGAGCTGGCGCTGGGTGAGCCGGTCGCAGATCCAGTCCCAGTGCAGCGACACCCGGTCACCCGGGCCGATGCCGCGGGCCAGGACGGTGCCGTCCAGGGCGAGCCGGGCCATCTCCTGGGCAGGCTCGCCCAGGGTCAGCAGCCGCCCGTCCCAGCACAGCGGCCGGGATTCGACGGCCGCCTGGTCGCCGTGAACGGCGGTCACCTTGCCCCACCGGATCCGGCACCGGTCCAGGACCATCAGCGCGTGCCTGGCCTTGCGGTCGTCGCCGAGCAGGCCCACCCACGGGTACACGCCGAACACGTGGAAGCTGTGATGCGGCACCCCGCCGGCCAGCACCCCCTCGGCGAGGAACTGGAACCTGCTGCCCGCCTGGCGGCGGAACCGGTCCGCCATCGAGTCGCCGAGCGCGGCGACGGGAACCCGGTCGAGCAGGTCGTTGCCCACCCAGTAGGCCTCCACCACCCGGCGGTCGAGCGGGTCGGAGATGCCGCAGCCGGCCGCGATCAGCTCCAGGTAGGGCCACGCGCCGGAGAACGCCTGGGCGAGCTGGACCAGGCCCCGGTCGACCACGCCGGCCACGGCGTACTCCCGGAAGGCGGCGAAGTCGTCCGGGCCGCAGTAACCGAGGGCGTTCGGCGGGTAGGCGTACTTGACGAACATCAGCGGGCCATCCGCGCCGGGTGCCGTCGCGCCCGGGATCTGCGTGCCTTCCGGGCCTTCCCGTTCCGGCCCGCTCACGAGATCTCCCCGGCTATGGCCTCCTGCGCCGCGTGATCCGCGGCGTCCATGGCCGCCTGCAGGGCGTCCGCCTCCCGGTCGGCGGCTTCCCGCTCGGCTCCCAGCGCGGCCAGCGCGTCCCGCGCCTGGCCGGCCGTCATGGCCGAGAGCGCGAAACCCATGTGGACCAGGATCCAGTCGCCGGGACCGGGCCGCTCGTCGAGCAGGCCGATGTTGACGGCGCGGGGCACGCCGCCTACCTCGGCCATGACCAGATCGGGGTGGCCGGTGTCACCTGCTACGAGCTGAGCCGGGATCCCCAGGCACATACCCGCCTCCTCCGCGCTACCGGGCCGGGGCCGGCTCGTAGGTGATCGATTCGAGCGTCATCTCGTCGCCGCCGGTGATCTCGACGTCCTCCCCGGCGCAGCGCGGGCAGGCGGCCAGTACATCGGTGGTCTCGGCGGTCAGGGCGCAGTCCCGGCAGGTGATGGTGGCCGGCACCGTGACGAGCTTGACCGCGGCGCCGGCCGCCTCGGTTCCCTCGGCCACGAAGCCGAACGCCTGGGCCAGGGATTCCTCATCGACGGCGTGCCGGACGCCGAACCGGACCCGGATCCCGGCCACCTTGCGGCCGCCGGCGCGCTGGCGGACCGTCGCCAGCACGCCTTCGGCCAAGCCGTACTCGTGCATTCCGCTCCCGTGTGATCTATGCCGCGCGGCGGGCCTGGCGCCGCTCGATGAGCTCGTCCACCACCGAGCTGATAAGGGCCGCCCGGCGGTTCCGCGACGTAGTCCCCAGCCGGTCCATGGCCGGGGCGGCCACCGTCTCGAACGCGGACAGGCCCTCACTGAGCAGCCGTTTGGTCTCCGGGGACGCCCAGATCGCCTGGGCCGACTCCAGGGCATGCTGCAAGCCCTGACGCCCCTGGCGTGTCCCTACCCAGTAGCCGACCGCGAAGCCGATTACTACTTCCACGCCTCTCACATCCTTCCCGGCGCGCGTGCGGCTTACATTTCACGAATCTCGAGGTACCGCTTGATGTCCGGCAGCGAATCGATCACCATCGCCAGCACCGCGGCGATGACTGCCGCCTTGATCAGCCTGCTCAGCATCCCTAGCACCTCCTTCCCCAGCTCAGGCCGTCACTGTCTTGCGCTACTCCGCCACCGTTTCCTCCTGCTGCTCGCCCGTAGCGGCCGGGCTGGCCGCCGCGGCAGCCTCCCCGGCCACGCTGGCGATGATTTCTTCCACCGTCCGCACCGCGTGCGGCAAGGCCTCCCGGACCGGCTCTGACAGGCCCATCCCGGCGCTGACGTCCGCGGGCTCGCAGGCCACCACGAGACTGCGGCCGGGCCGGCCGCCGAGCGAGGCGAGCAGCGCGAAGATGTCGTCCGGCGCCAGGCCGTGCGCGTCGATGACCGGGCTGGCCAGCGAGCCGGCGTCCGGCACCTCTACCTCCAGGACGCTGACCGTACCCGGCGGCTCGCCGCGGGCCGCCGCGTCCACCAGGACGAACAGGTCGCAGCCATCGAGCAGGTCGTAGGCCAGGTGGACGCCGCGGATGCCGAAATCCCGGATTTGCACGCCGTCCGGCACCGGATGGCCGGCCAGCAGCCTGACCACCTCGACGCCGAAGGCATCGTCGCGCAGGAACACGTTACCCACGCCCGCTACCAGTGTCCGCCCGGTCATGCGGTCCCCTCCGGTTCGCTGGCCTCGTACGGCTCCACCTCGTCGGGCATGAAGTAGAGGAAGCGCCCGTGCGCGATCCGCAGGTCCTCGTCCGGCTGTCCGGCCAGCGACACGGCCAGGTACGGCTGGTCCTCTACGTCGTGCAGGACGGCCTGGACCTCGGCGATCCGGCCGATCAGGAACATGTCCTGCGCGTCGGCGCGGCGGGTTCCCGGGAGCAGCCGCACCTGGCTGCCGCGGGCGATCGGCCGGCCGCCGATGGTCACGGTGTCGGTGTCCGGGGACACGGCGGCCTCCGCGTCCGGATCCCACCACGGCACCGCTGGTTCCCCGGCCAGGCCCTGCCCGGTGAGGCCAGGCGTCCCGGCGGCACCAGGCGTCCCGGCGGCGCCCGGCGAGCGCCCGGATGAGCGCCCGGATGAGCGCCCGGATGAGCGCACAGTGCCGTGCAGCCGCGCCATGGCCTCCGCGTCCATCGACTCGACCCGGTCCAGCAGCGCGGCCGCCCGCGGGTCGGTGGCCCGGGCCTCGAGCTTCTCCGCGTCGGAGAGAGCCAGGGTCCGCAGCGTGAGGATCTCGTCGATCTCGGTGCCGTCGTAGAGTTCGCCCGGGCTCTCCGCGGCGAGTTCCGGGTGGTCGTACAGGATGATCGGGGAGGACAGCATCACCTGGCGGCCGCCGCCGGGGTCGGCCAGCACCGGCCAGCCGCCCGCGTTCTGGCACTGGGCCACGGCCGGCTGCGCCCAGATCGGCGGGTCGGTCATCGAGATGAACTCCCCGCCGGAAACGCTGATGATCGTGTGCGCCGCGACCAGCGCCGTCGGGAGCGCCTCCTCCCGGCGAGCGGGCACGCAGGCCACGGCGGTCCGGTTCTCCACCCGGACCTGGAGCCGCGCCGCACGCCACGGGCCGGGGACCGGGATCGCCCGCACCGAAACCAGGCCGGCCAGCGGCTCCCGGCGGCGGACCGCGTACCGGGGGCCGGCGCCGTCCTGGGAGCCGGCCGCCCCGTCGAGCGGCTCACGATCCTCGCCGCCCGCGACGGTGAACTCCTCGGCCACGCCGTCGCCGAGCAGCACATCGGGGCCGGCGGTGACCTCGATCTCGCGCTCCACCGCCTCGTCCCAGGCCTCGCCCGCGCCGCCCGGTCCCCGGGTTCCCTCGGTCGTG
>Ga0335078_10016034_pt1 | contig 11117 bp, 10 predicted proteins | sample Lox_Sample_32_FD_206711 | JGI IMG/M metagenome (GOLD analysis project Ga0335078, IMG submission 206711) | Soil microbial communities from Loxahatchee National Wildlife Refuge, Florida, United States - Lox_Sample_3.2 | ecosystem: Environmental > Terrestrial > Soil > Wetlands | place: USA...
CCGCGGGCATCGTCTCCGGCGTGGTCACCGAGGAGGTGCGAGCGTGAGCTGGCTTCTGATCCTCACGGTCGCGGGCGCCCTCACCTTCGCGATCCGCCTCTCCTTCATCGCCCTCCTCTCTCACCTAGAGCCCTCTCCCATCGTGTGGCGAGCGCTCCGCTTCGTACCAGCGGCCGTGCTCTCGGCCATCATCTTCCCCGAGCTCCTCGTTCAGGGCGGGGCCGTGCACCTCTCGCCGAGCAACTTCCGCCTGGTGGCGGGGACGCTCGCCGCCGCCATCGCCTGGCGGACGCGGAACGTCCCGCTGACCATCGCAGCGGGCATGGCCTCTCTCTGGACCCTGCAGTTCTTCGCCGGGTGAGCTCCAGGTGACGGACTCCGCGCGCTTCGCGCTCTTCCTCGCGGCGAGCGCCGCCCTCATCGTCACCCCCGGCCCCGGGGTGCTCTACATCGTCACCCGGAGCCTCGCGCAGGGTCGGCGCGCCGGCCTCGTCTCGGTGCTCGGCATGGGCCTCGGGAACTCCCTTCACGCTCTCGCGGCGGCGCTCGGGCTCGCGGCCCTGCTCGCCTCCTCCCCCTTCGCCTTCTCCGCGGCCAAGTACCTGGGGGCGGGCTACCTCATCTTCCTGGGCGTGCGAAGGCTCTGGCCGCAGGGGAAGACCGAGGGAGGCGGGGGCGAGCCGCCCCGGGAAGGCCACGGGACTGTCTTCCGGGACGCGCTTCTCGTGAGCGTCACGAACCCGAAGACCGCTCTCTTCTTCCTCGCCTTCCTGCCCCAGTTCGCGACTCCCCGCGAGCCGCTCATGCCCCAGATGCTCCGCTTCGGAGCCATCTTCGTGGGCCTGGCGGTGGCGAGCGACTCCGCCTACGCTACCCTGGCGAGCAGCCTGGGCGGGTGGCTGCGGCGCCGCCCCGGCGCCGCCGCCGGCGGTCGCTGGCTGAGCGCGCTCGTCTACCTGGGCCTTGGCCTTCTCGCTGCGTTCGCCGGCGAGGCCCACCCCTAGGGCGCTCGCCATCCGGCTCGCGGCGCCGCGAGCCCGGGATGCCGGGTCCGGGGCAGGCTCTCCCCCGCCGGCGGCCAGGGGGAAATCCTCTCGCCCAGGAGATCAGGTGCCCAACGGTGGGGAAGCGCGCCATGTCCAAACCGGTCTCCGAGACGATCACCTGGGCCAAGACGTCACTGACACCCGGCATGGTGATCAGTCGCTGGACCTTTTCACGTAAGGGCTCAAGGAATCCTCCCAGTTCCGCCTCGACCGTGGAGATGGCCTGTTCGATGGCGGCGACCTGAATCGAGGTGGAGCCTGAGTAGGAAGCGATGATGGCGTGTGACCCTGCCGCGTAAAGCTTCGTCAAGAGCGTTTCGCTTGGCTCGCAGGTGGCGCCGAGCCATTCCAGCCAGGACTTTAGGGTCAGCCTCGCCCTCGACGAGGGCGCTCAGAATGACGGCCGGTCATCCCATTGATGTTGCTGACGACTGAGTCCAGTTTTGATGTTGGCGTCTTCCAGGGTCTTCTGGATCCGCTGAATGTGCTGAGATTTCTCGCGAACCAGCTGCTTTCGAGTGCGGGGGAGTGTTTGCAACTCTTGGACCGATGTTGGAGGTATGAAGCTGCCGCGGATCAGCCCGTGCGCGAGCAGGGCGGCGAGCCACATCGCATCGTTCACGTCGGTCTTGCGACCAACAGACCGGTGGTCGTCGTCGAAAACGTCTCGACCTCCTGGCTCAGCCCGCCGTCGGAAACGACGCGGGCACAAGCGACGACGCTGTCCTTGTGCGCGTCCAGACCGGCACAACGTTCATGCAAGACCTCCATCGCCCCTCCTTTCCTCACGAGGATGTCGGCGTGGAGCCCACGTCATCGAAGTCTAGAAGGCATGCTCCTGGACCTCGCGGCCCGGCACAAGATGGGGTGCTCGTGGGGCTCCGAGTCCAACTGATATACGGGCTCGTCACGGCACCAAGCAATGACCGACCTCTATGCCGACGCCACGAGACTCTACCGGTTTCGTGCGATGTGGGTCGCGGCGGCGGTGGGAAAACTGATATGTCCTCCCGTCCATGCTCGCAGCCGAAACGCGCGCGACGGCCAACGGGTCCGACCGGACGGCTCCCGCAGCGGCGCGCCCACCCCTCGGGCTCGCCCGGCGGCCTCAGGCCCGCTCAGCGGCGGTCGGGGTCCTCTACGTCATCGTCTCGGCCCTGGCCTTCGGGAGCGTGCCGGTCTTCGCGCGCGCGGCCTACGCCGCCGGAGTGGACACCGAGACCCTCCTCCTCCTGCGCTTCGCCATCGCCTCCGGCTTGATGTGGGCCCTCGTCGCGCTGCGGCGGGCGCGCCCTCCCCGCGGCCGGACCCTCGCCGTGCTCGTCGGGATGGGCGCTGTCGGCTACGCGGGGCAAGCCTTCGCCTACTTCAAGGCGCTCGCCTTCGCGTCCGCCGGCCTGACTGCCCTCCTCCTCTACCTTTACCCCGCGCTCGTCGCCATCCTCTCCCGCGTTTTCTTCCGCCACCGCCTCTCGCGGGTCCAGCTGGCCGCGGTGGCCATGGCGCTCCTCGGCAGCGTGCTCACCGCGGGGCACCCGGGGGAGGGAAGGCCGCTCGGGGTAGCCCTCGGGCTCCTGGCCGCGCTCATCTACGCCGTCTACATCCTGGTCGGCAGCCGCCTCCCCGGCGACGTCACCGCCACCGCCTCCACGGCCGTCGTCACCTCCGCCGCCGCGGCCGTCTACGGGGCCTGGGCACTCGTGCACGGAGTCCGCCTGCCCGCGACGGCCGCCGGCTGGGCGGCCGTGTGGGTCCTCGCCGTCGTCTGCACGGTGGTTGCCATCACCTTCTTCCTCGCCGGCCTCGACCGGCTCGGGCCCGTGCGCGCCAGCACCTACTCGACGCTGGAGCCGGTGAGCACGCTCGCGCTCGCCGCCCTCGTTTTGGGCGAGCCCATCACCACCCCCCGCCTGCTGGGCGGGGCGCTCATCCTCGCGGCCGTGGTGCTCCTGGCGCGCGCCGAAGCGCCTGCCGCGCCAGCGCCCGACCCCGGGGCGGTCCCGAGGGCGGCCGCTTGACCGCGCCCCGCGGGAGAGCCGCAGCAGGGGTCGCGTACGCCGCGGCCGCGTACGGGACGTGGGGGCTCTTCCCCCTCTACTTCCGCTCGCTCCTCGGGGTTCCGGCCCCGGAGATCCTCTCGCACCGGATCCTCTGGTCCGTCGTCTTCGTGACCGCGTTCGTCACCTTGCGGCGACGCTGGGCCGAGGTGGCCTCGCAGCTGCGAACCCCGGGGACTCTCCCCCGCCTGGCCGCCAGCGCCCTCTTCATCGCCACGAACTGGCTCGTCTACATCTGGGCCGTGAACTCGGGGCGAGTGCTCGAGGCGAGCCTCGGCTATTTCGTGAATCCCCTCGTCACCGTGGCGCTGGGCGTCGTCTTCCTCCGGGAGCGCCTCACCTCTCGCCAGCTGGTCGCCGTGGCGCTGGCCGGCGCCGGCGTCCTCGCCATGGTGGTACGGGCCCACGCCCTTCCCTGGGTGGCTCTAGCGCTGGCCGTCACCTTCGGGGCCTACGGGCTCATCCGGAAGCGGGTGCGGGTCGAGCCGACGGCGGGTCTCCTCGGGGAGGTGCTCTTGCTCTCGCCCGTCGCCCTCGCCTACGTCGCCTGGCTCGAGCACGCGGGTCTGAGTCACTTCGGCCCGAACCCCCGTTTCACCGTGCTCCTCGCCCTGAGCGGCGTCGTCACCGCCATTCCCCTTATCTGGTTCGTGCTCGGAGTGCAGCGGCTGCGACTCATCACCGTCGGGCTCCTCCAGTACCTGAACCCCACCATCCAGTTCCTCATCGCCGTGTTCGTCTTTGGCGAGCCGTTCACGACCGGGCACGCCATCGCCTTCGGCTGCATCTGGGTGTCCCTCGCGCTCTATTCCTTCGAGGCCCTTCGGCTCGCGACCGCGAAGGAGCCCTCCCCGGCCTCTGGCCAGGGCTAGAGCACCCCGGGGACCTCGAACCGTGTGGCACCCGGCGCGAGCGGCCGGAGACCGGGGCGAGCCTGGGAATCGACGCCCTTGTCCCCCCGAGCCGCCCTACTTGAGGATGAAGCCCCGGGAGAGGGGATCGCGGTCGTCCACGAAGATGGTGTTGAGCCCCGTCACCCGCGCCCAGCCCTCCACGGTGGGAACGATGCCGTCGCGTGGGCCCACCCGAACCCGCTCCCGGGCCGTGCCCGTGAAGCACGTGCCGATGATGCTTTCGTGCACGAAGGGCTCGCCCAACTGGAGCCGGCCCCGGGCCACGAGCTGCGCCAGCCGCGCCGATGTACCCGTTCCGCAGGGAGAGCGGTCGATGGCCTTGTCGCCGTAGAACACGGCGTTCCGCGCATGGGCGCCCGCGGTCCGGGGGCGCCCGGTCCACATCACGTGGGAGAGACCATGGATCTCGGGCCTCTCCGGGTGCACGAACTGGTACTTCTCGTTCGCCGCGCGCCGCAGGATCGGGCTCAGGCGCTGGATGTCCGCCGGGCTCAGGGCCTCCAGGTCCGGGTAGGCCGCCTGGGGCTCGACGATGGCGTAGAAATTTCCCCCGTAAGCCACGTCGAAGCGGACCTCGCCGAGGCCATCCACCGCGATGGCCAGGTCCTGCGAGTGGAGGAACGAGGCCACGTTCGTGAGCGTCACGGAATCGACGAGACCCCCGCTCAACCGGTAGGCGGCGCTCACCAAGCCGGCGGGGGTGTCGAGGTGCAAGACCCCCGGCGCTCGCGGCGCGACGAGGCCGTGCTCGATGGCAGAGGTGACAGCGCCGATGGCCCCGTGGCCGCACATCGCCAGGCACCCGCTCACCTCGATGAAGAGTATCGCCACATCGCAGTCGGGCCGCGTCGCCGGGTAGAGGATCGCCCCCGACATCACCTCGTGGCCGCGGGGCTCGAACATCAGGGCGGTGCGCACCCAGTCGTACTCGCGCTCGAAATGGCTCCGGCGCTCGATCATGTCGTCGCCCCGGAGCGCCGGGGCCCCCCCGACGACGAGGCGCACCGGGTTCCCGCAGGTGTGGGCGTCGATGCAGAAGAAGGTGTGCTTCATGGGCGATTTCTCATGGCCGCTCCCTCAAGACGGTGGAACGGCGCCGCGGCGGGGCGGCGGCCGGGCGCTAGCCCCCACCCGGACTAGTAGCCGAGCGCCTTCAGGTCGGCCAGGGTCTGATGGACGATGGAGAGGATTCGCTCCCGCTCCTCGCCCACGAGCGGAAGGCGCGGTCGCCGCACGGCCTCTGCATACCCGGCGGTGACGCTCTCCGCGAGCTTGATGTACTGAACGAGCTTCACGTGGGTATCGAGGTGAAAGAGGGGGATGAGCGCTCGGTAGAGCCTGCGTGCCTCCTCGAGGCGGCCGGAGCTCGCCAGGCGGAAGAGCTCCACGGACTCCCGAGGGACCGCGTTCGCCATGCCCGAGACCCAGGCAGTGGCACCCAGGGCGACGCTTTCCAGGACGAGGTCGTCGACTCCGCAGACGACGCGCAGCCGGTCCCCGAAGCGGGCCAGGAGATCGGTGACGCGGGTGGTGTCGTAGGTCTCCTCCTTGATGGCCACGATCGTCCGCTCGTCGAGGAGCGCCTCGAGGAGGTCGGGGGTGAGGTCGACGCCGTAGGCGCGCGGGTTGTTGTAGAGCAAGATGGGAAGCCCGCTGGCGGCCGCCACCGAGCGGTAGAACTGGACGGTCTCCCGCCCGTCAGACCTGTAGGTCAACCCAGGGAAGACCATGAGGCCGTCCACCCCGGCCTGCTCTGCTTCCCTGGCGAAGGCAGCGGCTCGATCGGTGCTGGTCTCCGCCAGGCCGGAGAGGACGGGGAGACGGCCCCCCAGGGTCTCCCGCGCGATGCGGAGGACGGTGAGCTTCTCCTCGGGTGCGAGCGAGGCATTCTCGCCCACCATTCCCATGACCACGACTCCCGCGACGCCGCTCTGCTGGAGCCGCACCAGCCCGGCCCGGATGGCCTCGCCGTCCAGCGAGCCGTCGGCCTTCATCTTGGTGGTGACGGCCGGGAAGACTCCCTTCCACTCGACTTTCGTCACTGTGGTCTCCTTTCCTGGCTGTCCGAATGGAGGCGACCGCGGCCAAGGCCGACGTGCGGCGCGAGGGCCCACTCCCGAACGGGATCGACGCACGCCCGCGCGTTGGGTATATGAGGGCGCACGCGAACCGAGGAAGGTCGAATGGCTGACGATACTGCCGCATCTCTTGTCGATCAAGCCGTGGCGAGCGCCGACGCCGTTGCCGTCGCTTGGGCCGCCAGTCCGGCTTCCACGCGGGCGGAGCTCTTGGGCGGGCTGGCGCGTGCCCTCGAGGAGGCGCAGGTGGAGCTCGTGGCGTTGGCCGACGACGAGACCCACCTTGGTCCGGCGCGCCTGAACGGAGAGCTGGCGCGCACGGCCTTCCAGCTCCGCGGATTCGCGGACCGGGTACGCGAGGGCGTTCCCTTCGCGCGCGTGGACGACCCGGCGGTCCCGGGACCGCCGCCGACGGGCCGCCCCCACCTCACGCGCGTGCGGGTGCCGGTGGGTCCCGTGGCGGTCTTCGCTGCGAGCAACTTCCCCTTCGCGTTCTCCGTCCTCGGCGGCGACACGGCCTCCGCCCTCGCCGCGGGTTGCCCGGTCGTGGTGAAGGCGCATCCGGGACATCCGCGCCTGTCGCGCCGGGTACATGCCCTGGCGCGGGAAGTACTCCGCAGGCAGGGGCTACCGGGCGGCGTCCTTGCCCTCGTCGAGGGCGCCTCCAACGAAGTCGGCAGCGCGCTCGTTCGCCACCCCCGGATCGCCGCGGCGGCCTTCACCGGGTCGGTGCGCGGCGGGCTGGCGCTGCAGGCGGAGGCGAACGCGCGGCCTCGGCCCATCCCCTTCTACGGGGAACTCGGGTCGGTGAACCCCGTCGTAGCTCTTCCCAAGGCGCTCGAGGAGAGAGGGGAAGAGCTTGCGCGCCTGCTCGCCCAGTCCATCACCCAGGGCGCCGGCCAGTTCTGCACGAGCCCGGGTGTCCTCGTGGTCTTCCGAGGAGCGGCGGGCGAGCGCTTCGTCGCGTCCCTGGCCTCCGCTCTGAAGGGCCAGGGGACGCACCCCATGCTCACCCCGGCCATCCGCGCAGGATTCGAGAGCGGGGTCCGACGCCTGTCGACGCTCGCCGGCGTCCAGGTCCTCCTGCCGCCTCCGCCCTCCCAAGAGGCCGGTCCCGCCCCGTTCTTGGCCCGCACCAACGCCGCCACGTTCCTGGGCCACCCCGAACTCCGCGAGGAGGTCTTTGGCCCCTCGGCCGTGGTGGTGGAGGTGGAGTCGGTGGCGGAGGCGAGCTCGGTGCTCCGCGCCGTCGGCGGCAGCCTGACGGTCACCCTCTGGGGCGCTGACGAGCCGAGCACGGAGACCGCGGAGGTAGTGCGAGCGGCCACCGAGGTGGCGGGGCGGGTCCTCTTCGCGGGGGTACCGACCGGCGTGGCCGTGACCACGGCACAGCAGCACGGCGGGCCCTTTCCGTCCTCGACCCAGCCGTTCACAACTTCGGTCGGCTACACCTCCCTCGACCGGTTTCTGCGCCCCGTCGCGCTGCAGGACGCGCCCGCCTGGCTCCTCGATCGAGGCGGCCGACCCGTCTAGAGGCGGCTGGGTGGAAGGGCCGGAAGGCGCGGGGGGTGGAGAGGCTCGGCATGTGAGAGGAGGCGGATGCCTCCGAGCGGGCCATCGCCCGCGGCCTTATGCTCGCGAGACACGGTCGGCGGGAGAACGGCGGACATCCGGAGAGTCCATGAAGCCCTCCAAGAACATCAGCATCTTGAACGACGTGCTGGGACCGATCATGCGGGGCCCCTCGAGCTCGCACACGGCAGGTTCCTACCATCTCGGGACCCTCGCTCGCGCGCTCCTCGGAGAGACGCCGACGCGAGCCGAGTTCGTCTTCGACGAGGGGGGCTCCTACGGCAAGGTGTACCGCGAACAGCGGTCCGATCTGGCGTTCGCAGCCGGGCTCCTCGGCTGGCCCATCACCGACGGCCGCTTTCGCCGCTCCCTCGAGGAGGCGCGCGCGGAAGGCGTCGACGTTGCCTTCCGCGTGGGCTCCTTGCCCGAGGCCGTCCATCCCAACGAGGTACGGATCACGCTGTCCGGCCCCTCCGGCCGGTCGCTCGCGGTCCAGGGGAGATCCGTCGGGGGCGGAGTCGTGGAGATGCACACCCTGGAAGGGTGGCCCATCCTCTTCGACGGGTCGGCGCACGAGGCGGCCGCCGAGGTCGAGGCGGAGGCGGCCCCGTCCGCGGCGGAGGCCCTGGCCGCTGACGGTGCGGCGCTCGCCGAGCCCCAGGTTCGTTCCCGCGACGGCCTCGCGCTGGTGACCGTGCGGCGCGCCACAGCGCTCCCCGAGGAGACCCAGGCGCGGCTCGCCCGTATGCCGGGTCTTCTCCGCTTCTGGCAGTCGCCCCCCATCATGCTCGTGAAGCGCGGTTGCGCGCCCTTCGTGAGCTCGGCGGAGATGCTCGAGCTCGCGCGGACGCGGGGGCTCTCGGCCGGGGCGCTCGGGGTCCAGTACGAGGAGGGAGTCCTCGGGGCGCCGGAGGAGCTCGTGCAGTCGGCCATGGCCGCCCGGCTCAAGGCCATGCTCGAATCGGTGGCGGTCGGCCTCGGACAAGAGGCCCCGCCCATGCAACTCCTCCAGCCCACCGCCGGCCGCATCCTGGCCGCCGAAGCCGAGCGGAAGGCCGCCTTCGGCGGCTTCCACACTCGGGCGGCGGCGAGAAGCATGGCCGCCATGAACGTGAACTGCGGCATGGGCGTCGTCTGTGCCGCGCCGACCGCCGGGTCGGCGGGCGTGATCCCGGGCGTGGTGGCGACCCTCCTCGGGGAGCTCGGCCTGGACGAGCGCGCCGGAGTCCGCAGCCTCTTCGCCGCCGGCCTGGTGGGTGCCCTCATCGGCGAGCGCGCCACCTTCGCCGCCGAGGTGGCCGGCTGTCAGGTGGAGATCGGAGCGGCGGGCGCCATGGCCGCGGCCGCGGTGGTGGAGGCCGCCGGCGGCAGCGCCGCGCAGGCCGCGGATGCGGCCGCCGTCTCCTTCCAGAACACCATGGGGCTCGTCTGCGACCTCGTCCAGGGCGTCGTCGAGATCCCCTGCCACACGCGGAACGCCGTGGCGGCCTCCTCCGCCTTCGTGGTGGCGGACCTCGTCATGGGCGGCTACCGGAACCCCATCCCGCTCGACGAGACTATCGACGCGGTCTACTCGGTCGGTCGCATGCTCCCCTCCGCGCTGCGCGTCACCTCGCTCGGGGGACTGGCGGTGACGCCCTCGGCTCTGCGCTTGCGGAAGAGGGGCTGAGGAGGGGAGCGGGGCCGGGAACGAGGCTAGCGCCCTCGCCCGGGGCGCCCAGGGATTCCGTATTTCCGCAGCCGCGTGGCGATGGCGTTGTGGCTCGCGCCCAGGTGGGCGGCGAGCCGCCGCGTGGACGGATGCTCGGGCCAGAGGCGCTCGAGAAGCGCGCGCTCGAAGCCTTCCACCGCCTCCCGGAGGGTGGCAGCGCCCGCGGCGGAGCTCGCGGCCGCTCCGGCCGCGCGGCCGGCGCGGGCGCCGGCGAGGTCCAAGTCGTCGACGTCGAGGAGCGCCCGATCCGAGTTCGTCACGGCCCGGAAGATCACGTTGTGGAGCTGGCGGACGTTGCCAGGCCAGGGGGCGGCGAGCAGCGCGGCGCCGGCCGCGGGCGTGAGCCGGCAGGGGGGACGCTGCACCTGGGCCGAGGCCGTCTCCAGGAAGTGATGGGAGAGCAAGAGGATGTCGTCGCCCCGATCGCGGAGCGGCGGCACCTCGAGGTTCACGACGTTGAGCCGGTAGAAGAGGTCCTCGCGGAAGGTCTCGGCCGCCACCATGGCCTCGAGGTCGCGGTGGGTGGCGCTCACAACCCGGACGTCCACGCGGACCTCCCGATCGCCGCCCACGCGGCGGAAACGGCCGTCGCTCAAGAACCGGAGGAGCTTGGCCTGGAGGTAGGGCGTCATCTCCCCGACCTCGTCGAGGAAGATGGTTCCGCGGTGGGCCATCTCCAGCAGGCCGGGCTTGCCGCTCCGGTGGGCCCCGGTGAAGGCGCCGGGCGCGTAGCCGAAGAGCTCGCTCTCGGCGAGGCTCTCGGGCAGGGCGGCGCAGTTGAGCGCCAGGAAGGGAGCCTCGCGGCGAGCGCTCGCCAGGTGGCAGGCGTGAGCCACGAGTTCCTTGCCGGTCCCCGTCTCCCCGCGCACGAGGAGTGGCGCCTCGACGCTCGCCACGCGGACGGCGCGCGCCTTGAGCGCCCGAATGGGGGCGGACGTGCCGATGATGTCGTCGAAGCCGCCTTCGAGGGGGAGGCCCTGCAGGGCTTGGAGGCGGTCGCCGAGGCGGCGCGGCGCGTGCAAGGTGAGCACCCCGCCGGCCGAGTGCCCCTCGCCTCCCCCGGGCAGCTCCCGGATCGGGGCGGCCTCGAGGAGGAACGGCTCGCCACCGAACTCCACCTCCCGGGCGGGGATCCGGAAGCCCGCTCCCACGAGCTCGCCGTGGAGAGCCGGATCGCCGAACAGCTCGCGCAGCGGCCGCCCCACGAGCTGCGGGTCGTCGGGGCCCGAGCCTGCCACGGCGCGGGCGAGCCCGCTCGCCGCGGTGACGACGCCCTGCGCGTCCACGGCCAGGACTGGGTCACCCATGGCGGCGAGCACTGCCTCGAGGTGAAGCCTCTGGCGCTGGCTCGGAAGCAGGTCCACGTCCTCGACACTGGTCACGTCGGAGACTTGGTGGAGCGCCGCGACCACCGTGGGCAGGTCCTCCCGGGTCACGGCCGGGGCATCGAGGTAGACGTGGAGGGGGTCCACCTCGACCGCCATGAGGTAGATCCCGCGCCCCGAGAGCGCCCCCAGGATGTCCTGGGCGATGCCGATCCGATCCCGGAAGCGAACGACGAGCCGCATGGCGCACTCTCCTCCGGAGGGAGTGTCCCAGAAATGAGACACCGTTGGCAGCATTGCTACTTAGGTGAACGGCCCTGACCAGGAAAAGCGCAAGACCCTTATCGTAGGGTTTCAGGTACAATGTAACGTATTGGGTACGTGCTGTTATTATCAAGTATATACAGTTAGTTA
>Ga0335078_10016036_pt1 | contig 11117 bp, 12 predicted proteins | sample Lox_Sample_32_FD_206711 | JGI IMG/M metagenome (GOLD analysis project Ga0335078, IMG submission 206711) | Soil microbial communities from Loxahatchee National Wildlife Refuge, Florida, United States - Lox_Sample_3.2 | ecosystem: Environmental > Terrestrial > Soil > Wetlands | place: USA...
CAGGGATAGCCGAATCCGACCAAGCCTTCGAGCAAGGCGCCGAAGGCCCAGGCGAACAGGATGGTCTGCACCCGCACGTCGCGCGTGCCCTGCTGCACCAGCCAGCGCCGCAGCTTGTCGAAGCAGCCGGTGGTGACGAGCGTGTTGAACAGCATCACGCCCCAGAAGGTGATCCAGTCGACATACCAGACGCCGGTCGCCGAGCCGTAGAGATAGGCGCGGATGCCGTCGTCGAGCGGCATGTGCCAGACCCACAGTCCGAGCAGGAAGGTGACGATCGATCCGATCAGCGTCGCAAGCCAAGCCGACATGCGCAGGATGGCGAGCAGAAAGAGCAGCAAAACCACCGGGATCATCGCGACCACCCAGGTCGCGAACAGATTTCCGGTCGGATCGAGGATTTGCGTAAACATGGATTGGTCCTCCCCCACCCGGCGCGCTTTAGCCAATGCGCCGTTCCCCTAGGCACCACCTTGCGGCTGAAGCAGCCCCTATCAGCCGGCGAGGCTTTTTTGCGTGACGACGCGCGAACGCGATTGCCGGTCACGCGGGGCGAAGACTAAGCTATTCCAGCGCCATCCGGCAACCTCAAGGCGCGCTCGAAAATGCCGCAGGGCTGCAGCAACGACGCCGGCGTCACTATATTGCGGTGCATCATCGCCGTTACACGGAGGTCTCATCATGAAGGCAACAGTCGACGGCCGCATCGTCGCCGAGAGCAGCGACATCGTCGCCTGCGCCGGCTACGACTATTTCCCGCGCGCAGCCGTGCGTATGGAATGGCTGGAGAAGACCGAGAAGACTGCGAACGACCTCAAATGCCCGCATGGCGTTCAGTTCTACGACGTCGTCGTCGACGGCAAGCGGCACAAACGCGCCGCCTGGTCCTACGAGGCCCCGCGGCCCGCGATGGCGCAGGTCGGCGGCCGCTTCGGCTTCTGGGAGGACGTGGAAGTGGCGTAACTTCCCGCGTCGAGGTCGTCCGGCACGACGGGCCAGCCTGCGATCGGCCAATTCCCGCGCTGCGAAAATGAGTTGTTGGCTCGTAAACCCCGCTATGCGGCTTTCTTGCGGTTGGCCTCGAGCCGCGTGTCGACCAAGGCAACCTGCGCGTCGATCGCCGCATTATGGAGCCCATGTTGAGCGGCGATGAGCTGCACCAGCTTGTCGGCGCGTTCGATGTTCGGCGCCCCGTTCTGCAGCGCGCGCGCCGCCGAGGCCGGCCGGGCCAGCGACTTTGCCGCCGCAGCGTACTTCTCGAACGGCACTAGGTCATCGGGTTTGGCCCCCAGCGTCACGCACAGGTCGTTGACGAAATTATAGACCGACCGTGAAGTCTCGAGGTCGCTCCACACCGCTTCCTGCGCCGTGCGCATTCCGTCCTTGGTGACGCAGCGGTAATTGCCGGCGAGCAGCATCGCCCATTTGGCCAGCGGCACGAAAACGGAATCGTAGACCTTGAGCTTGACCGGCAGCTCGACCTTGCCATCCGGAGTGTCGTAGCGGATCGCGTCGATCTCGTCCTGCAACTGGCGCAGAATGGCGGTGTGCTTGTCGGAGGGAAAACGCGCCACCTTGAAGTTGGTGGGCAACGTCACCTGCAGCACGTTGACCTTTTCTTCCGGCGGCCGGATCGCCTGCGGGTCGGGACTGCACAGCGTGATGCAGGCGGGATCGAAGTTGTTCCAGACGCTGGCGTCGGTATAGGCCGCCTTTAGAGCGTCGGCGTCGAGGCCGGGAATGCGTCGCAGATAAGCCAGCGGCGGCATGTTCATGATCGACATGCACGGCACTTTGGCCCGCGCGACGGCATCGAGCAGTTCGCGCACACCAGCCGAGCGATACTGCGGCTCCTGCATGGCGAGGCCGACCAGATCGTAAGCCTTCGGATCGACATCGGCGGTGCCACCGGCGCTGACCTTGCCGGGCAGTTGCCGGGAATCGAGCACGACCGGCGCAGCGCGGCCGCGCACCGGCAGCCGCACGCGAAAGCCTTCGGCATTGATCAGGTCGGCTTCCGCCGGCAGGCAGATGAGATGCACCTTGTGGCCGCCGAACAAGAGCTTGGACGCCAGCAGCGAGCCGTAGGACGCGCCCATGATCAGGATGCTGTAGGTTGCCATCGCGCACCTCCTGCGTGGTTAAAACAGGCGCACATGACCGACGGCGAACCGGCGGTCGCCGCCCCCGATCCTCTAAGGTCGCGTGCAAATGCTATTGATCTCGCGCCGGCAAAGCAATGCATGCGGACGCGTCGCCGTCATGTCGCGGCGCTACATCAAGGACAATGCAAGCGGCGCCGGCTTATGCCGACGCCGCTGTTCTAAGATGTGAAAATTCTGCGACTTAGGTGCTCTCGCCGCCGCCACCCAATCCGCCGCCCATGGGCGGGGGCGACCAGGCCGGAGCTTCCGGCATCGGCGCCGGGGCCGGCTTCTTCGCCGGGGCCTTGCGCTTCGGCGCGGCTTTCTTCGCCGCTTTGCGCTTCTTGGCCGCCTTTACGGTCTTTTTCTTTTTGCGCGCCGGAGCGGCTTTTTTCTTGCCAGCTTTCTTCCTAGCCTTCGACTTTTTCGCCATGATCGTCCTCCCGATCAAATTGCCATTACCGCGTTTGTCGGCCCCTACCTCGGGACCAGCCGGGCGCCGCGCAAAAGAGCGAGCCCCGGGCTCAATACGCTGCGGCGGACGGGAGCCTCGCCGCAGGCGGCGTGTGCTCCCCAAGCGTCGGCGGACGTGGCCCGCCGGTAGCCCAGTCGATCAACTCGACGGTGTGGACGGCCGGCAGATCAGTGCCCGCTGCGATCTGCGTGATGCAGCCGAGGTTGCCGGCGGCAATCACATCAGGTCGCAATCTTTCGATAGTCCCGACTTTGCGCGCGCGCAACCTGTTTGCGATGTCGGGCTGCAGAAAATTATAGGTGCCGGCCGAGCCGCAGCACAAATGCCCGTCGGGCACGTCGCGGACGTTGAAGCCCAGGTGCGCGAGCAATTCCTTCGGCTGCCGCGTGATTTTCTGTCCGTGCTGCAGCGAGCAAGCGGCATGATAGGCGACGGTAAGAGCGGCCGCTTGCGGCACCGGCTTAAGCGGCAGGGCGGCAAGATATTCGGTGACGTCCTTGGTCAGCGCCGAGACGCGCGAGGCTCGTTCGGCATAGCCCGCGTCGCCGCGCAACATGAAGCCGTAATCCTTGACCGTGGTGCCGCAGCCGGACGCGTTGATCACGATGGCGTCGAGGCCGGGAATGTCGCTCCAAGCCGCGATATTGGCGCGCGCCTGGGCGAGCGCCTCACTCTCGCGGCCCATGTGGTGGACCAGTGAGCCGCAGCAGCCCGCACCTTCCGCCACCACGACCTCGATGCCGTGGCGCGTAAGCACGCGAACGGTGGCGGCATTGATCTGCGGCGCCAGCGCATCGTTGACGCAGCCCGCCAGCAGGGCGACGCGCCCGCGCCGCGGACCTTCGGCCGCAAACGTCTGCGCCGGGAGCAGCGGGTATGGCAGCCGCCACGGCGAGAGCCGCAACATGGCGCCGACGCGTTCGAGCCCCAGCGCCTGCGCGATCGGCGCCAAAGGCTTGCCGATGAGCGCTGCGAGGAGCGCCAGGCGAAAGCGTCCCGGATAGGGCATCACCTTGGCGAGGAGCGTGCGCAGGAGGCGCTCGCCGAGCGGCCGGCGATAGGTCGCCTCGATATGCGCGCGGGCGTGATCGACGAGGTGCATGTAGTGCACGCCGGAGGGGCAGGTCGTCATGCAGGCAAGGCAAGACAGGCAACGGTCGATGTGCAAGGCGACATCGTCCGTCGCCGGCCGGTCGTGCTCCAGCATGTCCTTGATGAGGTAGATGCGCCCGCGCGGGGAATCGAGCTCGTTGCCGTCGAGCACGTAGGTCGGGCACGTGGCGGTACAGAAGCCGCAATGGACGCAGGCGCGCAGGATTTTTTCCGATTCCGCCACATCCGGATCGGCTAGCTGCGCAAGGGTGAAGGAGGTCTGCATGACTAGACGCCCGCCCACATCCGCCCGGCATTGAGCACGCTCTTGGGATCGAAGCTCGCGCGCACCCGTTTCGTCAATGCGGCGACCGCCGCCGCTTCGGGCGTGAACACCTCGACCTTTGCACGAACTGCCGCGGGCGCACGAATGAGCGTGGCGTGCCCGCCGGCCGCGGCGACGGCTGCGCGCACCAGATGCGCGCTCGCATCATCAGAACGCGGCAGCGCCGCCCACACCAGCCCGCCCGCCCAATCGTAGAAAACCTCGGCGGCGCCTTCGCGTAGTGCGCTGCCGACGGCAATTCCTTGTGCCGGCGCCGTAGAAATGCGCCAGACGTCGCGGTCGCCGCCCGGCCCAGCCGCGGCAAAGGGCAACACGTCGCGCACCGCCCGCCAAAAGCGGCGCGAGGCTTGCTCGTCAAGCGTGCCGAGCGCCCCGAACGGAGCAACCAGCTTCGCCAAGACATCCTTGCGATGAACGATCGAGGGTTCGACGCCTTCAAGGCGGAATGCCGTCGCGGCGCCGCCGCCACCGGCCACCTCGGCAATGCGCGCGGCGATCGACGTCGGGAGATGCGCGGCCGCCGAAGCATCGGCGAAGGAACCCATCACGGCGGCCATGAGCTTGCCTGCCGCCGGCTCATCGAGCCGCAACGCCAGCACCGTCTGCTCGGTCTCCGCCCGCGGCAGCGTCTTCACGGTGACCTCGGTCATCGCCGCAAGCGTCCCCCAGGACCCGGCGATGAGCTTGCAGAGATCGTAGCCGGTGACGTTCTTGACCACGCGGCCGCCGGACTTGAAGGTTTCGCCGCGACCGGAGACGGCGCTGACGCCGAGGAAATGGTCGCGCGCGGCGCCCGATTTGATGCGCCGCGGGCCGGAAAGATTGGCGGCCAACGCCCCACCGATCGTGCCTGCACCAGCGGCGGCACCGAGCAGCGGTCCGTAGTCCATTGGCTCGAAAGCCAGCTCCTGCCTGCTCGCTGTGAGTAACGCTTCGATCTCGGCAAGCGGCGTGCCGGCTTTCGCCGAAAGCACCAGCTCGGCCGGCTCGTAGAGCGTGACGCCGGATAGCGCCGAAAGATCGAGCGTTAGGTCCCACTGCGCCGCACGCCCGATGGTGCGCTTCGTTCCGCGGCCGACGATTTCCAGCGCCTTGCCGTCGGAAAGCGCCCACTGGATCGCCTGCGCGACTTCGGCGGCGTCGCGGGGCCTGAGATTGTCCGCGTTCATGGCACACCTGCCGTAGCACCTCTTCCTGCGCCTGGGGAGTCGGTCGCGTTTTGACATCAAAGCATCAAAACAATTATGTCTTGATGTATGAGGACGACGCTAACGCTCGACAATGACGTGACGGTCCAGCTTGAGCGCCTGCAGCGGTCGCGTAATGCAAGTTTGAAGGAGATCGTCAACGAAGCGCTGCGGCGCGGGCTGCCGGACATGAGCGCGCCGCCGACCAAGCGGAAAGCGTTTCGTACACGCACATTCAACATGGGAACGCCGCTGATCAACCTCGACAACGTCGCCGAAGCGCTCGCTTATTTGGAAGGCGAAGGCTTCAAGCGATCCTGCTCGACTTTAATATTCTCATTTACGCCACCAACGCCGAAGCAGACGAGCACGCGAAGAGCCGCGTCTGGCTGGATGGGCAGTTGAGTGGCGTGACGCCGGTCGGGTTGCCGTGGGTCAGCTTGCTTGGGTTCTTGCGGATCGCGACCAATCCACGAGCGTTTCGCCGGCCGCTGACCATGGTGTCGGCGTGGCAGCAAGTGACGACCTGGCTTTCGGCTGAGACGGCATGGACCCCGGCTCCGACCGAGCGGCATGCGACGGTCCTCGGCGGCCTGCAGGCGCTGCCCGGCCTCCAGGGCAATCTGGTACCGGACGCCCACTTGGCGGCGCTGGCGATCGAGCACGGACTGACGTTGTGCTCGACCGACGGCGACTTTGCGCGCTTTCCCGGCCTCTCTTGGCGCAATCCGCTGGCAGCGTGACCGGGGGCCGGATGGCACAGGCGAACGTCGCCGACAGGCTCGAATAGCCGATCCGCGGCCAACGCCAATTACCTTCTGTCGACGAAATTCGCTAAGACTTCCTGGACACGAAACGTAAAGCGCCAACGCGTTGCGCTTTGGGGGGATATATGAGCCTGACACTGCGCCGCGGGACGGCCGCCGATGCCGCCGAATGCGGCCAAATCTGCTTTGCTGCTTTCAAGAATCTTGCCGACCGGCATGCATTTCCCCAGGACTTTCCATCGCCGGAAATTGCCGCCGGGCTGATGTCGTTTCTGCTTGCCCACAAAGGATTTTACTCGACCATCGCCGAATTCGACGGCCGCATCGCCGGCAGCAATTTTCTCGACGAACGCACGCCGATAGCGGGCATCGGACCGATCTCGGTGGACCCTCGCGTTCAGGGAAAAAGCGTCGGCCGGCGCTTGATGGAGGACGTGCTCGACCGCGCGCGCGAACGCGGTTTTGCCGGCATCCGCCTGGTGCAGGCGGGTTACAATAACCAGACCCTTTCTCTCTATACCAAGCTCGGATTTCGCACCCGCGAGCCGCTGTCGCTCATGAACGGCACTGCGCCAAAAACAAAGCTCGCCGGCTACGATACGCGCCCGGCCGACAAAAACGACGTCGATGCTTGCACCCAGTTGTGCCGGGCCGTTCACGGCCACGATCGTGCCGGCGAGATCGAAGACGCCGTCGCGGCAGGGACCGCGAGCGTGGTCGAGCGTCGCGGCCGCGTGACCGGCTACGCCACCGACATCGGATTTTTCGCCCATGCCGTGGGCGAAACGAACGAAGATCTGATGGCCCTGATCGGTGCGGCGCGGCAGATTGCCGGGCCAGGCATCCTGGTACCGACCCGCAATCACCCGCTGTTCACTTGGTGCCTGGAGAACGATCTCAAGCTGGTCCAACAGATGACGCTGATGACCATCGGTCTCTACTGCGAGCCATCCGGCGCCTACCTGCCATCAGTTTTGTACTGAGCGCGCGCCGGCGCTGGCGGCGCTGAACGTCCGGCATCAAAACCGCGGAATATCCGGAAACGCCACCTTCCCGGCGTGCACATGCATGCGGCCAAGCTCCGCGCAACGGTGCAGCGTCGGAAACACCTTGCCGGGATTGAGCAGGCCGCCCTCGTCGAAGGCGCATTTGAGCCGCTGTTGCTGATTGAGATCGGTCTCGGAGAACATCGCCGGCATAAGATCGCGCTTTTCCACGCCGACGCCGTGCTCGCCGGTGAGCACGCCGCCCACTTCCACGCACAGACGCAAGATGTCGGCGCCGAATTCTTCCGCGCGCTCAAGTTCGCCCGGCTTGTTGGCATCGTAGAGGATGAGCGGATGCAGATTGCCGTCGCCGGCGTGGAACACGTTGGCGACGCGCAGCCCGTATTTGCGCGAAAACTCCTGCATGCGCGCCAGCACCAGCGGCAGCTTGGCGCGCGGGATGGTGCCGTCCATGCAGTAGTAGTCCGGCGAGATGCGGCCGACGGCGGGGAACGCCGCTTTGCGGCCGGCCCAGAACAGCAGCCGTTCTTCCTCCGAATCGGAGATGCGGCAGGTCACTGCGCGGCAGCCTCGCGCGATGGCCTCGACGCGTTCGAGAAGATAGTCGACCTCCGCGCGCGGGCCGTCGAGCTCGACGATGAGCAGCGCCTCGACGTCGAGCGGATAGCCGGCATGGACGAACGCCTCCGCAGCGTGAATCGCCGGGCGGTCCATCATCTCCATGCCGCCCGGAATGATGCCGGCACCGATGATGGCGGCGACGCATTCGCCGCCATCCTCGGAGGCGGCGAAGCCGATGAGCGCGGCCCGCGCGCATTCCGGCTTCTTGAGGATGCGCACCGTCACCTCGGTGACGACGCCGAGAAGCCCTTCGGAGCCGGTGACGACGCCGAGGAGATCGTAACCGCCGGCGTCGAGGTGCTTGCCGCCGAGCCGCAAGATTTCGCCGCTCATCAGCACCAATTCGCAGCCGAGCACGTTGTTGGTGGTGACGCCGTATTTGAGGCAATGCACGCCGCCGGAATTCTCCGCGACATTGCCCCCGATGGTGCAGGCGATCTGCGAGGACGGATCCGGCGCGTAGTAGAAGCCGGCCGCTTCGACTGCCTGGCTGACCGCGAGATTGGTGACCCCCGGCTCGACCACGGCGACACGGCTGTCGAAGTCGATCGAGCGGATGCGGTTGAACTTGGCCATGCCGAGAAGGACGCCGTCGCCGAGCGGCAGCGCGCCGCCCGACAGCGAAGTGCCCGCTCCGCGCGGCACCACCTTGATGCCTTCGGCGTGGCAATAGGCGAGCACCGCGGATACCTGCTCGGTCGTTGACGGCAGCACCACCACCATGGGCAGCTGCCGATAGGCGGTAAGCCCATCGCTCTCATAAGGCCGCATCGCCTCCTCGGAAGCGATGACGCCCTCGCCCGGCACGATGCGCTTGAGCGCGGCCACGATCTCGGCGCGGCGGGCAAGCACGGCGTCGTCGGCTTTCGGCATGGCAACCGGCATCGCGGGTTCCTCCAGCTTGGCGGCGGTCTTCTATTCGCAGCATTATAGCGGCAAAGATCGATCTTGGCGGCGGCTCGACCGCCGGTCGAGACCGCATGGGCGGGCTTTCGGCGGCACCCAAATGGCCGTTGACTCGCTCCGCCTGGGCCGCTTCAACGGTTGCGGCGCGAAGCAAAAGGGCGTCGAGAGGCTGCGGAGGCGACGCCAAGCCGCGGAGGCGGCGAAGCAACAGGGAGACGCCATGTTGAAAAGGTGCATCGTAATCGCCGCATTGCTCGCCCTGCCGGCGGCGGCAATGGCGCAGGACGCCGGGAAGGGGGAAGCCGTCTTCAAGAAGTACTGCAGCCCCTGCCACCGCATCGGCGCCGGCGCGCAGAACCTGGTCGGCCCCGAACTCAACGGCCTTGACGGGCGTCATTCCGGCAACGCAGCGGGCTACAACTACTCCGATGCCAACAAAAATTCAGGCATCGTCTGGAACGAGGCGAACTTCAAGGAATACATCAAGGACCCCAAGGCCAAGATCCCCAACACCAAGATGACTTTCGCCGGTTTGAAGCGGCAGGAGGACATCGACGATTTGTGGGCCTATCTCAAGCAGTTCGACGCCGAGGGCAACGTCAAGAAATAGCGCAGTTGGGGTGCGAAGCGAAGGTGGGGCGCTTGATTTGGCGCAAAGGCGGCGTTGTCGAAAGATGACATAAGATCAGCCGCTGAAGCGCCGAGCTGAGGAGACGCAAGCCATGATCAAAGACATTGTCGTCAATTTGGGCGTCGGCGAACGCGCGAATTTCGCCGCCGACTATGCCGTCTCGATCGCCGCCGCGTTCGACGCTCACGTCGCCGGCATTGCCTTTCTCTACGATCCGATCGTGCCCGTTTCCGGGGCCGGCTATATTCCCGCCGACGTCATCGAGCGGCAGGAGCGCGATAATGCCGCGGCGGCGAAAGCCGCGCTCGACCGCTTTGCCAAGGCGGCGGGCAATGCCGGCGTGTCCAACGCCCCATTGACGCTGAGCGCCAGCTTCGCCGGCGCCGCCGATCAGTTCGCCCGCATCGCCCGGCGTTTCGATTTCTCCGTCGTCGGACAGCCGGAACCGGAAACGAGTTCGGTCGAGGAAGTGATCATCGAAGCCGCGATGTTCGACTCCGGCCGCCCGGTCATCGCGGTGCCCTATATCCAGAAAGCGCCGCTCAAGCTCGACAACGTCATGCTGTGCTGGGACGGCAGCCGGGCGGCCACGCGCGCCATCGCCGACGCCATGCCGCTGCTTTCCAAGGCCGGCCGCGTGGAGGTCGTGATCGTGACCAACGAGCGCGGCAAGCAGGACGAGATCGAAGGCGCCGATATGGGCGAGCACCTCGCCCGTCATGGGCTCAATGTCGACGTCAAGCGCACCGTTCTCGGCGACATCGACGTCGCCGACGTCTTGCTCTCGCATGCCGCCGACGCGGGCACCGACTTCATCGTCATGGGCGGCTACGGCCACTCGCGGCTGCGCGAATTCGTGCTCGGCGGCGTCACCCGCAGCATTCTGCGCTCGATGACCGCGCCCGTGCTGTTGTCGCATTGACCGGCGTCAGGAAACAGACCTCAAGGATCAGGAAGGCTCGATCCTTGATGCCTTATGCCTGGTCCGAGATCTTGCTTCCTGCTTCCTGTTATTGACGCCCGAACGGGCGGCGTGCCACGTTTCCTCCGACCCAGGGCAAAAGCAATAAGACGGGGAACCGGGGGTCGCGGAGGATCAAGTCCGATGGCGCGGCTCGCATGAGCGAGGATCCGTCGAAGGATCTGCTTGGCTCCCGCAGCGGCGCGTTGCTGGAGATCGCCGACGTGACCATGCGCTTCGGCGGTATCGTCGCGCTCGAAGGGGTCAGCTTCGCCATCGTCGGCGGCCGCATCGTCGGCTTGATCGGACCGAACGGCGCCGGCAAGACCACCTTGTTCAATTGCCTGAGCCGGCTTTATCAGCCGGTGCACGGCGATATTCGCCTCAATGGCCGCTCGCTGGCGCATTGCGCCGCCTCCGACATAGCCGCGCTCGGAATCGGCCGGACCTTCCAGGCGCCGACGCTGTTCGCCTCGATGTCGGTGCTCGACAACGTCAAGGTCGGCGCCCATGCGCGCGGCAAAAGCGGCGTTCTGACCGACGCGCTGACGCTGCCGCATTGGCGCGGCGAAGAAAGCGAATGCGAAGAAACCGCCCGCGCCATGCTGAGCTTCGTCGGCCTCGAGAACGAAGCCGGCCGGCCGGTGGCGAACCTGTCGCTCGGTGCCAAGAAGCGCGTCGAACTCGCGCGCGCGCTCGCCGCCAAACCGGTGCTGCTGCTGCTCGATGAACCGGCCGGCGGACTCAATCACGAAGAGGTGGCTGAACTCGGCGTCTTGATCCGCTCGGTGCGCGATCGGCTCGGCGTCACCGTGCTCTTGGTCGAGCACCACATGGGCCTGGTGATGAGCCTCTCCGACCAGGTCGTGGTGCTCAATTTCGGCCGCGTCATCGCCGACGGTCCGCCCGCGGAGGTGCGCAACAATCCGGCAGTGGCCGAAGCCTATCTGGGGACGCGGCACTGATGGGAGCGATCCTCA
>Ga0335078_10016037_pt1 | contig 11117 bp, 10 predicted proteins | sample Lox_Sample_32_FD_206711 | JGI IMG/M metagenome (GOLD analysis project Ga0335078, IMG submission 206711) | Soil microbial communities from Loxahatchee National Wildlife Refuge, Florida, United States - Lox_Sample_3.2 | ecosystem: Environmental > Terrestrial > Soil > Wetlands | place: USA...
CGCTCGAAATCCTAGAGTATATCCACGGTTCCGCCCGCGAATTTCCTAGCGTATATCCGCTCTTCCCGGGCCTAGCGACTCGACCTCAAAGGAGAGGTCGAGAAGCGATGAACGCAGTGAAGGAAAAGGAGCGAAGGGGACTGACGCCGATCAAGGCCGCCGCGATCCTTGTGGTGGCCATCGTCGCCGTGGGAACCGTGGGGTACGTCGTACTGAACGCGATCGGCCCCGGGCACACGACCACGACGAGCTCGTGTGCTCCCTCGAAGGCACCCCAGTGCGCGGGGAGCGCGAAGGCGGGCGAGGGGTTCATTTCGGACCCGGGTGCCTTGGTGCTTCGCGGCTGAAGGACGCTGCGGTTGAGGGACGACTCGCCGGAGATTGAAAGGAGGTGTCCCGGACCGAGGGAAGGAACGGCCGAAGGGAAAGCTCAGGTCTCGGACCCGACCGCCGGGGTCGGGGTCGCGGCCAGGATGGCGATCGAGGTCTGGGTGGCCTTGGAGGCACTGGTTGTGCCCCGCCCCCGGACAGGGAATAGGTTGCGAGGATGAAGTTCCGTTTCCGGCTCGACGCACCGGTTGATCGTCACCTCGTTGATGATGATCAACATCTCGAAGGCCATCTCGAGACTGCAGGCGACCCGTTGGGCCGCCACGGCGACCTTTCGGTCCGGGACGTGAAGGGCGATCACCTGGCTCAAACGGGCAGCTTCGGGAAGGACCTCGCCGATGTCGTTCAGGGCGGCGTTCGCCTCCACCATGGACAGGTGACCGAACGCGTTCATGCTGCGGGTGAGGAGGCGCTCCAGTCGAGCGATGCGCGCCCCCAGCTCGCCGCGCAACGACCGGGGCATGCGTCGCAGGCCGGCCAAATTCTTCTGAAGTTCGGTTCCGATCCCGTGGATGAGGTCACCGGTCACCTCGAGCGCTTTCGCCACGAGTCGGTCGCCGATCTGGTAGTGGTGGCTTTCCACATCGATGTCCCGTGCGATACGAGGGCTCTCGGAGGAGAGCAGAAGTTGCCGGACCATGAGCAGGTAGAACCGGTCGATCTCCTCCTCGATCTCCTCGATCACCTCGAGCTGTGGGACCTCCTTCTCGAGGAACGCCGTGTGGCAAACCTCGAGCTCGGCCCGGAGCATCTGGACCACCCGGTGGAGCATCCGCGGAAGTTCGTACTTGCCGGGGTCGATGAAATTCAAGACCTCCACACCGTCCGGGCTGTCCCCGACGACGGTCATTCCGAGGATCCGGTCCACCACCCGGTGGATCTCCCTCCGCTGGGCCGCGCTGAGTCCGTTGCGAGCGGTGACGAAGACCTGGTCCTGGCCGGTGATGTAGCTCCCCACGAGCAGACGCCCGAGCAGGTTGGGGGGAGCGCTGGTGACGTCGAGGCGCAGTACCTTCTGGGGACGACCGTTCGGGATCCCGGGCTCGAGGCGCCCCTCCCCTAGTTCGTGGATGGGGAGCACCGAGGGCCGCGGGAAAAGCGGGTCGGACGGTGCGCGGCGACCTCCCGCGCCCTTGTCCGACCCGCCGCGGCTCATCGACCTAGTTCTCCTTCGTTCTTCGTTCGTCTTCCCGTCGTCTTCCTACGGCGCCGAGATGAGGTGTCCCGGCAGGGTAGCGAGGATGTAGGCGAACGCCGCGTAGCCCGCGATCCCGACCACCGCGAGGAAGAACATCGTGTACGCGGTGACGTACTTCGGGAGGTGGAACTTCGTCGCGACGCTCGGGGCAGCCTCAACGTTCTCCGGAGATACCCCGGGGACGATCGGCTGGACCGCACGGCTCGCGCCCTGGATGCTGGGTCGGCTCCGGGCCGCGGGCGTGCCGAAGCTGAAGGCGAACGCGGTCCCGTCGGGGTGCGCGAGGAAGTGGTCCGTCATGACCGTGGCCGGCAAGGAGAAGATCCCGACGCCCGCGAACGCGAGGTACATCAGGAACGTCTCGAGCGGGTCCTTGGTCATGTGCAGGATGTAGCCGTTCCAGCCGTAGCCTGCCGTGATGGCGCCCGCCACGAAGGCGAACAGGCCGACGTAGACGAGCTTGAGGTGGAGCGCCATCGTGACCGCGAGGATCACGAGGGTCATCCCGAAGAGCAGGTAGACGTCCGTGAAGAACACGTTGTAGGACGCCATGTTCGTGCCGGGGATGGCCGGGAAGGGCCACGTCGTTTCAGCCCATACTCCGAGCGCCGTCGCGATCACGCCGACGGCGCCGATAGGAACCGCGCCCGCCTTGAGCGCGTTCTTGACGCCGGTCGCGTCGTTGTGACGCATCGCCCAGTAGACCGAGAGCCCCACGAACCCCACGATCGCGGCTGCGATCAGGAGGAGCGCTTCCTGGAATGCGAGGAAGTCGATGAACGCCATCGTTACCACTTCCCTGCGGTCTTGCGGTCCGTTGGGGTCGCGGGCTGCTTGCCGCTCGCCTCACGCCGGAGCCACTCCGGTAATCTCGCCTTTCGTCGCCAGCTTGCTCGGTCGAACACTCGGATTCCTACGCTCGGTCGCATGTGCCGCCTCTGGGGGGGAGAAGGGCTTCGAAGGTGATGCGGGTACGGTCACGGCCGTAAGGAGAGTAAGGAGACCGGGGGAGACCGTCCTGCCGCGGGCGAGGAGTTCGGAGGGACGGTTAATGAGGTCAAGTCGATGCGGTAGCGATGCCCCGGGCACGAAAGGAGGAGAAGAGCGCTCCCGAGACCCCGGGCTTCACCCGCCGGGTGCAACGGACCGGCTCCTCGTCCCTCTCGATCACGCTCCCGAAGGCCTGGACCGACTCGATGAATCTCGAGACGGGGGACACCCTACGGTTCCGTGACCTCGGGGGCGGCCGGCTCGAGATCAGCCCCGCGAACGAGGAGGTCCCCTCGGACCGACGCCAGAAGCTGCTTCGCATCGACGCGACCGGGGCTCCGCCGAAGCTCCTGGCCCGGCTTCTCATCGGGGCGTACATCACCGGACAGGACCAGATCGTCGTGACCTCCCGGACCGGGCTCACGCCCGAGCAGCACCAGGAAGTGCGCCGGACCGTCGCCCACGTGCTCGGCATGACGGTGGTGGAGGAGGAGTCGGGAGGGGTCGAGGTCCAGAACTTCGTCGACCCGGGAAAGTACCAGTTCCACCGCCTGATGAGCCAGGTCGTGCGCATGCTGCACGCCGAGCTCGAAGCGTGCCGCTCGGTACTGACCGGGGGAAATCGGAGCGTCCTCCAGCAGCTCGGACCGATGGAGGACGAGATCGACCGATTCTACCTGCTGATGGTCCGCCAGCTGCTCCTTTCGTCCGACGATTTCCAGGTCGCCCGCGATATCGGCGTGGAGAGCCATCACTATCAGATCGGCTATCGCCTGCTCGCCAAGGTGCTGGAGGTCACGGGGGACCTCGTTTCCGGCGTTGGCCACGAGCTGGGGGAGAATCTTCCCCGGATCCAGCGCTTGCCGAAGTCGGCGCTCGCCGAACTCCTGGCCCTGATCGCGAGCGTGCAGACGTTGCTCGAACGGACGATGGACGCGTTCACCCGCCTCTCCGTCGTCGATGCGAACGCCAATCTAAACGAGCTCGACCGCGTGCTCCCGACCGACTACAAGCTCGGGGACACGCTCGCCCGCCACATCTCCGACCGTCGGGTCGCGGTCGCAGCCCAGCGCATCGTCTCGAACCTGCTCATGGCGCTCGAGATGCTCGTGATCATGAACGAAGTGACGATCAACCGTAGCGTCGAGCCGGAGACGGTCGCGAAGACCGAGCGCCAAGTGGCGATGCACACCCGGGAGCGCAAATCCTGAACGCCTCCCCGGAACGAGGGGGCCCGCCTCTGACGTGCGTCCGGTGGTCCGCTCTTCCGGGCGAGCCCTGAAATAGCGCGAGCCCGCTCGCGGCCCCCGGCCGGCGATGGCGGACTGGTTCAACGCGGTCACCTGGGGCGTCTTCGGAGCGCTCTCCGCCCTGAACCTGCTCGTCCTGCTCTACCGTACCGCGTGGGGGGCCCGCCTTCGCCCCCGCATCCTTCGGCTCCTGCAGCAGCTCTCCGGCCGCTCCGACCTCGAGTGGCTCGATTGGCAGCCGATCCTCGTGGCCGCGGCGGTGGCGTTCGTCGCGGTGAGCGCGTACGGGATCCTGAGCGGTCAGTACGGCTGTCATCCGCCCGGCGTCAGCGACCCGATCGGGGCGCTCAACCAAGGAAAGGCGTTCTGGGCGGGGACGAACCCTTTCTATGTGACGGACTGCGGAGGACACATCGAGGTTCCGTACGGTCTTGCCTCGGTACTCCTGGACGCGATCGGGGCCCCGGGCGGACTCCCCGGGATCTACGCGGTCTGGGGCGTCGTGGCGCTCGCCATCATCCCGCTCACGTGGGCGGTCGCCGGACCCGACCGACGCTACGTGCTCGTGTTCGTCGGGACCTCGGTGCTCCTCGTCCCGCTCGTCTCTTCCCAGATCGATGGCGCCACGAACGCCCTTGTTCCCACCACCATCCTCCTTTCGCTCTACCTGGCCCAACGGAGCGAGCTTCTCGGGGCGGCGGTCGGAGGGTTTCTTGCGACGGCCAAGTTCCCGAGCCTGCTCCCCATCCTCGGCGAAACGGGCGCGTTCCGTCGCCGACGCTATCTTGCGTTCCTCACCGGAGCAGCAGTTTTCGCCGGGGTGACCGCGCTCACGTACGCGGTCTGGGGGCACGAGTTCCTGGACCCGGTGTACCTGAACCAGCTCGGCCGGAGGTCGTTCTCCCTCAACGTGTACGGCATCTTCCTACTTTCCAACACGCTCCCCGCCGGCCTCGGGATCGAGGTCGTGCAAGGCGTGCTCATCGTTGCGCTCCTCGGCGCCGTGTTCTTCTTCGTTCGTTCGCCGATCGCCGCCGCGTCGATCATGCTTGTGGGGTTCGCCCTCGTCACGCCGTTCCTCTCCTTCAACATCCTCGTCTGGCTCCTCCCGGTCGCCCTCGTGGGCGCGCGCGCCCGATGGTGGCTCTGGGGCGTGGCGCTGGTCGGGTCGATCGACTACGACCTCGCCCTCAACGTCTGGGCGTGGGACGACGGGGTCGGCTGGCCCTCGATGGCCTTCGACGTGGTCGTGACCGCGCTCCTCCTCGGCCTGTTCGTCGAGCTTTGGCGCGGCGAGCTCGCGGCCCGCCGCGCTGCCCTCGCCTCCCCTACGACTGCTTGAGGGCCGCGACGAGCTTACCGACCGCGGCCTGAGCGTCCCCGTAGAGCATGTGGCAGTTGTCGCGGTAGAACAGGTCGTTCTCGACCCCCGCGAACCCCTTCCCTTGCCCCCGCTTGATCACAATGACGTTCTTGGCACCCTCGACGTCGAGGATCGGCATCCCGAAGAGCGGGCTTCCTTGCCGGTGCGCCGCCGGGTTCACGACGTCGTTCGCGCCGATGACGAGCACGACATCCGTATTGGGGAACTCCGCGTTGATCTCGTCCCGGTCGAACAGCTTGTCGTAGTTGATCCCCGCTTCCGCCAGCAGGACGTTCATGTGGCCGGGCATGCGGCCCGCCACCGGGTGGATCGCGAACTTCACCGCGACGCCCTTCGACTCGAGGAGGTCGGCGAGCTCCTTGACCTTCCCTTGGGCCTGCGCGACCGCCATACCGTAGCCGGGAGCGATGACCACCTGGTTCGCGTACTCCATCATCGCCGCGACGTCCGAAGCCTCGATCGGCTTCATCGAACCCTTCATGGTGACGCCGGTCTCCTCCGTCGCGCCGAAGGCGCTGAAGAAGACGTTCGAGACCGACCGGTTCATCGCCTTCGCCATGAGCAGGGTCAGCAGCGACCCCGACGCGCCGACCAGCGTTCCCGCGATCACCATCGCGTAGCCGGCGTCCCCGAGAGGGCCGTTCACGAGCGCGAAGCCGTCGAGGGCGACCGCAACGCCGGTCAACGCGTTGAAGAGCGCGATGACGACCGGCATGTCGGCGCCGCCGATGGGCAGCGTGAGGAGGATCCCGTAGAGCAGGAGGAGGACGAAGAACGGCAGCAGCCAGAAGAAGCTCGAGGTCCAGAGCAGCAGGACCCCGCATGCGACGCCGACCACGAGCACGCCGGTGTTCACGAACTGCCGGGCCGGGAGGACGATCGCCTTCGAGGGCATCCAGCCCTGGAGCTTGAGGAACGCGATCATGCTGCCCGCGATCGAGATGGAACCGATGATCGCCCCCGCGATGCTCAGCGAGGACGTGACCTGGTCCGAGAGCGTCGAGAGGAGCTCGACCGCCGCGATGGCCGCGGCCCCCCCGCCGCCCATCCCGTTGAACATCGCGACCATCTGGGGCATCGCGGTCATCTTCACGACCCGCGCCCAGTACCATCCCGCGAGCCCGCCGATGGCGACGCCGGCGATGATGAGGAGGAAGTTCGAGAGCCCCGGCGAGAAGAACGTCACGACGACCGCGATCAGCATCGCGACCCCGGCGTAGAGGATGCCGCGGCGGGCCGTCACCGGCGAGCTCATCGCCTTGAGCCCGAGGATGAAGACGAGGACCGCGACCACGTAGACCGCGTTGATCGCGTCGCTGACGTAGGCCGTCACGGGTTGCCTCCCTTCGGCTTCGAGCGGTCAAACATCGCGAGGATGCGTTCCGTCACGACGTAGCCGCCCGTGACGTTCATCGCCCCCATCACGACGGCGATGAATCCGATCGCCTGCTCGGCGGTGTTCGTGGCGAGGCCGAGAGCCACGATGCCGCCGACGAGGACGATCCCGTGGATGAAGTTCGACCCGCTCATGAGCGGGGTGTGGAGGAGGACCGGGACGCGGCTGATGACCTCGTAGCCCACGAAGATGGCGAGCAGCGCGATGAACAGGGCCGTCCAGATGTCAGCTCCCATCTACGCCGCCCCCTTCGCGAGCAGATCCGCGGTCGGCTTGTGGGTCACGGTACCGTTCGAAACGAGGAGGCTCGCAGCGAGGATCTCGTCCGCGTAGTCCGTCACCAGGGCCTTCTCCTTCGTGAGGAGCAGGGTGAGGAACGACTCGAGGTTCTTTGCGAACATCTGGCTGGAATTGAAGGCGAGCTGGCTCGGCAGGTTGAGCGGTCCCGCGATCGTGACGCCGCCGACCGCCACCTCTTCACCGGGCTTCGTGAGCTCGCAATTGCCGCCGGTCTCGGCCGCCAGGTCGACGATCACCGAGCCGGGACGCATCGCCGCAACCATCTCCCCGCGGACGAGGACCGGCGCCTTGCGACCCGGGATCGCCGCGGTGGTGATGATGACGTCCGCTTCGGCGACGGCCTTCGCGACCATCGCCTGCTCCTGCTTCTTCTCGTCGTCGGTGAGTTCGCGGGCGTAGCCGCCCGCTCCCTCGGCGTTGATCTGCAGCTCGAGGAACTTCGCACCGAGACTGCGGACCTGCTCTCCGGCCGCCCGTCGGACGTCGTACCCTTCGACCACAGCGCCCATCCGGTGCGCGGTCGCGATGGCCATGAGCCCCGCGACGCCCGCGCCGAGGACGAGCACCTTGGCGGGCCGGATCGTTCCGGCGGCGGTCGTCAGCATGGGAAGGAACTTCGGGCTCAGCCCGGCACCGATGAGCATCGCCCGGTATCCCGCGGCGGTGGCTTGCGACGACAGGACATCCATGCTTTGGGCGCGGGTGATCCGGGGCAGCAGCTCGAGCGCGAAGGCGGTGAGCTTCGCGTCCCGCATCTTCGCCACGCGTTCGAGGTTCCGGTTCGCGTTCATGAGCGCGACCACGACCGATCCCGGCTTCATCCAGCCGATTTCCTCGACCGTAGGCGATTGGACCTTGAGGACGAGCGCGGCGCCGCCGAAGAGCGCGGCACGGTCGGTCACGACCTGGCCACCGGCCGCGGCGTAGAGCGCATCCGGGTAGCCCGATCGAGTGCCGGCACCGGTTTCGATCGCCACTTCGACTCCGGACTTCGTGAGATGCTTCACGACGTCGGGCACGAGGGCGACGCGCTTCTCGCCGGGCGTGACCTCCGTCGGAACCGCGATACGGACCGTCATGAGAATCGTGGGGGGTTTTGTCAGACGAGATTATACGCTTGATGTGTCCGTGGGTTGACCGAATGGCCGAGCGGTTCGACGTCGCCGTGATCGGCGCGGGGATGGTCGGCCTCGCCACCGCGCGGGCGGTGCACGAACGTCGCCCCGAACTGTCGATCGTCGTCCTCGACAAGGAGCGCGAGGTCGCCGCCCATCAGTCGGGGCACAACAGTGGAGTCGTTCACTCCGGGGTCTACTACCGCCCGGGGTCGCTCAAGGCGCGCCTCACCCTCGCCGGTCGCGCGCAGCTGCTCGAATTCGCCGCCCGCGAACGGATCCGCAGCGATCGTGTCGGAAAAGTGATCGTCGCCTCGCGGCCCGAGGAACTCCCGGCGCTCGCCACCATCGAGGAGCGGGCGCGAGCGAACGGCGTCGCCTCCGTGCGTCGCCTCGCGCCGGGGGAACTTTCGTCACGTCTTCCCGAGATCGTCGGGGTCGCTGCGCTCGAGGTCCCTTCGGCGGCGATCATCGATTACCGCGAGGTCGCGCGCCACCTCGTCGACCGCTTGACCGAGGGAGGCGTCGCGGCGCGTCTCTCGTCCGGTGTTCGCACCGCCGAACGGCGAGACCCTGGCTGGGCCCTCGATACTGCGACCGGTGAGGTCGGTGCCCAGTTCGTCATCAATTGTGCCGGTCTCGAGTGCGACCTCGTCGCGCGCGCGATGGGATTGACACCCCCGGTCTCCATCGTTCCTTTTCGTGGCGACCACTACCACTTGAGCCCGCGACTGCGCCCGCGGATTCCCTGCCTTGTCTATCCGGTGCCGGACCCCGACCTTCCGTTCCTCGGTGTTCACTTGACCCCGACCATCGACGGGGAGCTGCTCGCGGGACCGAACGCGGCGTTGGCTCTCGACCGGGAGGGCTACCGCCGGGGCCAGTGGACGCTCGCCCAGCTCAGTCGCATGGCGATGTTCACGGGGACCGTCGGTCTTGCGCGTCGCTACGGAATGTACGCCGCCCGCGAGTGGCTCTCCTCCTGGAGCCCGGCCCAATACCTCGAGGTGATCCACACGCTGTGGCCGGCGGTGGAATCGAGCGACCTCGTCGGCCGCTCCTCGGGCGTTCGGGCCCAGGCGGTCCGACCGGACGGATCCCTCGAGGATGATTTCGTTCTCGTTCCGGGACACCGTTCGTTGCACGTCCTCAACGCGCCCTCGCCGGCCGCAACCGCCTCGTTCGCGATCGGGGGGATGGTGGCCGAGGCGGCCGGTTTCCGCGCGGGACCCGGCGGGCCAGTAACTTCCTCCGCGGGCCAATCCTCTTAACCGGCGTCACCGTCGGCACGAGCATGCCAGCCCGTTCGAAGCGGTCGGGCGCTCCCCGCTGGTTCGACCGGATCGTGGAAGGCGACGCGCTCGCGGTGCTGGACCGGCTGCCGGCAGCGTCCGTCGAGCTCGCCATCACCAGTCCTCCCTACAACGTGCGGATCCCGTACCGCGGTTACTCGGACGACCTGCCGCCCGAGGAGTACCTGCGCTGGCTCAAGGACGTCTGGCGGTCGCTCTACCGTGTGCTGGTGCCGGGTGGGCGCTTCGTCCTAAACGTCGCGCCCACGTCGATCAAGAACTTCCGGCCGATCCATCACGACCTTTCGCGCGACCTCCGCGACCTCGGCTACATCATGCGCACCGAGATCATCTGGTACAAGCAGACGATGGGCCGCCGGACGGCGTGGGGAAGCTGGCGGAGCCCATCGAATCCGCACGTGATTCCATCGTGGGAGTACGTGTTGGTCTTCTCGAAGGATCGGTGGAAGCTCGAGGGGGACCGGGGCGCGGTCGACATCAGCGGGAAGGAGTTCGAGCAGTTCTCGGACGGGTTCTGGCAGATCCCGCCCGAGCGACGGCGCAGCGGGCACCCGGCTCCCTTTCCGGAAGCGCTGATCGAGCGGCTGGTGAAGTTCTACAGCTACCGCGGGAACGTCGTCCTCGACATGTTCGGCGGGACGGGAACTGTCGCCGCGGTCGCCCGACGGCTCGGTCGTCATTACCTGCACATCGACGCGTCGGAGGAGTACTGCCGGATCGCTGCGGAGCGGGTCCGCCGGGCGGCTCCACCGGCCGACGCGCCAATCCCCCCGCCGCCGCTCGGGGACCGGTTCGAGCTCCCGAGCCGGACGCGAACGGCCCGCCGCTAGCCCACGGCGCGCGCGGCGAGGCGAGCGCGAGCGACACCGCCGGTCGACGCGGGGGCCGCGAGGCTCGCAAGGCCGTAGATCCCCGCGGCCCAGACGTCGAGCGTCCAGGCTCGCTCCTCGGGGTGATGGGCGAGAAAGCGCAGGTACTCCGCGGTCAGGCGGGCGACCTCGCGACGGTCCGCCTCGGCCGCCACGCGCGCGACGAGGGTTCCGCCGCGGAAGAGCCGCTCGTGGTTGACCGCTCGGCCCGCGAGCCAGCGGGCGAAGTCCGTCCGACCGTGGCGCTCGGCAACCGCCGCCATGTCGCGTTCAGATTCCTCCGCGTGACCGAGCCAGCGGACCGTGTGGGTGACATTGCCGGCGTAGAACCGGTAGCGGGTCAGTCGCCGGTCGTCGAAGTACATCCCGCAGGGAGAGAGCGCCCCGGTCAGGAACAGAAAGAGGTCTTCGAGCTGGGTCCGTTCGAACGCGTCGCCGAGGTCGCCCTCGAAGAGCTCGCGGCGGAGCGCCATGGTGCTGGTCGCGAAGGTCGCGTGCGTCCGGTGCGCGGCGAGGTCGAGCAGGCCCGCCTTCCCGTCGCGCGGCACGTAGACCAGGCCGAGCGTGTCGAATCCTCGGTCGATCTCATGGTTCCTCCATTGCGGTTCGGGGATCGCGCGCCCATCCTCGTCGATGACGCGCACCCGGTTGCGGTAGTATCCGAGGTCGGGATGCTCGCGAAAGACGGCGAGCATCTTCTCGAGCCGGTCGGGTTCGAACTCGTCATCATCATCACAGAACGTGACGATCGGTCCATGCGACGCGTTCACGGCATGCCGGAGCCATCGACCGATCCGCGGCTCCGCGTCGAACAGCACGAGCGCGCCCGCGCGCTCGAGCTCCGGGTCGATCGTGGCGGAGCGGAAGTTCTTCACGACGACGATCTCGAATCGCTCGCGCGGGAGCGTCTGG
>Ga0335078_10016039_pt1 | contig 11116 bp, 9 predicted proteins | sample Lox_Sample_32_FD_206711 | JGI IMG/M metagenome (GOLD analysis project Ga0335078, IMG submission 206711) | Soil microbial communities from Loxahatchee National Wildlife Refuge, Florida, United States - Lox_Sample_3.2 | ecosystem: Environmental > Terrestrial > Soil > Wetlands | place: USA: Florida...
TTGATTGTTACGCCGGACTCCAAATCGTTCCATTCTTCGATTCGCGTGATCTGCGCTGCCAGTTCATGGATTGCGTTCACACCATCCTGCGGCGCGAGGCCTGCGTGGGAAGCCCGGCCTTGAACGACGATTTCTGCTTCGCCGACACCTTTCCGCGCCGTTTTCAGAAATCCTTTCGGGCCAAAGGCGGGCTCGAGAACGAACACCGCGTCGCTCCGCCGCGCCTCGGCCTCGAGCAATCGCCGTGACGACTCGCTGCCGATCTCTTCGTCCGAGGTCCAGAGGAAGACAATTCTCTTGCGGAGCGAAGCTTTCGTCTTTTGCAGCGCCTCCAGCGCATACAGGGCCTGAACGATTCCGGCTTTCATATCGAAAACGCCTGGGCCGTAGGCTTTCGCCCCGCTCACGCGAAATGGCATCTTCTTGAGCGATCCTGTCGAGTACACAGTGTCGTAGTGGCCAAGCACCAGGAGCTGTGCCGAGGGCCGCGCGTTTCCCGGCCACCATGTCACGCGGATATGAAAACCTCGATGTTTCTGTGGAAGCAACGTCACGGCGGCATCGCACTTCGCCCAACTCGCGGCGATGAGCTCCGCGCAAACATCGCAGGCCCGCTTTTCCGTGCTGGGAGACTCCGCAAGGACGTATTTGCGAAGAGTGCCAAGCATTTCTTGAAGCCGCGGTTTAAGCGCGCTTAGCAACTCTCTCGGATGTGGTAAGACTTCCATTGCAAACCGCTCTGCCGGCATTGCTAGTCGATCAACTCCGAGCCGGAGAAGAAATAGGAGATTTCGAAGGCTGCGGTTTCTGGAGCATCCGAGCCATGAACGCAGTTATTGCCGATGTTTGTGCCGAGATCGCGGCGAATCGTGCCTGGGGCGGCTTTTTGCGGATCGGTGGCGCCCATGGTGTCGCGCCATTTGAGAATTACACTCTCGGCTTCGAGCACCATGGCAAAAATTTTACCGGAACTCATGAAATCGGTCAGTTCGCCGAAGAACGGCCGCGCCTTGTGAACGGCGTAAAAACCGCCCGCTTCTTCCTTTGTCAGGCGCATGCTCTTGATCGCGACGATTTTGAATCCGGCTTGGTGTATCCTAGAAAGAATCTCACCCTGCTGGCCGCGCGATACCGCGTCGGGCTTGATAATCGCAAACGTACGCTCGATGGCCACGAAAGATTCCTCCAGTGCCTCAATTAAATCTTAAAATTGCGCCCCGAAACGGAAGGGAAAAACGGTCCACGCTTAAACATCGGCGAATGGCCCTAGCCCTTAAGGGCTAGCGCCATCGTCAGGCCGAGATCAGCCGGCGTCTCCACGCAGCGAATTCCGGCGGCGCTCATGGCGGCATATTTGTCTTTGGCCGTGCCCTGGCCGCCCGAAATGATGGCTCCGGCGTGGCCCATACGCCGGCCCGGAGGAGCAGTTTGCCCGGCGATGAAACCAACGACCGGCTTTTTCATATTGGCCTTGATCCATTGGGAGGCGACTTCTTCCGCATTGCCGCCAATTTCGCCAATCAAAATAATCGCGCGGGTCTCGGGGTCATCGTTGAAGAGCTCGATGGCGTCCAGGAAAGAAGTGCCGATGATCGGGTCGCCGCCAATCCCGATACAGGTGGATTGTCCAATGCCGAGACGTGTCAGTTGGTCAACGGCCTCGTAGGTCAAGGTTCCGCTTCGGCTCACGACTCCGACGTTGCCCTGCTTGTGAATCCGTCCGGGCATAATCCCAATCTTGCATTTGTCCGGGGAAATTACTCCGGGACAATTCGGACCGATGAGGCGTGTCTTGCTGCGGTCAACGACGGAAGTAACGCGAACCATATCGAGTACCGGAATCCCTTCCGTGATGCAAATTACGAGAGGAATTTGAGCGTCGGCCGCCTCCAGAATTGCATCGGCTGCATAAGGCGGAGGGACAAAGATGACGGAAGCGTTTGCGCCTGTATCCCTGACGGCATCGGCGACGGTGTTGAAGACGGGCCGCTCGAGATGTTTCGTCCCGCCTTTCCCGGGAGTGACTCCTCCGACGACGTTTGTGCCGTACTCGATCATCTGTTGCGCGTGAAAAGTGCCCTCGCGGCCGGTGAAGCCTTGCACGATCAGGCGCGTTTTTTCGTTGACGAGAACGCTCATCGCGCACCGCCCGCGAGAGCGACGACCTTTTGCGCGCCGTCCTTCATGCCGTTTGCAATCGTGAAGTTGAGTCCCGAATCGCGAAGGACCTGCTGGCCAAGCTCGACGTTGGTTCCCTCCATGCGAATGACTACGGGAACTTTCAGCTTGAGGTCCTTGGCAGCGGCGACGACACCCGTCGCCAGGACGTCACAACGCAAGATTCCGCCGAAAATATTGATGAAAACAGCCTTCACGGCAGCATCGCTCATCAGGATGCGGAAGGCGTTCTTGACTTGATCTGCGGAAGCGCCCCCGCCCACGTCGAGAAAGTTGGCAGGAGAGCCGCCGGCATACTTGATGATGTCCATGGTGGCCATGGCAAGGCCGGCGCCGTTCACCATGCAGGCGACGGTGCCGTCCAGCTTGATGTAGTTGAGGCCGTACTTGGAAGCCTCCACTTCGAGAGGATCCTCTTCGTCAAGATCTCGCAATTCGCGCAAGTCCTTGTGCCGGAAGAGGCCGTTGTCGTCAAATGTCATTTTCGCATCCAGCGCGACCAGGCGGCCCTCCCCCGTCAGGATGCACGGATTGATTTCCAGCAGCGAAGCGTCCGTGTCCACGAAAGCGCGGTACAGAGCTTGCAGAAAAGGAACCGCGCTGTTGAGTGACTCAGCAGGAAGCCCGAGGCCAAAGGCGATCTTGCGCGCTTGATAGGGTTGCAGCCCCACGGCCGGATGAATCATTTCGCGAAGAATCGCAGCGGGGTTCTCCTTTGCCACTTCCTCGATTTCCATGCCTCCTGCCGCGCTGGCCATGAATACCGGTTTGCCCACGGAACGGTCAATGAGCAAGCTGAGGTAAAGCTCGCGTTTGATGTCCAGGCCCTCTTCGATCAAAAGCCGCTTGACCACTCGGCCGTGCGGGCCGGTCTGATGCGTAATGAGCGTCATTCCCAGAATACGGCTGGCAATCTCGGCGGCTTCGTCCGGGGAATGGGCCAGCTTCACTCCGCCACCCTTGCCGCGTCCTCCGGCGTGGATTTGCGCCTTGACGACCACAATATTGGAGCGTAGCCGCTGCGCGGCTTCGCGAGCTTCTTCCTTGGTGAAAGCAACTTCACCTCGGGGAGTGGTGACGCCGTAGCGGCTGAGGATGGCCTTGGCCTGATATTCGTGAATCTTCATCCCATTTCCCGTGTCCGAACACTGCGGGACAGTGCTCAGTGCTAGAATTTGCTCGTTCGTAAAACATAGAAGTTTACTTGGAACGCTTTACAGGAGCAAGAACGCGACCCAGTGGCTCACCGGCTGATTGAAGAAACGATCCGAGGAAGGATACTACGCGCCGCCGAGGCGGAAGAGTTGATGGAAGAGCTGCTGGGCGGGCGTGCCGCAACGCCTCAGATTGTCGAGCTGCTGGCAGCGCTCAATTCCCGGCCATATCGGGCGGAAGAACTTACTGGCTTTGCGCGGGCGATGCGGCGCCATGCGGCGAAGGTCTTTGCGCCCGGAGAGACGTTGCCGGAGCGCATGGTGGATACTTGCGGAACAGGCGGAGACGATTCCGGCACGTTCAATATTTCGACGGGGGCAGCGATTGTCGCAGCGGCCGCGGGAGCGCGCGTGGCCAAACATGGCAACCGCGCGGCCAGCTCAAAAAGCGGGTCGGCGGATGTTCTGGAGGCACTGGGTGTGCGGATTGACATGCCGTTTGCGGCTACGGGAAGAGCGATCCGCGAGATTGGAATCGGATTTCTTTTTGCCCAGGCGGCGCACACGGCGATGCGGCACGTGATGCCCGCGCGGAAGCAGATTGGCGCAAGGACGGTATTCAATTTATTGGGACCGCTGACCAATCCGGCAGGCGCGACTGCTCAGGTGCTCGGAGTATTCTCCGCGGACGTGGTGGATTTGGTCGCCGAGACTTTGGCCAAATTGGGAGCGGAGCGTGCGTTTGTTGTGCACGGATTCGGAAGACTGGATGAGATTTCGCTCGCGGGACCTACCCTCGTGGCTGAGGTGAGGGAGGGACGGATTCATCGTTATGAAGTTGAACCTGGAGACTTTGGTCTCGAGCCTTCTCCTTCCGAGGGGATACGGGGAGGTACGCCCTCGGAGAATGCGGAGATGATCCGTGCAATCTTGTCGGGAGAAAGCGGCCCGGCGCGCGACATTGTCCTGATGAACGCGGCTGCAGCGCTGGTTGCGGCGGGAGTGGCGCATAATTTTCGTGATGGCGGTGACCTGGCGCGGGAAGCTATTGGCACAGGAGCTGCGAAGCGAAAGTTGGAGGAGCTCGCCAATTTTACTGCAGGGAATTAATGGCAGGGCGAATTCCGGGCGCGTGGTCTGCAGATTCATGGAGCAGTCAGCGTTCTGGAGTGTTATGAGGAGAAAACCTTTGCGGAAAATTAAAATCTGTTTGATGGGGCTGCTTCTTCCTTGCGCGGCCGCGGCACAAAATTCAGCTGCGGGACGCGTTGACGAAACGGCCAAACTCACGCCGCCCGAGCAGGTTGTCCAGGAAGTGCGAGACTACCGTATCGCCAATGAAGACCGCATCGTCCGGGAACTGCGCGAATTCCTGTCCATTCCGAATGTCGCCAGCGATACCGTCAACATCCAGAAGAACGCAGCCCACCTGGTGGGAATGCTCGAGGCTCGCGGCATTGAGACACACTTGCTTTCCATCGAGGGCCGCGGGCCAGTCGTGTTCGGGAAGCTTGAAACTCCCGGCGCCAGGCATACCGTAATTTTCTACGCGCATTATGATGGCCAGCCCGTGGATCCCTCGGCTTGGACGGATGGCGCGCCTTTCACTCCCGTGCTGAGAACTGCGGCGATCGAAGCGGGAGGGAAAAAGATCCCTTTTCCCGTGCCCGGGCTGAAATCGGAGCCGCTCTATAACGATGAGTGGCGCATCTACGCGCGGTCCTCTTCCGACGACAAATCCCCGATCGTTGCGCTGCTCTCCGCGCTCGATGCCTTGAACGCACAGCGGATTCCCCTCGCTGTGAACCTGAAAGTGATCTTTGAGGGGGAAGAAGAAGCGGGTTCCACGCATTTGCAGCAGGCTTTGGAGCTGCACAAGAACCTTCTCGGCGGAGACTTGCTGATTACCGCTGACGGCCCTGTTCACCAATCCGGGCGGCCTCTTGTGTTTTTTGGAAATCGCGGGGACATTGGCCTCGACGTGACGGTCTACGGAGCGGCGCGCTCGCTGCATAGCGGACATTACGGCAACTGGGCGCCGAACCCGGCGATGGAGTTGTCCCGGTTGCTGGCCTCAATGACGGATGCGAACGGACGCGTGCTGATTCCGGGTTATTACGACGATGTGGTGCCACTCAGCAGTTTGGAGATGAAAGCGCTGGCGGCTATGCCGGATAACGATGCCGAACTCGAGCACGAGCTTGGCATCGCCAAACCGGAAGGGGCAAAGAAGAAGCTTGTGGAGTTGCTGCAGGAGCCCTCGTTAAACATCCGAGGTCTGAAAAGCGCTTATGTGGGCGCCCAGGCAACCAACGTAGTTCCCGCCGAGGCGGAAGCCTCGTTGGAAGCGCGACTCGTTAAGGGAGAGGACCCGCACAAGAAGTCCGAGCAAATCGTGGACTTCATCCGCGCGCAAGGCTTTTATGTGATTGACCACGAGCCGACGATGGATGAACGGCGGGCCCACGCTCTCATCGCAAAAATTGTGGATGAAGGCGGATACCGTGCGTCCCGAACGCGAATGGATTTACCGGCTGCCTCGGATTTGGTGCGTGTAGTGCAAGCGGCGACCGGCGGCACAGCCGTGATCGCTCCCACATTAGGAGGCAGCGTTCCGATGTATATCTTCGAGGATTTGGGATTGCCCTGGGTGGGCGTGCCGATTGTGAATTACGACAATCACCAGCACAGCGCGGACGAAAATCTGCGGCTGGGAAATCTTTGGCGCGGCATGGAAATTTATGGCGCGCTTCTTGCCGATTTGAGCTGGCAGGATAACGCGAAGTAGCGGCCCTCTTGCGCGAATCCCTTACAATGCGAGGAAGTTTTGCAGCAAATGCTTCCCGGGAATGGTCAGGACCGATTCGGGATGGAATTGCACGCCTTCGAGCTTATAGCGGCGGTGGCGCACGCCCATGATGATCCCATCCTCCGTCTCTGCGGTGACGGAAAGCTCGCGAGGCAATGATCTGCGCTCAATAATCAAAGAGTGGTAGCGCGTAGCCGTGAAAGGCTCGGGCAACTTGCGGAACACTCCTTTGCCGTCGTGACGAATTTCACTGGTCTTGCCATGAAACAGCTTCGGCGCGCGAATGATCTTGCCTCCAAATGCCGCGCCAATTGCCTGATGGCCCAGGCAGACACCCAGAATCGGAAATTTTCCCGCAAGCCGCTGGATCAACTCGACGGAAATGCCGGCTTCCTGGGGAGTGCAGGGCCCGGGCGAAATGACGATCCGTTCCGGCTTCCGGCGCATGATTTCCTCGACAGAGATTTTGTCATTGCGATGGACCTCCACGTAGCAGCCCAGCTCGCCGAGATACTGCGCGATGTTGTAGGTGAAGGAGTCGTAGTTGTCGAGAAGCAGGATCATGGCGCTACCAGTCAAATCCTATTGTATGCCAACGGAGGGCCTTCGTGAGTTTGGCCCGAAATCGCTACCCTCGCTTGTGGGCGGCCTGCAGGGCCCTCCGTAACGCCATGGATTTGTTCACGCTTTCATTGAATTCGTATTCCGGCTGGGAATCGGCCACGATCCCGCTACCCGCCTGAATATGCGCGATGTCGTTCTTGATTACCATCGTGCGCAGCGCAATACACGAATCGAGATTTCCCGAAAAATCGAGATACAAAATTCCTCCGGCATAAATTCCACGGCGCGTTTTCTCCAACTCCTCGATAATTTCCATGGCGCGGACCTTTGGTGCACCGGAAACCGTACCTGCTGGGAAGCACGCCATGAGCGCGTCGAAGCAATCCACGTCTTCCCGCAACCTCCCGCGGAGGCTGGAGACAAGATGCATTACGTGCGAGTACCTCTCCACAGTCATCAGTTTTTCGACGCGCACGGTGCCGTAGTCACACACCCGGCCAAGATCGTTGCGGCCTAAATCCACTAGCATGATGTGCTCCGCGCGTTCTTTTTCGTCCGCGAGCATCTGCTTCTCCAGGCGCTGGTCTTCGGCCTCGTCCTTGCCGCGCCAGCGCGTTCCGGCAATGGGGCGATAGAAAACATCGCGCCCTTGCACCTTCACCAGCATTTCCGGGGAACTGCCCACCACCGAGACGTCGTTGAGCTGCAGATAAAACAGATAGGGCGATGGGTTTAAGGCGCGCAGCTCCCGGTAAACCTGGAATGGATTGGCAGATGTTTTTGCGGAAAACCTCTGGCTGATCACCGCCTGAAAAATATCTCCTGCACGGATGTATTCCTTGGTCTTGCGAACGGCGGCAAGAAATTCTGGGCGGGTGAAATTGGATGTGATCCGCAGCGGCTTCGCTTTTCCTTTCAACGGATTTTTCCGTTGTTCGGAAGGCACCGGTTGCTCGAGAAGTTTGCGCGCGCGACGGATTTCGCGCACGGCTTCGTCATATTTCGATCGCAGTGAACCGTGTCCTTCCGTGTGGACGTTGCGTACAATCCAGAGGCGATGCTGCAGATGGTCGAAAACGATTAGGCCGTGATAAAACATCAGAACCGCATCGAAAAGCCCGATATCGTCCCGCAACCGCTTCGGGAGCCGCTCGATCAGCCGGGCCATGTCATAACTGAAATAGCCGATCGCCCCGGCCAGAAGAGGCGGCAATCCCGGAACACGAACCGGGCGAAATCGCTCCATGTGGGTGCGAAGAAAAGTCACTGGGTCGCGTTCCTCCCAGAGGAGCCGGTCCCGGCCTTCCAGAACGCACGCGCCGTTGGCATAGCGAAACACTTCCTCGGGATGGGCGCCCGCAAACGTATAGCGGGCGATTTTTTCTCCGCCCTCCACGCTCTCCAGCAAAAAGGAATATCGCGCGCCTTGCGCGATGCGCAGATAAGCGCTGACGGGGGTCAAGAGATCGGCGGAAAAAACGTCGTACAGCGGGACAAGGTTACCTTGCTTGCTGAGGCGCCGGAATTCGTTGAAGGAAGGTTCGATCATTTCTATGCATTTTCAGGGAATTACAGGCAAAGAGCTTTCCTCGCCTGCTGTGCTTTGCTCCGAAGCGCTAACGCGACTTTTCCTCCGCGCGGAGAACCGCCATCACTGCGCGTCGCATGGCCTTTTCTGGCGGCTGGCGCCCCGTCCACAACTCCCACTGCGCGAGTCCCTGTGCCAGAAACATCTCCAACCCCGAAACGGTCCCAATCCCTTTTCTCGCTGCCATTCGCAGTAATTCTGTCTGCAAAGGACGGTACACAAAGTCCATGACGATCCGACAGTGTAACTCGCCCCCGGCAAGCGGTGAAACGCCAACCTTCGGGTGCATGCCTACCGGCGTGGCGTTGAGAATTGCGTCGAATCGTTCCTTGCGCAGAGCCCGGCGAGGAAAGGCTTCGCCACCAATCGCGCGAGCCAATGATTTCGCGGCAGCTTCACGCCGGGAACAAATGAAGACAGAAGCCCCTGCCCGCGCCAGAGCGAACGCCGCCGATCGCGCGGACCCTCCAGCGCCGAGGATGAGTATCCGACTGCCAACGATCGCCAGCTTCTTCTCCAACGCCCGAATGATCCCCAGGTAATCGGTATTGCACCCGAAGAGGGAGCCGTTGCGGCGCACGACAACTGTATTGACCGCCTCCATCTCCGCCGCAAAGGATTCGCATGCATCGAGGTGCTTCAGGATGGCCCGCTTGTGTGGAATCGTCACGCTGAATCCGCGAATACCGAGCTCCGGGATGGCCTTCAAAAAATCTCCCAAATCACGGACGAGGAAAGGAAGAAGCACGGCATCAATGTGCCGCGCTACGAAACCCGTGTTGTGAAAGAGCGGGGAGAGCGAGTGCCCGATGGGGTCGCCGATCACTCCATAGACAGCCGTCTTAAGTGTCAGTTTATGTGCGCGGTAAAGGTTTTTCAATTCGCGCAGGCTGACTTGCCCGGGAGCTGTGGCCGTGGCGACCGACGCATACGCCAGAGCGCTTCCTTCACGAAGTGCCAGAATACGCGCAGGGAGCCCCACTTCGCCCATAGGCACCGCAACAAAATGGCGCGAGCGTCGCGCAAGACGGAGCAGCCGCAGGCTGTCGCTGATCGTTCGCGCCTGCGCCGCAATCTTGATGGCGTCCGCCTCGCCGGAGGCGGGGGGATTTACGGTTCTTGGAAGCTGCGGCGTTCTTCGGAAATCGTGTTCTGAAAGGAGAATCCGCGGTGGCACGGCATATTCGCGAATGGACTGGTCAGGCAGTCTCTTCATTGCTTCGACCTCGACGTCGCACCAGCCGCACCCAGCTTCCCGAGCCCGGATCAGCCAGTAAAGCTCCGCCTGCAAGTCGCCGCGAAATCTTCCGCCCCCGGCAATGCTCCGGCAGGTGGCAAGAAAGCGAGCAGTTCGAGGTTTGTGGCGTTTTACCCATTTCAGGATACGGCTACGCTCGGGATCGCTGCGTAACCAGTCCAGTCGCAGTTCGACGGTGCGAGTTTCGTGCAGTGCCGAACGAACCTGCCTGGCCATTTCCCCGGCGGTGAGGGCTGCGGCAACGGCACAAATGCGGTCCACCGCCCTGCCGAAGGGTCCTTCCGGCTGCTTGTGTTTCCCCATTTTATTGAAAATAAGACAAATAGCATGCCGTTGCAAAAGTGTAAAGCACCCCGACTCAATTCCTTGACCGCTCCCGGTGGGATTGGTACCTTCGCTGGGGATACTCTCCGCACAGCCCTGAGGGCGTGTTCTTGAAGGAGTTTGCAATGCGCGCGAAAGCAGCTGGAATCTGCATTTCCTTTCTGATGGGAGCCGGCCTTTGCCTGGCGCAAGAAGTGCAGCAGACGACCTCGCAATATGCAGCGAAACTGACTCAACCGGACTATAGCCAAACGTATTGTTCGGGCTTTGTGACCGATCAAAAGGTGCCCGATGAAATGCGGCTGATCTCAGGTGAGCAGTCCAATTACAAGATCACCTTCGCGCGTGGAGATTACGTATATCTCAACCGCGGCATGAATCAGGGTGTCCGCGAAGGCGACCGCTTCACTGTGGTTCGGCCTGTCAGTGACTCGGTCGAAGTTCCCTGGTTCAAGTGGCAAGACAAACTGATGAAGGCGATGGGCACTGCCTATTCGGATCTGGGTCAGGTCCGCGTCGTGAAAGTTCACCCCAACGTTTCCATCGCTGAAATAAACTTCTCCTGTGCCTATATGCAGCGCGGAGACATCATCCGGCCGTTCGCGGAACGCGCGTTCCCGCCATTTAAGGAAGCGGGTCCTTTCGATCATTTTGCGCCGATAAGCGGCAAGCCCGTCGCGATGGTTGTGGCGGCCAAGGACTTTGCGCAAACCACGGGAACGAACGACACGATCTACGTCAATTTGGGCACGAATCAGGGAGTCAAGGTCGGCGACTATTTCCGGATCTTCCGCTACCAGGGCACGCGCGCCAGTCTCCTGGACATTGACAAAGATACTCAGTACAAGATGTTCGGCTTCGGGGCCACTCCTCAAATCTATAAATGGAACGACCTGCCGCGGGAAATTCTGGGAGAGGGCATTGTTTTGAACGTCAGCCACAACTCCGCGACCGTTCTGATTACCTACAGCACTTCTGAAATTTTCTCTGGAGATTACGTCGAAGTCGAATAACGTCACTGACTGAACATTCGCCAGAAGGCCCGCGGCATCATTATGCTCCGGGCCTTTTTCTTTCCTAGCCCCTCTCCTGAAGGCAGTCAACTGCCGCCTTTGTGCCCATGAAGTTCCGAGTGGATTTCGCAGGTAAACCCGAAGATCGCCGCCGCGGCGTCTTTCCAGGCACCGAAAGGCAGGCCGGCCTTCCGACAGGTTTCGTCCAGAAATTGTTCACGGCTCAGG
>Ga0335078_10016040_pt1 | contig 11116 bp, 8 predicted proteins | sample Lox_Sample_32_FD_206711 | JGI IMG/M metagenome (GOLD analysis project Ga0335078, IMG submission 206711) | Soil microbial communities from Loxahatchee National Wildlife Refuge, Florida, United States - Lox_Sample_3.2 | ecosystem: Environmental > Terrestrial > Soil > Wetlands | place: USA: Florida...
ATTTTTCGCCCGAAAGAATGGCCGATCAATTCCTGCGGGCCCTATACCCTGAGCCGGTAAGGGAGTACGCTGCGGAAATCGCGGCGGCGCGGAAGTAGGCTCTCTGTGGTTTTGATCGAATCCTGGGCGCTTCGCGGCGGAGCGGAGCGATGCTCGGCGCGCGTTGATGCAAAGAGACGGAAATAGCTGAGAGGCCTCAGAGTCATGGAAGCCGCTACGACGCACTCGGGGGCAAGCGCGCCGGGCTTGGAGAAGCCGTGCGGGCGGACAAATGCTGGGCCGCTGGTCTGCTTCGTGATTCCCGATCTGGGACTGAGCGGCGCCGAAATCGTCAGCACGACGCTCGCCCGGGAGTTCTTGAAGCGAGGCTACCGCGTCGACATCGTCACCATCTTCGAGATTTCCGAACCCGAGCAGCCTCTGCTGGAAGGCGCGCGCCATTTTTTCATCCCGTGCAAAAACATCCGGGAACTTTTCTTCCCCTATCGTCGATATCTTCGCGCGGAGAGGCCTGATGTCATCGTGGCGTCGATGTGGCCGCTAACAATCGTCGCCGCGGCTGCTAAAGTCACATCGCTCCCGAAGGCTTCCCTGATCTTATGGGACCACAATACGCTGTCGATCCAGTACGGTGGTCGCAGCAGGCTCCATAAGCTCCTTCTGAAATCCAGCCTGCGCTTACTATATCCGTTGGCCGACGCGCGCGTCGCCGTATCGAATGGCGTGGCGGACGATCTCGCAGTCTTGGCCGGTTTGCCGAGAGACAAGTTTGAGGTCATCTACAACCCGATCTCTCTCGCACCCGTTGCGGATGGCGACGAGGCGCGTGAGGCTGAAGATCTCTGGGGTGGATGGCATGGCCCAAGGATCATTTCCGTCGGGCGCTTCAAACCGCAAAAGAATCACGCGCTGCTTTTGGAAGCCTTCAAGAAGCTGCTCGCGATCAGAGACGCAAGGCTGCTAATTCTCGGAACGGGCGACTTGTTCGAGCGCACCGCCGCGTTTGCGCGTTCCCTCGGCGTCGCGGATAAAGTGCTGTTGCCGGGCGCTCGCATAAATCCTGCAGCCTATTACGAATCGGCTGACCTCTTCGTGCTTTCTTCGGATTTTGAAGGCTTCGGCAACGTCATCGTGGAAGCGCTGGCTTGCGGCCTGCCGGTCGTTTCGACCGACTGTCGGAGCGGACCGTCGGAAATTTTGGAGCGTGGTCTTTATGGCGGGCTCGTTCCCGTAGGCGACGCCGCCGCGTTGGCGCAGGCGATGCTCGACTCGCTCGACGCGACGCATGCCGAGGATGCGTTGAAGCGGCGGGCGCAGGACTTTTCGCCCGAGCGAGTCGCCGATCAGTTTCTGCGTTTGCTGCATCCGCAAGCCTCGGATAATGTGACTCCATGAACGCGAACGCGGCTGCCCAAGGGGAGCGATGGCGAAGAGAGCTGAGACGGGTCGAACAATTCCGCGTGCCTGTACGCGCGGCCCGACCAAATTGTCTCGGGTATCCTCTCAGGAGGAAGCGTTGGTTGCGAGGATATAAGCCACGCTGACAGGGTTGCGCAATGTGAGGGAACTGGCGTGACCGCAAACCAAAAGTTTCGACCCCAGGGGAGGTTACATTGAATTCAATGCGTTCGATTGTGCGGCGAATGGTCGATCCCTTGCGCGATCATCCCGCTCTTTTCGCCGCCATTCGCGATATTTTTCATCCGGGGGTCGGAATATACCGGCATCTACACTTTCGCGGGCCGATCGTCGTCAATGTGGGGAATGACGCGCATTTCGCCATAAATCACCACGGCTATCACGTCGAAAACGAACTCTTCTGGGCCGGCTTCGGGAACGGTTCCTATGAAGCCGCTGAGTTTCGGGTCTGGCGCGCGCTGGTGAAAAGCGCGGATTTCATCGCCGACGTCGGCGCCAATACCGGCGTCTACAGTTTGTCGGCGGCGGCCCTGCGCCCGCAGGCGCGCGTCGTCGCCTTGGAGCCTATGCCCCGCATCTATGAGAAGCTCTGCGCCAACCTTGCATTGAACCCTTTCAACATCCAGCCTTTGCAAATTGCCGTATCGGACTCGGAGGGCGATGTTGCAATGTTCTATTCGGACTTCGAGCACGAATATTCGGCGTCGCTCGACGCCACCATGTTGGTAAATGTGAATTCCCGGACGATTAAAGTGCGCGCCACGCGTCTCGACGGGCTTCTCGACGAACTCGGCTGGCCCAGAATCGATCTCATCAAGATCGACGTCGAGAAGCACGAACCCGCCGTTCTTTCTGGGTTTGTACGCCGGCTTTGTCAGGATCGCCCGACGATGTTGATCGAGATTTTGAATTCGGAGATTTGGGAAGCTGTGGTCGGGAAACTTGATGGATTGAAATATCGCTACTTTTCGATCGGTGGGGAAAAAGGACTGTCCGAGGTGCGGGAGTTTGAACAGTCAGGGGGGCGCAATTATCTGTTTCTGCCTTCTGAAGCCTGGACCTCGACCGAACCCAGAATCAAAGCAGAGTTCAGCTGAGCCTGGCGACACCCCGTATCGTCGTGAACCCGTCTCCCAACGATCCGCCTGCCGTGGTTACCTTCCCGCATCACGCACTCCTCGGCTACAGCCTAGCTGTCTGCGATAAACAGCACGAACGGAGCGGAAGCGTGTTCAACGTCCACATTGTTTTGCAAGGCGGCGGCAGACGCCTAAGAAATAACTCGCACACCTCGACGTAGCTGCGCTGAGCAAGAACCATGTGTGGCATCGCCGGAATTTTATCAAAGCACCTCGCTCCGGGGGCGCAACTCGAAGCGCCCATCGGCGCCATGACCAGCGCGCTTTACCGTCGCGGTCCTGACGCCGGCGCGACCTTCGTCGACGCGGAGCCGGGCGTCGCGCTCGGTCATCGCAGGCTGGCGATCCTCGATCTGTCTGAACGCGGGGCGCAACCCATGCGCTCCGCCTGCGGCCGCTATGTGATCGTTTTCAATGGCGAGATTTATAATCATTTGGAGCTTCGCCGAGAGCTGGAGACACGCCGGCCGGTTGCCTGGCGGGGAACGTCCGACACCGAGACGCTGCTGGAATGTTTCGTTGAGCTCGGCGTTTCGGAAACGCTGAGGAAATCGGTCGGCATGTTCGCGCTGGCCCTTTGGGATCGGCGCGACCGGCGTCTCACTCTGGCGCGCGATCGTTTCGGAGAGAAGCCGCTTTATTACGGCTTCATCGGTCGCGGCGACGAAACGGCTTTCGTCTTCGGCTCAGAGCTGAAGGCGCTACGCGCGCATCCCGCTTTCGACAATCCCATCGACAGCGTCGCAGTAAATCTTTTCCTCCAATACTGCTACGTTCCGACGCCGCGCTCGATCTATGAGAACGTCTTCAAGCTCGAGCCGGGGACGATACTCAGTCTCGGACCGCAGGATGTCGCGGCGCGAGAGCGCCGGGTCGAGCGCTACTGGGACTACCAGGCGGTTATCCTCGCCGGCCTTTCCGCGCCCATCCTCGATGAACGCGAAGCCTTGGACAGGCTCGAGTCGACACTCAGCGACGCGGTCGCCTTGCAGCTTGTCGCGGATGTTCCCGTCGGGGCCTTCCTTTCCGGCGGAATCGACTCATCGACGATCGTCGCGCTCATGCAGGCGCGCTCGTCGAGGCCGACCAAGACCTTCACAATCGGCTTCGACGAAGCCGGCTTCGACGAAGCCCCGCATGCGCGGGAGGTGGCGCGTCATCTCAAGACCGACCACCACGAAATTCGCGTCACGCCGGAGGAGACCCGCGCGATTGTGCCGCGGCTGCCGGAAACCTATGACGAGCCCTTCGCCGATAGCTCGCAAATTCCGACGAGCATCGTTTGCGCGATCGCGCGCCGGTCCGTCACCGTGGCGCTTTCCGGCGACGCGGGGGACGAGCTGCTCGGCGGCTACAATCGCTATGTGCTCGGGCCAAGCCTCTGGCGGCGGCTGGCTCCGATACCGGCGCCGTTGCGAGCGGCTATGGGCGCGGCGATCGGGCGGTTGCCGTCGTCGGCCTGGGACGCGGCGTTGCGCTTGCCGGGCCTCGGCGGGAAGCTCGCGTCCTTCAAGGACAAGGCCTACAAGCTGGCGCCGTCGCTCGGCGACATGCGCTGCGCCGACGATATGTATCACGCGCTCGCGACGGAATGGCGGTGGCAGGACGCCCCGACGCTCGGCGAAAGCAGCGCGCCGAGGCGGTCCGAAACGCCGAGGCTCGATCCGCGGATTCACACTTCGGTCGAGCGCATGATGGCCTTCGACGCGCTGACCTATCTCCCCGACGACATATTGACCAAGGTCGATCGCGCCGCGATGTCGGTAAGCTTGGAGACACGCGTGCCGCTGCTCGATCATCGCGTCGCGGAGCTCGCCTGGCGGCTTCCCCAATCGATGAAGATCCGCGACGGCGCCGGCAAATGGGCGTTGCGTCAGATTCTCTATCGGCATGTTCCGCGAGAGCTGGTCGAGCGGCCCAAGGCGGGCTTCGCCATACCGATCGGCGCGTGGCTGCGCGGGCCGCTGCGCGGCTGGGCCGATGAGCTGCTTTCCGAAAGCAGCTTGCGGGCGGGCGGCCATCTGAAAGTCGAGACGGTCCGCAGGCTTTGGCTGGAGCATCGTTCGGGTCGGCGCGACTGGACCATGCGGCTGTGGAATCTGCTGATGTTTCAGGCCTGGCTCGCGACGCAGAGCCGATCGTCCGACTGGCCCGCTCCGCCAGCGGAGAGGCAGCTCCATTTCAATCGATAGGCGCGAGTAATGTCGTCAGGCTACAGGCATATTTCTCTCGAACCCGGCACGGCGCAGGAAAAATATTTGGGCTGGCGCCTGCTGCGTGAAGGGCCGGGCCTCAAGGTGATTACACAGCGGCGTGGACCGATCCGGCGATGCCTTCTTCTCGTCGCCGGCCTTGCCGATGAAGAGGTCGGCGAGATCGTCCTGCGGGAAAGACTCCTCGATTTCAGAACTGATCTCATCCTTCACGACTATGAGGATCAGGGGCGCGAGGCTCGCAAGATCGCGGGTCGCGTCTGGAAGCGAGCCGGCGCCGATCTGCGCCTGCTCAACATCGCGACCTTCGTGTTCGACCTGCAGCGCGATGACGACTCGCTCCGAGCCGCGATGAGCGCCGACTATCGGCGCAAGCTGCGCAAGGCGAATGAGGCGCGGATGGAGGTCGTCGAAGACAGCGTTCCCACTCCTGCGGTCTTCGAGGAGTTCATGGGGAATTTTGAGGCCATGGCGAAGGAGCGCGGGCTCGGCGCCTTCCCCCGCTCGGTTGCGCAACGCATGTTCGACGCCGGCGACTTGTCGTTGTTTCGCGTGCTGGCGGAGGATGGAACGCGCACAGCGGCGACCGTCTATCGGGCGGGGGACAAGGCCATATTCATGACCGGCGTCGGCGGCGAGAAAAAGAACGACGGCTCGGGGCAGTTGCTGCACTTCGAGATCATGCGCACGCTGAGGGCCAGAGGCGTGCGCTGGTACGACTTCGGCGGCTTGCCGACGATCGACGAAAACAACGGAATCTATCGGTTCAAGAAGGGTTTCGGAGGAGAGCTCGCCTTGCTCGGCGCAGAATATGTCCATCGGCCTCCGATGGTCGCCGCGCTAGCGCTGTTGAAGTCGCGACTGTCGCGGGGTAGCGAAACGCCTAAATGCCGGCCGGCGAGTTCGTCGAAATGATTCCCTACATCCTTCTGTTTCTCATTCCGGCCTTCATGGCGGTTGGCGTGCCGCCGAGCGCCCCCAAAAAGGCGGGGCGGGGGCCGTTCGTTTTGTTCTGCGTATTGGTTGCGCTGATGATTGGCTTCCGGTGGGAGGTCGGGGGCGACTGGAGCTGGGACACGCGTCGGATCATGTCATATCAGGGAGCCGACCTATTCTTTTTCATGTCCAAGATCGATCCCGGCTATGGGGTGCTGATGTGGCTCACCTCGATCTCGGGTTTCAACATTTGGTTTCTGCATCTCATTGGCGGCGCTATCTTCTCCTATGGCCTGGGGACTTTCTGCCTTAGAGAGCCGCATCCCTGGCTCGCCATAACCGTCGCTGTCCCTTATCTCGTCATCGTGGTGGCGATGGGATATGATCGCCAGGCGGTCGCCATCGGCTTCATCATGCTCGCGATGGTCGCCATGCAGGAATTGCAGTTGCGCCGTTTCGTGACGTCGATGGTGTTGGCGGCATCGATGCATGTGACCGCGCTCTCGCTGATGCCTGTTTTCGCGTTCATGTCCAGGATCAAGAAGCTTTTGTTGATCGTCATCGGCGGTCCGGTCTTCGCGATCGGCTACTACTATCTCCTTCAGCAAAAGGCCGACACTGTGATCGAGGGCTATGTGAAGACGGCCTACTCATCCAGCGGCGCTGGCATACGGGTGGCGATGAATGCCATTCCGGCGGCGATCTTTCTCCTCTTCAGGAAGCGCTTCGTGATGTCCGACGAAGAAGGGGTCTTCGGCATCGGCATGTCCATCCTCGCCCTGGGCTTCGTCGTCGCTCTGGTGGCCTCTCCATCCTCGACGGCCGTCGATCGCATGGCGCTCTATGTCATCCCTGTTCAATTGTTCGTATTCGGTCGGGTGCCGGGCGCACTCGGAAGAGGCTCCTATATGGGGTTCGTTCTCGGCGTGGTCGCCTATTCGTTCACGGTGATGCTCGTCTGGCTGATCTTCGCTGACAACGCAACATCCTGGGTGCCCTATAAATTCTTCGATTTCGACAGGCTCATCGGTCTATCGCTCTGACGATCGGCTCGGCCCGCGAGGCTTCATGCACAGAGGCGAGAAACCATTCATCGCCGCTCCTTGCGCTCGCGATGGTGTGGCGAGGGATGAACGCGATATCGAACTCCATGATGCGGCACGGTGGTCGAGATGAAGCTGCTGCTCTTCGCCAATACGGATTGGTATCTCTTCAACTTCCGTCGCTCGCTCGCCTCTGCGCTTCGCGAGGCGGGACATGAGGTGCTGCTTCTGTCGCCGCCCGGTCCCTATGGCGAGCAGCTTCGCGCGCTGGGTTTCGACTGGCGTGAGGCGCCGATGGACCGACGCAGCCTGAATCCCCTGCGTGAAGCGGCGCTGCTGTTCTGGCTGTATCGTCTGCTGCGCGTCGAGACACCCGACGTCATCCACTCCTTCACGATCAAATGCGTCGTCTACGGCGCGCTCGCGGGTCGGCTGGCCGGCGTCGCGCGCGTCAACGCGGTCGCGGGCATGGGCTATGTCTTCATCGGCGACCAGCTCAAAGCGCGCGTGCTGCGTCCCTTCGTGCGCTTATTGATGCGCGCCGCTCTGGGCGGCGATAGCGCCCGGCTGATCCTGCAAAATCCCGACGACATGAATCTTTTTCTGCGCGCTGGCCTGGCCCCCAAGGAACAGATTCGATTAATTCCGGGCTCCGGCGTCGACTGCGCGCGCTTTCGACCGCCCACGGAGCCGCGCGCGGAGGGCGAGCCGCCCCTCGTGCTGCTGGCCGCGCGCATGCTTTGGGACAAAGGCGTGCAGGAGTTCGTGGACGCAGCGCGCGCGCTCAAGGCGCAGGGCCGCAAGGTCCGCTTCGCGCTCGCCGGAACGCCGGATCCGGGTAATCCGGCGGCGGTGCCGGAAGCGACGCTCGTCGCGTGGCGAGACTCGGGCGAGGTGGAATGGCTCGGTCATGTGGCGGACATGCCAGCCTTGCTTGCGGCGGCCGACATCGTGGTTCTGCCGAGCTACCGCGAAGGCTTGCCGAAAAGCCTGATCGAGGCCGCCGCTTGCGCGCGCCCGCTGATCGCGACCGATGTTCCGGGCTGCCGCGAGGTGGTCCGCGACGGCGTCGACGGATTGCTGGTTCCGGCCAGCGAATCGGCGCCGCTGGCGAAAGCCGTCGCGCGGCTGCTCGACGATCCGGCGCTGGCGCGGCGTTTCGGCGAGACGGCGAGGGACAAGGCGCTGTCCGAATTCGACGAGCGAAAAATCATCGAGGCAACCCTCGCCGTTTACCGGGAGGTTGCGCCGCGGGCCTAACAACCGCTCGCGGTCGGCTGGGCAGCTTGCATCGGAGTCAGTGGATCAATGCGCACCTTTCTTTCTCTGGCTGATGTTGACAATAGGGCCGCCGCCGGCTCGGAACCGCCGCCGCAATCGGTCTCGAAAGAGCAGCGCTCCGGTACCGGATTTTCGCCGGGATTTTCCTCCTTCCTGGACTTTTCGCGCTGGCTTGCGGCCTTCGTGGTGTTTATCGGCCATCTGCGGGGCGTAATCTTCATCGGCTATCCTGATCTGCCAAGCGGTGAACGCTCTTATTTGGTGGGAGCACTCTATTTCCTCAGTGGCTTCGGTTTGAGCTCGGTCGTCGTCTTCTTCGTTCTCAGTGGCTTTCTGGTCGGCGGCATCGGTATCACTAAAGTAAAATCTGGCAGGTTTGATACGCTAAACTATTCAATTGATCGTTTCGTGCGGCTATTTATCGTATATGTTCCTGCTCTTGTCCTGACGCTTATTCTCGATTTCATAGGAAACCGATTTTTCACCGATACAGGACTGTGGAATTGTGGCAGTGCGCTCATGTGCGAGCACTTCTCTGATTTTACGAAGCTTTTAAGTTTAAAGACTTTCCTGATGAATCTTTTCATGCTGCAATCTTTTTATAGTCCATATTTCGGATCGGCTAAGCCTCTTTGGTCTCTTTCCTATGAGTTTTGGTTCTATGTCGAATTTGGCTTGCTCGCTGCGGCTCTCTTGCATGGGCGCGCGCTCCGTGGAAGATTAGCGATTGTGGCGATTATCGTGGCGGCTTTCCTTGGCTTTCGCTTCCTGGCTTTGCTAGGGGTATGGTTCATCGGTGTCGCCGTCAGTCTTTACGCAGGCGATAAGCTGAGAAATCCCCTTCTCTCAATTGTTGCCTTCGTGCTTTCCTCCTTCGCTATGAGGAGGTTTGGAGCGCTTGAGGCTGCCTCTGATCTGAAAGAGTATTTACTTATATATATGAATGCTCTGTCGTTTGCTTGGGTGATAATTTCAGTAAAAGACCTTCCTCTAACGATATTCTCTAGATTCGCATCGCTAAATAAGTTCTTTGCAGATTTTTCCTATACAGTCTATCTTATTCACTTCCCTTTGATGTTGTTCGTGGTAGGAGTGATTGCACATTTCTTTAATATAACTCAAATCATAACAGGGTTTATGCCGACATCTCCGGTGGGTCTGAAGCTGTACTTTAGCACCTTGATCCTTGTCCTGTCTTTGTGTCGGCTCTTCGCGCAATGCACCGAGAGGCACACCGACAATATCCGGGCGGAATTAAAAGGCAGACTACGCCCGCTATTGGGCATGGGGAACAGTGTCGCGGGAAAACTCGGCGGTAAATAGAACTCGCTGGCCGGCGGGGTCGAGGTCGGGCGGCTGCCTCAACGCGGTCGAAAGACTCTTTTCGCTTTAGCTACGTTCGCCTGGACGCCTTGGGCCGAACCGTGAGCCGGTTGACCGGACCGGGATGGAGGCCCGCATTGAAGCGGACATCGTCGCGTCGCTAGGGCGTAGACCCAAAAAAGGTTGGCATGAATAGCGGGTTGTGATTCTCATGTCCATTTTCAACCTGGTTGGCCAGAAAGCGTCGTTCCGCGGCGGCGGTTGAAGGAATGCGGCTGCGCATCGCTGGAGACGGAGGCTTCGAGACGACGGCTGATCAGACTCTGATGCGCGGGTTGGCTCACGTGAATCTAAAGTTCGCCGCAGAATGTCTGCTCGGCCTTATGGCAGAAGCGTTTGACGGCGGCGAGGATTTCATCGGCGGATCTTGTCCATCTATAGGGCTTTGGATTTTTGTTGTGTCTGTCGATGTAGGCGCGGATGATTGCTTCGAGCTGCACCGTTGAGGTGTGGACGCCGCGTCGCAATTGCTTTCGCGTCAGCTCGGCGAACCAGCGCTCCACCTGATCGCAAGAAGGCGCCGAAAAAAAGAGAATCAACAGACTGCCAAAAGCACCCAAGCCCTCACGATGCCCCTAGCCTAGACTAGCCGGGGTTTTGGGAGTGGGGTGGCGATGACCTACAGACTGAGGACCATCCCGGGAATCCCTGTCTAACTCGGACCACTACGCCGGGGGGCAAACCGCTACAGCATGGAATGCTTATCCCAACGCCAGCGGCGGTTGCAAACTAAAGAGGGGACTCGTCATGAAAAGGCTGCTTGTATTCATCGTTATCTCGCTTGGACTCCTGTCCGAAGCGACAGCAAAGCGACAGCTCGGTGGGACGCTAGGGGAGCAGACAACTGCCCAGGTGACCTCAACAACTTGCAACGCCGCCACAGCGGGCGCGGTAGCCTCCGTGAGCGATAGCTCAACCCTCGTCCCTAGCGACCCCCTCATCGGCGGCGGGGCGTTCCATGTGCTGGCCACATGCTCGGCGACGAGTAGCGCCGGCGCCTATAAATGGGTGGTGACGAGCGCTGTCGGAACGGGCGGGCTGCGCGCCATCGATGTGACGACCTTCGGTTTCCAAGACACAACCAGCGGCAACCAATTCGATAATTCGTTGCAGGTGGCAGCGATGGCGAGTTATTTGAACACGGTGTCCCCTAAACTTGGTACTCCTGGTGTAGTGTTTCCATCAATTTTTGGGCATCCGACATCAAATTACTATTTTTCTCGACCGTTTGACGTGACGTGGGATGGGTCCATTTCTTGCGTCGATGGCTCTCGCACATCCGGAAACAGTATCGCAAGAGTTGCTCTTGTCTTCCCCCCAGGCGTCTCTGGGATTGAGTTTCTTGGTAGTGGGTCGGGCGGCAGTGTCCAAATGGCGCGTCTTAACGGCTGTGAAATCGTTTCTCTCGGAACTGGTGCTGGAGGCCAAACAACGTACAATAGCGCGACAGTCTCAGTACCGTCATTCCCCATCCATGAGCCGCCTATTCATAATATTGGTATAACTACTCCAAAAATCGCTGTGGGGGACGGTGTTGTTATGTTCCCAAATACATGGAATGAGTGGCATTTCAATGGATATATAGTCGGGAATGTTCTAACCGTCACTAGTGCTCCATGGAGTTCCAGGTCAAATGGCGATCCAGGAATCGCGACGGGGCAAATGCTTTGGCCCCCCAATGGTCGCGCCGGCCCACATGGAC
>Ga0335078_10016041_pt1 | contig 11116 bp, 9 predicted proteins | sample Lox_Sample_32_FD_206711 | JGI IMG/M metagenome (GOLD analysis project Ga0335078, IMG submission 206711) | Soil microbial communities from Loxahatchee National Wildlife Refuge, Florida, United States - Lox_Sample_3.2 | ecosystem: Environmental > Terrestrial > Soil > Wetlands | place: USA: Florida...
CGAGTTCACCACCTACCCGCACCCCGACTGACTCTCATCACCACCGCCGTCACGACTCTCGGCCTCGCAGTGGTGGCTGCAAGCGCCCACGGGACGGCTGCCGCCACCCCCGTTCCCGTCCGCGCGGCGGTCTCACCACGAGCTCGCCCAAGCCGCGCACCGGGCAAGAGACCATCGCCCGCCCGGCGGAATGGCTGCGCGGCAGGCCACCACGATCGTCTGAAGCAACGTCGATCGTGCGCGCCACCGAAACCGAGACCTCGCGCGGACACGCATCGGACAACACGCCCTGCGGTCGGCCCCCCGCCCTCCATCTCAACGCCAGCCCAGCCCGCCAGCAAACCGTCAGCGCCGAGCGAAACGGCCGTCGCGAGCGAATCACAAGAACCAGTGGAATCGCCACTGCGGATCGATCCGGTCTCGCCGGGCAAACCACCGGAGGCTCCTGTCGAAGCTCCGGCAAACCCCGAATCGCCAGCGCCAGCCGAACCACCGGCATCCACCGAACCAGACGAACCGTCTGCTCCGTTTCGTTTTTTTTCGGCGTCGAGCTTCTGGAACGAGCCGGTGCCCGCGGACGCGCCGCTGGACCCGAGCTCGGCAGCCGTGATCGGCGCCTTCGACGAAGAGATCGCAAGCGAGTTCGAAACCCACCATGGACCATGGATCGATACGACGACATACAGTTTCCCCGTCTATACCGTCCCCGCGAATCAACCGACGGTCAAAGTCACGCTCGACAGCTATGGGCCTGCGCTGCAGGCGGCCTGGGGCGCCGTTCCATTGCCCCCCACGGCCATTCCCGCGGTTGGCAGCGACCACCCCCTCATCCTGTGGCAGCCAAGCACAGACCGGCTCTGGGAATTCCACCAGCTAGAAGACGGACCGGAAGGCTGGAACGCACCCTGGGGCGGCGCAATGCAAAACGTCTCATCTAACCCCGGCGTCTACGGCCCAGAAGCATGGCCAGGCGCAACGACAGGATGGGGACTCTCCTCCTCCTCGCTATCGAAGGTCGGCGGACTGATGTCGCTCGAAGACTTCGAACTGCACCAGATCAACCATGCGCTGGAGATGGCGATCCCCAACGTTCGCGCAGGCGTCTACGCCTCCCCCGCAGAGCGCACCGACGGCAAGACCAAAAACCCGCTCGCGCTGCCGGAGGGCGCCCACCTGAGACTCAACCCCAACCTCGACCTAGCCGCAATGCACCTGCCCCCCATAACGCTGATGATCGCCGAAGCAGCCCAACGCTACGGCATCTTCATCACAGACGGCGCCTCAAACGTCACCCTCTACGCACAAGACCCAATACCCACTGGAACCGAACCATACACCGGCCCCACAGGCTACTTCGAAGGCAAATACCCCAACCAAATCCTAGCCCCCTTCCCCTGGAACCAACTACAACTACTCAACATGGAACTACACAAAATGAAACGCCACCGACACGTGCGCAGGCATCGCCATCACCGCAGATGAGAGGGCGCATGGCTCCTCGTCACCCCAGCACCGAGGAACAGCTGATCCTCCTCAGCGCGGGGACGGCGGCTCGTAGACAGGCCACACGCGAGCGTATCGACGAGCTCGGCGCTCTCGCCGACTGGTCAGTGGTTGCCGAGCTGCTGCGCGCGAGACGGCTCCTGCCGCTGCTGGGCCCGCGCCTCGTCGAACTGGCCAAAGGCAATGGCGAGGACGACTTTCCGGCGATAGTGGCGGAAGCGGTCGATGTGGGACGCCGACAGGGCGCCTTCCTTGAACTTATCGAGGCACGCGTCAGGTCAGCGCTCGCGGACGCGGGGATCGTCTCGGCGCCTCTGAAGGGGCCACGCTTGAGCGAAGCCCTCTACGGGGACCCCGGACGGCGCGCGTCGAGTGACATCGATCTGCTGGTCGCGCCCGAGCAACTGCGTGACGCGACAGACGTCGTGCGCGAGCTCGGGTACGCAGCGCCGATCGATCACGTCGACGATCGCGGGCTGCCGCTGTTGCACTTTGCGTTGCTCCATGAGGACGGCCAGCTCCCGCCGGTGGAGCTTCACTGGCGCATACACTGGTATGAGAGGGACTTCGCCTGCGACAGGCTGTTGCCACCCAGTGGCGAGCTCGCCGACGGGTGGCGGCCCGCGCCGATCGACGAGCTCACGTCCTTGCTGCTGTTCTACGCGCGGGATGGCTTCATCGATCTGCGGCTGGCGACCGACATAGGCGCGTGGTGGGACGCCCTTGGCGCCCAACTGCAGCCCGGAGCGCTGGGCGTGATGCTCCGCGCCTATCCAGCGCTCGCGCGTGTCCTGGTGGCATCTGCACGGGTGGCGGAGAGGACTGTGGGCGTACCGGCGCGTCAGGTGATCGCGCCGGGCGCAAGGCTTGGCGGCCGTGGCTCTATCGCGGCCCGACTGGCAAACCCCCTTCCACGCTCCAGCCAGCCTCAGCTGTACGCCGATATGGGCTTGATCGACGGGCTGCTCGCCCCACGCGGCGACTTCGGCGGATTCATCAAGCGACAGATCGCCCCACCGCACGAGGTCATCTGGGAACACGCACACAAGGCGCAGACATCGCGCGTTCCGTCGACGCTTGGCTACAGCCTGCGAGTGCTGGGGCGCTATGGACTGACGATGACCCGCCTGCTGCATTCCCAACCGGACCGTGCCGTCAAGTAGCGCATAGCGCGCCATCCAAGAGCGCACTTTTTGGATGCCAGCCGGCGTTGATGGATGCTGAATGCCGGCGCCTCCGATCTCCACACCTCCCTTCCGGTCAGGACGACCCGCCCTGCCGCGCCTGCTGTGCGGGGTCTTCCTCGCACTCGAGTCCACGCTCGCGCTGTCGATGAGCTATCTGCTGGCGTTGCTCCTCGCGGCTCGCGATGCGGGGCGCGTTCCGTCGAGGCCGCCGGCGGGCGGGCCGGAGGCCAGACTGCGATTCGTCGTGCTCGTCCCGGCACATGACGAGCAGGGGGGGATCCAAGCCACGCTGGAGTCGCTGGCGATGTGCGTGTACCCGAGCGACGCCCGGCGCACAGTCGTGATCGCCGACAACTGCACCGACGGCACCGCGGCGTGCGCAAGGGAAGCTGGCGTCGAGGTATGGGAACGCAACGACCCGGCGAGGCGCGGCAAGGGTTTCGCGCTCGCATGGGCACTCGACCGCCTGCACACGCAGGGGGATAGCTTCGACGCGGTGGTCTTTGTAGATGCAGACTGCGCGGTCTCTCCCAACCTGCTGAGCGCGATCGACCGGCGGCTGCGTTCGGGCGCCAGCGCTATACAGGTCAACTACCTGGTCGCAAATCCAGCCGCCTCGCATGCCGCCGCGCTTCGCTTCTGCGGGTTTGCGCTGATGAACACGGTTCGCTTTCTCGGCAAGCAGCGGCTCGGGCTGTCGTGCGGCCTGGTCGGCACGGGCATGGCCTTCACCAAGGATCTGCTGGTGCGCGAGCCGTGGACGGCGACGGGCCTTGTCGAGGATGCCGAGTATCACATGCGTCTCGTGCTGGCCGGCGAGCGGACCGAGTTCGTGCCGGAGGCATCGGTGGGGTCACCGATACCGACGTCGCTTCGGGGGAGCTCCGACCAGCAGGCCCGTTGGGAACAGGGCAGGCTTCAGGTCATCCGACACTGGTCTCCCCGACTGGTCATCGCCGGGCTCGCACGACGCGACCCCATACGCGTGCACGCGGGGCTCGAGTGGCTCGTGCCGCCACAGTCGCTGATCGCAGCTGGCAGCCTGGCGTCGGCCCTCGTCGGCATGTTGCTGCGCTCGCGGCGCCTGGCGCTGCTGTCCTGCTCGACCCTGCTGGCACAGCTGACCTTCGTCGTAGCCGGCCTGCGACTGGTCGGGGCCCCGGCGCACGTCTACCGCTCGCTGCTCGTAGCACCTGCGCTGGTCGCTCGCAAGGTCGCGCTCTACGCCAGGCTGTTGAGCGGGAGAGGGCCAACATCGTGGGTCAGAACCGAGCGCGAGGAGCAGCCGACGGCTGCTGTCGGCCGATGAGCCGCCAAGCGGCCGCCGAGAGCGTTTCGCAGACGGCTCCCGACCGGCCCGCAGCTCCACTTCCCAACATCGCATACCTTTGCACCCGCTATCCAGCGCCATCTCACACCTTCGTCCTGCGCGAGGTCAATGCGCTTCGGCGGCTGGGCGGCAGGATCTCAACGTTCTCCGTGTGGCGCGCCGGCCCGGAGCACGTGCTCGCGCAGGCCGATCGGGTTGCGGCCGAGTCCACCTACGCGATCCTTCCGCCGCGCTGGAGAGAGCTGCTGGCGACGCATCTCGCAGCCGCGATCAGACGGCCGTCAGCGTACGTCGCAACCCTGATACTGGCCCTGCGTCTCGCTCCTGCGGGACTGCGAGGACGCCTGTGGCAGTGCTTCTACTTCGTCGAGGCGATTGTGCTTTGGAAGGAGTGCCGCGCGCGTGGGATTCGTCACATTCATGTACACCTCGCAAATGCCGCTGCGGACACCGCTCTGCTCGCAGCCCACTTTGGCTCAGCCGCCGACCCTGAGCATCCGTGGTCGTGGAGCTTCACCATGCACGGCCCAACCGAGCTCTACGACGTGAGTCGTTTTCAGCTGACCGAGAAGGTGATGCGAGCGCGGTTCGTCGTGTGCATAAGCGACTACACCCGCAGCCAGCTGATGACCCTGAGCCCGCCGGAGCGGTGGGACCGACTGCGCGTGCTGCACGTGGGCATTCCGATCGAGCAGTTCACCCGCTCCGATAACGGCGGCCCACCCTCCGAGGAGCCCTCGATCCTGTTCATCGGCCGCCTGGTCCCAGAGAAGGGCGCGTTGATTCTGGTCGAAGCGACGGCGCTGCTGGCCGAGCGTGGACACAGGGTCCATGTGACGATTGCGGGAGCAGGCCCGGCATGTGGCGAGATCGAACGCCATGCGGAGCGATTCGGCGTTGCGTCTCAGATCGCCTTCCCAGGCGCGGTAGGTCAGGACGACATTCACGCGCTCTATGCCGGCGCGTCGATCTTCTGCCTACCGAGCTTCGCGGAGGGGGTCCCGGGAGTGCTGATGGAGGCGATGGCGATGAGGCTCCCTGTGGTGACCACGAGAATCACCGGCATCGCGGAGCTCGTGGAGGATGGCCACAGCGGCCTGCTAGTTTCGCCGGGGCGCCCGGATGAGCTCGCTGAGGCACTCGAGCGTCTTCTCACCGACCCATCGCTGCGTCGCCAATTTGGTGAGCACGCTCGGGACAAGGTCGTCCGTGAGTTCAATACGGACATCTCCGCCAGGCTGCTGCGGGATCTCTTTGCGGAGGAACTCTCGCGCTCGTAGGAGCGCCTATGCATCGGCCATCACGAACGATGGCGCATCGGCGCGCATCGTCACACGATTTCTCGACGCCGCGAGAATATCGTCGTAGCACAGGTCGTCTGCCTCGATCGACACCGACAGGCCGCGACCGGCGAGCGCAGCGGCGATCTGCCTCTGATGATCGTCGACGTGCTCCCGGTAGCACAGACGGCGGGGGACCAGCAGCGGGCATTTGCCGACCCCGAACGCCGCAAGAGCCGTGCCAACCCCCGCGTGCGAGATGACAACATCGGCCTCGCGCATCGCCTCGGTGAGCTCTTGTTCGGGGATCGCATAGTGTCCTTCGATCCCGAGACCGCTGACGTCGGTGTCGCTCGTCTGCCACAGGACGTCGGTCTCAGCCGGGAGGATCTCGCGCAGGCGCCGCACCAATCGCGGGAACCCATATCCATGGTTCGTCCCCAGCGACACAACGACCCGTTGGACGCTGCTGCTCTGCTGACCATTGGGCACGGATGCCCGCTCGAACGCGTCGAACACCGAACCGCCGTACCTCCATGATCCAGGCCACACCTTGCGATGTTGCGCATAGAGCATGACCCCCGGCACTCTGCTGAGCATGCGTCCCGTGAGCGACGGCCCCTCGATGCGCGCGGCACCCTCGATGTAGTGACAGCGCAGACGTCGCGTGCGCGCCAGGCCACAGAAGGGCAGCGCCACCGCGGCGCCCGTGCTGACGACGGTGTCGAGTTCGCTGTCGCGCAGGATGCGTCGCGCAACGGCCACGTTTCGCGTCACGTTGACCGCATCGCGCGGCCCGACAAAGGGGACGAAGTCCACCATCTCGCCATCGAGCAACGATCGACTCTGCGGGCTGTCAAACGTAGCCCATCGGTAGGGTCCCGCGATACCGGTGAGACGCCGATACAGGTAATGCAGCTCCTTCAGGTGGCCACCGGATGAGGCGACGAGCAGGGTGCTCACAGTGCTGCCCCCAACGCGACAGGACGCCGAGGACGCAGATCGCCGACAAGACGGTCGGCTAGGCGCAACGCCAGAGCGATCAGCATGAACGTGGAGTTGGCCTGGCTTGAGGTGGGGAACGTCGAACTGCTCGCAATGAACAGATCGTCGAAGCCGTGAACAGCGAGGTTGCGGTCGACGACCCCGTCCGCCGGCAGCGCCGACATACGCGTCGTGCCCGCTTGGTGGTAGCCGCCGAACAGCTGGTCGCGCACTGCCCCCGCAATGTCGTCGTACAGAAACTCGACGTGCCCGAGCCCCTGTGTGCGCAGCGCCCGATCCAGCAACTCGTGCGCGCGCTGCACACTGGCGATGTCCTGCTCGCTGAAGTGCAGGTGGGTTCTAAGTCGAGGCACACCGAGGGCATCGCGCTCTGTGGTCGGCTCGACGAAGCTGTCCCAGTGCGGCAGGTGCTCGCCGTGGTACAGCAGCGGGTATGCGTTGGCGGCGCTGGGCACGAAGAAGCCGGGAACCTTCCGGCCAGGACGTACGAAGCGGCGATAGCCGAACGTGACAGCAAACGCCGCCGCACGACCGATGTCCTGCAACACATTGCGGATGTGCGCGCCGATCGCCGAGGGACGGTTGCTCGTGATGTGCGCCTGGCGAATTCCCTCGGCCACGAAGTATCGGCCGAGTGGGGATATCAACATCAGATATACGAACGAGAGGATGCCGCTTCCGTGAGAGGCATCCGCGATCTGCGGATTGACCAGCCACATCGCCGCGTTCGGCAGCCCCTGCTCCAGTTGCACGGCAGGCGCTATCGTGAACCGCCGGCGCACGTACACACCTTCGTGATCGCGCTCGTGTGCGTAGATCGTCTGGGCTGGTGGCGTGGTGAAGCGCAGCCTCGCCACACGGGTCTCGACATGCGCCATGTACCAGCGCCCAAGGTGTCCGGAGTGATTGCCGATGCCCTCGGGGTGCTCGCGGGTCGAGGCGAACAGCAGACGCGTCGACTCAAGGCCTCCGGCGGCGATCACGTAGCGCGTCGCGCGTATAGCCACCACCTGCCCGTCCTTCCTGCGAGCCTTGAGATGATCGACTTTCCAGCTCTCGCCGCCACAGCGACTGGGCATGATCTCGGTGCATGTCAAGCCTGTCTCAAGCCGCAGTGTTGGTGAATCCTGGAGAGCCTTGCGATACACGCGACCGAAGCGCGTCGGCAGAGACCAGCGCTCGAGCGTGCTCGCACACACGTCTCCGTCAATGAACCCTGGAACGATCGAGCGATCGGCAAGTCCAGGCACACGGCCGGCGTCGAACACCGCCTCTCCGCATATACACCAGTCGCACGCCCGCTGAAGGTACGGTGATACGTCCTCGTAGTCGATCGGCCAGCAGGTGTCCCCCACCAGCGAGCGCTGCTCGAAGTCGATGGGATCGAATGGGACGCAGCGCCCCCCCCACATGCTGGAGGCGCCACCCAGCTGGCGGCGAGTCGCCAGCGACATCTCGACGTGATGTTCGTCCCCGCCCACCGTGTCCCCCAGGCGCTGGGTGTCAGGATCGAAGCGCGTGCCGCCACTCTCGATCAGGACCACACGATGGTTCGCTCGCGCCAACTCGAGCGCAACGACTATGCCGGCTGGCCCCGCGCCGACCACGGCTACATCGGCCTCGATGTCCTGCCCGGAGTCGGAGGCAACGTTGAAGCTTGGCGTCATCTCAACCACCAACCGCGACAAGAGTCGAGAGCTCGGACGACACAAGCCGCCTGAAGGCGCGAAGCGGCGCAGGGTCGCGCTCGCAAGCGAGCGTCTCGACGGCTCCTGTGGCGATCGTGATGCGCTCTGGACGGGTAGTGCTGAAGACGACGGTGCCGGTGCGGTTGCGATCCAACGCGTCTTGCAGCAGCAACGACGCAACCGCCTCGGGGTACCCGCAGTCAGCACAGATTGCTGCCTGCCACCTGGAGCGCCGCTCCACGCTTGCGGTGACGTGGTCGAGAATGCGCTTCAGCGCACCCGACAGAAGGCCGAACGTGATCACGCGCTCGCTTTGCTCGACGCGGGACAGCGCTCCGTTGAAGATGTCGTCGCGGATCTGCAGGACGGTGGGCAGGCTCACACGGCCGCTCAAAGCGATGCACGGCTCCGGATCTCCCGCGAATCCCCAGGCCCGCACGCGGCCGGCTCCGCGCAGTCGCTCGAGCGCATCGGACAGCTCCGCGATGTCGGCGATGTCGTCGGACTGGGGGCCGTGCACAAAAAGAATGTCAACGTATTCGCTGCCGAGTTCCCTCAAACTGGTCTCGAGGCTCGCGTTGAGCGTCGCCAGGTCATAACGGTGAGGCCGATGAAACGCGTCTGAGCGGCGCTTGACGGCCGCCCGCAGTGCGGGAGAGCGCGCGATGACGGCCCGGGCCGGGGCCTGCAGGCGCCCCAAGCCACCGGAGACGGCGGCGGGCTCGATACCGAACTTCGTGGCGACCACGATCTGCTCGCGGCGTCCGCGCGCGAACCTGCCCAATTCGCGCTCGGCGGCGCCAAGGCCGTACATGCGGGCAACGTCGAAATGTCGGATGCCTTGCTCGAAGGCGTCCGCCAGTAGCCGCTGCCGGTGTCCGCGAGACGGCACCTGCATAAGCCCCGCACAGCCGAAGCCGAGGCACGACGTCGCCGAGCGATCCGCGCCTGCGTGGGATGCGCTCACGGGCCTCTCCCGCTCGCTGCGGGCAGCTTCGGGCGAATCGGATCGACTCATCAGGTCGCGGGTGACACGGGCTCCAGGGGCTCCCCACCCAGGGCAAGAATCCCCATGCCGAGCCCTCGCTCGGGGTTGAGGATCAGCTCCACCGCCTCATTGCGCGAGCGAACTCCGAGCTTGCCGAACGCCGAAGAAAGGTGGCTCTTGACCGTGCTTTCTGCGAGGAACAGCTGCCGGGCGATTTGCCCGTTCATGTATCCCATCACGACCAGACCCAGAATCTGCTTCTCACGGGTGGACAGCGGCGGCGGCTCGATCTGTCGCCGGTGCTCCCGAGGCACACAAATCTGACCTGCCTGCATGGCCTGGAGGCACGGACGTAGAGCCACATCGAGATCGTCAGAGAGCAGAACCCCTGCGGCTCCAGCCGAGAGGGCAGCGCGTACACCCCAGCGCTCGATGCTCGAGCAGACTACGAACAAAGGCGTCTGCACGAAGTGACGCGCGAGCGGTTCGACGCAATCAGCCAGCCCGGAGACGGTGTCCTCAATCCAGAGGACGATCACCGATGGACTGCGGTTCGAAGGAGCCTGGCCCAGCAGAGCCTGGACATCGTCGAACGTGTCAAAGCGGAACTGCTCCCGCTTGAGGATCCGACCGATTAGCTCACGAGGACCTCTCGCGGCCACGAGCGCGACGCGGTCGCACGTCGTCGGACTCGAACTCCCTCCTGGCGCGATCTCGATACCGGCCTTGGCCATGCCCATCAACGCCGTGGTGACACACGAACTTACGGCGTCAGCGATCCAGAGCCTCCCCAGAACGCACTACAGCCGCCCGACGGACGACTGTAGAGGTGCTCAAATATGTGAGGCTCGTTGAGCCCGAGCTACGGCTTCGATTTACATTCAGCGGCCGGGTTGCTGGCCCCGACCGTGTAACCGCCGGCTTTGCCGGACGGGTCGAACGCGTCGCCACCGCTGCCACCGAGGCAGGCAGCGGTCAGCTCTTGGAGGTTGCCGTAGTCGACGACCCTGGGCGTCTCGTAAGCCAGGGTGGTGATGTGATCATCCATGGGAGCGGTTCCTTATTGATCGTACTTCCGCCCCGCCGACGACGGAACGGCTAAACCACGAGGAGTAGCTTAGATGCGCTGGCCGCAGCGTCAAGACGGAAAAACGTAGGAGGCGGGCTCGCTCCCGCTCGCCGACACGGCCCGCATCGTCAGGCGCGCGGGGCTCGCGCTCAGCGCCCCGTCGAGCGTGCCCGCCTGCGCGCGCAGCCAGCACTCGGCGCTGATCAGGCGCCACAGCTGCCACATCCACTGGAACGGCCGTTCGCGCCGCACGCCGCCGTCGAACACGGCGCGCCCGAGGGCGCCCTGGTCGACGTACGCCCGCAGCTCGGCGGCGGGATCGCTCAGCAGCCTGCGTGCGAGCCGTCCGTCGGGCCCCTCCAGGCAGTCGACCAGCACGCTGTCGAATCGCGCCTTGTGTGGACGCAGGCGCACGGCGTCGGGCAGAAGGCCCGCCATGGCCGCGCGCAGGACCGGCCTGCTGCGCTGGCGGTCGAAGGTGGCGAGCGGCGGCAGGCGCAGCGCGATCTCCACCAGGTCCAGGTCGAAAAGGGGGTGCCGCGCCTCCAGGCCCGCTGAGGCGGCGCGCCGGCGCTGATGGTCGAAGACGCCCACCTCCTCCACGCCGCGGGTGATCCCGTGCGCGATCTCCGCCCACCAGCGGGGGCCGTCCAGGCGCTTCCACGCGAGCGGGTCCTCGGAGTCGCGCAGGTCGCGCGCGAGCTGGGGGCTTAGCCACGGTGGCGGGCTGGCGCGCCGCGCGCGCGCTGTGCGCGCCAGCTCGTGCAGCCTGTAGGGGACGGCGCCGGCCAGCCCCGCCTCGGCGACGATGCGCAGCAGCTGCCGCCGCGGCGGGTGGTCTCCCGCGCCGGGCAGCTCGCGCGCGAGCGCCAGCGTCTGCAGTGGATGGCCCGCTCGAAGGCGGTCGGCCAGCAGGTGGATGCGCGCGCCGAACAGCTCGTCGCCACCGTCGCCGCCGAGCGCGACCGTGACGTGGCGGCGCACGAACCGCGACAGCAGGTGCGTCGGCACGATCGACGCGTCGCCGATCGGCTCGTCGAGGATCCCGCCGAGGTCGGCGACGATC
>Ga0335078_10016042_pt1 | contig 11115 bp, 12 predicted proteins | sample Lox_Sample_32_FD_206711 | JGI IMG/M metagenome (GOLD analysis project Ga0335078, IMG submission 206711) | Soil microbial communities from Loxahatchee National Wildlife Refuge, Florida, United States - Lox_Sample_3.2 | ecosystem: Environmental > Terrestrial > Soil > Wetlands | place: USA...
CATCATTCACAGCGCCCAGGGCGCCCATCATCCCATCACGACGCTGGACAACCAGAGCTTTACTCCTGTGGGTCCTTTTCTGCGCTACTGGAAGCTGGACGAGCTGCCGCAGCTTGCCAACGTGCTGCTCGGTCACATGAGCCTGGTCGGTCCGCGTCCCAAGATGCCCCATCATTCGATCTTTGAAGTTCCCTGCCGCCCCGGAATTACCGGCATGGCGACGGTGGCCTTCGCGCAGGAAGAGTTGCTTCTTGCCCGCGTGCCCGAGCATGAATTGGAGAGCTACTATCACCGCGTGGTGCTGCCCGCCAAAGCGCAAATGGATGCCGAGTACGGCGCGCGCGCCACGCTGCTCTCGGATATCCGGCTTCTGGTGATCAGCGTGCTGCGCCGATGGGATCCCGCGGCCGCGGATGTTCGTGGCAGATAGTTGGTGGAGGCGGCGGGAGTCGAACCGGACATCGGTATTGAAAACGCTCAACTTATTGATTCTGAGAATGACCGAATCGGCATGATTTCCATGATTGCCAAATCTACTGTACGGTCACTGTACGGTCATTTCCGAAAATGCCCACATCTCCCAAACTCCACCTTCGGACGGCCCTTTTGGCGAAAAGAGCACTCTGAAGTGCCCCTTCAGTATTTCATAGGTCCAGCGCACGATGAGGTGTAATGTTTTCGCCAGTCGCCCCCGTCCAGTCGAGAACCCGGAGCCCCAGGTTTCGCCAAAGCCCCCTCCATGGGCTCATCTTCGGTGGGATACCTCGAATGCTTTGGCGCTAACGAAGAATGACCCACTTGTGCTCGTTTAGAGTGACCCACACCAAGAACACGTTGTGACCAGGGCGAGAACCAAGAAAGTATCATCCGCGCCGAAGGCGTGCGGGGTTTGCTCTCGACTCATCCACGCCGGAGGCGTGTAAGGCCCTTCGAGGAGCGGAAAAGTAACCGAAAACGTCCGAGAGTGCCTTCCCGAACAGGTTAGCGCGCGCCAAATCCGGCCAAATGGTCATCCTGTCATCCCTAACAACATCGACGTCAACGATGTCGGCAACAAGCTGGTGGGTCACTTTTGGTGAGCAAACCCGGGTCAATTCTCGCGAGCGCCGAAGCTCGAATGCGATACCTGAGTCTCGATGAGCACCAAGTACCCGGCCAATCGAGAACGCAAGAGCAGGTGTCCGAGATGCCGACTTCGTCCAAGTGGAAAGTTCCCCACGCATTTCCAGCAGTCGGGACTCGACTGCCGGCCACCTAATTTGGAAAAATTGTCGGCAAACCTTCCTTGCTGGATCACGGAAGGATCCACCCATGACTCACCCCCGATCCGGTTGCAATGGCGAATCCGGCGTCCGATGTGTGGTCGTTAGAGCCGTTCCGCGGATACGGAGCGAAGGCAGGAGCATTCCGGTCCGATCTTTATAGGCGGCGAATTCAGGATGGCGTGACATCGCCCTGTCTTTCCGGCGCATATTGCGGACGAAGTACAGGAACCATCCGGCGAGCACGAGGGCTGGCTGCCAATGCCAGGAGGCGAGCGCAAAACCGCCGTAAATCAGCACTTCGCCCAGGTAGTTGGGATTCCGCGTTCTGGCAAACAGGCCATCTTCAATGAGCCCTTTGCGCAGTTGCAATACAAAGAACTTTTGTGCATCGCTAACGTAGTGCAGGAAAACGCCTGCGAGGCAGAGAAACGGCGCCACAGCGAAGACCCAGTTGGGCGGCACAGTGTGTTCGGAAATCAGCAGGTACGGCCCGATCATGTAGGCCATCAGCGGCAGAAAGGGCGTGAATAAACCAATCCGCAGGGGTATGGGCTGTGCGAAACGCTTGTCCGCGAAAACCGATTGCTTGACCAACCAAAGCACGGTGTAGGTACCGTGCAAGCCAAGGTAAAGAAAAGCCGCAGTATTCCAATCGTGGAAATACCACATCAGGGCGAGAACGATTGGGGTGACGAGAATCTTGTGCGCGTTGATGACCCAGTTGACAGTGACCATGATTTCCTCCTGTCGATCTGATGTAGACAGTGTCTATATGATGCAAGATATTTTATTCTTTTAGAAGCCATGGCCCGAAGTTCCGGACAGAAACGACCGACAACGCGCAAAGGTGACGGATATCACCATGGGGACCTTCGCGCCACCTTGCTGAAATCCGCGGAGGAGATCATACGGGACTCCGGCGTGGAGGCTCTGACGCTGCGCGCCTGTGCGCGTAAGGCGGGCGTATCCCATGGTGCCCCGGCTAACCATTTTGGTAACCTCGCGGGTTTGCTGACCGAACTCGCTGCTGAGGGCTTCGAGCGACTTGCCGAAGCAATGGATCCGAAGCAGGTGAAGAATGCGCAGAACGACCTCGAAGCGGCTGGACTGGGGTACATACAGTTTGCGATGCATTGGCCGGAACACTTCCGTGTGATGTGGCGGAGCGAGCTGCTCGACGAGAACTCGCCACACCTTCGGCTTGCGCGCGAACACGCCGCGCAACGACTGCGTGATGCCTTGATCCGTGCGAATAGTCAGTGGTCTGCAATGCCGCCGGAGGATGAACTCGCAGCGCGATTCCAGGCGGCTAGATGCTGCGTTCATGGTTACGCCTCCTTGTGGGTGGAAGGGCCACGAAAATCGCGGTCCCTCGACGAGGCACGAAGTATACTCCGCGTACTGGTACCATCCTTCGTGCGGGAGTAGCAGTACCTGGCTGCCTCTGAATCTGCTTGGGATTTTGCGGACGCATTGTCGTCAACCGGAAGCTATCTGGCTTCGACGGCGGGATCAGTTCTGGTATCGTCCAAGTGCTTACAAACCCAGTCAAGCTGGACGTAAAACCGGCTTGTCGTAGGGGCGGGCATCCGATCGAATCACATCTGAGTCTGGGATCGCGCTAAATCGCCGAAGCGCATTTCGAAGTTGGTCGGACCTTGGGAGCGTGATTTAGGCTGTTCTCGCAATCTGACGGCCGTCAACTTAACTTCTGACGAACGATTTCAAGAATCTCATCTGAGAGCCTCGCGTTCTGCACCGCGCGGGCCAGCGCGACTCCGCCAAGCAAAGCGGCTATCTGAAAAATGGATTCCTTCCGGTCACCACCCTGCGCAGAGAGAATTTCCTCAAATCCCTTCTCGAATGCTGCTTTGAGTTCGGGCGTTGTGATTGCTGGATCTCTCGGTTCATTGAGATTTCCTACGCAACCCGCTACGCCCCTTGGGGGTAGAGGGCTTTTGTTTTGCCCGCACTCCGAGCAGGGCCTGATCAATCAGGTCATCACCATACTTCTCCGTCAACGGCGCGAAGCGAAGCAGGAGCCGGTAGTACACGGGCGCGACAATTGCATCGACCAGTAGCTTGGCGTTTGTATTGGCTGAGAACTCACCCGTTGCTTTGCCTCGCTCAATATCCTCGACGACCGCCGCTCTCCGCAGACTGACGTGCTGCTCGTAGAATTCCCTCAGGATCTCCGGGTCGCTTTGACCTTCTGCGATAAGGTCGCGCACCACTTTTCCAAAGAATCCGTTGACAATCTTAATGAGCCTTCGCATCCTCGCGCGAAGCGCTTCTTCCGCAGTTACCGTCACCGGGAGCTCTGAAGGCCGGTCAAGCCTCTCATGAAACATGGCCATGATGAGCGCAGCTTTGGTTGGCCACCATTTATACAAGGTCGGCTTACCCACGTTCGCCCGTTTTGCGACCGCCTCCATCGTGAGATCGCGAGCAGATTTCTCCTGCAGCAACTCATATACGGCATCCATGATCGCCGCGTGGGACACGGCCGTCTCGCCGGGCGGCCGGCCGAGACGCGCTGATTTGCGGGCAATTCGGGGCACGATGTTATTTTACCGGAACGGAAAGGAAATCTATTCATTTAACGAAACGGAAAGGAAAAGACAGTGCATCCTATCAGCCCGCCATCAATCTACTCCTGTAGCTGGCGGTCACAAAGGCCGCGCTCAAGGAGATTGATTATGAGAATAGGTTTTATAGGAGCCGGGAAAGTGACACGCACGTTAAGTCATCACTTAATCGGTGCTGGTCACACCGTCGTTGTTTCTAATTCCAGAGGCCCGGAGACACTGGCGGATTTTGTCGCAGATCTTGGCCCAGGCGCCATTGCGGGTACAAAGGAGGAAGCAACGAAATGCGACGTAGTTATTCTCGCTACAAATTGGGTGAACGTTCCTGAAGCGTTGAATGGCATCGATTGGCGTGGCCGAATTCTGATCGATGCGACAAATGCGTATGTGGACGCGAAACCCGACATCAGCCCTGCTGGGGTTGCCAGATCGCAGGCTGCGTTGAAGGGGCGCACGTCGAGCGGGATGGTCGCTGAGATGGCGGTTGGGGCACGGCTCATAAAGGCCTTTAGCAATATGCCGATGATGTGGATCCAAGACTTCACACCGAAGAAACCCCGTACCGTCATCTTTGCTTCCGGCGACGACGCCGAGGCCAAATCGTTGGTGATCGATTTAATCAACTGTACCGGCCTGGTCGCGATCGATCTCGGGCCGCTCGCCAATGGCGATGCCTTGCACGACGTCGGCGGTCCGCTGTCCGGCATCGAGTTCCACTTCGTCCAGCGCCTTCGGTGAGAGAGGAGCGGCTTGACCTCTATCGAGAGAAGCTTGGCGGCGTTTCCAGACTCCCAAATGTGGGATGATACTCGCCGATCATAGCCTCATTGATATCCCTCCCAATCCCCGGCAGTTCCCTCCAATGGAGCTGCCGGTTTAGTTTTCACCTCTCGCCAAGGCAACTTCTGCGAAAACGCCTTCGCATCAAACAATTACCTAGGAGGTAATTGCTGCGATTCGCGATCTTTTCGATAGTAGACCTGTAGCCGACCGGGATTGCCTGCGGGGCCACAGATCTCAAAGGAGAATTACATGCCGAACTATCCAATTCATTCCATCGCCTCGGCGCCGGAAAAGTCGAAACCAGCGCTCGAACAGTTGCAGAAAGCGTTTGGTGTTCTACCGAACCTTCCCGCAGTCATTGCGAATTCACCCAAACTCATCAACTCGCTCGTTCCCCTGTTTCAGCAGGTCCACAACCCCGGACTCACCGAGCCGGAGAATCAGATTGTTCTTCTCACCGACGCCGTAACGAACTCCAGTACGTATGCGGTGGCGTTCCACACGGCGCTGGCTCTTCAGCAGGGAATCAGTTCCAAAGAGATTGACGCGATCCGCGAGCGGCGCTTGCCCACGGACAAACGATTTGCCGCACTTTCCACTCTGGCAAAGACGCTTATCGAGAAACGCGGACACCTGAGCGAGCGGGAACTCGATTCGTTTATTGCCGCAGGCTTTACCAAGGAACAGATCCTGGAAGTTGTCGCCATCGTGGCAGCCTCGACAATCACTAACTACGCTGGAACCATCGCCAATCCGCCGCTGGAAGAGCCATTCCGGCAGTACGCGTGGCAAGGGTAAGAGATGACAATCAAACCTCTGCGAATCCGAGGCTCGTCCGGATTCATCTAATTGCAGTTCGGAAAAGGGGATCGTGATCGGAACGCAATCAACTTTCGCAGTTCCTCAGCTAGGCGAATTGTTGCGCTACTGGAGACAGGAGCGCGGCAAGAGCCAGCTGGGCCTCTCGATGGAGTCTGGCATTTCGCAGCGCCATCTGAGCTTTGTTGAGAGTGGGCGCAGCGCTCCCAGCCGAGATTTTCTTTCGACCGTTTCCGATGCTTTGAACATACCTCTGCGCGAGCGGAATCTTTTGCTGCTCGCGTCGGGATACGCACCGCAGTACAGCGAGCAAAGTATGGATGCCGAACAAATGGCGATCGTAACCCGGGCAATCGACCGGATGCTCGAGCAGCATGAACCGCATCCGGCACTTGTACTCGACCGACATTGGAATGTGGTGCGAACGAATAAGGCGGTGCCGCGATTCTTTGGCTCATTCGTTGATCTGGAGATGAGACCAAAACCGCGGAATCTTCTTGACCTGATGTTTGATCCAGCGGGGATGCGGCCCTTCGTTGAGGATTGGGAAACGGTAGCGGCCGGCTTGCTGCAAAGAGTTCGGCGGGAAGCAGTGGGGCAGGTGCTCGATGCGGAACTCCAGGAACTGCTGAAGCAGTTGCGCAAGTATCCCGGCGTTGCAGAATTGAAGCCATTGCTTGCGCCCCAGAGTCCTGTTCTGCCCATCACGTTCAGGCGAGACAACCAGCGCTTCTCGTACTTTTCTTTAATCACGACGGTTGGCACACCGCAATGCATCACCGCGCAGGAACTGCGTGTAGAGTGCATGTTTCCAACTGACGTCGAGGAGAGGTAAACCATTATGAGCATGCCTTGGTTCGTAAGCGAGAGACCCAAGCCGGAGATGAGTACGCGACCGATTTCTGTGGGCTGCCTCATCTACGCGCAGATGGATCAGATCGACTTTACGGGTCCATTTGAAATTCTTTCTCGCATGCCGGATACAGCAGTCACCGTCGTGGGAAAGGAGCTTGGTCCTATTCAAGACGTGCAGGGTCTTCAGCTTACCCCGGATGTGAGCATTGCAGAAGTAGGGACCTTTGATGTTCTGGTTGTGCCCGGCGGTTATGGGCAGCAGCCGCTGATGCACGATGAAGAGGTGCTTGGGCTAATACGAAAACAGGTGCAGGCAGAGCGACTCTTGTTTTCCGTCTGCACAGGAGCGCTGCTGTGTGGTGCGGCGGGTGTTCTCGCGGGAAGACAGGCGACGACACATTGGTCTGCGCGACACTTGCTGCCACACTACGGTGCGGCTCTCGTGGATGCAAGGGTCGTGGTGGACGGCAACATCATTAGCGCTGCCGGCGTAACGGCCGGTCTGGATGCGGCGCTCGCGCTGGTTTCTCTTCTCAGAGGAGAAGCCGCCGCGCAGGAGATTCAACTGGCAATTGAATACGCGCCGAACCCCATCTTTGATAGCGGTACACCTGAAAAAGCGCCGGCCGAGGTGTTGCAGAGTTTTCAGAGAAGATACGAATCCATCGGGACTACAAGGGAAGCAGAGGCGATCCGTTATGCGGAGAAAGAAGCGGACCCCGAGTCGCATCAGCAACGAAAGGCTCTCATCTCATGATGAATGAACAGCAGGTCGTAATAATCGGTGGCTCCGAAGGGATTGGGCTCGCGGTCGCGAAGGCGGCACGCACCCTCGGAGCTCGAGTTCTCGCCGTCTCAAGAACGAGAGCAAAACTTGAGGCCGCACGAGACGCGGTGAGCGGCTTAGAAATCCACGTAGCGGACATCAACAACACCGCATCGATTCAGGGGCTCTTTTCTGAGCTCTCGACCGTCGATCATGTCTATATTGCGGCAGGTAGCACAAAGATTGGAGGTCCGCTTGACCACCCGATCAGCGAATTTCGCCACAAATTCGATGAACGTCTCTGGGGTTCGATTGACGTGGTTCGCGCCGCGCATCGTCTCATGCGTCCCGGCGGTTCATTTACCTTTACGGGCGGCCTTTCTTCCGACCGCCCCGTGAGTGGAGCCTGGGTGTCTGGCATTGCGACCATGGCGACTGAACAACTGGCGCGCGTTCTTGCTCTGGAACTTGCGCCCGTCCGCTTTAATGCCATAGCACCCGGTTACACAGATACCCCGATGTGGAACCACATCTTCCCGGAGAACGGAGCGCAAGCGCTCAGCGACGTCACAAAGAAACAACTGATTCCCCGCCTGGTAACCGCAGATGAAGTTGCCCAGGCTGTACTGCTTCTTATGCAGAATGAGGCGATCACGGGTGAGACGATTCACGTCGATTGTGGAGCACGGTTGGTCTAACGCTTTGCCACGGCAGAACACCAATTACAAAGAATGCTGAACGCCTGCTGATCTGCGCGTCTAGCTCTGGAGAGGAGTGGTCCTTGTCCATTCGACCCTTTGTAATAGATATCCACGAGCAGCGGCTTGAGGACCTGCGAACGCGATTGAGCGCAGTGCGATGGCCCAAGCCTGTGAGCGGCGCGAAGTGGAGCGACGGCGCCGACCTCGAGTTCCTGCAACGATTGACGGAATATTGGCTGAACACATTTGATTGGCGAGCGCAGGAGAAGCGCCTCAATCGCTTACCGCAGTTCATGGCGACAATCGACAATCAGGAAATTCACTTTGTCCACGTGCGAGGAAACGGGCCTGACCCATTACCTCTGATCCTGACTCATGGCTGGCCGGGCTCTTTCGCGGAAATGGAGCGTGTGATTCCTCTCCTGGCGGATCCGCAGGCCCATGGCGGCGACCCGGCCGATGCTTTTCACGTCGTGGCGCCCTCGCTGCCCGGCTACGGTTTCTCGCCCGCCCCGACTTTACCTGGTGTCAGTTCGCGACGCATTGCCGATCTCTGGCAAGCCCTGATGGCAGAACTTGGCTACCCACGTTTCGCGCTCCAGGGCGGAGACATTGGCGCGGGCGTTTCTATGTGGGCGGCAAGACTCTTTCCGGAGCGAGTCGTTGGCATACATCTGAACTTCATCTCCAGCGGCTACAGGCCGCCAATGGGAAACGATCTTCCACCGATCTCGCAGGAAGAGCAGGGATACCTGGATAAGGTTGCTGACTGGACTGCGACTGAAGGCGGCTATGCGCATCTGCATGCCACCAGGCCGCAAACGCTGTCCTATGCCCTGACCGATTCGCCTGTTGGACTGGCGGCGTGGCTCGTTGAGAAGTTTCGCAATTGGAGCGATTGCAACGGAGACGTCGAGCGGGCTTTTGGATTCGACTCACTTCTGACTGATATCTCACTCTATTGGTTCGGCGACGATATCAACGGGTCTTTGCGCCTGTACAAGGAGAACAGACTTGCCCCGCTCACATTCAACCCGGGAGAGCCCGTTGTGCCTCCGCTTGGCGTCGCCTTATTTCCGCGCGAGCTTCCAATGCCGCCGCGTTCATGGGTAGAGCGAGTCTTTAATGTGGAGCGTTGGACCGTAATGCCGCGAGGCGGTCACTTCGCTGCGTTGGAACAGCCAGAACTGCTCGCCGAGGATATTCGCGCCTTCTTCCGGCCATTGCGCATGTCGTGATTTCTCAGGCTTGGTCACTGAACAGCAATCGATCTAACCCGCGAACAAGCCCACGCGTCGTCATTACTTTTTGCACAGCCATCAACGTTCCGCCGACGTAAGGCATTGCACTGGAGCCCGCGTCGTGTCGAATCGTCAACCTCTCGTCTGGTAAACCGAAGATGGATTCAAAACCAATCACATAACTGGGCAGGCGCACAGAATGGACCTGCGTGCCTCCGATTGTCGCGCCACGCGCTTGAGGATTGCCGTGCGTTTGCGCAATCGGAACCTCAATCTGATTTTGCGAAATGGAGGCCAGTTCTTCTGCGAGTTCGCGGGTTGTTCCGCTCGGCGCGTCCGGCTTATCCGCGTGCGCGTAGTCAATTATTTCCCAGGAACGCAGGTGCTTCGCGGCAATCAGAGCGAAATGCTTGGCAAGTGCGGCTGTAACGGAGAAGTTTCCTGCAGCGATCACTCCAAGACCGCTTCTTCTGGCCCTCTCATCAATCTCCTGATAATCGGACCCCGTGAGTCCCGATGTGCCGATCACAACGCGGACGCCCCGACCGAGCGCCTCCAGCGTTCGTTCCTTGACCGAGGCGGGAGAGGTATAGTCCACTACCACATCTGTCGGCCTTGACAGAGCCCCGTTGAGGGTTTCCGACACGATGACTCCGACCGGCTCAAGGCCCAGAACAGTTCCGATGTCCACTCCCGCAGAGCCTCGGGCGATTGCCCCGGTAAGCGTAAACTCACTTGATTTGACAATCTTTCTGACTAGAATCTGTCCAACCCAGCCTGTAGCGCCCGCTACACAAACTTTGATCGTCATGATGCCAGTCTAAGACAACACGCCGTATGTCTTTGGTTCGACAGAAGCCAACCCATTTCCCATTGCTTGTGCCTGGATGTGCACCAAAGCTCCGAAGCGCGAGAGCGGCCAAGCCCGATTCCCAATTTCATTGCGCGCGCGATGTCGAGGTTGCGCTCTGTTCACTCCGCACTGCAGGTCCGGGCGTCAAGAGTTTGTCGATTGCTTGGTCCATTGTGCGATCCATGGCTGAAACTATGGCCAGCACATCGCGCTTGTCGACCCGCCCCACTTCGTCTACAGAATTTGTCCAGACTGCCGAGCCGGTCGATAACTGCACTATCTGTGCCGAGATGGCAACCTCCACCTTCACACCGCCCTCGTAGTCGATTTCCTCAAGCTTCTCCAACCGCCCGCTCAGGATGTAGTCAATGTCGGGTCGGCCGTCGTATGGCTTTACTTGGCTGAAGTTCCCGCCGGCGCGCAGGTGATCGGCCACCGCGTTGGTTACGAGCTCCCGTGGATCCGTTGCCCACCGCTGATAGTTGTAGAACCCGACTTGTCCAGGAGAAGTCTTGTACACAATGGCGCCCTGACGCAGGTACTCGGGTGAGCGGAACTCGCGCACAGCGAGAGTCGCATGGAGGTTTCCACGAGCCAGTGGATCGGGTGGGGGCGAGACATCCAGAGTGTAATAGTGTGGAAACTTTACCGCCCCGGCGCAGCCCGACAACATCATCAGGGCAGCTAGCGCAGAACAAAGCAGGATTGGTTTCATTCTCATGTTGACCTCACTTTTCTGGTGGGACTTCGCGCTCTTTAGACTGCTTGATGCGAATTAGGCTGAATGGGCGCTGCTTGAGCGAATCGGTCAGTTGATCCAGGTTGTCCGTAGCCGTGCGCAAATTCTCAACAGTATCGTCAATACTGTCGTCGTTTGCCCGAACTATTGTCTGCACGTCGCTCAGCAATCCTCTGGTTTGCTGCAAGGTAGTCTGCAACTGGATCAGGTCGTTGCGCAGCGGCTCCCGCGCATCCGTGATGGTGCCGTTCACGTTCTGAATTGTTGCATCCGAGTGCTGGACAAGCGTATTGAGCTGGTCGGTAAGGCGGTCGATCTTGGGCCGTTCAGTCGCCAGCGTTTCGTTGACATTGTCCAGCGCGACCTGAACTTTCTGCTGTGTTGGTTTGCCGGTCAGCGTGTTCAGATTCGCGAGAAGAGTGCCCGCTTCGACATTTATATCTGCCAATTCTCCGCGAGCCTGGGTAATCAACCCATTTGTGTTGTCTGCTACGTCGACCATCTT
>Ga0335078_10016043_pt1 | contig 11115 bp, 12 predicted proteins | sample Lox_Sample_32_FD_206711 | JGI IMG/M metagenome (GOLD analysis project Ga0335078, IMG submission 206711) | Soil microbial communities from Loxahatchee National Wildlife Refuge, Florida, United States - Lox_Sample_3.2 | ecosystem: Environmental > Terrestrial > Soil > Wetlands | place: USA...
GACCCCGCTCGAGAAACAGCGAACGATTGCGCCGGGTCATGCCCCGGTAGGCGTGCCCGGCGGCGTCGCCGACGACATACGCCTCGGTCTCGACGATGCGCCCGCTGACGACGCCCTCGGGCAACTCCCGCACCAGTGCCTTGCCGACGAGAGAGCGGGCCAGAGCGGCCGTATCGATCGGCAGTTCCGAGCGGCCAAGCGGGACGTAGGCCGCCTTATGGCGGCCAGGGTTCACGGTATCCGCTCGACCCATTGCGCGCGCGAAGCCCCCGGCTCGAACGGATCCGCGAAGTACTGGGTCTCGCGGGCCACCTTCCCATCGAGGAATTCCATGATGCTCACGGTGTGCGACGGCCGCCCGTCATAGGATAAAATATATTCGGTAACCCAGAGACCGCCCGCGCCGGTTATCCGCCGCACCGTGAAACGCTTTCGGTTCGGCTGCGCGGCGCGAGACGACTGTATCTTCCGCCGCCCGCAAATGCGCTCGCCCGATTGCGGATATTCGAGCACCGCGTCCTCTCGATAAATGTCGTGTTCCGCCTCGAGATCGTTTGCATCGGAGGCGGCCCAGTGGCGCTCCAATGCCGCTCGAACCGCGGGGTCTTCCATGTTAATTCTCCTTGCGCATCGCCCTCGATGTCGAGCGCTTGTACCAAGCGGCCGCCTTGCGATCGGCTACGAATTGCTTCCGCTCGAAACGGCGCTCGTAGCCCAGCCCTTGATGCGGCTCTGTCAGAGGCGCGGAGGAAGTTAACGCAGGCATGAATTAGCCTAGCCCCATAGCACCAACCTGCTCGCCCTTCTCGTTGTAAAATCTGACGATGTGTTTGCCCCAACGGACGGTTACGAGGGACTGCGTATATCCAAGCAGGGTCGCGTGGTCCTGGTGAGGAACGGTGAGTGCTATCGCGTCGTGGGGTTCACGAACGATCCAGATGCGAGTGTCAACTTGCACAGCGCAAGCGATTGCCATGATTTTCTCCTGAAACCAGCGGTTGCCGGTGCGATGATTGTGCCTTCGGGCATCCTGCGCAATGAGGCGTTGGCCGAGGCGCGGAGGAAGTCGGCACAGGCCTAATCCTCCGAGGCAAGGCCGCTGAAATTGCCGGATGCGGCGGTTTGGCTGTCTTGCAAGTCGAGCGGGACGGCAAAATTGCCCGGGCCTGTCGATGCCCGATCATTAGCGGCAAGCAACAGGGAGAACAGGCATTCCGCCGCCTGATAACCTGTCCGATAATAGGCGGCGAACAGGAGGCCGCCTCCTGATGATGGGAGGAGGTTCGACGATGTCAGGCCCACCGTTCCGCGCCGACCATGTCGGCAGTCTGCTGCGCCCGCCCGAACTGCTGCGGGCGCGTGCCGATCACCAGGCCGGGCGCATCGACGCGGCGACGCTGCGCGCGGCCGAGGACCGGGCGATCCGAGACGCGGTGGCGCTCCAGCAGGACCTGGGGCTCACCGGCGTCACCGACGGCGAGATGCGCCGCGGCTCTTGGCACATGGATTTTCTCTACCAGATCGGCGGGGTCGCCCCGACGGGGCAGTTGCTGCGCCTCCAGTTCCGCAACGCGGCGGGACCGGTCGAGGCCGCGCTCGGCGCCTTTCGCGTCGGCGGCAAGCTGACCCTCGACAAGACGATCTTCGGCGAGGACTTCGCGTTTCTCAAATCGGTGGCGCCCGCGGGAGCGGTGCCGAAACTGACGATCCCGTCGCCGTCGATGCTGCACTACCGCGGCGGCCGCGCGGTCATCGACACCGACGCCTATCCGGCGATGGAGCCCTTCTGGGACGACCTCGCCGCGGTTTACGCCAAGCAGATCGCCGGCCTGCACGCGCTGGGCTGCACCTACCTTCAGCTCGACGACACCAGCCTGGCCTATCTCAACGACCCGGCGCAGCGCGCCTATGTCGCCACGCTCGGCGGCGACGGCGACACGCAGCATCTGACCAACATCCGGCTGATCAACCGGGCGCTTGCCGGGCGGCCGGTTGGGATGACCGTGTGCACCCATCTCTGCCGCGGCAATTTCCGCTCCTCCTGGGTCGCCGAGGGCGGCTACGACCATGTCGCCGAGGCGCTGTTCGGCGAGCTGAAGGTCGACGGCTTCTTCCTCGAATACGACGACGCGCGCTCGGGCGGGTTCGCGCCGCTGCGCTTCGTTCCCCGGGGCGGCCCGCGCGTCGTGCTTGGGCTCGTCACCTCGAAGCTCCCAGCCCTCGAAGCCAAGGACGATCTCAAGCGCCGCATCGACGAGGCGGCCAAATATGTCCCGCTCGACCAGCTATGCCTGTCGCCGCAATGCGGCTTCTCCTCGACGGTCGACGGCAACGCGCTGACGATCGCGGAGGAGGCGGCCAAGCTGCGCCTCGTCGTCGAGACCGCGCGCGAGGTCTGGGGCGAGTGATCCCACGCTTCCGCGCCCGCTAGACGGGCGAGCGATTGCACCGGTTCTGGGTCCTCGTCACCGATTGCGGCGACAGCGCGGTGACGCTGCCGCTGGCGTTGCTGGTGCTGCTGGTTCTGGTCGCGGCGCGCGACAAGCGCCTCGCGCTTTTCTGGCTGGTGACAGTCGCTGGATGCGCCGTCGCGATCGGGGCGCTGAAGCTGATGTTCGGCGCCTGCGCCGGCCGGCTCGGCCATCTCGGCATCGTCAGCCCGAGCGGCCACACCGCGATGAGCGCCGCGATATACTCCTCGCTGGCGCTGCTGATCGGCGCCGCGCTGCCGCCGCGCAACCGGCATGTGGTGTGGGCGGCCGCGGCGGCGCTGGTCGCCGCGATCGCCGTGTCGCGCGTCGTGCTGCACCTGCATGACGCGGGGGAGGTCGTCGCTGGTCTCGTCGTCGGGCTCGGCGCGGCGGGGCTCTTCGCGGCGATGCTGCGGCGCGGGCCGACGCCGCGCCCGCCTATCCTATGGCTGACGCTCGGCGGCTTTGCAGTCGTCGCGTTCATGCACGGCACGCGCTGGATGATCGAGCCCGCGGTGCAGCACCTCGCCTTGGGTTTCCGCCTCGTGCTGCCGTGGTGCCGCTGACCAACGCGGGTTTTCGGGAAATTAACGCTCCCGCCGCATCCTGCGCCGGCGATGATCGACACCACCATCGTCATCCCTTCCTACCGCCGGCCGGCCGAGCTGGAACGGGCGATCGTCAGCGTGCTGGCGCAGCGGGGGGTGGATGCGCCGTTCGAGATCCTGGTCGTCGACAACGACCCCGACGGGTCGGCGGCGCCAGTCGTCGAGCGCTTCGCGCGGACGAGCGCGGTGCCCGTTCGGCGGGTCGCGGAGACCAGGCCCGGCATCTCGCATGCCCGCAACACCGGCGTCGCCGAGGCTGCCGGCCGCCGCCTCGCGTTTCTCGACGACGACGAGGTGGTCGGGCCCGACTGGCTGGCGCGGCTGTGCCAGGCGCTCGATCGCTTCGCCGCGGACGCGGTGGTCGGCCCGGTGTTGCCGCGTTTCCCCGATGGGGTCGAGATCGACGCCTTTCGCCGCCGCGCCTATACGCGCGACGCCCGCGTGCCGACCGGGACCAGGCTGTTGCGCTGGAACATCGGCAACAGCCTGTTCGACAAGGCGCGCTGCTTTGTCGAGCCGGAGCCGTTTCTGCCGCGGCTTGGCCGCACCGGCGGCGAGGACACCGTGTTCCTGCGCCAGATGACGCGACGCGGCCGCACGATGGCGTGGTGCGCCGAGGCGGTCGCCTGGGAAAGCGTGCCGACCGATCGGCTCGAACCGCGCTACCTGCTGCGCCGCGCGTTTCGCGGCGCGCAGACGACGACCTTCGTGTGTACCACGGTGCAACCGCGCGAGCTCGGCCGCGCCGCGCGATTGATGGCGGTGGGCCTCGCCCAGGTCGCGCTGTTCGGCCCGCCGGCGCTGGTCTTGAAGGCGCTCAACCACCGCCGCTGGCTGCCCATCATGGCCAAGGCGGCGGGCGGGCTGGGCAAGCTCTTCTGGCATCCGAGCCTCCATCTGCGCATGTACCAGTAGGTCCTCCTACGCCTTCGCCTCCTGGCGCAGCCAGTCGCGGAAGGCGCGCACCTTCGGGCGTTCGAGCGCGCCCGGCGCGCTGACGATCCAGAACGCGAAAAGGTCCGGCAGCGACAGCGAGAACAGCCGTATGAGCCGGCCGCCGACAAGATCGGCCTCGGCGATCGTGCTGTTGGCGAGCGTTACGCCGTGGCCGCCGATCGCGGCCTCGAGCGCCAGATGGTTGGTGCTGACCGACAGGCCCGGCGAATGCGGCGCCTCGCCCACCCCGGCCGCCTTGAGCCACATCGACCACGTCGGCGCGAGCGGGTCGCGGTCGACGGCTTGGTCGTGGATCAGCGCGTGGCGCAACAGGTCTGCGGGCCGGTCGATCGGCGGGCCGTTATCGAGCAGCTCCGGGCTGCACACCGGGAAGACTTCGTTCTCCAACAGCAGCTCGACGTCGAGCCCGGGATAGCGCCCGGTGCCGTAGCGGATCGCGATGTCGAAATCGCCGCGCGTCAGATCGATCATCGCATCGGTCGCCGAGATGCGCACGTCGATCTCGGGCCATTTTTCCTGGAAGCGGTGCAGGCGCTGCACCAGCCATTTCCCGGCAAAGGAGGGCGAGGCGGTGACGTTGAGCGTGCCGGTGTCGTTGTGCGCCCGCAGCCGCCGTACCGAGGCGTGGATCCCGGCGAAGGCCTCGCTGAGGCCGGGCAGCAGCACGCGCGCCGACGGCGTCAGCTCGACGAGACGGTTGCGCCGGCGAAACAGGCTCACCCCGAGATCGGCTTCGAGCGCGGCGATCTGGTGGCTGATCGCCGCGGGCGTGACGTTGAGCTCTTCGGCGGCCTTGGAAAAGCTCGCTAGCCGGGCCGCCGCCTCGAACGCACGCAAGGCGCTGAGCGGCGGTAGATGGCTGTTTCCTAGCATGAGAAATTCTAATCCGATGCTTGAAAAACTCTCGTTTGTAGATCGGCACGGTACGGCCCATTTCAACCGGTGAACGCTTGACGGATCTCCATCCCGGCAAGATTTCGAAATTAGAGGTTCTCACATGACTGGCATGCATTTTCATCCGCTCGCAACGCTCCGCGAATGGCGCCGGCGCATCCGTGACCGCGACCGGCTCGCCGGGCTCAGCGACACCATGCTGCAGGACATCGGTGTCACCCGCGCCGAGGCGCTTCATGTGGCCAATCGGCCTTTCTGGAGGAAGTGATGAGCAAGGAACGCACGACGACCCGGTTGTGGAACAGGACGAGCAAGGCCCTCGGCAAACTCTTGGCCGGGATGGTATCGTTGTACGACGAGCGGCGGGAGCAGCGTCCGTGGACGGACTACCCGCGCTTCCCGCCGTACTAGGCTGCTCCAGCAGGACGGAGGACAAGTCCATGACCGACCGCGCCACGCTGCCTCACGTCGAGGCCCAGCTGAACTACATGACGCCGATGGCGGTGCGCCCGCGCTATCTCGCCTATGACCCCGAGCCGGGCGAGCCGCGCTCCAACATGACCGCCGACCCGCACACCGTCGGCATCTACGACATGCGGCCGATCCAGCACGAGCTGGATCTCGACCGCGAAGGGTTCGGCCTCGTCGAGCAGCGCAGCGCGGTCAAGGACTTCTGGGACAACGACGAGGTGCGCCGGGTCTACTACCCGGAGGCCGAGGCGTTCCTCAAGGAGGTGACCGGCGCCAGCCGCGTCTTCATCTTCGACCATTTGCAGCGCCGCCGGGTGCCGGGACTGCGCGATTACTCGCGCAACGGGCCGCGCCAGCCGGCGACGCGGGTTCATGTCGACCATACCGCGCGCTCCGGGCCGCAGCGGGTTCGCGACCTCATTCCCGACGAGGCCGAAGAGCTGTTGAAGGGCCGGGTGCAGGTGATCAATCTGTGGCGGCCGATCCGGGGCCCGCTGCAGGATTCACCGCTCGCGCTGTGCGACGCGCGCACGGTCGATCCCGACGATCTCGTCCCGTCCGATCTGGTCTACAAAGACCGGGTCGGCGAGACCTATTCGGTCACCTACAACCCGGCGCACCGCTGGTACTATGCGCCGGAACTGCGCCGCGACGAGGCGCTGCTGCTCAAGATCATGGACAGCAAGAACGACGGCCGCGCGCGGTTCATGCCGCACACCGCGTTCACCGATCCGACGACGCCGGCCGATGCGTTTCCGCGCGAAAGCATCGAGCTGCGCACGCTGGTGTTCCACCCGAACTGACGGCGTGCCGGGACTCTCGCCGGCCGTCTCCCGGAAAGGCTCCTCGCGGTCTCCGCGAGGAGCCTTTTTCATGTAGTCTCACGGCAAGAAGCCGGAGGGAGGACACCGATGAAGGCGATGCTGCTGACCAGGCATGGCGGGCTCGACGCGCTGCGTTACGGGGATGCACCCGACCCCGTCGCGGGACCGGGCGACGTCGTCGTCGATATCCATGCCGCCAGCATCAACGCGGCCGACTACAAGATGCGGCTGGGCGGCGGGCATTATCAGAGCGGCGGTCTCACATTCCCGCATATCCTCGGCCGCGACTTCTCGGGGGTGGTGAGCGCGGTCGGACCGGGTGCCGATCTCGCGGTCGGCGACGAGGTGTTCGGCGTCACCATCCCGGGCACCGAGGGCGCCTATGCCGAGAAGATCGCGATCAAGGCGGCGATCATCGCCAAAAAGCCGGAGCGCTTGAGCCATGTCGAGGCGGCGGCGATGGCGCTCACCAGCCTCACCGCGATCTGGGCGCTGGAGGACACCGCCAAGCTCAATCGCGGCGAGACCGTGCTGATCCAAGGCGGAGCGGGCGGGGTCGCCGGGTTCGCGATCCAGCTCGCCCGGCATATCGGCGCGACCGTCGTCACCACCGCCAGCGCGCGCAACCACGACTACGTCAAGAAACTCGGCGCGGATCAGGTCATTGACTACACGGCGGTCGATTTCCGTACGATTGCGCCGCGCTGCGACGTTGTGTTCGACACGGTCGGCGGCGAGGTGCAAGCGCATTCCTACGACGTCCTGAAGCCGAACGGCCGGTTGGTGTGGATTGCCGCCGGGCCCGCCGGCTTCAAGTCGGCGCGCGAGGATGTTCAGGTGCTGCGCCCGCGAGTCGACCGCGACCGTGCCCATCTCGAGCGGATGGTCGAGCTCTACGAGGCGGGCGCGGTCTGGCCGCCGGCGATCACCCGCTATAAGCTTGCCGACGCGGCCGAAGCGCATCGGGTGAGCGAAGGGCGCCACCTTCAGGGCAAGCTGGTGCTGGTGGTGCGCTGAGGCCACCGATTTCGACAGGAGGAAACCATGGCAGGCAACGGACAGATGATCATCGACCTCGACCGCAAGCGGATGACCGCAATGGCCGAGAAGGATTTGCGGACCTTGAACGAGCTGATCTCGGACGAGCTCGTCTATACCCATTCCACGGCGCGGCTCGACACCAAACAAAGCCTGATCGGCAACATGGAGTCGGGGTCGACGGTCTACACCTCGGTCGTGCCGTCGAACGTCAAGGCACAGGACCTCGGCGATACTGTGGTGCTGACCGGCGAATGCAAGATCAGCGTCAATTCGGGAGGCCGGCCCAACAGCTTTGGCGTCCGGTTCACCGATGTCTATGCCAACAAGGGCGGAAAGTGGCAGATGGTCACCTGGCAATCGACCCGGCTGCCCGACTGAACCCGTTAGGTCGCCGCCGCCGACCGGGGCAGCCCTCGGTCGGCGGCTGATGACCGGGGGGCCAACCGACTGAGCGCGCTGGCCGATTGCCACCCGGCGCGCCGCGCGCAACGACGCTGCGCGAGCGGTTACCAAACGATTCAAATTGCCATGCCGATGCCACAAAAATTGCGGCATCCGCAGCCCATTATTCGGGCGCGTCGACGGCCGGGCTGACGCCCGCTGCGGCGCCGCGAAGGGGCTTTCGCGCACCTTTAATCCAAGTGTTTATCGAGTGGGAGGCGATCGATGGACCCGCATCGATTGAGCCGGGATTTCCGCGGCGTGGGCCGCCGGCGGAGAACTTCCGCCGCCGGTTCTCGAGCACCTGAAACTTCCCTTTAACGCGCCGGCCACGCTATCGGCCGAGCGCTGCGAATGCTCGCGCGTTCCGCGACGAGCGCGAGCCGGATCGATCACATCACTGGGGAATGCAATGACCTATCGGATCATCTACGACGATTTCCGGGCGCGCGGCCTGATGGAGGAGTATGCGCGCGAGCACGACGCGCTGGATCGGGCGCGCGAGCTGCTGGAGAGCGGCGAGCACCACCGGCTTGCGGTCGCGGACGGCGAGGGGAACGTGCTGCACGGGGTTCGACTGCAGCTGAGGCTCGGCGCATCCACGCGCGACTGATCGAGCAGGTCGGGCGGCGGCGAAGCGATTCGAGCAGCGGTTTCGCGCGCGTCGCTTCGCCCCTCGCCGAGCGTCGCGGCAGGGCAGGATTGTCCGCCACGCCGTTGTTCCGAAAGGCCCGCTCCGGTAATCTAAAACGCGTCTAAATTCGCGGCAGCGCCGGTTCCGGTCGGCCGCGAATTTTAGTTCGGGGTCATGATTCGGAGCCGCTTTTGGCCGTTACCGCCGCACCGCCGGGCCAGCCGCCGATCGGGCCCGAGATCAGTCAGGTCACGATCGAAGAGGAGATGCGACGCTCGTACCTCGATTACGCGATGAGCGTGATCGTGGCGCGGGCGCTGCCCGATGTGCGCGACGGCCTCAAGCCGGTGCACCGCCGCATCCTTTACTCGATGCAGGTCAACGGCAATTTGTGGAACCGGGCCTACGTCAAATCCGCCCGTATCTCCGGCGACGTGATGGGCAAGTACCACCCGCACGGCAGCCAGGCGATCTACGAGGCGATGGCGCGCCTGGCGCAGCATTTTTCGATGCGCCTGCCGCTGGTCGACGGCCAGGGCAATTTCGGCTCGGACAGCGATCCGCCGGCCGCCGAGCGTTATACCGAGGCGCGGCTGGCGCGGGTGGCTGGATCGCTGCTCGACGATCTCGACAACGACACCGTCGACTTCCTGCCGAACTATGACGACACCCTGCAGGAGCCGAAAGTCCTGCCGGCCGGTTTTCCGAACCTGCTGGTCAACGGCGCGCAGGGGATCGCGGTCGGCATGGCGACCAACATCCCGCCGCATAATCTCGGCGAGGTCATCGACGCGTGTTGCGCCTATCTCGACAACCGGGCGATCACCGTCGAAGAGCTGATGGAGCATGTGCCGGGGCCTGATTTTCCGACAGGCGGCATCATCGTCGGGCGTGCCGGCACGCACGCCGCCTACAAGACCGGGCGGGGCGCGATCGTGCTGCGGGCTCGCTCGCATGTCGAGGAGGTGCGCAAGGAGCGCGAAGCGATCGTCTTCACTGAAATGCCGTATCAGGTGAACGGCGAGACCTTGCAGAAGCGCATCGCCGAATGCGCCCGCGAGAAGCTCGTCGAGGGTATCGCCGACCTGCGCGACGAGACGGATCGCGACGGCGTGCGGTTGGTCGTCGAGCTGAAGCGTGACGCCGACCCCGATGTCGTGCTGAACCAGCTCTACCGGCACACCGCGCTGCAGACCAGCTTCGGCGTCAATATGCTGGCGCTCAACGACGGCCGTCCCGAGCAGATGACGCTGCGCGACATCGTCGTCGCCTTCATTGCGTTCCGCGAAGAGGTCATCACCCGGCGCACCACTTACCTGCTCAACAAGGCGCGCGAGCGGGCGCATATCCTCGTTGGCCTCTTGATCGCGGTCGCCAGCATCGACGAGATCATCGCACTCATCCGCGCCGCGCCGGACCCGGCTGCCGCGCGCGCCGGGCTCGTCGGGCGGCGCTGGCCGACCGGCGACATCGCGCCGCTGCTCGTGCTGGTTGGCGAGGAGGCGGCCGGGGCGGGCGGCACCTACCAGCTGTCCGACGAGCAGGCGCGCGCGATCCTCGACCTGCGACTGCAGCGGCTGACCGGGCTCGAGCGCGACAAGATCGCCGAGGAGCTGCAGGAACTGACCGACGAGATCGGCCGGCACCTGGAGATCCTGCGCTCGCACGACAAGCTGATCGAGGTGCTGCGCGGCGAACTGGTCGCGATCAAGGAGCAGTTCGCGACGCCGCGCCGCACGACGATCGAGGATGTCGAGTTCGAGGCCGATATCGAGGCGCTGATCCAGCGCGAGGACATGGTCGTCACGGTCAGCCACGCCGGCTACATCAAGCGGGTGCCGCTGTCGACCTATCGCGCGCAAAATCGCGGCGGCAAGGGGCGCGCCGGGATGGCGCTGCGCGACGAGGACTTCCTCAGCCAGGTCTTTGTCGCCTCGACCCTCGACCCGATGCTGTTCTTCACCTCGTCGGGCCGCGTCTACAAGCTCAAGGTCTACCGGCTGCCCCTCGGAACGCCGCAGGCGCGCGGCCGGCCGATGATCAACCTGCTGCCCATCGCCGAGGGCGAGACGATCTCGACGGTCATGCCGCTCCCCGAAGACGAGGAGAGCTGGGGCGCGCTGACCGTGATGTTCGCGACCGCGGCGGGCTATGTGCGGCGCAACGCGCTCTCCGATTTCGTCGATGTCCGCGCCAACGGCAAGATTGCCATGAAGTTCGAAGGCGAGGACGCCGACGATCGGCTGATCGCGGTCGCGCCGTGCAGCGAGGCTGACGATGTGCTGCTGGCGACACGCGACGGCAAGGCGATCCGCTTCGCGGTCGACGATGTGCGCGTGTTTACCGGCCGATCTTCGGTCGGGGTGCGCGGCATCCGCCTGCTGGGCGACGACACGGTCATCTCGATGTCGATCCTGCGTCACGAGGAGATCGACCCGGAGACCCGCAAGGCTTTCTTCAAACGACGTCGGCAAACGGCTGACGAAACCGAAGCGAACGGCAACGGTCATCCGCCCGACGCGGAAGACGCCGAGGGCGAAGCCGAGGAAGAGGCGGCGGTTACGCTCACCGAGGAGCAATTTGCCGACCTCGTTACCCGCGAAGAATTTCTGCTGAGCGTGACCGAGAAGGGCTTCGGCGTGCGCAGCTCGGCCTATGATTACCGCATCACCGGGCGCGGCGGTCAGGGGCTGACCAACATGAACCTGGGCCTGCGCAGCGACACCCTCGTCGCGGTGTTCCCGGTCGGCCATAACGACCAGATCATGCTGGTC
>Ga0335078_10016044_pt1 | contig 11115 bp, 10 predicted proteins | sample Lox_Sample_32_FD_206711 | JGI IMG/M metagenome (GOLD analysis project Ga0335078, IMG submission 206711) | Soil microbial communities from Loxahatchee National Wildlife Refuge, Florida, United States - Lox_Sample_3.2 | ecosystem: Environmental > Terrestrial > Soil > Wetlands | place: USA...
CCACGTTGCGCTATTTCCGCGACGAATATCTGGCACACGTTGTCGAGAAACGTTGTCCCGCCCGCGTTTGCCGCGATTTGCTGGAGTTCCGCATCAACGAAGAGAAATGTGTCGGCTGCTCCATGTGCTTTCGGGGTTGCCCGGTCCATACCATTTTCAAGCGGGACGGGCTGAAAAAGTATTACATCGTGGAGGACGCCTGCATTCATTGCGGCGCGTGCTTTGACGTCTGCAAATTCGACGCGGTGCTCAAGACTTCCGACGGCGTGAAAGGCCGGGCGGTTGCGCCGGCGGCTTTGGAGACGTCCCCGACCCGGGCCACGAAACCTGTGATGGAAAAATGATTGCACCGAAAAAAATCACGTTGACGATTGATGGCCGCCGTTGCACGGGGCAGGAAGGGCAGACGATTCTGCAAATCGCCCAGGCCAACGGCATCAACATCCCCACGCTCTGTTACCTGAAACATTTGTCGCCGTGGGGCGGTTGCCGCATGTGCATTGTCGAAATTATCGGCAGTCCCAAGGTGGTGCCGGCATGTTCGACCCCGGCTGTGGACGGCAAACAGGTTGTTACCAACAGCGAATCGCTCCGGAAACTGCGGCGCAGCACGCTGGAATTGTTGTTCAGCGAACGCAACCATATCTGCCCGTTTTGTGTGATGAACAAGGGTGATTGCGAACTCCAGCTCCAGGGCTACCGCCACGGCATTGACGCCATCAGCCTGCCGTACCTTTATCCCGCGTGGCCGGTGGATCTGTCGGGCAAATACCTCGCGCTGGACCATAACCGCTGCATTTTGTGCACCCGTTGTGTGCGCACCTGCGAGGAAATGGAGGGCACCCACACGCTCGATATTTCCCATCGCGGCGCGAAAAACCGCGTCGTCGTGGACCTTGGCGCGACCTTCGGCACATCGGATTCCTGCACGAGCTGCGGCGCATGCGTCGCCGCGTGCCCAACCGGGGCATTATTCGACAAAGCCGCCGCGTTCCGCGGCAAACTCGGCACCTGCCAGACCATCCGCACCACGTGCACTGAGTGCCCCGTCGGTTGCGGCCTGCTGGTTTACACGAAGGAAAACCGCATCGTCGAAGTCTTCGGCGATTTCGATTCGCCGGTCAGCCAGGGACATTTGTGCGTGCGCGGCCGTTATGAGACCTGGGCCGAACCGCGCCAGCGCATCCGGCAGCCGCTCGTTCGCAACCACGGAAAACTTGAGCCGGCCACTTGGGATGAAGCCCTCGAAGCCGTGCGCAAAGCCGCCAAAAAAGCCAAGCCTGCCCAGAAAGCAGTCCTGGTTTCGCCGCGTTTGACCAACGAAACCGTTGCCACGCTGAAGAAATTCGAGCGCGTCGGGATGTTCGTTGCGCCAAACGAAGCCGCCTTGTGCGCCAACAATGATCACAGCCCGGACGCCATGGCAAAACTGCACGACGCCGACGCCATCATCGTGCTCGGTGCGCAGCCCAGCCGGGCGCAAGGCGTGGTCGCGGCCAAAATCCGCACTACGGTGCGCCTGCGCAAGGCGAAGTTGCTCATCTTCCATACCCGCAAGAGCGACCTCGATCAATACGCCACCCTCTGCGCCAACGTCGTCAGCCTCGAACGCAAGTTCTGGGGCCGCGTGGCGGATGTGCTGCGGGAGGCCAAGCGGCCCGTGCTGGTTTACGGGCCAGACGCGATGACGTCCATTGGCGTAGCCGTGCTGGAACGGCTGGTCAAAATTTTTGAAGCGAGGACCGCCGGCCCGGCCCCCACGCTTATTGCGCTGCCGACCGGCACCAACAGCCTGACACTGGCCGCGGGCGGCGTTGAACCGGTTGAAGAAGTCGGCCCTTGGCTTGACGCGAAACCGCTCAAGTTCCTGCATATCATTGCCAGTGACGAACCGGACGGCGGCGCGCGGTTGCTGGACGAACGCTACGTGTGGGCGTTGCTCGAAGAGATTGATTGCGTCGTCGTGCAAGCGGCTTACGAATCAAAGCTGACTGACATTGCCAGGGTCGTACTGCCGGCGACCGTCTGGTGCGAGAAACAGGGCACCATCACCAATTTTGAAGGGCGCGAATTGCCGTTGCAGGCGGTGTTGCCGACTCGCGGCGAGGCACGCCCGGACCGGGAAATTCTGGAGGCGGTTTTGAAATGAAGGCGAGTATGAGTGACAAACCCAAAGTTAAAGTAGCGACGGTGTGGTTGGGCGGTTGTTCCGGCTGTCATATGTCCTTTCTGGATTTGGACGAGCGGCTGGTGGAACTCGTCAAGCTGGTGGACATCACCGCCAGCCCGATCACCGACGTGAAGGAGATTCCTGACGTGGATGTGGGCATCGTCGAGGGCGCCGTCTGCAACGACGAAAACGAGCACGTGCTGCGGACGCTGCGGGCCCATTGCAAGGTGCTCATCGCGCTGGGCGATTGCGCCATCACGGGGAACATTCCCGCCCTGCGCAATCAATTCAAACTTGAAGACGTCCTAGCCCGCGGCTTTGTCGAAACCGAGAGCACTCAGGTCGGCGACATTCCCGGGTCGCCCAATGTTCCCACGCTGCTGAAACGGGTCCGTCCCATCCAGGAGTTTGTGAAAGTGGACGCCCACATTCCCGGTTGTCCGCCCGATGCCGATACCATCTGGTATGCGCTCACCAAACTGCTCGCCGGCCGCATGCCAAAATGGACGGAGAAGAATTTGTGTTATGACTGAGACCAGCACCAGAACCATTACGATCAATCCCGTCACCCGCATCGAGGGTCACGCCAAGATCACCATCCAACTCGACGCCGCGGGTACCGTGGCGGACACGCACTTCCACGTTGTCGAGTTCCGGGGATTCGAGAAATTCTGCGAGGGCCGTTTTTTTGCCGAGATGCCGCAAATCACCGCGCGCATCTGCGGAATTTGCCCGGTGAGCCATCTGCTGGCCAGTGTGAAGGCGTGCGACACAATATTGGGCGTGCCGGTTCCGCGGCCGGCGAAGTTGCTGCGCGAGTTGATGCACATGGGTCAGATCACGCAATCGCACGCACTGAGCTTCTTCCACCTGAGCGCGCCCGATTTGTTGCTGGGCTACGATGCCGACCCGGCGGTCCGCAACATCGTCGGCCTCATCCAGCAACATCCCGACATCGCCATCAAGGGCGTGCGGTTGCGCAAGTACGGGCAGGAAGTCATCAAGCTTATCGGCGGACGCAAAATCCATCCGGACTTCCCCGTGCCCGGTGGCGTCAACAAGGCGCTCACCGTCGTCGAGCGCGACGAAATACGCAAGGGCCTGCCCGAGGCGTTTGGCCAGGCGAAATTCGCGCTCGACCTGCTGAAAAAATATCAGGAAGCGCACCATGACGACGTGGAAACGTTCGCCAGCTTCGATTCGAATTACATGGGCCTCGTCCAGCCCGACGGCGCGCTTGAGCATTACGATGGCAACCTTCGGTTTTCCGACTCGAACGGCAAAATCGTCAGGGACCAGGTTCCACCGAACAAATATCTGGACGTCATCGCCGAGACGACCGAGACGTGGTCGTACCTGAAATTCCCGTTCATCAAGGAACTCGGTTATCCCAATGGAATTTATCGCGTCGGCCCGCTGGCGCGGTTGAACCTTGCGGACAGGATTTCCACCCCGCAGGCCAACGCCGAGTTGCGCGAATGGAAGAACGACGGCCACGGCGTCCGCCGCAGTTCGTTTTACTATCACTGGGCGCGACTGATTGAAATCCTCTACGCGCTCGAACGCATCCAGCAGTTGGTTGACGACCCGGACATTTGTAGTACTGACATCATGGTCAATGGGCGGCCGGCCAATGCGCAGGGCGTTGGCGTGATTGAAGCCCCGCGTGGCACGCTGTTCCATCACTACTGGGTGGACGAAAACGGACGCATCGAAAAGGTCAACCTGATCGTCGCCACCGGGCACAACAACCTCGCGATGAACCGCGCTGTCCTGTCCGTTGCCCAGAAATATGTAAAGGGAAACGAGTTGCAGGAAGGCATGCTCAACCGCGTCGAAGCCGCCATCCGCTGCTACGACCCATGCCTAAGCTGCTCGACACACGCCGTCGGCCAGATGCCCTTGCACGTGCAACTCATCGCGCCGGACGGCACGATCCTGAACGAAGTCTCGCGCGGATAAACTTCCCGAGTCGTATCTGGGGCGGGGAAACGGTTTGTTGGCCGTTTCCCCGCTGGACTCGAAAGACAAATCCAACTGAAAGGAAGAAACATGAAGAAAATCCTGATACTCGCCGCCGTCGTTTTTGTCGCGTCAACATGGTCGTTGACGGCACAAACCAACACCCAGGAAACCCCACATCGCGCTTCGTTGACCAAAGCCGAACAGGCATTGGCCAACCGGGAAAAGGAATGGGCCGATGCCGTGAAACGTCGGGACGCCGAGACCATCGGCCGGATTCAGGCGGAGGAATATCGGTTCACCGATCCCGCCGGGCGAATCTGGACCAAGACCCAGGCGCTCGAGTCAATCAAAGCTGGCGACTTGGTGATAGATGCATTTGAGCTGGATGATGTCCAGGTGAATATCTACGGGAAGTCGGCTGTGGTCACCTTTGCCATCACATGGAATGGCAATTTTCGTGGCAACGACATCAGCGGGCCGCAGCGGATGACCGACGTGTTTGTAAAACGGACCGGCCACTGGCAATGCGTTGCCAGCCAGGCCACCCGGATTCGGCCACAGTAGTCCGACTGGCTTTGTCAGTGGGCTACCATTACCTTGGACGGATGAATCGGGATCAGGCTGAAACTCAGGCCGGTGATTTCCTGGTTATCGGTTACGGCAACACATTGCGCAGCGATGATGGCGTGGGCGCAAAGGTGGCGGCCGCGGTCGCTGAACTGGCCCTGCCCGGCGTGGTCGCGCTCGTGCGCCACCAGCTTACACCCGAACTTGCGGAGCCGGTTTCCGGGGCGCGCGCCGTGGTTTTCGTGGACGCTGCTGTGGATGCAGCCACTGAGGTTCAAGTGCGCCAACTTGAACCCGCGGAAGGTGCGCAACTGATGGCGCATGCGGCGGACCCGCGCACATTGCTGGCGATGGCAAAGCGACTGTTCGGGCGTTGTCCGCCGGCATGGTGGCTGACCATTCCCATCGAAAACCTCGAGTTCGGCGAGGAACTTTCTCCGCTCGCCCGCCGGGGTTATGAAACCGCGCTGGAAAAGATTCGCGTCCTCACCGGAAGTCATTGAGGTTCGCAGGGACACCTTGCTTTAGAGCATGAGGCATCGCCTCGAAAGCTATGATCTGAGCGCGGAGCAATGCTCCTCGCTTCAGACTTCATCAACCTTCGCGCATTGACCGGCGCGCGGCCCGGTGGCAGACTTTGAATAATTTTATGCACGAAGTCCATCTCGTCCGCGCCATCGTTGAAACAATTGAAAAACAGGCTGCAGCGCAAGGCGCCAAACGCGTCAACTCAGTTAAAATCCGTTTCAACCCGCTCACCAGTCACAGCGCCGAACACGTGCAGTTCAGTTTTGAGGTCGTGAAAAAGGAGAGCAATCTCATCAAGGACGCCACGCTCGAGTTGACGCAAGTCGCGCCGCTGGTGCGTTGCACAAAGTGCGGACATCAATTTGAAACCGATCACCTGCCGGATGTTTGCCCCATCTGTGAGTCACTGCACCTCAAGGCCGTAAATCCCACCGACATGGTCCTTGAAGGCTTTGAAATCGAGAAGTGATATGAAGCCCGCCGCGCCCGGCCGATTGCGGCTGAAACTGGTCGTTCGCGGCGCGGTACAGGGTGTCGGTTTCCGCCCGTTTGTCTTCCGCCTGGCCACCGAACTTCAGCTCACCGGCTGGGTCAACAACTCGACACAAGGTGTCTTTATTGAAGTTGAAGGCCCGCGCGCGACGCTCAAAAAATTCCTGCTCCGCCTCGGAAAAGAAAGACCGCCGCGCAGTTTCATTCAGAGCCTCGAAAGCACGTGGCTCGATGTGGCTGGATTCAAGGATTTTGAAATCCGCGAAAGTGAAACCGGTGGCGGCAAAACCGCGCTGGTGCTGCCGGACATTGCGACTTGTCCCGATTGCCTGCGCGAGATTTTTGATCCGAAAAATCGCCGTTATTGCTATCCATTTACCAACTGCACGAACTGCGGCCCGCGTTTCAGCATCATCGAATCCCTGCCTTACGACCGCGTGAACACCTCGATGAAATCGTTCGCGATGTGTCCGCAATGCCAGGCTGAATATGACGACCCGCGCGACCGCCGTTTTCACGCGCAACCGAACGCCTGCCCGGCCTGTGGCCCGCATTTGGAACTATGGGGCCGTAGCCGCGCTTGTAAAAGCGCGGAAAATCCGTGCTCTCACGAGCGCGGCCACAGTGCTTTGCTCGCTGCCGCCGGAGCAATCCGCGCCGGAAAAATCGTCGCGGTCAAAGGACTGGGCGGGTTCCATTTGATGGTGGATGCGCGCAGCGACAAGGCCGTCCGGCGCCTGCGCCAACGCAAGCATCGTGAGGAAAAACCGTTTGCCCTCATGTTCCCGTCGTTGGAAACCGTCAGAGCCGCTTGCGAAGTTTCCCCGCTTGAAGAGCGGCTCCTCCGCTCACCCGAAGCGCCCATCGTTCTACTCAAGAAAATCGCAAATCGTAAATCGCAAATCGTAAACGCGGTGGCTCCCGGCAATCCCAATCTTGGCGTCTCCTTGCCCTACACGCCGCTGCATCATCTGCTGATGGCCGAACTTGGATTTCCTGTGGTGGCCACCAGCGGCAACTTGAGCGACGAACCCATTTGCACGGACGAACGCGAAGCCCTCGAGCGGCTTGGCGGCATCGCCGATTTTTTCCTGGTTCACAACCGGCCTATCGTCCGGCATGTGGATGATTCCATTGTGCGCGTGCTACTGGATCGTGAGCTGGTGCTGCGCCGCGCCCGCGGCTATGCACCGTTGCCCATTCAAATCAGCAGTGTAGGAGCCGAGGTAACGAGGCTCGCTTCAAAGCCGCAACAGGGAAATGAGCCTCCTCACGTCGGCTCCTACAACACACCAATCCTGGCTGTCGGGGCGCACCTCAAGAACACGATTGCACTTTCCGTCGGCAACCAGGTTTTCATCAGCCAGCACATCGGCGACCTGGAAACCGAACCGGCGCGCACCGCCTTCCGCCGCGTCATCGCCGATTTCCAAAAACTTTACGACATCAGGCCACAAATCATCGCCGCCGATCTGCACCCGGATTATCTCTCGACGAAATACGCGCGGGAAATGTCCTGGACTGCGCCGGCAGAGCGCAGCGACGACGGTGCTTTGAGGGATGAGGTTGTCGCAGAACAAAATCCAAAAGCGGTGTCGCGCACCGCTTGCCACCGCAGTCCAAACTTTATTGGTGTCCAGCACCATATCGCCCATGTTTTGTCCTGCATGGCGGAAAATGAGCTTGTGCCGCCGGCGCTGGGAGTTTCGTGGGATGGCACCGGCTATGGCCTTGATGGCACGATTTGGGGCGGCGAATTCTTCCTCGTCACGAATGAAACTGTCGAACGGGTGGCACATTTGCGTCCGTTCCGGTTGCCCGGCGGTGACAGGGCGGTGAAGGAGCCGCGCCGCACCGCCATCGGGTTGCTTTACGAAATTTCCGGTGACAAAGTTTTCAGCGGGCAAACCGGAGGCCGGCGCGACGGCGCGACGGCCGGCATGCGAGGCGCATGCGCTCCCCTGGCCGCATTTTCGACAACCGAACTAGCTACGCTGAAAACGATGCTGGCGAAAAAATTGAATTCGCCGGTAACGACGAGCATGGGCCGGTTGTTTGACGCGGTCGTTTCACTCATCAATCTCCGCCAGAAAATCAGGTTTGAAGGCCAGGCGGCCATGGAACTGGAATTCGCGCTGGACGGCGTGGATACAGACGGGACATATTCCTTGCCACTTGTCACCCGTCACTCGTCACTCGTGTTAGATTGGTCACCGATGATTGAAGCGATTTTGTCCGACGTAAATAGCCGCGCTTCCATTAGCCTTATCTCCGCGAAGTTCCACAACGCCTTGGTCGAGGCCATCGTGACGGTGGCTAAATCCGCCGGCCAAAACCGCGTCGTGCTTTCCGGCGGCTGTTTCCAGAATCGTTATCTGACCGAGCGCGCGGTGCGGCGTTTGCAGGCGGAAGGATTCCGGCCGTATTGGCATCAGCGAGTACCGCCGAACGACGGCGGGATTGCCCTGGGACAAGTCATTGCCGCGCAGCGCACAAGCGGTTAGATTGAAGGAAGATGTGTCTGGCCATTCCAGGAAAAATTGAGAGCATCAGCGGCGATGACCTGCTCACACGCATGGGCAAGGTCAACTTCGGCGGTATCCTCAAGGACGCCTGCCTCGCCTATGTGCCGGAGGCCAAGATTGGCGATTACGTCATCGTCCACGTCGGCTTCGCGCTCAGCCGGCTGGACGAAGCCGAGGCGCACAGGGTCTTCGACTACCTGAAGCAGATGGAGGAATTGAGCGAGTTGAAAGAAGGCGGGCCATGAAATTCCTCGACGAATATCGCGACGAGGAACGCGCGCAGCGATTGGGGCGGGAGATTCATCGCCTCACGACGCGGCCGTGGAATATCATGGAAGTTTGTGGCGGCCAGACGCACGCCATCGTCAAGTTCGGCATTGATGAACTGTTGCCTGAACAAATCACACTCATCCACGGGCCGGGTTGTCCGGTCTGCGTCACTCCGCTGGAAATCATTGACAAGGCGCTGGAAATCGCCGCGCGGCCCGACGTGATTTTCACCTCGTTCGGCGACATGCTGCGTGTCCCGGGCAGTACAACGGATTTGCTGGCGGTCAAGGCCAAAGGCGGCGATGTGCGCATGGTTTATTCGCCGCTCGACGCGGTGAAAATCGCGGAGCAAAACCCGGCCAAGGAAGTCGTATTCTTTGGCGTCGGTTTTGAGACCACCGCCCCGGCGACGGCTATGGCGATTTTTCAGGCGGCGCAAAAAGGGCTGAGAAACTTTTCCATGCTCATTTCGCATGTGCTGGTGCCGCCAGCGATGGAGGCGTTGCTGTCGTCGCCGAATTGCCGAGTGCAAGGTTTTCTCGCCGCCGGGCACGTCTGCACGGTGATGGGTTACGAGGAATACCCGCCCATCGCAGTGAAATATCACGTGCCGATTGTGGTCACCGGTTTCGAGCCGCTGGATATTTTGCAGGGCATACTGATGGTGGTGCAACAACTCGAATCCGGCCGGGCCGGAGTCGAAAACCAATACACCCGGTCAGTGCGCCGCGAGGGCAACCGGCCTGCGCAGGAACTCATCCGCAAGGTTTTCAAGGTCGTACCGCGCAACTGGCGCGGTGTCGGCGAAATCCCGCAGAGCGGTCTCGGATTGAACGACGCGTACGTTACGTTTGATGCTGAGAAAAAATTCGGCATGGTGGAACATCGCGTAGCCGAACCGTCCGAATGCCTCAGCGGACTGGTGTTACAGGGACAAATCAAGCCTTACGAATGTCCCGCCTTCGGCACGAAATGTACGCCGGAACATCCGCTGGGAGCTACGATGGTCTCCAGCGAAGGCGCGTGCGCCGCGTATTACCGCTACCGCAGGCATTGAATTTACGATTTACGATATACGATTTACACTGCAACCTCGGATTTGGGAGCGGCGCGTAAATCGTAAATCGTAAATCCAAAATCGAAAGCAGTTATGGAATCACAAAGAGATTTCACGTTAAGTTGTCCCATTCCCGTCTCACAATATCCGCACGTATTGCTGGCGCATGGCGGCGGTGGCAAGCTGATGCATCAGCTCATCAGCAAATTTTTTCTGACCGCGTTTGGCAATCCGCTGCCCGGAATGCAACACGATTCAGCCGTGGTCGAATGGCCCGGCAAAAAGCTTGCGTTCACGACCGATTCCTATGTTGTGCGCCCGCTGTTTTTTCCCGGCGGCGACATCGGTTCGATGGCTGTGCATGGCACGGTGAATGATCTCGCGATGAGCGGCGCGCGTCCGCGTTACCTCAGCGCCGCGTTCATCATCGAGGAAGGCCTGCCGATGGACATGCTCTGGCGGGTCGCCTGCTCGATGGGCGCTGCGGCAAAGCGCTGCGGCGTGCAACTCATCACCGGCGACACCAAAGTCGTGGACCAGGGCAAGGGTGATGATCTGTTCATCAACACCGCCGGCATCGGCGTGGTCGAACATCCGCTGGTCATTGCGCCCCGAAGTGTTCGGTCCGGCGACGCCGTGCTGGTTAGCGGCGATTTGGGCCGGCACGGCATGGCCATTATGGCGGTGCGCGAAGGGCTGCAATTCGAGAGCGCCATTGAAAGCGATTCCGCGCCCGTTCACGAAATCGTTTTGGAATTAGTCAGAGCCGGGATCGAAATTCATTGCTTGCGCGACCTGACCCGTGGTGGACTGGCGAGCGCGCTCAACGAAATCGCTGAGGAGGCCGGGGTGCGCATCGAAATCGTGGAAAAATCCGTGCCGGTGCGCGAAGACGTTCACGCCGCCTGCGAAATGCTCGGCCTCGATCCGCTGCACGTGGCGTGTGAAGGACGCTTCGCCGCCTTCGTCGCGGCCAGGGACGCTGAACGGGCGGCGCAAATCATGGGCCGTCACGTCCTTGGAGCAGGATCGGCGGTCATCGGCAGAGTTACAAAAAGCGCGGCGCCGCTGGTCGTGTTGAAAAGCGCGATTGGCGTGAACCGGATTCTCGACATGCCGAGCGGCGAGCAGTTGCCAAGAATTTGTTAAATGCGGGATTAGGAGAGGGCAAGCGCGCGGGTGCGTTGATAAACTTCTTCCGCCGAACCATCCGCCTTGATAGTAACCAGCAGTCCGCGTTTCCGGTAGAAATCTATCAGTGGTCGGGTGCTCTTTTCATAAACCTCCATCCGCACGCGGACAGATTCAGGCCGGTCATCCTCGCGTTGGATCAGTTCTCCACCGCAGTGGTCGCAGACATCCTTTACCCGTGGTGGCTTGTTGGTGCTGTGGAAGACCGCCTTGCATTTGGAGCACGTGCGGCGGCCTGACAACCGGGCTACAATCTGGTCGAGGGGCAACTCGTAATTGAGCACGGCGGTCAACGGCACGTTTTCTTTTTTCAACAGGCTGTCCAGCGCCTGGGCCTGGGCCACGGTACG
>Ga0335078_10016047_pt1 | contig 11114 bp, 8 predicted proteins | sample Lox_Sample_32_FD_206711 | JGI IMG/M metagenome (GOLD analysis project Ga0335078, IMG submission 206711) | Soil microbial communities from Loxahatchee National Wildlife Refuge, Florida, United States - Lox_Sample_3.2 | ecosystem: Environmental > Terrestrial > Soil > Wetlands | place: USA: Florida...
TTGGCGCTATGTTCGGTCCGCTGTTGGTCGCGCTCGTGCTCGCGGTGAGCCAGCGCGACTACAAGCTCGCGTTCGCCGCGCTCGCGGTCCCCGCGGTCATCACCTTGTCGCTGGTCCTTGTGGCGCGCCGGTTTTTTCCACGGCCCGAGCACCTGTCCGCAGGACCGGCCGAGGTCACCACGGCGGGCCTGCCACGAGCATTCTGGATCTATCTCACCGGCGCGGCGCTAGCCGCAGCCGGCTTGGCGGATTTCCCGTTGATCGCCTTCCATTTCCAGCAGGCCCACGTGGTGGCGGCACCGATCGTTCCGGTCTTCTACGCGGTCGCCATGGCCGTCAGCGGCATCGGTTCGCTGATCTTCGGAAGGCTGTTCGACCGGACCGGGATAGGCGTGCTGATCCCCCTGACCCTCCTCACCGCCGCCTACGCGCCGCTGGTGTTCCTCGGCCAGATGTGGGCAGCGGTCGTGGGTGTTGCACTGTGGGGCCTCGGCATGGGCGTGCAAGAGTCGATCATCCCAGCGGCCGTTGCACCGATGGTGTCAGCCGATCGCCGAGCATCCGCTTACGGGCTATTCACTGGCGCTTACGGCACTGCATGGGTGCTCGGCAGCGTTGTCATCGGCGTTCTCTTCGATGTCTCGCTCGGCGCCGTGACCGCCTTCGCCGTTGCGGCGCAGCTAGCTGCGATCCCGTTCATCGTCGCCGTATGGCGCCGCACGGCCGGGCCATAGGGGCATGGATCGGGCGGGATCCCGGGCCACGTGGCGGAGGACGGGTATGGATGAATTGACCGAGTATCAGCGGCGGCGACTTGAGCTGGCCGACATGCTTCGTGCGGCGCTGCCCGTCGCACGTCGCTCTCAGGATGATCAGCGCGACCAGGAGATCAGGGCGCTGCTGACCCGGCTTGCCTCCGGCCGGTTCAGGCTGGCCGTTGCCGGGCAGTTCAGCCGCGGTAAGACGACGCTGATGAACGCCTTGCTGGGCGGCGCGTACCTGCCGATGGGCGCACTGCCAATGACGTCCGTCATCACGACCGTCAGGTACGGGACTCGCGCCAGGGCGCTCGTCCGCAGTGCCGCCTCAAGCTTGCCGGTTGAAGTGGGGGTATCGGAAGTAGGCAAGTTCGTGGCTCAGTCCAGTGCTGACCGCACAAGGATGCAGGTCAGCTCGGTCGAGGTAGAGATTCCGGCCGAACTGCTGCGGCTCGGCTTCGAGTTCATCGACACGCCGGGTGTCGGGTCGGCCATCGCGGCGAACACCGCGGCCACGGTGCGGTTCCTGCCGGAGGCGGATGCGGTCGTCTTCGTCACGGGGTTTGACTCCGCTATCACGGAGGCTGAAGCCGAGTTCCTCGCGACCACGGCCGGGCAGGCGGCCAAGCTCTTCCTGGTCATCAACAAGCGCGACCTAGTCACCGGGACCGACGCGGCTGACGTCGCCAGATACGTGCGGCGATGGGTGCTGGGGAATCTCCACGCCGACCCGGCCATATTCGGATTGTCTGCGCTCACCGCCTTGCACGGCGCCATGCACGCCGATCGGGAGCAGATCACCGACAGCGGCCTCGAGCCTTTCCGTGCGGCGCTGATCCAGTTCCTGGCTGCCGAGCGGGGTAAGACCTCGCTGCGTGCTGTTGCGACGGCCGCAGCAAGCCTGCTGCACCTGCAGCAGCGGGACATGAGCGCGGGCCGTCTTCCCCGAAATGGCGGCCCGGATCGAGATGCCGTCGTGGCGAGATTCGAAGCGCGGATGCGTGAACTGCCAGCCCGGGCGAGTGCGATAGCGGACAGGATCGCCGACCGGGTACGCGCCACGACGCCAGGCCTGCTGGCCGAGCGTGGCCCCGCGTGGCGATCAGAGCTTCATGACGTGCTCGAACCCGCGGCGTCATCATGGCTTGGACAACAGGTAGAGCACGACGTTGACCCGCTGCAGTCAGCGCTCAGCGCGCTCGACCTGGCCGGAAGGCAGGTCGCAGGCGACTGTCTCGCGCGGTGGGCAGCTGAGGTGAACGAAGCAGTGATCACGGCGGCAGGCAGCGACATAGGTGCGCTGCTGGAACTTGCCCGATCGCCGCGGGAAATGGGAGCAGAGATAGCGGGCCTGTCCGCCCGCAACGTAAGTCCAGCAGGCTGGCTGTCCGCGGAAGTTCCGGTCCTGCAGGCCCCCGTCGTGCCGTGGGTCACGCCGGAACCACCGACCCAGGGCCGGCTTCGGCGCAGACTCGGGGGGCCAGCCGCCGACAGCCAGTCCCTGATAGGCGAGACTCTGGCCAATGCGGTGGCAGCCTTCATCGACCGGGCCGTGATCGCCTTCCAGGAAGCGGCCGTGCACTGGACTGGACGACTCAGGGATCAGGCGGAGCGGCAGGCCGCACAGGAAGCGACCCGGTTCCAGCGCTACCTTTCCGCCCCACCGCGTGAGGAAGACCTCGCTCTTCTCGCCGACCTCAACGGCCGCATCGTCGCTTACCTAGAGTCGCTGGCCTCCTGGGTCCCCGAGACGAACAGCTCGCAGGACCGCCGGGATCGGCCCGACGTCTTGCCCGACGTCGAGCCTGAACTGGGATGCAGCGTCTGCACCCAGATGGAAGCAGCGCTGACCATGTACCTGATGCAGGGCCAGTTCCTGCTGGCAACTAGTGAGGACAGCCAGGCGCGCCATGCTCAGGCGGGCGGATTCTGCCCGCTGCACACATGGCAGTACGCGCAGATGGCCTCACCGGTCGCCATATCTGCTGGAAACGCCACCCTTGCCCGCGTGCTCGCCGATGAACTATCTGCGATCGGGACACGCTGCGCAACCGGCGACGACCTCGCATCCGAAGTGGCCAGGCTGGCCAGGGCACGAGCGTGCCCGGCCTGCGCGATCCTCGCGGACGCCGAAGGCCGCGCGGTCGCACAGGTGGCCGCGGCGGACCTGTCCGATACGGCACCGATCCTGTGCTTGCGCCACCTCGCCCTCGTTCTCGGCGCTGGCCCGCCCCTCGAGGCGGGCGCATCCATGGTCGGCGCGCTCGCGAGCGTGCTGCGGCGGGCATCACAGGACATGAGGTCATTCGCGCTCAAGCGAGAGGCGGTTCGACGCGATCTCATAACGGCAGACGAGGACTCGGCCTATAGCCGGGCGCTCCAGTTGCTGGCTAGCCGACCTGCGCTGGCTCAGCTCTCGGAGCCGGAATGAGGTTGCCCGATCTCACGAGCCAGATCCAGCCCCAGGACGCGGTCCGCGAAGACGATTGTCTCAAACTTTGCTCCTGGCGCGATCGCCTCATCAGATGCCAGGTCTCGGAGAAGCGCGAGTACCGGCACCATGTCCAGGTCACGGAAGGCGCTCCCAATCTGACGCGCGATGCCCTCGGGGATCGGCTTAGATGGTGACTCCGCCCACAAGCCAACCAGGCGCCGCCAGCGAGTGACCGTCTCGCAGGCACTGACAAAGTCGACGTCGTTCAGGTCCACGGCATCACCGTACGGCGCGGACATCAGAGCGAGCCGAACGGCGGCCGCATCGCGGGTGAAGGGCGTCATTTCTGGCAGCCGATCGCCGTCAGCCGACCCTCGCCAGCGTACGGAGCCGGCGCGCGTGACGATCTCACCGCCGCTGACCTTCGGGCTGGCCGCATCGTCGATAATGCGGACGTCAGCCCACCCGGCCGGCAGCGCCCCGTCCGCACCGACACCGGTGCGGACGGCCGGCGGGTGGACTCCAAGCTCCGATGCCGCTCGCTCGGCGCACGTCAGCTCAGCAGGTACGGCGCATGGAAAGACCACGGCAGTAAACACCTGGATGCCAATCAACTCCGCCGACCGCGCCAGCAGATCTGCAAGCAGCAGCACGCGCACTCCGTTAAGACCGGACTTCTCCGACTCGGGCCTCGCATGCGCACACACCCGCAGCAAGCCAGGGCGGGCCGGCCTGACCTCGACCGCCGAGCCGGTACGGGCGTCCAGCATCCGCAGCTCACCGGATGACGGATTCATGCCTGCGGCGCTGCCGGAGGACGGACCCGCTGCCGTAGCAGCTCGTAGGTCACCCCGTGCTTGGCTGCGATGGCCATGGCGTAGGCCAGGCCGTCCGCCGGCCTGCGCAGGACCTTGTAGGTGCGCTGGGTCGGGTCGTCGGGGACGATCGTGGCGGCCATGCTGACCACCGTGCCGGAGAAGGACGCCAGCTCGTCGATGAACGTCACGTACACGCACAGCAGGTCGAGCGCGACGATCTTCTCCAGCACCTTCTGGCCGAGGAACCGGGCATCGGCCAGCGTGGTGGACGCGAAGATCTCGTTCATGACGACGATGCTGCGTGGCGTGGCCGCCTGCAGGACCTTCTGGATCCGCAGCAGGTCATCCTCCAGCTTCCCGATCAGGGCACCGATGTCTTCCTCGCGCTCGAAGTGGGTGAAGATCTGGTCGGGCAGGTAGAGCCTGGCTGCGCTGCCAGGGACCGGGCAGCCCACGGCGCCCAGGTGGTGCAGCTGGCCGAACGCACGCGCGAACGTGGTCTTGCCGCCCTGGTTCGGGCCGGAGACCACGATGATGCGCTCGGGATCGCGCAGCTCGAAGTCGTTGGGTACCACCAGCTTGCGGCCGGCGACCAGCCTGGCGGCGAGTGCGAGGTCGAAGGTGTCGCGGCCGAAGATCTCCTTCGAGGTGCTGCTGAGCTCGGGTAGGCAGAAGCTCAGGCCCGCCGAGCGCAGCGGCTGGATGTAATCCAGGTACGCCAGGTAGAACTGGAGCTCGCGGTCGAACCGGCGCACGGTCGGGTCAACGAAGCCTTCGTAGCGGCGGCAGAAGTCGTTGAGCGCGCCGAACTCGGCGCTGAACAGGCGCGCCACTAGTTCCAGGATGCGGGCGCCGACGTGGTTCATGCCTGGCCAGCCCCGGTAGGCGACCTTGTAGTCCTTCACCGCGCCCTGCCGGAAGCGCGCGAACGTCTCCTCGATCTCGGCGCTGTAGTCCGGCTCGTCGTCGTACTTGCTGACCTCGACCCTGGGCCCCTTGACCCGGACCAGGTACGTGATCGCGGACAGGTCCTTCCTGCGCTCCGCGGCATCGCTGGCGAGGCTCGCGAACTCGTCGGAGGCGAGGTAGCCAGCCAGGTAGTCGCGGAACGCCAGCAGCGCCCGCGAGGCCAGCGGCACCGAGGCAAGGCTCGTGCCCAGTGCCCGGACGGCGTCACAGTAGATCACCGCGGCGTCGAGAAACCAGCCCTGGCGCTGCTGAAGGGAGTGCATCTTGGCAAGCTGCCCCAGATGCGCCCGGACCGTGCGCGTCTGACCAGCGAAGGCCGTGACCGCCTTGAGCAGCTCGGCGTTCTCCAGGTCCCTGAATACCTCATGCCGGTACGCCACCGCAGCGATGTCGCCGACCGGCTGCCGCAGCAGGCCGGCGACCAGCTCGCCTTCCTCCCGCTTCCCTGCGACCGCATCGATGACCTGATCGAGGCGCAGGTCGGACAGCACCGCCGGGTCCGCGGGCTCGCGCACTCCGGCCAGCCGACCCGGTCCGGCCTGCCACTCCGACAGCAGGCCGGTGAATCCGGCGGGCCGCGCCGCTGCCCGGGTCACCGGGTCTGGCGTGGGGTGGCGTTCCATCACATGCTCCTGTCCCCGCCCGGACGGGCACTCAACAGGAGCCATCAGCCATCAAGGCAGTTTCGCGGACGGGCCCCATCGCCTTGCGTTCACTCTACGGGTGCCCGCCTTCCGGCAGACATCGCGGGCAGAGCCGGCTGGGAACTATGGTGCCCACTGCGACATGAGTGTACGGTTAAGAGGTTTACGCGATGAGGCTCGCGTACCGCCGGATCCGGCAGGACCCGGCTGATGGCCTCTACCTGTTACCGACCCGGCCGTGCCGGCTTGAGCAGGCGGAGGCTTACTTGCCTTTCCTCATTCAGGTTCTGCAGAGCCTTGTCGTCTTGTGCCTCGCACCGCTCTACGCAGGGGTGATCGCGCGGGCCGAGGCGGTCGTCGCCTCCAAGCGCGGCCCGAGCGTGCTGCAGCCGTACCGGGACCTGGCGAAGCTGCTGCGCAAGGGCAGCGCCTACAGCGACCAGGCGTCGTGGGTGTTCCGTGGCGCGCCGTTCGTGGCCTTCGCCTGCTACCTCACGGTGTCGGTCATCGTTCCGATGATCACGAACACGCCACTGCCGCTGGCCTTCCTCGCCGACCTGATCGGCGGCGCCTTCGTGCTGGCCCTGGCCGGGTTCGTCATCTCGCTGGCGGGCCTGGATACCGGCAGCCCGTACGGCGGCCTGGGCGCGAGCCGGGCGAGCTGGATCGGCAGCATGGCCGAGCCGGCGCTGATCCTGGTGTTCTTCACGGTGGGCGCTGTGTCGGCGTCGGACAACCCGTACCTGATGAACCACGCGATCGCCGGATCGCCGTTCGCCCTCGTGCTGCCGACGCACCTGCTCGGCCTGGTGGCCTTCTTCATGATCGTCCTGGTGGACAACGGCCGGATCCCGATCGAGAACCCGGGGGTGAGCACCGAGATCTCGATGATCGAGGAGAGCCGGGTGCTCGAGTACTCCGGCCGGGAGTACGCGCTGGTCAGGTGGGGCAGCTGGATGAAGTTGTTCCTTATGTCGTCGATCTTCATGAACGTCTTCGTGATCCCGTGGGGGCTCGGCAGCTCGACCGGCCTGGGCGGTGCCCTGCTGGCGATTCCTGCCCTGCTCGGCAAGCTCGCCGTGTGCGGCCTGGCCATCGTCGTCGTCGACACGTCCTTCGCCAAGCTGCGGTTCTTCCGTATCGCCGAGTTCCTTGGCGCGGCCTTCCTGCTCGCCCTGGTCGGGATCGCCACCTCGTACGTGATCGGAGCGTGAGGCGGTGATAGAGAAACTCGCCGCGACCAGCCCGGCCGGAGTGCTGCTCGACCTGGCCGGAGTGATGATCCTGCTGCTCGCCTTCGCCTGCCTCGGCTCGAAGCTGTTCAACAGGTACGTGGCCTACTACGGCGCCCAGTCGGTGGTGCTGGCGTTCGCGGCCGGAGTGGCCGCCTGGACGTTCCACAGCGCGCAGCTGTGGGTACTTGCCGGATTCACCCTGGCCGTGAAGGGCATCGGGATCCCGCTCGCGACCCGCCGCCTGCTGCTGCGGCGGCTGGCGCTCGGGCGCGACGCCGCGATCTCGACCGGGCTGTCGACCTCGCTCATCGCGGGCGGCGGCCTGACCGCGTTCGCCTACCTGGTCACCAAGCCGCAGCTGCTCCCGCACGGGGTGGTAGCCGCCGCCGTCGTCCCGCTGTCCACCGCGGTGATCTTGCTCGGCGCGCTGGCCATGGTCGTACGCCGACACACCGTCGCCCAGCTGATCGGCTGGCTGATCGTGGAGAACGGCGTCTTCCTCGGGGCGATCACCCTGGTCGCCACGTTCCCGTTCATCGTCGAGGCCGGCATCTTCCTCGACATCGCCGCGGGGGTGCTGATCATGCTGGTCTTCGTCTCCGGCCTGACCCGCGAGCTCGCCGAGGCGAGCGCGACCGAACTGAGGGGGCTGCGCGGATGATCGCGCTCGCGGTAGTCGTCGTCGTCTGCCCGCTGGCCGGCCCGGTGGCCATCGCGATGCGGGCGCGGGCGCGGGCCGCGGGCCTCGCCAGCGTGGCAGGTGCGGTCGTCGCGCTGGCGGCCGCGGCCGCGCTGCTCGTCACCCTGCTGCACCACCCGCCGCTGAATGCGTGGGCCGGGTTCTTGTACGCGGACTCGCTCAGCGGATTCTTCCTGCTCACCGTCGCCGGGGTGACCGTGCTCGCGGCCATCGGCTCGGTCGCCTACCTGTCGGCCGAGGAGGACGCCGGGACGCTGGGCACCGTTCAGATCCGGCTGTACTTCGTCTTCTTCGGCCTGTTCGCCTCGCTCATGCTCGCCTCGCTGGAGACCGGGAACCTGGGCCTGCTGTTCGTCCTGATCGAGGCCAGCACGCTCGCGAGCGCCGCGCTGGTGGGCCTGGAGGGCAAGGCGCGCTCGCTGGAAGCGGCATGGAAGTACGTGATCATCAGCTCCCTTGGCGTGACGATCGCGCTGGCCGGGACGCTGTTCCTGTTCTACGCGGGCAGCGCCCTGCACCTGACCTCGGATCAGCGGCTCACCTGGCCGTACCTGTTCGCGCACGCCGCCGCGCTCGCACCGCAGCCGCTGCGGCTGGCGTTCCTGCTCGCCGTCGTCGGCTACGGCACGAAGGTCGGCCTGGCGCCGATGCACACCTGGCTCCCCGACGCGCACGCCGAGGCGCCCAGCCCGGCGAGCGCGATGCTGTCGGCGGCCCTGCTGAACACCGGCATGTACGCGATCATCCGCTTCCTGTCGATCACGCAGGCCAGGCTCGGCTCGACCTTCCCGCATCTGGTGCTGCTGACGTTCGGCTTCGCGTCGGTGCTAGTGGGAGTGCTGTTCATGGTCCGGCGTGGCAACTTCAAGCGACTGTTCGCCTACTCCTCCGTCGAGCACATGGGGATCATCGCGATCGCGCTCGGCTTCGGCGGCGTGCTCGGGCTGTACGGCGCGCTGCTGCACACCCTGAACCACGCGATCGCCAAGGCAGTGCTCTTCCTCGGCAGCGGCGACCCGGCTCAGCGGCTGCGCACCCGCGAGGCGACCGGCGTCCGCGGTCTGCTGACGGCCGTGCCCGTAGCCGGCGGGGCGCTGCTGCTCGGATCGCTGGCCGTGCTCGGCTCCCCGCCGTTCGGCCTGTTCCTGTCGGAGCTGACCATCGTGCGCGCCGGCTTCGCCCGCGCCAGCCCGGCCCTGCCGCTTATCCTGCTCGGCCTGCTCGCCGTGGCCTTCATCGCGTTCGCCAGGACGACCATGGGCATGGTCACCGGCCCGGCCGCCCAGGATCTGCCGCCTGACCCGTACCGGGGGCGCGCGGCGCACTGGGCGAGGGTGGTGCCGCTGGTCGTGGGACTCGTCGCGCTGCTCGCGCTCGGCCTGTGGATCCCGGCCGGCCTGAACTCGGCGATCATGCACTCGCTGGCGGCGATCTCGTGACCGCGGTCCGGCCCGGAGCCTCGGGGACACTCGCTGGCCTGCTTGGGGCGGTCAGCGGAGCGAGCCTGTCCGGCATCGGGAACGCCGTCGCCGTGCGGCTGCCGGCCGCCGAGCTGGAACGCGCGGCGCATCACCTCACCGGCGCGGGCGCCAGGCTGGCCGACCTGTTTGCCGCGGGGCAGGATCCGGTGGATCTGCACCTGATCTGGGCGCTGGATGGCGAGGATCACTACCTGATCACCCAGGCCGAGGTCACCGGGGACCAGTACCCGCCGCTCTCCGACATCGCGCCGGCGGCCTTCGCCGAGGAGTGCGAGATCTACGAGCAGTTCGGCATCCGGCCGGCGTCAGGCAAGCCGCTCAACCGCGTCATGCTGCCGCCGCACGCCGGGCCGGACTTCCCCAGGCTCGGCCGCCAGCCGCCGGTCCCGCCCGCCGACCTGCACGCGCCGCACACGGTCGGCGGCCATGCGTTCGAGTTCCCCTTCGGCCCGGTCCGCCAGGTCGGCGTGGAGTCGCTGTACTACGGGCTGGTGACCAGCGGCGAGGAGATCGTCGACCTGTACATGTTCACCTGGCATAAGCACCGGGGCCTGGAGTGGCGGCTGCGCGGCAGGACGCCGCGCGAGGCGAGCTTCCACGTCGAGCGGACCGAGGGCCTCAGCGCGGTCGGGGTCGGCTGGGCGTTCGCCGCCGCCGTGGAGGCGGCGCTGGACGTCACTGCCCCCGCACAGGCTCAGCGGACCAGGGCCGTCGCCCTGGAGCTCGAGCGGCTGTACAACCATGCCGCGGCGACGGCGGCCCTGTGCCAGGCCACCGGGCTTAGCATCGGCCAGGCAGCGGCGGAGATCGCGCTCGAGCGGCTGCTGCGGCTCAATGCCGCCGTCTTCGGTCACAGGTACCTGTTCGGCGTCGTCCAGCCGGGCGGGGTGCGCCGCGCACCGGATGCCGACGCGGTGCGCGGCGGCCTGCACGGCGCGCACGGCGAGCTTCGCCGCGCCGCCGACGCCCTGGCCTCCACGAACTCCTTCCTTGACCGGCTGGAAGCGGCGGGCATCGTCACCGGCGAGCAGGCACGCAGGCTCGGCCTGGTCGGCCCGGTCGCGCGGGCATCCGGTCAGCGCATCGACTCCCGCGCCGACCATCCGGCCCCGCCCTACGTCGAGCATCGCCCGGCCGTCGCCACCCGCGATCGCGGGGACGTGCTCGCGCGGTTCCAGGTCATGCATGAGGAGGCGGCCGAGTCGGTCCGCCTGATCGACGACCTGCTCGAGGCGGGCGCCGGCGACGGGACGCAGGAACTGCCGGCCGCGGCAGGGAGCGGTCTCGGCTGGGCCGAGACGCCGCGCGGCGAGGCGCTGGTCTTCGTCGGGCTCGACCAGGACGGCCGGATCACCAGGGCCAGGCTGCGTCCCGCCTCGGTGCGCAACTGGCGCGGCTTCGACGACGCCTGCCGATCCCAGAACGTCTTCACCGACGTACCCATCATCGAGGCCAGCTTCTGGCTGACCGTCGCCGGAACAGCACGCTGAGACGAGGTGAGCACCGATGGCCCTGTGGTTCCTGCGGGGACTGCGCCGCGGCGTGGTCACCACCGGCTACCCGGCCCGAAGCGATGACTCCGCGGCCCGCCTGCCGACACCGCCCGCGTTCCGGCCCGCGGCCCTGGACCGGAGCACCGCTGACCGGCTCGTCGCGGTGTGCCCCAGCCTGGCGCTGCGGCGCGAGGCCGATGTCCTGGTCTTTGACGTCGGCGCCTGCACCGCCTGCGGCCGGTGCCAGGACGCAGTCCCGGGAGCGGCCGCGCCGAGCGGCGAGTTCGAGCTGGCCGCCACCAGCCGCGCCCACCTGGTCAAGCGGATTCCCCTGCTGCGGGAGGCGGGAACATGACGGACGGCGACCCTGCCCTTTCTTCGCAACAGGACCAGCCCGGGGTTCCGCCGCCGGCCAGCGGGTCCGAGCCCGGGCCTGAGCTGGCGGCCGGGCGCCAGCTCAGCGAGCGGATCGCCCGCCAGTTCGGCCGCAGCCTGCACATCAGGACCCTGGACACCGGGTCCTGCGCGGCCTGCGAGCAGGAGATCAGGCTGCTCGCCGCGCCGCACTACGACCTGAACCGG
>Ga0335078_10016048_pt1 | contig 11114 bp, 9 predicted proteins | sample Lox_Sample_32_FD_206711 | JGI IMG/M metagenome (GOLD analysis project Ga0335078, IMG submission 206711) | Soil microbial communities from Loxahatchee National Wildlife Refuge, Florida, United States - Lox_Sample_3.2 | ecosystem: Environmental > Terrestrial > Soil > Wetlands | place: USA: Florida...
GAAGCAAAGTAAATGCGGAACCCAACCGTCTCCGAGCGGGTCGGCCGCACGGGGGATACGGCCATCCTTCCAAACTCCTCAACGAAGCTGCGGGCGAAGGCAACAGGCACTGGCCGCAAGCTGGCGTTGCGAGCGGCGGCTGTGGCCGCGGCCTGGCTGGCGCCGTTCTGCCTGATCGCAAATCCTTCCTTCGGGGCCGGCGCCGGGAACCCGCTTCAAGATCGCCCCGTATCGGCCCGCATCACTTATACGCGTACGCTTGCGGGCAGCGTTCCGGAATATCTCGCTGTCGCGGTGAATTCCGACGGCTCCGGCACCTACGTGGGACGCTCCTTAAAAGAAACTCGTCAACCGCGTCCGCTGCAGTTGTCCCAAGCCACGGCCCGTCAGATCTTCACCCTCGCCTCAGATCTCGACGATTTCCGTGTTCCCCTGGAAAGCCACAAAAAAGTAGCTGACCTGGGCAGGAAGACCTTCACATACGAGCAGGGCTCGGTAAAGAACGAAGTCCAGTTCAACTACACCACCAGACCGACGGCCCGTGATTTGACGGATCTTTTTGAGCGCATTGCCGGTGTGGAGGAGCATCTGGACACCCTGCGGTACGCGCTCAAATACGATCCCTTGAGCCTGCCCCAGGAGCTGCTCCACATCCAGGTTGATCTGGAGCACAATGCGCTGGCTGATCCCGAGTTGATGGTGCCGGAGCTCGAGGAGATCGCGAACAATCCGCGCCTGCTCCACATCGCCCAAGTGCGAGCCCAAGACATCCTTAAGACAGTCGATCACGGCCAATGACTTTGCGCCGAATCTGCGCTGAATCGAGTCGTGTCCTGAATTCGACGTAGGGGCGGCCCCCGTGGCCGCCCCGGGGCGTTCGTGGGCTGTTGGCGCCCCTACGTCGCGTGTAGAATTCCACTGGCCGCGCGGGCCCGTTGATGATCCAGGTCATGATTCCGACTGTAAGCTGTTCCGACCCCATGCCATAGCCGCCGATGATCTTTTTTACGTCTAACAGAGTAGAATGAGGGTGTGAAAGGGTGGCCCGAGGGCCATCGAACGGAGGTGGGATATGGACGCCACGCCGCGCCGGGTCAGCCTGGCACTTGCTATTTTCTCGCTTGTTTTTGTCAGTCCGCTGCTTGCGCAGGATGAGTATTCGCACGTCCGCATCGTGCGTCTCAGCTTCGTGGAAGGCAAGGTGACGCTGCTGCGTCCGGACTCGGTGGACTGGGCGGCGGCGGCGGTCAACACACCCCTCCAGCAAGGTTTTCAACTCTCGACCGACAAGAACAGCTTCGCGGAAGTGGAATTCGAAAACGGGTCCACGGCCCGCGTGGGTGAACTCTCGCTCCTGAAGTTCGACCAGCTCGCCCTCAACGAGGGCGGCGAAGAGATGAATCGGCTGTCGCTCGATCATGGATACGCCACGTTCCACGTGAGTCCGGCGAAGGTCAGCAGCTTCGAGGTGCTCTCCGGGGACGGTACGTTCAAACCCGAGGGCAAGGCCGAGTTCCGCGTCGATCTCGATGAGGGGCGGATTCGCCTGGAAGTGTTCAAGGGATCGGTGGAAGCTGCAAGCTCCGAAGGCAACACTACGGTCGCCAAGGACGACATTCTGGACATCGCGCCGGGAACGGAGCAGGCGTTCAATTTGAGCTCGGGCATCGAGCGCGACGATTGGGACGCATGGGTTGCCGACCGTGATGCGCAAGAATCGGCCGCGAGCGCGGTTCCGCCGGGAGGCGTTTCGCCGGGAGCGCCGGCTTACGGTTGGAGCGACTTGAATCAGTACGGCACGTGGTCCTACTTCAATGGCTACGGCTATGGCTGGGTGCCCGACGCCTGGGGTTCCTGGTCGCCGTTCAGCCTCGGGCAATGGGCGTGGTACCCAGGCTGGGGCTACACGTGGATCGGCTATGAGCCGTGGGGCTGGCTGCCTTATCACTTCGGCAGCTGGATGTACGATGCCATGTTCGGCTGGGCGTGGTTCCCGGGCTCAGAGTGGGCATTCAGCCCCGGGATTGTTGACTGGTACTCGGGTCCGGGATGGGTTGGTTGGGCGCCGCAGTCGCCCGGCAAGCGTCCGGCAGGTCCGGGTTTGGGCGGCGGGCTGCTGCCGAAGCCCCCGAAAGGCTGCCCGAATGGATGTCTGAATGCCGTCAATGTCACAACTTTTCAGAAGGGCGGTCCCATCCAGCCGCGGCAGTTGATGAATGTGAATCTGAGCGAGGCCGTGCCGGTGCGGGCGCCGAACATTCATCCGAGCCCGCTGGCAGAACTGCCGGGCACTCCGGCGAAGATGTCTTCGGCCGAGCGCAGCGTGATTGAGCACCGTGCGACCGGCGCCGCCCCCGCCGGGCCTGACCACATCGCCAGAATCTCGCCGTCCGGAGCCGGGTGGGCGCAGCATCACGCACCGTCCAGCACCTTCGCCGCTCCTCCGGCGTCGGTGCGCGGCGCCACCACGGCAAATTGGGGCGTCGCCGGAAGTTCGCGCGAGTCAGGCGGATTCACAGGCGGTGCCCGGGCTCCGGCTGGCTTCGGCAGCGCCGCGAGCCGCGGCGGCTTCTCGGCAGCAACCCGTGGAGGCGGTGGAGGAATCTCCTCCGGCTCGCATGGTGGCGGATTCAGCGGCGCCAGCAGCAGCGCCTCCCACGGCGGTGGTGGGGGCAGTTCGGGCGGTGGCAGCTCGGGTGGCAGCGGCGGTCACCACTAGTCGCAAGCGCGGGATATTTGCGAATGAGAGGCTCCTCCGGGCGCCTGCTTGTTATTTGGGCTGCCACTCTAGGCTGGTAAATTTGCTTCAAGGCACGACCGCGATTCCCGCGTAGCCCACCACGGCGTGGCGCGGCCCTCCCCTGTCGGCTGAGGTTGCGTACTTCACCAGCTCCGCCCGCCGGGCTCCGAGGTCCCGAGCCGCCACCAGCGTGGCCACTGCGGCGGCAAACCCGCACATCGAAATCCCTTCCCGGAACACCGTCGCGTAAAGTCCGGCCGCGTCCAGCTCCAGAATCCGGTCGATGGCCTTCCGGTCCTTCACTCGCGTGATGCCGTCGGGCTCGTAGTGATTCATATCGCTGGAAGCCACCATGAAGACGGGCCGCGAGGCACTCCGGATGGCCGCGGCCAGGGCATGACCCAGGTTCTCGAGTGTTCCGAGATCGTCGACGCTGAGAACGATCGGCAGCATCGTAAAGTCGCGGGCCGTGCGTTGCAAAAAAGGAACCTGGACTTCCAGCGAGTGCTCGCCAGCATGCGCTTGAGCGTCGTCGGTGAGCCCGGGACAGCGCTCTTGCACCAGGCGCGCCAGCGTCGCATCCAGCGGGACCTCGCCGAGCGGGGTGAGCCACGCTCCACTCGACATCAGGGCCAGCGGCTCGCCGTATCCGCGATGGTTGGGCCCGATCACGATGTAAGTTGGCTGCGGCGCAAGGTTGCCATAGACGGCGCCGGCGACATGTCCGGAATACATGTAGCCGGCATGCGGCACGATGCACGCGAGGGCGTCGGGATAGCGAGGTGACGTGCTGGCGTCGGCTGGTCCAGCGGCGGTTGGCGCCAGGTAGGAGTCGAGGTCGCGCTCGAGGATCGGCCTTTCGGCAGGGTAGAAGTGCCCCGCAACAGCGGGCTGGCGGAGGCTCCTCATGATCGAATGCTAGGAGCCCTGCCTGCGGTCTGTCAAGGGAGGGGTTGCGAGCGCGACTAGTCCGACGGTTCGTCTTCGGCTTTGATTTGCAGGGCTCGGAGGAATTTCTGATCGTCGCCGGTGAATTCGAAACGGGCGCGCTTGCCGATCTTCTGGCGGTGAACGATATCGGTCTCGCCGCGCTTGTTATAACCGATGGTAACTTCGAGAACCAGCACGAGGTCGTAACCGGCGGCCTTGATTTTGCCCATGACTTCGGCGATGCGGTCCGACTCCGAAAGCGACTCGTCAATCGCTTCGCCCAATTCTTCCATCAAGCGTTTGAAATCGCGGTCCAATAGTCACCCGTTCCGGAGAGATTGCGCTCCACCCAGTTCAAGGGTGATTCTAGGGGTCGCAGGTGCCCTTGTCAAGCTGCCACTCCGGCGGCTGGCGCGGTTTGCGGTCACGGCGCTCGATGGAGCGCCGAAGGTTCTCAAGCTCAAGCGCGCCGCACAGCATTATCGTGCGCTTCCCTGCCGTCGCCGCCAAGGCCAGGAGCCGCTTCGCTCATGAATGCTCTCTCGTCGCTTCCTTTCTAGCCTACAATCGGGGCCTCGAAAATTCACTTGACACGTGTCAGGGAACGTGCTAGGGTTTGTTTTCCCGAAAGGAGCCGGCGGACGGCCGTGTTTGTGGACGTACGCTCGTCAATCTCGCTTCATCCCCGTCACTGAACCCTTTACAGAGCGGAAACAGCGAAACATGACGTACCAACGAAGCTGGAATGTCCTGTGGAATCATCTGTTTATGCGGATGCCTCCGAGACCTGCTCCAGCGGCTTGCCGGCTTCATCGGCGGCGATCCCCGAAGGCGGAGTTGATTTTTCGTGGGACGGCTTGTAGCATGAGACTCTCTCACGACTCAGGCCAGCCGAAAGCCGTCCATAGGGTTCGTGCCTGAAACGGGTTGTGCCCTTGCGACCGGGACGACGTGCTCGATTCCGGCGCCCGCGCGCATTGCCGGTCGGGAATTCGGCCGCCACCGTGGCGCGCGTCCTCAAGGGAAATGGAAACTTCTGATCTTTGCACAGCATCACAGCATGCGTAGGTGGTCCGGACAGATTCATCCCGAGAACCTACCGAGTGAGGTTAGGAGCCCTATGAAGACTGTGTTGAGTCGCCTGATTGCGCTCGCCGCCTGCTTTGTCGCATTTGCGGCCTTCTCGATGGCCGCGGATGCGCCCGATGGCGCCGCGCTCTACAAATCGAAGTGCTCGATGTGTCACGGTGCGGACGGCAAAGGCTACGCCGCCGTCAAGACGCCGGACTTTACCGACCCCAAGGTTCAGGCTTCGCTGACGGACAAGCAGATCGCCGACATCATCAAGAACGGCAAGCCGAACACGATGATGATGCCGTTCGGCAATCAATTGAAGGATGATGAGATTCAAGCCCTGGTCAAGCAGATCCGATCTTTCAAGAAGCAGTAACACTTCGAATCTGACAGACGCCGCCGGACGGCAAGGCTCCGCAGGGTGGTGTGGTGTGCGCATTCTGAGTGAGAAATGACTCGCCTTGTGGGTTGGAGTTCTCGGGAGTTCCCATGGAGAAGGTGCGCGTAGGGATCGTCGGCTCGGCGTTTGTGTCCAACATTCACGCCGAGGCGCTTCAGGAAGTACCCGAAGCCGCGGTGCTCGCGGTGTGCTCGCCCAATAAGGAACACGTCGAGGCGTTCGCCGAGCGCTGGAAAATTCCCAGCTTCACCACGGACTATCGCCGGCTTCTGGACCGCAAGGATATCGACGCCGTCGTGGTCGGCATCCCCAACGATCTGCATCGTGAAGTGGTGGTGGCCGCGGCCGAAGCCGGCAAGCACATCATCCTCGAGAAACCGATGGCGCACACCCTGGACGATGCCGACGCCATGCTGAAGGCGTGCCGCAAGCGCAAGGTGATGCTGGGCTACGCCGAGACCATCTGCTTCTCGCCCAAGTACGTGCGGGCGAGAAAGCTGGTGGAAGAGGGAGCGGTGGGCAGCCTTTACATGATCAAGCAGGGTGAGAAGCACTCGGGCCCGCACTCCGACTGGTTTTATGATGTCGAACGCTCCGGCGGCGGAGCCATCATGGATATGGGCTGTCACGGCATCGAGTGGGCCCGCTGGATGTATGGCAAGCCCAAAGTGAAGAGCGTGACGGCGCATTGCCAGCGCGTTTATCACACCAAACGGACTCGCGCCGAAGACAACAGCGTGATCATCCTCGAGTTTGAAGGCGGCGGAATCGCCGTCATCGAGGACAGTTGGGCGAAACCCGGAGGCATGGACGACCGTATTGAGCTTTATGGCACCGAGGGCGTGATCTATTGCAATCTGCTGCGAGGCAGTTCCATGGAAACCTACAGCACCGAGGGGTACGGTTACGCCGTCGAAAAGGCGGGAGACACCAAGGGCTGGACCTTCACGGTATTTGAGGAGACCCACATTTACGGTTTTCCGCACGAGATGCGCCATTTCATCCGGTGCATCCAGAGCGAGGAGACGCCGTCGGAGAGCGGCGAAGACGGGCGCGCAACACTGGAGATCATCTACGCTGCCTACGAATCGGCGGCGAGCGGCCGTCGCATCATCTGGCCGTACAAGCCCAAAAAACCTGGGGATATCCCGGCGCGGCCGTGGCTGAAAGCCAGTTCGTAGCGGAGCACACCGTGGGTCACAGGTTCTGGCTGGACGAAATGTCGCCGGCTGGTGTAGAGTAATCGCGACAACTCGGGCATGATCGGGAACCCGAGCGGTGTCGCCATTGAGTTTGTTTTCCCAGCGCACAGCCTGTCTTTGGGGCTTTCCTTGTATCTGCGTAACAGCGCTCTGAAAGTTGAAACCTGCCCGGCGCCCTCCGCTCCGGCCAGGCCGACGAGATCTTTGAGGCCTGCCGGGAGTTTCCGGCAAGAGGGTTATCATGAGTGACCGGAAATACCGTCAGCGCGGCTACCAGGATTCCGACCGCGACCGCCGCGAGAGGCCGTCCGGACAACGCCCCGGGCCGAAGCCCGAAACCTATGGTCCGCGCACGCCCAATTTTCCCGGTGCGCACACGGTGGTGCGGTGTGGAAGCTGCGGAACCATTCTTCCTGCTGACTTCGATCCGCGAGGCCGCTGTCCGCGCTGCGGATTTGAGCTGCACAGTTGCAAGCAGTGCGCCTATTTCGATTCGGCGGCGCGGTTCGAATGCAGCCGGCCCGTGGAAGTTCGCGTCATTCGCAAGGACGCCCGCAACGAGTGCCCCATGTATGCGCCGCGCACCACCATCGAGCGCCAGACCTCGCCGGGTTCGGGAGGGTCCACGGTGCGCGCATCGAACGATCCGCGGCAGGCTTTCGAGAATCTTTTCAAAAAGTAAGGCCAGCCGCTCTGAGCCGTTCCCATGAGCGATAATCTCCTGGCGAAAACCGAGCAATATCTGGACGACCTGCTGCCGCGGCGCGACGCGGTGGTTCGGGAGATGGAGCGCTACGCCGCCGAGAACGACGTGCCCATCGTCGGTCCGGCCTGCGCTCGAGTCCTTTATCAGCTTGCCCGGATTTCGGGCGCGCGCCGCGTGTTTGAGATGGGCTCGGCGATAGGCTACTCCACGCTTTGGCTGGCTCGGGCCGTCGGTGAGCGTGGGACGGTGCACTATACCGACGGCGATTCGGCGAACGCCCGCCGCGCCCAGGCGTATCTCAAGCGCGCCGGTGTGCTGGATCGCGTCCGCCTGCTCACGGGAGACGCGCTGGAATTGCTGCGCTCCACCGAGGGTGAGTTTGATCTCATCTTTAACGACGTCAACAAGGACCAGTACCCGGAAGTCTTCCGGCTGGCCGTGCCGCGCGTGCGCATCGGCGGCCTGTTCATCACGGACAACGTGCTATGGCACGGCCGTGCCGCGCGACCTGCCAAGCCGGGCGACGTTCGTACGGCGGCCGTTCAAAAATTCAACCGGATGATCTACAGCTCCCCGAGGCTCTTTACGACCATTATTCCTTTGCGCGACGGTCTCGCCGTCTGCGAGCGGATCCGTTAGCCAACTGGACCGCCACTCATCCGAGCGCGGCGGTGAGGACACCGCCGCTACAGCGCCATGCTCCTTCGCCGGCCTGCTCCAGCAGTTCCCCTTTTCCTTTGTCCCGGCCGGATTTTCTCCGTTACGCTACTTGCCAGCCTGCTTGTGCCGCGCATTCACGCGGCTACATCCGCAGATCGCGTCTTCACGGTCTCAGCCACGGGCACCACCTTGACTCTCACGGCGGGCGCGAAGGCCCCTGCGGTCACGCGCCTCGCCGGCGGCGGAATCACGTGGGAGAATCAGCGAACAGAAAACCTGATTCCAAGGGTTCGCATTCGCGGCGAGTGGCAGTCCGTTGATTGGAAACTGAAATCGGTGGACGCGGCCCACTTGCCCAGGCGCATCACCGTAACTTACGAGTCAGCCGCGCCGCGCTTGCGTCTCGAGTGGTCCTGGCAGGCGCGCGCCGGTGCCGGACCGATTGAACACACGGCGACCCTCACCAACCTGGAAGGCGGGCCGCTGGAGATGCCGGTTCCTGCGAGCGTCATGTTTGCCTGGAGCCTCAGGACGCTCGCGGCGCGAGGCGGGGGATTACGTCAGCTCTGGATCGAAAAGGGCGCGGGCAAGCCCTCCGCGGCGGGAACGCACGAGACATCGATCGGACCGCACTACCGCTGGTCGGGAACGTCCAGTACTTACGCCCCCGACACCCGCCCCGGCGAGCCGCGCGAGATCATTCCCTGGATGCTGGTCGAAACGGACCGCAGACCGCAAGCGGGCTGGTATCTCGGCGTCGAATCGAGTGCCCGCGTCCGCCTGACACTCGAGCACGAAGGTATGGCGCTCTCGGGCGAGGCGGGCCTCGATCCGGAGCCCGGTCCCGCATACACTCGAGTCGCTGCGGGAGATTCGTTCACCACCCCGACCGTTTTTTTGGGCGCTTTCGCGGGAGGGCCGGACGCCGCCGGCAATATCCTCCGGCACTGGGTCCGCGAGGTCTTGCAGAATCCGGACGACTACAAGCGCGCCGATTATCCGCTTCTGGTGAACAACAGTTGGGGAAGCGGCATGGCGATCAACGAGGATCAGGCGAGCCGCATGGTCGACGACGCGGCGCGGCTGGGTCTCGAAATGTTCCATCTCGACGCGGGATGGTTTCGCGGCGTCGGCGACTGGACCTCGAACCCGGTGAAGTTCCCGCACGGTGTCGACGGGCTGGCAGATCGAGCCCATCAGCACGGCCTGAGATTCGGTTTGTGGGTGGACTGGACCCAGGCGGGAACGGACACCGAACCCGGCGCTCTCAACGTGCATGACCCCAACGTGCGCGACTGGCTCACGCGCGACGTGGCGTCGGATTGGAAGCCGGAGGACTTCAAGGGCGTGACCATCGACATCGGCGATCCGCCGGCGCGCGCGTGGTGCGCCCGCGAACTCGAGCGCCTGGTCACGTCATTCCATCTCGACATGCTGGAACATGACGGATACCTGGTGGCGGAAGGATGCCTTCGCGGCGATCATCCGCACGTGGCCTGCGACCCAGCGCCGGAGAAGGCGCTGGTGCCGCCGCTTCTGATCGGGTCGTGCTCGACGGACGTCAGTTATCGCGCCGCGCTGGCGTATTCCAGCCTTTACCAGAACCTCCGGGCGCGGCATCCGGGGCTGTTGCTCGAAGCTTGCAACGACGGCGGCCGAATGGTGGATTTCGGCACCGCCGCCCACACCGACTATTTCTCCATCACCGACTCGTATGACCCGTTGTCGAACCGCCGCGCCTTTTATGATGCCAGTCACGTGCTGCCGCCCGCCATGCTCGAGTGCTACGTCGAGCGCACGCCGGCGCCGCACGTCGAAAACTTCCTCTACGCGCTGCGCAGCGGAATGATGGGCTGGTGCAGCGTCATGCAGGACACGCGCAGCTGGGCGCCCGCCGAGCGCGCAGCCGCCGAGCGCGCCTTCGCCGTCTACAAGAACCGCTTGCGGCCCCTGATCCGCAGCGCCGACCTCTATCACATTTCGCCGCGACCCGACGGCCTCCACTGGGACGGCATCGAGTACTGGGATCGCAGCTCGGGCCAGGGGGTGGTGTATGCTTTTCGCGGATCGACGCCGGACGAGACGCGGCACGCTTACGTGCTCCAGGGCCTGCGGGCCGATCACTCATACCACTTGCAATTCGAGGATCACACGGCGCCGGGTCGCATGATGAGCGGCCTTGATTTGATGGCGTCCGGCTTCACGGTCACGCTGCCGCTGCCGGAATCATCGGAGCTGGTATTCGTGCAGGAATTGCGGGCAGCCCGCAAATTACTTCCTTCGCAGCAGCGCCACCCAATCGCCGCCATCGGGCGTTGCCGGCGACGTCCATTGCGGTCCGTCAGCGTCACCAATGGCCGTTGTCGCTCCGGAACGCGGATTGAACCACGACGCGCGATAGCTGCCCGGCCCGAGCTCCACGCTCACGGAACCGCCTTTCGGCAAGTAGACGACGTAAGTCTTGCCGGGATCCGCGAGGCAGTAATCGCCCGCGGTCACGAGGCTGTCGTCCGGATTGGTCAGCCACCACTCGAAGCTGGTGAAGAAGTCGACCATATGAGCGTAGCCCTTGAGCATCGTCATGGTGTTGTCGCCGCGTCCGTTCACCCAACCTCCGCCCGTGTCGGGCCACACGCCAGTGCCGCGCTTGGCCGTCTCGCCGGTGGTCTGATAAGCTCCGGCCATGGCGATCTCCCAGGCAGCCTTCCGGTCAGCATCTGCTGATTGTCCCTCGGGGTAATTCGGACTCCAATGCGGGTAGTGGTCCTCGTATCCGTATTCCTCGTTCGTCTGCGGGATGATGCGGCCCGTGGCTTGCTGCTGCCTGCGCTCGTCGAGCATCCAGCCATGGATGGGCCGCATCCACTGCTGGAAAGATGTGAAGCCGAACCACGCAGAGCCGCGATCCTGCTGGGCGTTGTCCACGGGATGGTCGCTCGCGAGGTGATGGTAGGGATCGAGCTGATCGACGAGCAGCGATCCCATTTCGTGAGACCAGGCCAGGCTTCGGAAGGAACTGATGTCGTCGCCAAGGTCCCAGGTGATGTTGCTGAACGCACCGAGACGCGCCGCGCTATAGGCGTAGTAGCGCTTCTCATCCTCGCTCAAGGCGGCGGGATGCACCTTGGAATCGTTCCAGTCCAGGATCACAGAAATCACCATGTCTTTGGAGCGCGCATAGGCCAGCATGCGATCCCAGCGCTGGTAGTAGGCCACGTTGAAGCGGCTGTAGTCGAAGCCCGGATCATCCGTCGACTCGGGACGTGCCGCGGCCCAGGGATTCAGCCAGGGAGAATATCCCTGTTCGGGCACGACAGGCTCACCGGCACTGGTGCTCCATCGTCCCTTCAGAAGCGCGCGGATGCGATTGACCTTCAGCGCGCGCAGGCGATCGATGATGGC
>Ga0335078_10016049_pt1 | contig 11113 bp, 8 predicted proteins | sample Lox_Sample_32_FD_206711 | JGI IMG/M metagenome (GOLD analysis project Ga0335078, IMG submission 206711) | Soil microbial communities from Loxahatchee National Wildlife Refuge, Florida, United States - Lox_Sample_3.2 | ecosystem: Environmental > Terrestrial > Soil > Wetlands | place: USA: Florida...
GGAATGTGGTGGGCATTGTGTCCGCTAAGCTGGATGTGGCGACGGCGCTCGCGGCCAGCGGGTCGTTGCCAGAAAATGTGAATTACGCGGTGAAGAGCAGTTTTCTGTTGAGCTTCCTCGAATCCGTGCCAGCCGTAGCGAAGAAGCTGAAGGAACCGAACACGAGGGACGAGAAGTTCGAGGATGTGGTGAAATCCGCGGAAGCAGCAGCGGTGTTGGTTTTAGTTTATTGATTCCTTTGCATCTCCGCGCCTTGGCGTCTTTGCGTTAAGAATCCGCGTCATCCGCGCAATCTGCGGTCCAAATTGGACTGAGCTTACGGTTCGGTAGCCGCAAAAACTTTTCCTTTCCCGGCGCAAATCATCTGCGCGACGTAGCGGCCAGAGAGCGCGGCTGACGGCAGGCCGCCGCCCGCCACCACCCAGTGGCCGGCCATGTAGAAATCCTTCAGGCCCGGCAGCGTGTACGGAATGCGCCGGCCCAAAATGCGCGGCGTTGGCAGCCAGCCTTCGTAACTGCCCTGCCAGTTGCCGGTGTACCGCACAAACGTCGCCGGCGTCGCAATATCGGACCGGTCCAGATTTTCGGCCAGGCCCGGAAATCGCTTGTCGAGGATTGAGATGATTTCCTGCGTGACGTTTTTTTTCCGGGCACGGTATTGGGCAACATTGTTTTTCTTCAAGTGAGTCCAATACTCGTAGCTGGTCGGCAACCGGACGGTCATCACCGTCGCGCCTTCCGGGCAGAGCGCCGATTCGGAGCCGAACGTTTCGACTTCCAGACGGTGGTGCTTCGTCTGGTCGTCCACGCGCAGCGGCTGAACCAGCGGGAGATTGAGCGTGTGCGGCGCATCCAGGAAAACTTTTTTGATACCCAGCGACACCTGGATGATGGCCGGGAACGGCAGGCAGTTCTCGTACAAGTAACGGATTTTTTTATCCACGAACCGGCCGTCCAACATCTTGAAAATGGTCGTGTGCCCGTCCGCGCAGGAAACGACGGTGGCGGCCGGAACGACAGCTCCATCTTCACAGCGCACTCCAACGGCGCGATGATCTTCGACGATGACCGAAGCGACCTTGGCCTTGTATCGAATGGTCCCGCCGAGACGGGAATAACGATCCGCGATGGCCATGGCAAAATCCCATGAGCCGCCGGCGACAAACCCGCAGTTGTTGCGCGTCCGGAACGCCAGCACCATCACGAGCACGAGGGCTGACATGTGCTCGTTGCTGGCGATGGCGCTGAACGCTTCGCGGACAAGATTGTTCTTGTAGCGGGCCAGATAGGTCGTGATGGGGATGTTTTTCCATCGCAGGATGGTGGGCAGCATCGGAAGCATGCGTAGGCCGATCCTCATTTTTTCGCGAGTCGTCATCAGTTCAATCGGCCTTTCGAGCGGCGGTTCCAATGGCGCGCAACGGCGCGCCGCGCGCACCAGTTGGTCAATCAAACGGCTGTCATCGGGCGCGATGCGTTTGAATTCACGCGCGAGCTCGTCCAAATCTGACGGCATTGACAGGCTGTTACCGTTCGCGTCTTCAACCCGGAGGATTTCATGCTGATCGAGAATTTTCCGGCCGGCGATGGCGCCCAGTTCCTGCCAGACCTGGTGGAAAGCCGAAGGCGGTCGGACACCGATAAGCCAGCGCAGGCAGCCATCGAAGACATACGGTCCTCGATGCCAGGCCGTGCATAACCCGCCCGGGAGCAGACTCGCTTCCAGAATCTCGGTCGGGATGCCGTTCATTTGCAGGTAACACCCGCACGAAAGACCGGCGATGCCGGCGCCGATGATGATGACCTTTTCCTTTCCTGGAGTAGTGACGGCGGGTTCGGGCATCGTCGGCATACTCCGCGGCTGGTCTTCGACTTGCGTCATTTCAGCAGCCATGGAAATTGACTCTCATAAAATCCCGCCGTCAACTTTGATGGTGGAACCGGTTATGTAGCTGGCTTCGGCGATGGCCAGAAAACGGACCGCCGCCGCCACCTCTTCCGGCCGGCCAAACCGGCGCATGGGAATCCTCATTTGCGCGGCTTTCCGTTCCTCTCCCGCCAGAGGGGCCAGCGCTTCGGTCTCCACGAAACCGGGGCAGACGGCATTCACGGTGATGCCGATGCGCGCCACCTCCTTGGCCAGCGACTGGGTCAACGCGACCACCCCCGCCTTGGCGGCGGCGTAGTTGGCCTGGCCAGCCGGTGCCAGGAGCGCACTCAAGGACGACAGGTTCACAATCCGTCCGGTGCGCTGGCTGATCATGGCCGGCAACACCGCCTGGCAACCATGAAAAACCCCGTCCAGGTTCGTGGCCAGAACTCGTTCCCAGGAATCCGGTTGCATCGTGGCCAGCAAAGCGTCTTCGTGGTTGCCCGCATTGTTGACCAGCACATCAATGCGGTTGCAACGCGCCAGGATTTCATTGACCGCCTGCTTCCAGGATGCAGGAGAAGTGACGTCCAGAACAACGCAGAAACAACGATCAGAGTTTTCGCGCGCCAATCGGTCGGCGTGCTCGCGTTTGGCGTGGATTCCCAGCCAGACAACATTGGCGGGCGATTCCCGGAGAAAATCACTGGCGATGGCTTGACCCAAACCGCCGTTAGCCCCGGTAACCAGAATGACCCGCGCGCTCATGACCGGATGTTGCCCCAAGGGTTGCCGGCGGACAAACGCGAAATGCCCGTAAACCGTGCTCCCATCGCCTGCTGGTTGGAACCAACCAGACTGACGTTGGCGGCGTCGAATCGTCCACACCCGACGGCGTCACATGCGGCCACACATTGCCAGGCGGCGGCGGCCATCAAACCTTCGCCTAAAATGTGTTTCAGGCTGATGCGCTGGCCGGTCCAATCACGCCACGCAGCGAGTTCCGGTGCATCCGTGCGCGGGTTGTTTCCGATACCGTCGCAGAGCAATTCCTGAGAAGTTTCGACGTCCAAGGGTGGATGCGCATCGGGGCCATGACCAATGGTAGGGCGGCGCTGCCGCGCCGCCGGGCCGAGCGGCAGCTCGGCCCGGCCAGGTTCGAGGAGAGTACTTTGGTCGAGTTGCTCACGCATTGCGCGCGCAGCCTGCGTACGGTTTATTGTCGAGGAGTAAGTCTGCGCGTCGGTAATGGCCGCCAGTTCGACACCCGATGACAACTTCACTTCGCGACACAGGCATAAGGCCCCGGCTCCGGCGGTGAGGACGGCTGAACGTTCGAGGCGCCAGAGCGCGTCCGCCAGAATCCAATTCGTTTCTTCAGCCCCGATGACTAGGCACGCGTCCACACGATCTTCCTCCAGCCACTGAACGCCGACGGCCACTCCTTGCAGGAAAGAGGCTGGATCACCTACCAGAGTGCTGGCCAACGTAACGTTTTCCAGGACTGCCGCAACATGGCTGGCCGGGGCGGCGTAAACCGTTTCGGGGAACAGAAGCGGACTGGCAGTCGCCGGGTCCTTCAGCGTCTCATCAAAAAAACGGCAGGAATAATTCACGCAGCCGGATTGGAGACAAACCACCAGGCCGAGGCGATGTTTCAATTTCTGATTTGCACGCAATGCGGTGGTGGCTTCAAGTGCGGTCGCCACCACATAGTGCGCAATTGGACTGGTGCGTCGCAGACGCGGATGTGCCAGAAATTCCGGACGCGTGGCGGGGTTCGGCACCAGGCGCATCCGGAGCGGTTTTTCCCAACCGGGCCGCTCTACGAGTTGTGTGGGCAAGGATTCGCCTTTTTCCAGCGCCTCGCGCAAGGCGGCAACGGTCCAGCCGGCGGGCGACACCGCGCCCATGCCTGCTATGAAAATCCGACTCATGCCCACCTCCTCAAAACCAGAGTTGCATTGACCCCACCGAATCCGAACGAGTTGGATAGCGCAATATTCACACGCGCGCTCCGGGGCTGGTGCACGATAGGAAAGTGACAGGCCGGGTCGGGCGTTTCAAACATCACCTCCGGCGGCAGCCATTGTTCACGCAGAGTCATCAGGCAAATTACCGCCTCGACTGCGCCGGCGGCGCCCAGAAGATGTCCAATACTCGCTTTGGTGGAGCTGACCGGCAGGGTTGTGGCGCGATGGCCGGCCCATTCACTGATGGCGAGCGCTTCTGAACTGTCATTGAGCACCGTGCCCGTGCCGTGAGCGTTGATGTAATCAACTTCTTCGGGGATGACGCCCGCGGTAGCGCACGCCTGTTTGATGACCGCCAGTGTCGTGTCACCGTGCGGATGTGGTTGGGTAAGATGGTGCTGGTCAATGGACGTGCCGTAGCCGATGAGTTCTCCCAGGATGGTTACGCCCCGCTGCTGCGCACTTTCAAGAGTTTCCAAAGCAACGATGGCCGCGCCTTCACCGAGTGCCAAACCATCGCGCCGGGCATCGAACGGACGACAGATCGTGGTCGAGAGCGCTTGCAAAGCGTCGAAGCCCACGAATACCAGTTCACTCAACGCATCGTAGCCACCGGCCAGCACGCGGTCGGCCTGGCCGCAACGAATCAACTCCCAGGCATGGCCGATAGCATTGGCGCCGGACGCGCAGGCATTCGAGACGATAGCAATTGATCCGTTGGAATCGAGAGCGTCGAGCACCATTCGCGCCTGGACTTGCGGTTGGTAGTGAACAGCCCGGACAGCCTGATGGCGATAGTCATGCGGCTGTCGCACCGCCTGGCGAAAATAAGCTTCACCGAGCGACATGCCACCGGCGGTCGTGCCCAGGACCAGCGGCAGGTTCTCGGCGGGTTCCCAACCGGATTGCCGCCACGCCTCGTGAGTTGCCAATAGCAGCAGGGAAGCGGCGCGGTCCAGCCTGGCAACTTGTCTGGGATTGAGGCGGTTTGGCGGCAAGGTGACGGGCAAATCAACTTCCGCCGCGCTCTTCGCCCGCAGGCGGCTGACATCGAACAGCGTCACCGGACGGAATGCGGTGCGCCCGGTGCGAAACCCTTCCGCGTTGGGTTTCCAGCCCAAGCCCAAAGCGGTAACGATTCCGGCGCCGGTGACAACGACCCGCGGAGGTGTTCGGGGTGGAGGCGTTATCGGAAAGAGCATGACGGTTTAATGACAATGAGATTTGGCTACACTGGCGCAGATAGATGATGACACACCCCTCGCCGGTCGGGTCTTGCATTTACAGCATAGCTCGCATCGTTCAGTTCGGTTGCAAAGTATAATCCCGTGCCGTGGTCAGGCAACGGAAAACCCCGGCTATTCACGCTAGAACGCGGAGTTTTGTCTCGATTCCTGCCGGTTTCGCGCTCAAGCTGGGTCTGTGCCTGGAATCATAACATGTGCGGCAGTAGTCCCCTGCTGCAACGAGCGCAACACTATCGCCACTCTGGTAACCGAGTTGCGTCGGCGACTTCCGTTCGTGTTGGTTGTGGATGATGGCTCATCGGACGACACCGCAGTGCAAGCTGATGGCGCGGGCGCGGTGGTGGTCAGTCACGAGCGGAACCTCGGCAAGGGCGCAGCACTCCGGACCGGATTATCGCGAGTGCATGGGCTGGGCTTTGAATGGGCTGTAACTCTCGATGGCGACGGCCAGCATGCACCCGAAGATTTGCCCATCTTTCAGCGATGCGCGGAACGAACAGGTGCACGACTGGTAATCGGCAATCGGATGCACGATGTGGCAGCCATTTCCTGGTTGCGCCGGCGCGTAAACCGCTGGATGAGCCGCCGGTTATCGGAGCGCGCCGGTCGGTACCTGCCGGATACCCAATGCGGCTTCCGACTTATTCATTTGGAAACCTGGACGGCGCTCCCGCTGAAAACAGACCACTTCGAGGTTGAATCCGAAACGCTGATGGCCTTCCTCGCGGCCGGTTGCCGGGTCGAATTCGTTCCCATCAGCGTCATCCGCCGCCGCAGCAGCCATATTCATCCGCTGGCGGACACGCTGCGCTGGTGGAAATGGTGGCGCAAGCTGCAGCAGCCTTCGCCGCAACTGGCAATAGCAGTGCGGTTGCGCGCGGAGGACGGTCATGACGGTGAGGTGGATGGCGGAACGATTGCGGATGGACGCGCCGGACTGTGTGAATCATCTCTCGTAGCGTCGGCGGAAAGCTGGTAAAAATGAAGCGTAATATGACAATATGAAGAACTGACCCATTTCTGACCCATTTCCTATCCCATGCGAAGAGCGAAGCCAGCCACTGATTTGAAAGGTCAACTCAAAGGTGCTGTAAGCGGGTCTCAACTAATTCAGCAGCCCCTAACGAGTCTAATACGCCTATTACGTTGAGCGATTAGTTTTTGGGGCGATCAACACAACCACTTTACTGCTCCTATTCCCGTTCACATGGCAGTCGATCATTTTTGAATTGCTTGTTTTCGTTCTGACAATTTCGCTTACTTGGAAATTTGTGAATAGCGGCCTCAGAAATCAGGTTTCATTAAAATTGTGGACAGACCCGGATAAAAATCTCTGATTTGTGAACCCCAAACTTCTCCTCTGTTTCGCGTTCGTTTTGAGCGGCGGTTTGTCTGGCTGCGTTTGCTTCTCGACTTCAATTTCGCACAAGCTAAAATAAAATTTCTCGATGCAAAAAAAACTGCACATCATCGGCGACCTCATCAACAACGCCTACGGCCGCGCCCGCACCGCCTTCACCGCCCGGAACCTCGAAGGTTATCAAAACCTGGCCAGATCGCAGACGGCCCTCGGCGTGGATTTTCTGGATGTCAACATTGACGGCACGCGCCTGATTCAAGTGAAGCTCGAAGAAATGCTGGCGTTCCTGCCCGAAGTGATTCCCGCGATTCAGGAAGTGACGAATGTTCCCCTGTGCATGGACAATCCGTCCGTTGATTTTCAGAGGGCGGCGTTGAAAAGTTATAATCGAAAAAAAAGCGGCGCGCCAATTTTGAACTCGATCGCCGCTTCACGCGTGCGCCTCGATGAATTCATCGAACTGGTGGCGGAATACGACGCCAATGTCGTCGTGATGGCGTCAGAAAAATTTGCCGACGGCGGCTCGGCCCAATGTCTCAATCCGCAAGATGTGCATGCCACGGCAAGGCATTTCGTTGAATTACTCGCAACCAAGGCCGGACGGCGCAATGACCAGATCCTCGTTGATACCGGACTCGCGCCGGTCGGAGCCGACACTTACGGGCTGGTCAACATTGGATTGGACGCCATGCGATTGATCCGCAAGGACCCGGATTTGCAGGGCGTGCATTTGTCCGTCGGTCTGTCCAATTTTGCCTGGGGCACGCCCAAGCACATTCGGCATGAACTCGAAAAGGCGTATCTCACCATCGGGATGGAAGCGGGTCTGGATTTTGCCATCGCCAATCCGGAAAAAGCGTCCGGCCCGTTGCCCGCCAACCATCCGCTGGTTGGAGGGCTGCGGGCGGCCCTGGCCGAAGGCCGGGCTGCCGCCGGCGAAAGTCAGGAGACCGCCGGCTTCCGTCAGGCCGAAGCCGTCATGAAAATCTGGACCGATGGACAACCCGCAGATTAAGCCGGCGATCCCGTCGGCAATCAACGGACGACGCGTCTGGCTTCGCGTTGGCACGCTGTTGGATGGCGCTAGCAACAAACCGCTTCACGACGCTCACATTGTCTATGACGAAAGGGGCATTCTTTTCGTCGGCGAAAGCTCCCCGCCTGCAAATTCATTGGATTCAAATCAATGTGCGCTGGACTTGGACCTGCCGGATTTCACGCTCTTGCCCGGACTGATTGAAGCCCACGCGCATTCGTTTCTCAAAGGCGGTGAATTGGATGCTCACCGACGTGCGGCTTGGCTCAAACAGACGCCGGAAATCCAATTGCGGGCCGCGCGTTCGCGTTTGGAAAAACTGGTGCGGCTGGGAATTGTTGCCGTCCGCGATGCTGGCGACAAACACGGCGTCGGCCTGGCCATCGGCCAACTTTATCGCAGCGAAGGCAGGCCCTTGATGCCTTACGTGGACAGCCCCGGTGCCGCGATTCATCATCGCGGACGTTACGGCAGCCTCATCGCCGAGCCGATGGAAAATTTCGCTTCCCCGCGCGCGTGCGTCGAGGCCCGGGTCAAAGCCGGCGCCGACCGCATCAAACTGATTCCGACCGGCATCATCAATTTCAAACAGGGCAAGGTCACCGCCGAACCGCAAATGACCACGGAAGAAGTTTCGCAATTAGTCGCCGCCGCAAAATCATTCGGCAAACAGACCTTCGCGCATGCCTCCGGCGACACGGGCATTGACCGCGCGATTGACGGCCCGGTGGATTCCATCGAACACGGCTATTTTGTCCGCGCTGACCAACTCGCAAAAATGCGCGACCGGCAAATTGCCTGGGTGCCGACGTTCGCGCCGGTCCAGGCGCAGATTGACCACGCTCGTCTTCCGGGTTGGGATGATACAGTGGTATCAAACCTGCAAAAAATCCTCGACCAGCACGCAGCGAGTCTGGTGAAAGCGCACGAAATGGGCGTGCGAATCATTGCCGGCAGCGATGCCGGGGCTTGGGGCGTGCCGCATGGCCTAGGTCTCTTGAATGAACTGGAGTTGATGGAACGCGCCGGACTGTCACCGACGGCCGTAATCAACGCCGCCACCGGAACCGGCTCCAACCGGCTGGCTTTCCGGGAAAAATTCGGCCGGATCAAGCCCGGCTATCAAAGCCGGTTCATCCTTACCCGCCATTCGCCGTTGGAAAGCGTTTCGAATTTGCGGGAGCAGAAATTTGTGGTGTTCGAGGGCGAAGTTTTTGAAAGCCACGGGAGCGTTGATCCAACCGGTTTGTAAAACGCGCTGCTTTCCTCATGTCATTTGATTGAGGTTTCGAGAGTCGTTTGGCCGGCTTTGAGCGTTGCGATGATTTGTTCCGGGTCATAAACGCAACCGCCCCAGGTTCCGCCGCCGGCCAGTTGCAGCGCCGCCCAAAGCCGTGTGTCCTCCGGCAACGCGGCATTCGGCGCCAGGTCTTCTCGCGGCGCGCGAGCCGCCAGAACTTTTTGTCCTTCTTCCGGCGTGAACTTGCGCCCGCCTTTGCCGATGAGATCCACGCTGCCTTCAATGCGCCGACAGTCAATGTGGATGCGGATGATGTCGCCGTCCAACACCTTGCCAATCGGCCCGCCCGCCAGTCCTTCGGGGCCGATATGCCCGACGCACGCGCCGGTGGAAAGACCGGAGAACCGCGCGTCGGTCAATAAGGCGACCTCTTTGCCAAAGGGCAGATGTTTCAAGGCGCCGGTAATCTGATAGGTTTCTTCCATGCCCGTGCCCATCGGCCCCACACCGGCCAGCACCAGCACGTCACCAGCATGAATGCGGCCTTCTTTCATGGCGGCCATGGCATCCTGCTCGTCCACGAAAACCCGCGCCGGCCCTTCCTTGCGATACACACCGTCCGTGCCGACGACCGAAGGATCAATCGCGGTGGCTTTCACCACCGAACCTTCGGGCGCGAGATTGCCGCGTGGAAAAACCAGTGTGCTCGTGAGCCCGCGTGCCTGTGCTTTGTCCGGAGGGAAAATCACTTCATCGGCGTCCACGCCGTCCAATTGCTTGAGCAGTTCGCGGAAACGGCGGCGGCGTTCGGATTTCTCCCACCAATCCAGATTTTCATCGAGAGTTTTCCCGGTCACTGTGAGCACGTCAGTTTTGAGCAAACCCAGACGACGCAGATGCAGCATCACTTCCGGCACGCCACCGGCCAAAAATACCCGGACTGTCGGATGCTGAATCGGACCGTTCGGCAGCACACTGACCAGCCGAGGCACACGGCGATTAACCAAAATCCAGTCGTCCACGGTCGGTCGTTTTAACCCGGCGGCATGGGCGATGGCGGGAATGTGGAGCAACAGATTGGTGGACCCGCCGAATGCGGCGTGCAGCACCATCGCATTCTGGATGCTGGCATCAGTCAGAACCTCGCGCACTTTAAGTTTCCGCTCGTGCAATTGATGCAGCGCGCGGGCCGAACGCCGGGCCATGTCCAGCCACACCGGCTGGCCCGAAGGCGCCAGCGCCGAGTGCGGCAACGAAAGACCGAGCGCTTCGCCGACAACCTGTGACGTGGCCGCGGTGCCGAGAAACTGGCAACCGCCGCCCGGCGAACCGCAGGCGCGGCATCCGAGTTCGGCCGCTTCCGACAACGTCACCAGACCATGCGCGAAGCGGGTGCCGAGCGTTTGCACCGTGCCGGCATCTTCCGCCGTATCCGCCGGCAACGTGACACCGCCGGGAACAATCACACACGGCAAATCATGCAGACCGGTGAGCGCCATCATCATCGCTGGCAAACCTTTGTCGCACGTGGCGATGCCGAGCACACCCGCGCGTAACGGCAGCGAGCGGGCCAGACGCCGGAAAAGGATGGCGGCGTCGTTCCGATACGGCAGGCTGTCAAACATGCCCGTCGTTCCTTGTGTCCGGCCATCGCACGGGTCGGAACAAAATCCGGCGAACGGAATGACCTTCAACCGGCGAAATTCTTCCGCGGCCGCCTGGACGAGCAATCCGATTTCCCAATGCCCGGTGTGATAGCCGAGGGCGATGGGCTGGCCGTCGGGCGCGCGTAATCCGCCTTGCGTGCTGAGAATCAGGAATTGTTTGCGTCCTGCCTCGGCTGGGTTCCAGCCCATCCCGGCATTTTGCGTCAGGCCAAACAAATCGCCGCTGGGACTTTTTTTCAGCATTTCCCCGGTAATCGGCAGGCTGCCGGCCGGGCCGCGGGCATGGGTTTGAATCTGGTAAATGTCCGGCGCAGCCTCGAACACGTCGTTGCGGGAACTCATAAATTGGTGAGAACAAAATGTTCGGGAGACGTGCCGAAAGCAATGCAACAAACCGGTTTTCGGCCACCGATGGACACAGACAGGCACAGATTTCAGGTAAGCAACTTTGAACCCTGGACTTTGAACTTTAGACTTCCCGCTCCCGGTGTAGAGTCGCCTCGCCGAGGCGTCCGTTACAGTGGGGCGAGTGCTGGTCGCTCCGGCATCATCCGCAGATGGCGCATGCTAACCGGGTTTTATTCAGACAGAATTAACCGAACGAACAAAATTCGATTCTGAGAATTCTGTGTATTCTGTCCCGGAAGTCAGGGCCAGGCGAAATGTAGAATTTTAAGGTATGGTCCTGAACTTGCGGGGTTGTAGAGTCGAGGCACCGGC
>Ga0335078_10016050_pt1 | contig 11113 bp, 7 predicted proteins | sample Lox_Sample_32_FD_206711 | JGI IMG/M metagenome (GOLD analysis project Ga0335078, IMG submission 206711) | Soil microbial communities from Loxahatchee National Wildlife Refuge, Florida, United States - Lox_Sample_3.2 | ecosystem: Environmental > Terrestrial > Soil > Wetlands | place: USA: Florida...
GGGCCCTGGCCATCCACCGCGTCTACCTCACCCAGGTGCGCCTGGAACGCTCCGTTTCCTCCACCATCGCCGATCTGGAGCGCTACCGTAAACAACGCATCCAACGCCAGGAGGACGTCAAGGCGGAAGACAAACAGAAGATCCGGATCGGCCTGGTCTGGCACGACCCCGAAGGGGAATCCCATTATGCGGTGCTCCCGGAGGTCCTCGGCCTGGACGGTGTCTGGCGCGAAATCCCCCGCGAAGTCCTCGGCGACTTCCCCGACCCCGCGCCCAACGGCGAAGCGGCCCCTGAAAGCGCACCCGGGACCAATGGCCATCCGCGCCCCCCGTTATAATTAGGCATGCCCACCAATAGCTTCGGAGCCGCGTCCAGCCTGCGCGCCGGCCACACCGATTACCGCATCTTTCGCCTGCGCACCCTGGACGAACGCGGCGTCGGCGACGTGGCCCACCTTCCCTTCGCCACCAAAATCCTGCTGGAAAACCTGCTCCGCCAGGAGGATGGCCGCCGCGTCACCGCCGCCGATATCGAATATGTCGCGCGCGGCGCGGCCGGGGCCGCCGCCAAAGAGATCAGCTTCATGCCCGCGCGCGTGCTTTTGCAGGATTTCACGGGCGTGCCCTGCGTGGTGGATCTCGCCGCCATGCGCGACGCCCTGGCCGCCATGGGCGCGGATCCCAAGCGCGCCAATCCGCTGCTGCCCGCCGACCTGGTCATCGACCACTCCGTGCAGGTGGATAGCTACGGCAGCCCCGAAGCGTTCGGCATCAACGCGCTGCTCGAATTCCAGCGCAACCGCGAACGCTACATCCTGCTGCGCTGGGGCCAGACCGCATTCCGTAATTTCCGCGTGGTGCCGCCCGATACCGGCATCGTGCACCAGGTCAATCTCGAATATCTGGCCTCGGTGGTGTTTCGCCTGCAAACTGCGCGCGGGCTGGAAGCGTATCCCGACACGCTGGTGGGCACCGATTCCCACACCACCATGGTCAATGGCTTGGGCGTGCTCGGCTGGGGCGTAGGCGGCATCGAAGCGGAGGCCTGCATGCTCGGCCAGCCTGTCTCCATGCTCCTGCCGCCGGTGGTCGGCTTCAAGCTGCACGGCCGCATGCCCGAAGGCTGCACCGCCACCGATCTCGTCCTTACCATCACCCAGATCCTGCGCAAGAAGGGCGTGGTAGGCAAGATCGTCGAGTTCTACGGCCAGGGCCTCAGCGCGCTGAGCTTGGCGGACCGCGCCACGGTTGGCAACATGGCTCCCGAATACGGCGCCACGGCCGGCTTCTTCCCCGTCGACGCGGAAACGCTCGCCTACCTGCGCTTCACAAATCGCGATTCGAGCCTTGTCGAGCTCGTGGAAGCCTACACCAACGAGCAGGGCCTCTTCCGCACCGACTCCACGCCCGATCCGGTGTATGCGGATACCGTCGATCTGGATCTGGCTACCATCACGCCGTCCATGGCCGGACCCAAGCGCCCCCAGGATCGCGTCAATCTGCCCGATGTGAAGAAGAATTTCGAGGCCGCGTTCGGCGGCGCGCACCACCCCGTCTCGATCGGAACCAACGGCTCGACCGCCATGCTCGATAATGGCTCGGTGGTGATCGCCGCCATCACCAGTTGCACCAACACCTCGAATCCCTCCGTCATGCTCGCGGCCGGCCTGCTGGCCAAGAAAGCCGTCGAGCGCGGGCTCAAGCCCAAGCCGTGGGTGAAGACCAGTCTGGCGCCCGGCTCCAAAGTCGTTTCGGATTATTACCGCGAAGCAGGGCTGACGCCTTACCTCGAAGCGCTGAACTTTCACCTGGTCGGCTACGGCTGCACCACCTGCATCGGCAATAGCGGGCCGCTGCCCGAACCGGTGGCCGAAGCCGTGCAGCGCGAGAACCTGACCGTGGCGGCCGTGCTCAGCGGTAATCGCAACTTCGAAGGCCGCATCAACGCCCAGGTGAAGGCGAACTACCTGGCCTCGCCGCCGCTGGTGGTGGCCTATGCGCTGGCCGGACGCATCGATATCGACTTGACCACCGAGCCGCTCGGCGAGGATCCCTCGGGCGCGCCGGTGTATCTGCGCGACATCTGGCCCAGCGACGAGGAGGTGCGCTCCACGGTGCGCGCGTCCATCCGCCGCGATATGTTCCAGCACGAATACCAGAAGGCCTTCGAGGGCGACGCCAATTGGCGGACCATGCCCGTGCCCACGGGCGACATGTTTGTCTGGGACCCCCAGTCCACCTACATCAAGCGTCCGCCCTATTTCGACCAGATGGTCGACCCCGAAACCTCCGTGCAGGATCTGCGCGGCATGCGCGTGCTGGCGCTGCTGGGCGATTCCATCACCACCGATCATATTTCCCCCGCCGGCTCCATCGGCAAAGATACTCCGGCCGGCCGCTACCTGATCGCGCAGGGCGTCCAGCCCAAGGATTTCAACTCCTACGGCGCGCGCCGCGGCAATCATGAAGTGATGGTGCGCGGCACCCTCGCCAACGTGCGGCTGCGCAACCAGCTCGCGCCGGGCACCGAAGGCGGCTGGACCCAACATCTGCCGGATGGCGAACAGATGTACATCTACGATGCGTCCGTCAAATACCAGCAGGAAGACGTGCCGCTGTTGATTGTCGCGGGCAAGGAGTACGGCTCCGGCTCGTCGCGCGATTGGGCCGCCAAAGGCGTGCTGCTGCTGGGTGTGAAGGCCGTGATCGCCGAGAGCTTCGAGCGCATCCACCGCACCAACCTGGTGGGCATGGGGGTGCTGCCGCTACAATTCGTGAATGGCGAAAACGCCGCCGGCCTGTCCCTCACCGGGCGCGAGCAATATAGCGTCGAGGGCGTCAAAGAAGCGTTGACCGGCACGGCGCGCCGCGCCCGCGTGCGCGCCGGCGACAAGACCTTCGAAGTCATCGTTCGGGTAGATACGCCGCAGGAAGTCGAATACTACCGCAACGGCGGCATCCTGCCCTACGTCCTGCGAAGCCTGAGTCTGGAGGGCGGACTTTAGTCCGCGCGCGGCTTGAGCCCCGTCGCAGTCACCCTACCAAAGCAGCTTGAGCCCGAACTGAATCTGCCGCGAGCTGGTCGCGGTGCTGGTAATAATCCCCGCGGTCGGTGACACTCCCGACGGTGTAAATACCACCGCGTTGGGCGAATTGAAATTGGAGCGGTTCAAAACATTGAACGCTTCCGCGCGAAATTGCAAATTGAGGTTCTCCCGAATCCGTGTGTCCTTCCGCAAAGACAAATCCACGGTCGCGAGCCCCGGCCCGCCCAGCGTATCGCGCCCGAGGTTGCCATAAAAGCCGCTGTTGTTGGGTGGCGCCAGGAACGCAGCCGGGTTGAACCATTCATTCGGGCTCCCCAGAATCACCGGCCCGCTGAACGCCGGGTTCACAAACGGGCGCACGGGATTCCGCGTGTCGCCGTTGCGCGACGGGTTGTAGCTGAGCTGCGGCGTGAAGGGGAATCCGCCCTGGATCGTCACAATGGAGTTCAAGCTCCAGCCGCCATAGCGCTTGCCGCGCCCGAATGGCAGGTCATACGTGCCGTTAATAGCGGCCACGTTGCGCACGTCGAAGTTCGCCAGGCCGCGGTCCGCGCGCAGATTGAAAGGGTTGGACGCCAGCGCCGGCTCACCGCCGGAGGTGGTCGAGTTCAGGGAGTCGCCATCGTCGATGGTCTTGGACCGGGTGTACACGCCCCGCACCGAAAGCCCCCTGCTGAAGCGGCGCCGCACATCGAGTTGCAGCCCGTTGTAGGAGCTGTCGCCTTCCGAAAAGTAGGTCCAGGTATTGGCCAGCGCGGGATTGGCTTTAGTGGCGCTGGGGATGTAATAGGTTCCGGCGGGTACCTTAGTATTCGCCAGCCCCGCCGGAAAGCTGCTCGGGTAATTCGCCGGGCAGGGCGCTGCCGGACAGATCGCCGGAAGCGCCTCGTTGGTATCCACGCCGATGATTTCGTGATAGCCGTGCGATCCCACGTATCCGATCGTCACCGCCGTGTTGGGGGTAATTTCCTGCTCCAGGCGCAGCGACCACGAGGCCAGCGTCGGGGTCCGCAAATCCGGCTGCACGCCTCCCGGCACCAGTTTGGCCGCCGGCGGCACGGTGGCGCTTGGCGGAAGCGGGAGCGAGGACACCTGTACGCTCGGCAAACTGTAGGTCGGGTTGAAGGGCGCATTCTGATCGGTGCGGTAGCCCAGCGCATCCTGCAGGTCGTTGTACATGCCGAAGCCGGCCCGCACTACGGTGCTGCGCGCGCTGCCGAACGGGCTCCAGGCGGCCCCCAGGCGCGGCTGCGGCAGGAACTTTGCTTCGTTGACGGTGAAGACGGAATGTCCCACATACGGCGCGGTGTCAATCACGATGTTGGTGAATCCGTAGTTGGAGGCTCGCCCGAAAGCCTCGTTCCAGCCATTGGTGAACTCGTCCCGGAAGCCGGCCGTCACGGTGAGCCGGGAGGACAGCCGGATGGTGTCTTCCACGTGCCAGGCGCCCAGCCACGAACGCCAGGACATGGGCGTAGGCGCGGGATCGTAAAGCAGCGTTCCGATGGTTCCGCTGAGGAAAGTCTGCAAGCTGGTAAAGGTAGCTTGCCCGTATTGGCTCAGAGCCAGCGTCTCGTTGGAACGGAGCCGCTGGAACCACGCTCCCGCCTCGATTTGATGACGGCCGCGAATCAACGACACGCGGTCTTCGTAGCTAAACAGGTTGCGGGCTACGTCCAGATTGCTGCCGTTGTTGCTCCCCGCCAGGCTCAGTTGCGCGGTCGGATTGGATGCGGCGCTGCCGCCCACCACCACCGCCCCAATCGGCCGTCCCGCCAGAAAGCCGGGCAGATCGGCCGCGGGAGTTCCCGGCGTGGGCTCGCCGGTAAAGAAATAGCCCGCGCGCGAAAAGCCCGCGCGAAACGTGTTCAGGAAGGACGGCGAAAAAACGTGCGTTTCCTGGGCGCTGGCCACTTGTTCCCTCAGGCTTGTGATATCCGCGCTGTACAGGTTCGTGCTGGTGGGCGTGAAATCGGCGCTGTCGTCGATGGTGTAGCTGGCGCTCATGAAATCCTCGCGCGAGAAGTTATGGTCCAGGCGCATTGTGCCGAAATCGTCGCGGATGGTCTGCAGCGGATTGTTGAAGGCTTCCGCGATGCCTCCGAAATCCGGCGCGCCCGCGCTCGGCGCGGCCCACAGGGAAATCAGCGGCGACACGCCCACGAAGGCCAGGCCGGATGCCGGGCACGGACTGGGCGCGGGAGTCACCAGCTTACAAGGCAGATAACCCTGTCGGGCGTTGCTGTCGGGTACCAGGTCCACGCCGGTTTGATGCAGATCCTGCCGCAGTCCCTCGTAGTTGGCAAAAATAAAGGTCATGTCCTTCTGGATCGGTCCGCCCCCCGCCGCGCCAAACTCGTTTCGTTGAAAGCCCGGCGCCGAACTGCCGTCGAAAAAATTGCGGGCATCGAAGGCGTTGTTGCGCAGGAACTCGTAAAGCGATCCATGCCGCTGGTTGCTCCCCGATTGCGTCACGATCAACACCTGCGCCCCGGGGCGCTTGCCGTATTCCGCCCCGTAAGAATCGCGCAGCACATTGAACTCGCGCACCGCGTCCACGCCCAGCAACTCCTGGCTGACGCCGCCCGGCTGCATGTTATTCTCGGCCGCGCCGGTGAATTCGACGCCATTCAGCAGGAAGAGATTTTGTTGCGGGCGGTTTCCCTCGACCGCGAAATTGTTGCCCGCGGTCGAGTTCGAAACGCCCACTCCACCGGTCTTCTCCCAGGTGAAATTCACCACGCCCGGATTCAATGTGAGCAGTTCGTCGTAGCTGCGGCCGTTGAGCGGAAGGTCGCGCACCTGCCGCTCATCCACCAGGCCGGTGATATCCTCTGTGGCCACGTTGACCAATGGAGCGTCCGCATTGACCGTGACTTGCTGGCGGGACTCTCCCACCCGCAAACTCAGATCCACCGTGGCGTCCTGGCCGACCACCAGCCGGACTCCGGTGCGCACCACCTCTGCGAACCCTTGTTTGGCGGCGCGAATCTCGTAATCGCCCACCGCCAGCGACGGTATCCGGTAACTGCCCCCGGAATCGGTGACCGCATCGCGCACGGTTCCCGTGTCCGTGTTCCTGGCGGTCACCGCGGCACCCGCCACCACGCGGCCGGAAGGATCCGTAACAGCCCCGGAAAGCGCCGCCGAAACCTGCGCCGGGAGCCACCGGGCGCCGCACAACAGGAGCAGATAGCATGCCGGTTTAAAGTGAGAACGCATGGGATTTTGGGTCGTCCTGTTAACGAGAGTGCATCCCGTTTACAAGACAATACCACGATCGGCGCCGGGTTGCAAACGGCGGCCAAAGCAGGTACGATTGAGTGTCCCGCCCCTGTTTGGTTTCGAGCGCAAAAAATAGCACATTATTATGCCGCAGCAACACAAGAAGGTTCTTGCAGTCGTAAGCGACCTGTTTTTTTCGGTGAAGATTACCGACGCGGCCAAGCGCGCCGGCATGGCCGTGGAGCTGGTCAAGGACCCGCACGAGCTCATGCTCAAGGCCAAGGGCCGGCCCAGCGTCATCATCTTCGACCTGAACTTCGAGGACGCGCAGCCGCTCGAGCTCATCGCCCAGTTGAAGGGCAGCGCCGAATTCAAGGGTGTCAGTCTGATCGGCTATCTGTCTCACGTACAGGGGGAGTTGAAGCAGGCCGCCCAGGAAGCGGGCTGCGACATGGTGATGGCGCGCTCGGCCTTCTCGCAGAATATCCAGCAGATTTTGAAGCGGCACTCCGGCGTCATCTAGCTGTGTTCGTGCGGCAGACCTCCAGGTCCGCGCGGGTCCTCCAGGACCCGCTCTGCGTGCGTGAAGCGGGCCAGCGCTTCCGCCTTCCCCCGCGCCGCCCCCGAATCGATGGCTCCCTCCGCCAGCGCCACCCCTTCCCTGAAATCGCGCGCCCGTCCCACGGCCACCAGCGCCGCCGCCGAGTTCACCAGCACGATATCGCGCCGCGCACCGTGCGCGCCTTCCAGAATCTCGCGCGCAATCGCCAGGTTGGTCTGCCGGTCGCCGCCCTTCAGATCCTCCGGCCGCGCCATCGCCACGCCGAAGTCATCCGGCGTGAGCGTGCGTCGGGTAACCTCTCCGTGCCGGATTTCGAAGGCCAGCGTGGGGCCAGTGGTGGTGATCTCATCCACACCATCCGAGCCGTGCACCACAAATCCGCGCTCCAGGCCCAGGGCCGCCAATGCGCCGGCGATCAGCTCCGCGAAATGCGCGCTGGGCGCTCCGGCAAGCTGCGCGCTGGCGCCCGCTGGATTGGTCAGTGGTCCGAGCAGGTTGAACACCGTACGCATTTTCAGATCGACGCGCACCGGGTGCGCATGTTTGGCGGCGGTGTGGACGGCCGGCGCGAACAGAAAGCCGATGCCGATCTCGCGGATCGCGCGCGCGCACTCGGCGGGCGTCATGGGGATGCGCACCCCCATCGCCTCCAGCAGATCGGCGCTGCCGCACCGGCTCGATATGGACCGGTTGCCGTGCTTGGCCACCCGCGCGCCGGCGCCCGCCACCACAAATGCCACAACCGTGGAAATATTGAATGTGCCCAGGCCGTCGCCGCCCGTGCCGCAGGTATCCAGCAGCGGCTCGCCCGCGAGCCCGGCGTCGATTGGCTCGGCCATCTGCCGCAACGCGCGCGCAAACCCCACCAGTTCGTCGACGGTCTCGCCTTTCATGCGCAGAGCCACCAAAAAACCCGCGATCTGGGGGCCCGTCGCCTGCCCGCTCAGGATGATGTGCATGGCCTCCAGAGCCTCGGCGCTGGACAGGTTCCGGTGGTCGGTCACGCGGTGCAGGTAGGGCAAAAGCGACATGCTATAGTGAGGGTTCTAAGTCCCCGTTATCATAAACGTTATCACAAGGTTTCCATGAAAATTCACGAGTATCAGGCCAAGGGCATCCTGGGCCAATACAACGTTCCCGTGCCGCGTGGCGAGGTGGCGTTCACCGCGGACGAGGCCGAGGTGGCGGCCAAGGCCATCGGCGGCAGCGTGGTGGTGAAGGCGCAAATCCATGCCGGCGGACGCGGCAAGGGCGGAGGCGTCAAGATCGCCCGCGATGCGCCGGAAGCCGCGGAGATCGCGCGCAGGATGCTAGGCATGAAACTGGTGACGCACCAGACCGGTCCGGAAGGCCGCATCGTGCAGCGGCTGCTGATCGAAGAGACGCTGCCCATCGAGCGCGAGTTGTATCTCGGCATCGTGCTGGATCGCGCGCAGGGCAAACCGGTATTCATGGCATCGGCCGCGGGCGGCATGGAGATCGAAGAAGTCGCCGCGAAAACGCCGGAGTTGATTTTGAAAGAGGCCTTCGATCCGGGCGTAGGGCTGATGCCGTTTCAGGCGCGGAAACTGGCATTCGGCATGGGAGTGCCGGCGGCCAGCGTGAATGCGGCCGCGGCGGCCATGGGCGCGCTGGCCAAGGCTTATGTGGCCAAGGATTGCTCGCTGGCCGAGATCAACCCGTTCATCCTGACCAAGGATGGCAAGGTGTACGCGCTGGATGCCAAGATCAATTTCGACGACAGCGCCCTTTACCGGCACAAGGAATTGATTGACCTGCGCGACCTCAACGAAGAAGATCCGCTGGAAGTGGAGGCTTCGCGGTTCGGCATCAATTACATCAAGCTGGATGGCACCGTGGGTTGCATGGTGAACGGCGCGGGCTTGGCCATGGCCACCATGGACATCATCAAGTATGCCGGCGGAAGCCCCGCGAATTTCCTGGACGTAGGCGGTGGCGCCAGCGCCGAGCAAGTGAAGAATGCGTTCCGCATCCTGCTCTCGGATTCGCACGTGAAGGCCGTTCTGATCAACATCTTCGGCGGCATCCTGCGCTGCGACACGCTGGCTACAGGCGTGGTGGCGGCCGCGCGCGACCTGAACATTACGGCGCCCATCGTGGTGCGCATGGAGGGCACCAACGTGGAATTGGGCCGCCGGATTCTACGCGACTCCGGATTCAATTTTACGGTGGCCGACGGGATGCGCGATGCGGCGGAGAAGGTCGTCCGGCTGGCCGCGCAGTAGAGGAAACGATGAGTGTACTGGTTGACGAAAATACTCGCCTGATCGTGCAGGGGTTCACCGGCAAGGAAGGCACATTCCACGCGCAGCAAGCCATTGCCTATGGCACCAGGGTGGTGGGCGGCGTGGTGCCCGGGCGGGGCGGCTCGAAGCACTTGGATCTGCCGGTGTTCGACACCGTGGAGCAGGCCGTGCACGCGACGGGCGCGAATGCTTCCGTGATTTTTGTGCCGCCGCCGTTTGCCGCGGATGCCATCATGGAGGCCGCCGAAGCCGGCGTGCCGCTGGTGGTCGCCATCACCGAAGGCATCCCGGCGCTCGACATGGTCAAAGTGTGGGCCTTTCTGGGGGACCGCCCCACACGGCTCGTGGGTCCCAACTGTCCCGGTGTGATCTCGCCGGGCAAATGCAAGATCGGCATCATGCCGGGACACATTCACCTCGAAGGCCACGTGGGCGTGGTCTCGCGCTCGGGCACGCTGACTTATGAGGCGGTGGGGCAGTTGACCGGCTTGGGGATCGGCCAATCCACCTGCATCGGCATCGGCGGCGATCCCATCATCGGCACCACGTTTCTGGATGCGCTGACCCTATTCAACGAAGACCCTGGCACCCACGCCATCGTGATGATCGGCGAGATCGGCGGCAACGCCGAGGAGACCGCGGCGCGCTATGTAAGCGAGCACGTGCGCAAGCCGGTGGTCGGGTTCATCGCGGGACAAACGGCGCCGCCGGGCCGCAGAATGGGCCATGCGGGCGCCATCATTTCAGGCGGATCGGGAGCGGCCGTGGACAAGATTCGGGCGATGCAGGAGGCCGGCGTCACGGTGTGTTCGTCGCCCGCCGAAATTGGAGAAAAGATAAAGAGCCGCTTATGAGTGTGGAGCGTACGTTTTCGATCATCAAGCCCGATGCCGTGGAGTCCGGGCATGCCGGCGAGATCCTCGCCTGCCTGGAGTTGGATGGCTTCAAGATTGTGGCTCTGCGCATGACGCGGCTGAGCAAGCTGCAGGCCGAGGGTTTCTACGCCGTGCATCGCGAGCGGCCGTTTTTCGCCAGCCTGGTGAGGTTCATGACCGAGGGCCCCATCATCGCCATGGCGCTGGAGCGCGAGGATGCGATCGCCAAGTTGCGGGAAGTGATGGGCGCCACCAATCCGGCGAACGCGGCGGAAGGGACCATTCGCAAACGGTTCGCGGAGTCCATCGAGCGGAACTGTATCCATGGCTCGGACGGGCCGGACACCGCGCGGGTGGAACTTGCGTACTTCTTCAGCACGCTGGATCTGTACGGAAATTAGGGGGCGGGCCGTGTGGGACGGGCGTCCACGCCTGCGGCGGGTCCCCAGACCCGCCCTTTCTCCCCAATGGCTCCCACATCATTGCGATGACCCCGTGAGGGCCACGCGGACCAGTTGACTGCGCCGCCGCACGCCGGTCTTTCGAAAGATCTCCCGCAGGACGGCTTTTGCCGCGCCTTCGGATACTCCAAGCTGGCTGGCGATGGCCTTGTTCGTCAGGCCGTCGACGACTCCCTCGACCACCTGCCGCTCGCGTCTGGTCAGCAGGTTGTGCAGGGTGTGGCTCTCGCGTTCCACCACTGGGCCAGCCAGAAGTTGGAGGACTTCCAGATCGACCCAGGCTTGTCCCGCCGCGACTTGCCGGATCGCTTTCGGGAGACTGTCCAAAGAGCTGCGCTTCCGGAAGACGCCGGATGCGCCGGCGCGCAGGGGCAGGAACAGGCTGGCTGTATCCTTTTCAGCCGCGAGCACCAGGAACCTTCCCCCATACCCAGACTGACGGGCCGTGGTAATGAACTCGGCGGTCTGATTGCCGACCGCATCATAGTCTAATAGCACGACATCGACAAGCGCACGACTGAGGGCCTCCAGGCCCTCGGCCGCCGTGCCATACTCGGCGGCGATTTCGAAATCGGGTTCCAATCGTAGCTGCCGGCTAAGACTCTCCCGGACCAGAACGTAATCGACCAGCAGCAGCAGCCGTATGCGATCCATGATGTGACATTGTCGGGCATGT
>Ga0335078_10016051_pt1 | contig 11113 bp, 10 predicted proteins | sample Lox_Sample_32_FD_206711 | JGI IMG/M metagenome (GOLD analysis project Ga0335078, IMG submission 206711) | Soil microbial communities from Loxahatchee National Wildlife Refuge, Florida, United States - Lox_Sample_3.2 | ecosystem: Environmental > Terrestrial > Soil > Wetlands | place: USA...
CATGGCCTACAACGCCGTGCAGCAGGGTGCAGCGGGCGTCGACATGGGACGGAATATTTTTCAGTCGGAAGCGCCGAAAGCCATGCTCGCCGCCATCAATGCGGTCGTGCATCAAAACGCCAAGCCGAAAGAGGCGTATGGGCTGTTCAGCTCGCTAAAGACCAGCGGATGAATTTTCATCCATAGGTCCGCTGCGGCGCGGAGCCGATGAGAAACCAGGCGAGCGATCCGGCCGCAACTGCGCCGGCCGCCGCCGCCATGACCTGCGCAATCCAACCGGGGCTACCGACCGTGCTTCTGGCGGCTTGCGGCTGCGGGGCAGGGGCGTTTTTGATGGAATCGGATTTTGATCCTGAATCGCTGATGACGGCGGACGCAGGAGTCGCAGTTGTCGGGACGCTCGGTGCGGCGTTCGCTGCAGCGTCATCCGCCTTGGCATTGCTCGGGGACAAATTGGCCGACCTCTTGCCGGTGGCGTCCGCCGCAAGGTCGATCTCATTAACATCAGACTGTGAGGCGAGGGCGACGGTTCGATTTCCAACGACGAGTTCGCCGATGGCCGGTTCGGCTAGCGGCGGTACTGGCTGAAGTGCCGGTTCAGTTGTGGCCACGGCGGCCGGGGCGGAATTGTCGTCCGGGACGATTGCGGGGGCCGCGTCTTGAGCGGTCGGGTGTTGCGCCTTGGCTTCTGCGATAACGGAGTGTCGTTTGCTCCTAGCGGCGAAGGATCGGTGGATTGCGGCGTGGAACCTGCTATGCGCCGCGACTTTAGGCCGGAGCGGCTGCTCGATAATGCGCAAGAGCTCGAGCGGCTTACCCGGCGTGTCTGCCGTTGCGCTCTGCGCGGCCGCTCCGCCGGCCGCTGTACCGCAAGCAAACAAAACGACCGCGCCGGCGGCGACAATCCGCAAGCTCAGCATTACGTTCTCCGTTTCGGCTGCACCCGCCGCATAGGGCCAGCTTGGCGTGACCTCAGCGTGACCCAATTGCGGATTTTTTCGCGCAAAGGGCGGACCAAAATCGGCCGGCCTTAACCATGACCGCCAAGCGCGGTGCGCTCTCACAGGTTCTCCGTGACGTGGTATCTTCGATGGAACCCGCCAATATGCCGACTTTAGCTTGAACGAAGCCCGCATGATCGATCTGGAAAACGACAGGGGAATCGCTACCGTTACCATAGCACATGGCAAGGCCAACGCGCTTGACATCGAACTCTGCGAGGAGCTGGCCAAGTGTTTTCAGCAAATATCCGGTTCAGCGGCGCGCGCCGTCGTGGTCACCGGGCAGGGCCGGATATTTTCCGCAGGCGTCGACCTCGTTCGCTTAAGTTCCGGCGGCGCGGACTATGTGCGCAAGTTCCTTCCGTCGCTGCACCGGGCCTTCAACGCCGTGTTCTTTTGTCCCAAGCCGGTCGTGGCCGCCATCAACGGACACGCCATCGCCGGCGGCTGCGTGCTCGCCTGTTGCGCCGACCGGCGCATCATGGCGCGGGCAAACGGCCGCATCGGGGTCACCGAACTGCTAGTCGGAGTGCCGTTTCCCGCAATGGCGCTCGAGGTGATGCGTTTTGCAGTGCCGTCCCGTCATCTGCCGGAGCTCCTCTTCACCGGAGCCACTTACGACGTTGACGCTGCGCTCGAACGCGGTTTGGTCGACGCGGTCGTCCCGCCGGATGAACTCATGCCGAGCGCAATAGCCGCAGCGGAGCAGCTTGCTTCACTTTCGCCGGCGGCTTTCGCTCAAACAAAGGCGCAGTTGCGGGCGGATGCGCGCGAGCGCCTGGAGCGCACCGGCGCCGCGACCGACAAGATCGCGACCGAGATATGGGCGGCCGAGCCGACGCTGGCTTATGTCCGCGATTACGTGGTGCGCACGCTCAAGAAAGCCTAGGCCGCGTACTTAAATCGGGCCAATGTCCGCTTCGACCGACAGCGACCGAATTGTCGCGCGCGGCAAATGACGCGAAGTGCCAAGAGCTGCCGTGAGCTGATGCAGCAAGCGATGCTTGTCTCGAAGCTGATTTCCGGTGACGATTGAATAAGCCGGCAGCGCCTGGCCGCCGAGCTAGGATGCGCTGGAACCGATCTCGACTTGGCGCACACGCTGGCATCAGCCGACTTCATGGCCGGGCTTGGCTAGTTCTCTGGCCCAATAATGCGACGTCGCGCAGGCCTCTAACCCAACCAGGCCCGGCGGACGCCCTTCAAAAAATCGCAAAGCTTGGCCGCGCCGGAGTTGCTTTCAGACGACGATCTTTTCCTCTGCGTCGGTACCGTGAACCCGGAAAACATTCTCGGCGATTCGAATTCGTAACCCGCCAAGCGCCGGAAATCTTCGATAGCATCGCGCCGCGGCTCACGGCGGAGCCGAGGAGCAGGTTGGCCGACTAACATTTCGGCAATCGCCAAATATGTGGCTAGCACCTCTCCGAATTCGAACTCGACGTGGCAAAATCGATCGTCAAGTTCCGCCCAGTCGATTTCGCTCTCGTGGCGCGATCGGATCATGGCGACATCAAGAAGCTGCCGCAACTCGACGCGTCGGTTCCAATAGCCGCGGTGGTGGAGCTGATCGTGAGTGATTACATGTCCGATGCTGCGTGTCGCGTCCGGCAAACGGATGCGTAGGTCTTCAAAGGTTGAGGGCTGTGTCCCCGCCCAAAACCAATTCGTTTCGATAATTTCGGCGCTCTGGCTTTTGAGAATATGGGTATGCAGCTCCACGCTGCAGGCCCAATCCTCGCCATCATACAGCGCGGGCAGATGGTTATGTGCCGGCGGCATCGGTTCATCGCCAGGGTTGGTTCGAAATCCGATTGCCTCTAACGCGGCAACGACATCGACCGACCGTTCCGCCGGAATAAGCACATCGAGATCGGACAGGATGCGCAGCGACGGGCTCGGATAATTGCGCTCGATCAGCCGGGCTGCGCCCTTGAGCGGCACCGGCTCGATGCCGATGGCGTTGCAGACCGCGACCACGCGCTTTAGCGAGGCGAACAGTGTTTCATTGCGCCTGCGATTAAGGGTCAGGATCGTCTCAAAATAGTCGCGGGCCTCAGCCGGAACGTCCCGTTTGTTCTTCAGGCACCAGGCGAGCGCCGGCGTCACGTTGTGCCTGCTGCTCACTTCCACGAGCACCTCCCAAGAGATGTTTTCGGTTGGAGGCGACAGCTGGTCGCGCAGCAGTCCGGCGCGGAGATATCCGCACAGGGTCAACATGGCGTCCCATCGATTCACACTATGTTCTCCACCATGCGAATGCCGTCGGCGAGCGCGCCATAGGTCGCCGCATATGCTGGCGTGTCGTTCAGCACGGCAAGCAATGCATTGACGCGATCCGCGGTAATCGGAAAACCAAGCCAAATCCGGTCCTTCAACAGACGCTCGAGGGCCTCGAACGTGGTGAGCCGCGACAATTGTGGCGCCGCGCCCTGGCGAAAATGCGGAAAGAGCAGGCGTCGCAATCGAACCGGTTCCGATTCCCAGGCAGGTAGCGGCGGTACCAGCAATCGCGCCTCGACACCTTTAGTGTGATAGGTCGCTGCCCAAGCCAGTTCCGGTCGGTGCTGGGTGACCGCATCGAAGCTGCCGGACTTGATGCTGATCGGCACCGGCCACGGCTTGATCGCCGCGTCGGGCGCCGATACGGCAACGAGGTCATCGGCCAAAAAATCGAAGCCCGCGCCGGTAAGCGCCGCGGTCAACGTGCTCTTGCCGCTGCCGGAGGGCCCGCACAGCGCCAGTGCTCGGCCATCGCGTGCGACCGCGGCACCGTGGACCAGTGCCAGCCACTTCGCATCCGGATGAACGCGCTCCAGAACGGTCTGCCACAGCCCGCCGACAAGCAGCGCGTCTTCGGATGTGCGCAGGCGTTCGGCGCCGTCAACAATCAGCAGCTTTTGCGTTCCGGTGTTGTTTCTGATTTCGATCCGCGCCACCGGCGCCGCGCCTGGTGTTTCCAGATGCGCGAGCATGGCGCGGATCGGCGCCGTCAGCTCGGGCTCGCCGGCGAAGGCGATGGTCGTCTTGCTGATCGTGCAGGTCCACTCCGACGCGCATGGCGGCGGCTTCGGTAGCTCGTCGCCGGCTGTGCCGGCACCGGTTGCCGGCGCGGGCGATCGACTTTGAGTTTCACCGGTGGTGAGCAGGCCTTGCATGCGCCATAGCGCCAATATGCTCTCGACATCGTTGCGAGCGAGCTGCAAGGGAATTTTCCAAGCTTGCGCAAATTCAGAGGCAAGTTCGTCTCCCACCCGTCCGGACCCGATCAATTCCCAGACGTGACGCGCCGTCTCATTGTAGGCAAACAGCCGATTTGTCAGCTGGTCGAGCAGGAGTAGCCCGCCATCGACCGGAAACCGGCGAACCGAAGCCGATGGCCTAAAGCTCGCCAACAGTCGATCCGCTGGCTATCTGCGCGCCTAACAACAAAGCCAACATGCAGGTGCCGTATGCTCAAGGCGATCCGCTGGCTGTCTGCACCCCTAACAACAACGCCAACATGGCCGGTGCCGTATACGCGGCTAATCGCCCAAGCGCTTCGCGGCGGCTCGTTGCCTCTGCTTCCGGTTCAGCTTGATCGCCTGGCGGATCGATCTTGCCAGGCTCATCACCCCAAATCATGAGTCCCGTCTCCCTTGTCTATTGTATTCTGTGACGCTCGATCCGGCTTAGCAAGAACATATGGGTCGCACACAGCCGTAACCTCGTGCGCGGCAACCCCGGCGTAGAGCGTGCTCCAAAGGTATCGGTAACGATTGACTTGGGGCCGTTAAACACTCGACCGACAGGCATGATAACCGTGCTTGGCGCGGAGGTCGGAAAGGGATAGCCAATCCCGCTTGCTGTCTGCACGCCTAGCAACGGTGCCAACACGCTGGTGGCGTATTCTCAAGCCAAAGCTAAATCGATGCACTCGCTGTCTCCACGCCCAACAACAACGCCAGCATGGCCGGTGCCGTGTACGCGGCCAGCCGCCCAAGCGCTTCGCGGCGGCTTGCTGTGTCTGCTTCCGGTTTAACTTGATCGCCCGGCGGATCGATCTTGCCTGGCTCATCACCCCTAATCATGAGTTCCGTCCCCCTGTCTACGCTATTGTCTGACGCTCGATCCGGCTTGGCAAGATGATATGCGCCGCACTGTGACCAAATGATCGCACCAAGTGTTTGCCCTGTAGTGTGGAGCCCAGGAAAATATCCCACATGATGGGCTTGGCGTTGGCAAGCCGTGGGCGAGCGTTGGAGGACGCCGCTCAACATTCGCGATGCGGGTGACCAATGCGGACAAAAATCCCTTTTTTTGGGCGCTTCGATAGATAAGTGGCGAGGCGTTGCGCGTCACAGAAAAGTGACGACGACTTCTGTTCTGGGTCATTTTCGACCAATTCAGTGTGGGTCCGCGATGTCGGCTTTAAGCCAGAACCGGCAATCAGGACCGCCAGCGTTTATGACTACACGCACAGGCAGGTCAGCCGAGTTCGGTGATGACTTCGGGAAAGGCGTGGAGCCGTTCGCCGGGCCCCTCGGCCTCGATCAAATAATTGTCGCAGACCCACGACAGCACGCCGCCGCGGATATAGGTGGGGTGCACGACAATGTTCATGTCTTTGGCGATTGACATTGGCTCGTCGTTACGGATCAGGGGGCGCTCGACCAGGTCGTAGCCTTGGCCATGGCAATGCAGACGTTTTTCCTCCGGCCGGCCGTTTTTGCGCATGAAATTGTTGTAGGCGGCGAAAATCTCCTTGGCGGGCGTGCCGGGCTTGAGCAGGCCAAGATTGAATTTGCGCGCCTCGAGCGCGAAGGCGAACTCGTCTTTTAGTTCGGCTGAAGCCTTGCCCACGACGCAGGTACGGCCAAGCTCGGTATACATGCCGCCGGGACCGGAGTCCTCGACCAGAAGCGCTACTGTGTCGCCCTCCTGAATGATGCGGTTCTGAAAATGGCGCTGACTGAACTGCGCGGGCGCGCTCGCCGGCATTGACGCGCATAAATAGATGCCGTTCTCGCTGCCGTGGCGCTGGCTGTAGCATTGGGCGATAGCGGCGATGTCGCGGTCGCGCATTCCTGGCTCGACCGCGGCGAACGCGGCGCGCATGGCGCCGTCCTGCATACGCGCCGCGCGGCGGACGAGTTCGCGCTCTTCGGCGCTTTTGATCACTTTGATGCGGTCGACCAGATCGGAAGCGTCGACGAAACGCGAGTTGGAGAACCGGCCTTTTTGCAGACAATCCACGAGCGCGAACGACATCTGGTAGGTGCCAACGAGGCCGATAGTGCCGCCGGCATAAGGTGCCAGCGCCGTGGCTGCCAGTTCGGGATCGTAGCCGGCCGTATAGTGGCACGAGGCGAAGCTTGGGGTGGTGAGCCACTGCTTGACGCCGCGCGCGCTGCCGTCGCCATTTGCGGTCGGCGCGCCGCCGCCGCCAAACGGTCCCATGCTCACCAATGTCATGAGATCGTCGCGCGGAAATACGACGGTCAACGGGTAACCGTTGGTCGCCGGCAGATCGGTGAAATATTTGACGTAGCCGCCCATGTAATCGTTGTTGTTCTGCATCAGCAGGACATCGATCTTTTCCCGCTCCATGGCGGCACGCACGGCGGCCCATCGGCGTTCGAGTTCGGCGGTCGAGATCGGCGTCTGCAGACGTTCGGAAAGCTGTTCCATTGGCTTTTCTTCCAGGTCGAGGGGTAACAAGCGCTCTAATCCCACTTAGGTCAGTCAGCAGTCGCACTTAAGCGTAAGCTCGATTAGACTATCTCGGATCGTCTTTGGGTTGGAGAGACAGGAGCTGACAATGCCTATCGATTTGGCAACTGTTAATTGGACTTTCGTGGCCTTGATGGCGGCGCTGGCCTTCGTCGCCGCATTGCTTGGCAGCCTCATCGCGTTCAGGAGCCGGTTTCTGGGCGCCATTCTCGCGGCGATATTATTCGCCATAGGTTTTGTAGCCTGGAATTACTATCCGCATGACTTTGGGCTCCCCATCATCAAAACCATCGGGCCGGATGGCGCCGCGGTCTAGTTGACCTTTCCGCCGGCGCGGCTATCCCTACGGCGCTCATTGCCTGGCAGAAAATGGAGCCTTCATGAACAAGGTCTATGCGGACGCGCATTCCGCGTTGGCCGGTCTGCTCGAAGACGGCATGATGATCATGGCCGGCGGGTTTGGCCTTTGTGGTATTCCCGAAACCTTGATCCACGCCATCCGCGATTCCGGAGTGAAGAATCTCATCGTCGTCTCCAATAATTGCGGCGTCGACGGCAAGGGTCTTGGCGTGTTGCTTGATACCAGGCAGATCAAGAAAATGATCGCGTCCTATGTCGGGGAAAACAAGACATTCGCGCAGCAATTCCTCGCCAATGAACTTGAAATCGAATTCAATCCCCAAGGAACGCTCGCCGAGCGCATCCGCGCCGGCGGTGCCGGAATCCCGGCATTCTACACCCGCACCGGGGTCGGTACGCAGATTGCGAAGGGCAAGGACGAGCACGAATTCGACGGCCAGCGTTACGTCATGGAGCGTGGGCTGGTCGCCGACCTTTCGATTGTGCACGCCTTCATGGCCGACACCGAGGGCAATCTCGCTTACCGGAAAACCGCGCGCAACTTTAATCCGGTGATGGCGACCGCGGGAAAGGTGACGGTCGCCGAGGTCGAGCACCTTGTGCAGCCCGGGGATATAAACCCGGATCACATCATCACGCCCGGCATTTACGTGCAACGTATCATTCATGTCCCGAATGCCGTGAAACACATCGAGCAGCGCACCGTCCGCCAGCGCAAAAAAGCCGACGCGCCGGCCGGAACGGGGGAGGAGATCTGATGCCTTGGACCCGCGAACAGATGGCGGCGCGCGCCGCCAGGGAGTTGCACGACGGCTTTTACGTCAATCTCGGCATCGGTATTCCGACGCTGGTGTCGAACTACATTCCTCCGGGCATCAGCGTGCAGCTCCAATCGGAAAACGGCATGCTTGGAACCGGCCCGTTCCCGTTCGAGGGTGATGAAGATGCCGATCTAATCAACGCCGGCAAGCAAACTGTGACCGAATTGCCGACCACGAGCTTTTTCAGCTCCGCCGATTCTTTCGCCATGATCCGCGGCGGCCATATCGACCTCGCCATCCTCGGCGCCATGCAAGTCGCCGAAAACGGCGATCTGGCGAACTGGATGATTCCGGGCAAGATGGTAAAGGGCATGGGCGGCGCCATGGATCTCGTCGGCGGCGTCAAAAAAGTTGTCGTGGTCATGGAGCATTCGGCGAAGAACGAGCCGAAGCTCTTGCATCGCTGCACGCTGCCATTGACCGGCGCCGGCGTGGTCGACATGGTGATCACCGATCTCGGCGTGTTCACGGTCGATCGCCACGGCGGCGGCATGACGTTGATTGAATTGGCGCCGGACGTGAGCCTGGACGAGATCAAGTCCAAGACCGAGGCCAGTTTCAAGGTCGCCAACACGCTCAAGCAATAAGGCGGCGCAAAAGTCGCCGCCGAGCGTCGGTCCAAAGAACAGCAGCTCCTGATTAATGTTGCCGGGTGGATCGGTACGGTTTCACGCTTGCGCGTGAGTCTCCGATGCAGGCAGTCTAGGGCGTGTACTCATAAGTCCGTCATGTCGCTTTACCCGCAAAGGCGACATCGTCGGGTGACAGGGGCATGTCCGTTTTGTGCCATTAGGCGACATTGCCACCCACCCGAGATAGCGTGTTTACTGGCGGTGTTTTGTTCGTCCTTGATGCAGAAAGTTGCATTTCCTTGCCGAGTTTTCCCATGCCTCATCCTCCGACCGGAACCATCTCCTTTCTGTTCACCGATATCGAGGGAAGCGTGACTCTTTGGGAACGGTACCCCGAAGCTATGAGGCTAGCGCTGGCACGTCACAATGCTGTGCTTCGCGAGGTCATTGGCGCGCATTCCGGTTTCATATTCAAGACGGTCGGAGACGCCTTCTGTGCGGCCTTCGGGACAGCGTCAGACGCGCTGGCGGCGGCGACCACCGCGCAGCGGATAATGCTGGCTGAAGATTGGCGCGACACACCCATCAAAGTCCGGATCGGTCTGCATACCGGGGCCGCCGAAGAGCGCGATGGCGACTATTTTGGTACTACGGTCAACCGCGTCGCGCGCGTCATGTCCGTCGCATATGGCCAACAAATCCTGTTGTCGACGGCTACTGCGGAGCTCTTGCGCGATCAACTTCCCAGCGGATTGACGCTGCGCGAGATGGGCGAGCATCGTCTCAAGGGCCTGATCAATCCCGAGCGCCTCTGGCAAGTTGTTGCACCGGGTCTGCGGCAGGACTTTCCGGCCCTGCAATCGCTGAACGCAATCCCCAACAATCTGCCTCTGCGCAGCACGAGCTTCCTCGGCCGGGACCAGGATGTGTCGCAGGTCAGGGACCTTTTGGAGACAACGAACCTGCTGACGTTGGTCGGCTCCGGCGGGATCGGCAAGACCAGCCTTTCGCTGCAAGTTGCTGCCAGCGTCCTAGACAGGTTCAAGGATGGCGCCTGGTTTGTCGAACTTGCGCCCCTGGCTGACGCTGCACTTGTGCCGAGTGCCGTTGCCACTGCCTTGGGTCTTCGGGAGGAGCCGGACAAGCCACTCATCACGACGTTGCTCGACTTCCTGCACCAGAGGCAGTTGCTGATCATCCTCGACAATTGTGAGCATCTGGTCGAGGCCTGTGCCAGCTTCGCTGACTCGGTGCTGCGAAAGAGCCATGAGACGCGCATTCTTGCGAGCAGCCGCGAACCCCTTACAATTGGCGGAGAACTCGCATGGCGAGTGTCGCCGCTACCGGCGCCTGATCCCAAGGTGCCAACTTCCGTCGTGCAACTGACGCAATTTGCCGCCGTACGACTGTTCATCGAGCGCGCAAGGTTTGCCAACGCGTCGTTTCTGGTCACAAACGACAATGCGCCCTCGGTCTCTCAAATCTGCTGGTGTCTCGATGGAGTCCCACTTGCCATCGAACTAGCGGCCTCCCGGGTCAAGGCCATGCGAGTCGAACAAATTGCCGAGCGTCTCGGTGATCGTTTCCGTTTGCTGACTGGCGGGAGCCGCACCGCGCTGCCCCACCAGCAAACACTGCGGTCGACCATCGATTGGAGCCACAGTCTGTTGCCGCAGGTGGAACGCGTAATGCTACGTCGTCTATCGGTATTTTCCGGCGGCTGGACCTTGGAGGCGGCAGAGGCGGTATGCGCGGGTGATGGAATTGATTCGGCGGAGGTGCTTGATACGCTCGCACGCCTTGTCGATAAATCGCTCGTCGTCCTGGATGACCTGGCAGTCGAGCCGCGCTACCGCATGCTCGAGACGATACGACAATACAGCCGTGAAAAGCTGGTTGATGCGAAAGAGGTCGAACAGATCGGCGACGGGCATCTCATGTTCTTCGCCAGACTGGCCGAGGCGTTCGAGCCCCATTCCTTCTGCCCCGATCAATTTCAGTGGCATGCGAAAACAGACGTCGAACTGGATAATTTTCGTGCGGCGCTCGAGCACTCACTTTCGCCAACGCGGGCGCGCGACGGGATGCGTCTCGTCGTCGCTTTGCACCGCTATTGGGTAGCCCGCGTTTACTGGCGCGAGGCAAATGGCTGGCTGAAACGCCTCCTGTCGGTACCAGGAAGCGACGACCGCAGCCCGCTTCGTGCGCGCACGATGCAGGCGGCCGGGCATATCACCAATTATTATGATCCGACACAGGCCCGAAGTTTTGTGGAGGAAAGCCTGCGCCTCGCCCGATCGATCGACGACAAGGTAGGAATAATCGATGCCCTCTGGGTCATGGGCCGGTTGAACTATCCGAAGTTGGACGGCACCGCCGTCCCATATTTCGAGGAGAGCATAGAACTCGCCCGCGCGATCGACTACGTTAAGGGCGCCATGCACGCCTGTTACTCCTTCGGCGTCTACAAAATCGGCGTTGGTGAACACGAAGCGGCAAAGGTGCTGCTACGTGAAAGCATCATCCAAGCGGAGCGGATCGGGGGCGACGCCACGCTTCTCGGACTGTGCGCGGGGAATCTGGGACTAGTGGCGATGCTGCATGGCGATTTCGTCGAAGCCAAGTCGCAGCTCGACAAGAGTCTGGC
>Ga0335078_10016052_pt1 | contig 11113 bp, 7 predicted proteins | sample Lox_Sample_32_FD_206711 | JGI IMG/M metagenome (GOLD analysis project Ga0335078, IMG submission 206711) | Soil microbial communities from Loxahatchee National Wildlife Refuge, Florida, United States - Lox_Sample_3.2 | ecosystem: Environmental > Terrestrial > Soil > Wetlands | place: USA: Florida...
ACGATGGCATGGATCAGGTTGAGCGCCTTGGCCTTGTCGAGGGCAACGGCTTCGCCCTTCAACAGCATCTGCATCGCATCCTGCGGAGAGACGATGCGCGGCACGCGCTGGGTGCCGCCGGCGCCCGGGAACAGCCCGACCTTGATCTCGGGCAACCCGAGCCGGGTCTTGGGATTCTCTGCCGCGACGCGATAGTGGCAGGCGAGCGTCAGTTCGAACGCGCCGCCAAGCGCGAGGCCGTTGATCGCGGCGGCCCAGGGCTTGCCCGATGTTTCGATCGAGCGGAACATCAGCGACATCCGGCGGCTTTCGTCGAACAGCATCTGGTTGGCTGCGACCTCGCCCTTGTCCTTGAGCAGCGCGGTGTAGCGGCCGTGCATGCCTTCGAGCATCGATAGATCGGCGCCTCCTGAAAACGCATCCTTGCCGGAGGTGACGACCACACCCTTCACATTGGCGTCGGCCGAGGTCTGCTTCACGATCTCTTCAAGTTCGGAGATCGTGGTTTCGTCGAGCACGTTCATCGAACGGCCGGGGATATCCCACGTCACCAGGACGATGCCGTCGGCGTCGGTTTCAACCTTGAAATTCTTGAAAGCCATTGGCCGCTCCCCCTTACACGCGCTCGATGATGGTGGCGGTGCCCATGCCGCCGCCGATGCACAGCGTGACCAATGCCGTCGACTTGTTGCTGCGCTCGAGTTCGTCGAGCACGGTGCCGAGAATCATCGCACCCGTGGCCCCAAGCGGATGGCCGAGTGCGATCGCGCCGCCATTGACGTTGATCTTGGCGTTGTCGATGTCGAAGGCCTGGATGTAACGCAGCACCACGGACGCAAAGGCTTCGTTCAGCTCGAACAGGTCGATGTCGGATTTCTTCATGCCGGAGCGTTCGAACAGCTTTTCAGTGACGTCGACCGGACCGGTCAGCATCATCGCGGGCTCCGAGCCGATATTGGCGAAGGCGCGGATTTTCGCGCGAGGCTTCAGCCCGTACTTGCTGCCGGCCTCCTTGTTGCCCAGCAGCACGGCGCCGGCGCCGTCGACGATGCCGGACGAGTTGCCGGCATGATGGACGTAGTTGACGCGCTCGATTTCCGGATGCGACTGGATCGCCACGCCGTCGAAGCCGCCCATCGCCGCCACATCGGCGAAAGACGGCTTGAGCTGGCCCAGTGACTGCATGGTCGTCGTGGGCCGCATGTGCTCGTCCTTTGCCAGGATCGTCAGCCCATTAACGTCCCTCACCGGGACCACCGATTTATTGAAGCGGCCTTCGTCCCAGGCTTTTCCCGCGCGCTGCTGGCTCTGCACCGCATAGGCATCGACATCATCGCGAGAAAAACCGTATTTGGTCGCGATCAGATCGGCCGAGATGCCTTGCGGCATGAAATAGGAGGGCACCGCAATCGAGGGGTCCATCGGCCAGGCGCCGCCGGAGGCGCCGATCCCGACCCGGCTCATGGATTCTGCGCCACCGCCGATCGTCAGTTCGTTCTGGCCGCTCATGATCTGGGCCGCGGCAAAATTCACCGCATCGAGGCCGGAGGCGCAGAAGCGGCTGATCTGCATGCCCGGAACAGCCTCGCCAAGGCCTGCTTGCAGCGCCGCGAAGCGCGCAATGTCGGAACCGGCTTCGCCGACCGGATCGACCACGCCGAGGATCACGTCGTCGACGACATCTTCCGGCAGGTTGTTGCGCTCCTTCAGCGCCTTTAGCGGCACGGTGGCCAGCGCAAGCGCCGTTACCTCGTGCAGCGCGCCGTCGGCCTTGCCGCGACCGCGCGGCGTGCGAACGTGATCGTAGATATATGCCTCAGGCATGATGGCCTCCCGGTATGAGGATCATATTCAGTTTGGGTCAGAAAGCGTCAGCCGCCAATTCCATGATGGTCGTACTTCCACTCTGGATGCGCGCCAGATGGCTCGTGGTTGCCGGCAAAACCCGTTCCATGAAGAAGCGGCCCGTCACAAGCTTGGTCGACAGATAGGCCGTTGCGCCGCCGCCCGCAATCTTGTCGTGAGCGACTTTCGCCATTTTGGCCCACATATAACCCAGAGTCACCAGGCCGAACAAATGCATGTAGTCGGTGGCGGCCGCTCCCGCGTTATCGGGCTTCATCATTGCGTTCTGCATCAGCCAGGTGGTGGCCTGCTGAAGATGGCCAAGCGCGGTGGACAGCGGCGCCACGAAGGGCTTCATCCCCTCATCGCCGGCGTGTTCCTTGGCGAAGGCGCCGACTTCACCAAAGAAACTCATCACGGCACGACCGCCGTCGCGCGGCAATTTACGGCCAACGAGATCAAGCGCCTGAATACCGTTGGCGCCTTCGTAGATCATGGCGATACGCGCATCGCGCACGAACTGCTCCATGCCCTGCTCGGCGATGTAGCCGTGGCCGCCATACATCTGCTGGGCCTGGACGGCATTGGCAAAGCCCGTTTCGGTGAGAAAGCCTTTCAGCACCGGCGTCATCAATCCCAGATGATCATCCGCGTCCTGGCGATCCTTTGGATCGCTGGAACGATGCGCAAGATCGCTCTTGAGCGAGGTCCACACCACCATGGCGCGCGCAGCTTCGTTGAAGGCGCGGATCGTGAGCAGCGTGCGCCGCACGTCGGGGTGCACGATGATAGGATCAGCCGGTTTGTCAGGCGACTTCGCGCCCGAGAGCGCCCGGCCCTGCAAGCGATCGCGGGCGTAAGCGGCTGCATTCTGATAAGCGACTTCCGACTGCGCGAGGCCCTGCACGGCGACGCCAAGCCTCGCTTCGTTCATCATCACGAACATGCCCTGCATGCCCTTGTTTTCTTCGCCGATCAGCCAGCCGGTAGCGCTATCGTAGTTCATCACACAGGTCGAATTGCCGTGGATGCCCATCTTGTGCTCGATCGAGCCGCAGGTGACGCCGTTGCGTTGCCCCAGCGAACCGTCGGCGTTGACGAGAAATTTCGGCACCACGAACAGCGAGACGCCCTTGATGCCGGCGGGTGCGCCTTCGATCCGCGCCAGCACCAGATGAATGATGTTCGAGGCAAGGTCATGCTCACCAGCCGAAATGAAAATCTTGGTGCCCGTGATCTTGTAGCTGCCGTCAGCCTGTTTGACGGCCTTGGTGCGCAACAGACCCAAATCCGTACCGCACTGCGGTTCGGTGAGGTTCATGGTGCCGGTCCATTCGCCGGACACCATCTTCGGCACGTACATCGCCTTCTGCTCGGCGCTGCCATGCACGAGAAGTGCGGCGGTCGCGCCGATGGTGAGGCCGCCATACATGGAAAACGCCATGTTCGCCGAGCATTGGAATTCGGTGACCGTCTGGCTCAACGTGATCGGCAGGCCCTGGCCGCCATATTCCGTCGGCGCCGAGAGACCGAGCCAACCGCCTTCCGTGACCTGCTTGAAAGCTTCCTTGAATCCCTTCGGCGTCGTCACGCTGCCGTCGTCGTGGCGGGTGCAGCCCTCGAGATCGCCGACGCGGTTGAGCGGCTGCAGCACTTCCTCGCTGAGCTTGGCGGCCTCGCTCAGAATGGCTTCGCGCACATCGGCCGAGGCGTCGCTGAAACCGGGGAGATTGTCGTAACGATCGATTTGGAAGACGTCGTTAAGCAGGAAATTGACGTCTTCAACAGGTGCTTTGTAGATCGGCATGACGTTCTCCCGGCGAGGTCGTAGCGACATTTTCAACAATGACTTGAAGCGAAGCTTATCCGCTTCCTTGAGTCGAAGGCAGCATCTATTGCAATCGGACCGCGGTCCTATCGCGCGGCGGCCAATTGTTCCCCCATCAGGCGATGCAGCAGATTGATGGCTTTCAGCGGGCGAACCATCACCTTGAAATGCGTGATGCGGTCATACGCGTCGAAGGTAATGATGTCGACGCCGTTGATCGTGATCCCGTCGACATCATTGGTGAATTCCAAGACGGCGCCGTGATCGCTGGTCCACTCGCCGATATAGCGAAACGCAGGACCGCCCAACACCTTGGTCGCACTGGTCAGATATTTGAACGTGATGTCGCGGCCGCGCTGGGGCGTATGCACCACCGGGCTTTCGAACACGACGTCGGGATGCAGCAAGTCCCGGAGCGCCGCATGATCCTGCGACTTGATGAAGTCGTGCCATTTTTGCAGGCCGATCGCTGGCAAAGGCGTCTCCTCCAGGTGGGCAGTCCGGGCAAGCTCGGTCCGGATCATATGCATGTTGACGCATATGCACCAAAGCGCATAAAGTCAAGCGTGTTAATTTCAAACCAATCGATGCCTGGAGTTCGACCCTTGGCCCTTGCTGATGCCATTCTCGCTTGCCTGACCGAGCGGCCGATGACGGGCTATGAGCTCGCCAAGACCTTCGATTCCTCAATTGGCTTTTTCTGGAAGGCGGATCATCAGCAGATCTACCGCGAGCTCTCCAAGCTGCGCGAACGCGGCCATATTCAGGGCCGCGAGGTGGTACAGTCCGGCAAGCCGAACAAGCTGGTCTATACGCTGACGCCCGAAGGCAAAGCCGCCTTCCGGCATTGGGCCGCCCGTCCCTCAACGCCAGCATCGATCAAGGATGACCTCTTGATCAGGCTCTATGCGCTGGATGCGGTCGATATCGAGCCTCTGCGCGCCGACCTGATGGCGAGGCAGGAGCACCATCGCGACCGCTACGAGCGCTATGAGCGGATCCTGAAGAAGCGATTTCCGGACGGCACCGCCTCGGCCGCCGACATGGGCAAGCTGCTCGGGCTTCGCATTGGGCTGAAGCACGAGCAGATGGTCGCCGAGTGGTGCGAGGAGGCGATCACGACGCTGTCGGCGATTGCAGGCACGGCCGGAGTGGTGCCGTTCGATGGAATCCGGAAAGAGACCAGATCTAGCGATTGAAGTAGTTTGAAGGCAGAAGTTTAGACCGGCCTGCAAACTTTACGGCCGCGCGGCCTCATTCCTTAACCCGTTATTTACCGTAACGCGGAAAAGTCGAGCTGTAGAGGCAGACGACCCGCGTCGATTTCTATTGTCTCGTATTTCGGGACGCGCGGGGAGGCCGGAGGCGCCAGGTGGGGCGCCGGAGCGGAACCGGACAGAAGCATGAATTCGCGCGTATCGTGGAGTAATGAAGGCATCGATCCTGCCGTTCGGGAGCGGGCCGAGGCCGCCGCGCGGCGCGCCGGCGTGTCGTTGAGCGACTGGCTTAGTCTCAATGTGGGCGACGCCACCGCGCCGAATTTCCGCAATCCTTCCGATCAACGGCCGGCGATGCCCGCGCGCGAAAGCCGCGACGTCGCCGATATCCATCAGCGGCTCGACGCCATCACCCGCCAGATCGAGCAGATTTCGCAAAGCAGGCCGCGCAACGATGCGCCGCGCAGCGAACCGGCGGTTGCGCAGCAACTGAACGACGCCATTGCCCGGCTCGACGCGCGGCTATCGCAGATTTCAAACCCGGCGCCCGCGCGCGACCGCCAGGCGCAGGAAAAGCAGCGCCAGGCCGACATGGTCGAGCGCGCGGCCGCACAGGTCTATCGCCCCTCGCCTCCGCTCAATCCGGGTTCCTTTGATTCGGCGATTGCGGAAATTTCCGCGCGCCAGAATGAACTCGACAGCTTTGCGCAACAGCCGATGCTGCGCAACGCTCCGCCGATTGCGCCCGCAGCGGCCTATGCGCCGCCGCTGCCCGCTTACGTCCCGCAGCCTACGCCGGGGCCGGATTTTTCGTCGCTCGAACGGCACTTGGTCAAAATCACGAGCCAGATTGAATCGTTGCGGCGACCCGATCACATTGAGCAGTCGATTGCAGCCTTCCGCAGCGAGCTCGCCGAAATTCGCCAGGCCATAACTGAAGCGATGCCGCGCCGCGCGATCGAATCGATCGAAAGCGAAATTCGTTCGCTTTCCCGCCGCATCGACGACACCCGCCAGAACAGCAACGACAGCCAGGCGCTGGCCAGCATCGAACGCGCGCTCGGCGAAATTCGCGAAGTGTTGCGCTCGCTTACCCCGGCCGAGCAGCTAGCGGGTTACGACCAGGCGATTCGTAACCTGACCGCCAAGCTCGATCAGATCATTCGAGCCAACGACGACCCGTCCACGATCCGTCAGCTCGAAGGCGCGATCGCAGCCCTTCGCGCGATCGTTTCCAACGTCGCATCCAACGATGCGCTCGCCCGGCTCAGCGATGACGTGCATACACTGTCGGCCAAGGTCGATCAGCTCGCGCGGTCTGATAGCCATTCCGACTCGCTTGCTGCGCTCGAACAACGCATCGCCGGATTGATGTCCTCGCTCGAGAGCCGTGAACAACGGCCGCCGTCGTCGGAGAATTCCGAACAGATCGAACGAGCCCTGCTCGCCCTGTCCGACCGTCTCGATCGCATGCCGGTTGGCAATGACAGTGCATCCGCCTTCGCGCATCTGGAACAGCGCGTATCTTATTTGCTTGAACGGCTGGAAGCTTCTTCCGATCATCGTTCCGGCAATCTCGGACGGGTCGAAGAAGGTCTCCAGGACATCCTGCATCAACTGGAGGGGCAGCAAGCCAACTTTGCCGCTCTCACCGCCAATAGCCGCAGCGAGCCGGCTCCCCAGGACAACGGGCTTGCCGATCTCTTCAAGCGCGAATTGTCGGATATCCGTTTCAGCCAGGCCGAAACCGACCGCCACACCCAGGACTCGCTGGAAGCCGTCCACAACACGCTTGGTCACGTGGTCGATCGCCTCTCGACGATCGAAGGCGACCTGCGCGCCGTGCGCGAGCAACCCGCCGCACCGCAAGCCCCAGCCCCCGTTGCTCCACCTGCGCCCCTTGCGCCACCTGCTCCCGAACCTCCTTATTCCGTGCCCCCGACGACGGAGCCGGAGCCGCTTCTCGCAGACGAGCCCTCGCCCGCGCGGATCGCAATGGCCACGCACGCCAAGCTCGACGCGCCACCACCGCTTCCGGCGCCGGAGGCTTTCGTCGCTGCGCCACGCGACTTCCATGCCGCCGCGCCGGATGAACAACCTCCCGCAGCCGCGCCGCGGACCATCAACGAAATTCTGGAACCGCCTGCACCGCCCGCGCGCGCGGCAATCGCCCCGGACCTGCCGCCCGATCACCCGCTCGAACCGGGCACGCGGCCATCCGGACGTACTGCCTCACCGTCGGAACGCATCGCCGCGTCCGAAAGCGCGATCAGCAATATTCCCGCAGCAGCCGGCCGAAAGGAGCCGGTCAGCACATCGAGCTTCATCGCGGCCGCACGCCGCGCTGCGCAGGCCGCGGCAGCCGCGCCACCGCCCGACAAGTCCGGTAAGCAGTCGAAGGCCGCACAAGCAGCCGGTCAGGCCAAGGCGGCATCGACCATTACCTCGAAGATCCGTTCGCTGCTGGTCGGCGCCAGCGTCGTTGTGATCGTGCTCGGCACGTTCAAGATGGCGATGAGCCTGCTCGACAGCGGCAATCCGCCAGCGATGCCGGCAGCCGAAAGGTCTACCGATACACCGGCGGCCGCGTCTCCAGCCGACAGCGGCGCAAGCCCGGTGCCACAGATGCCGCCGTCGCTGACATCGCCGACGCCGATCGGACGGCAGTCGTTCAACAACGCCACTGGCGACAACACCGCCTCCGCGACCATTCCGCAGAACTCCGCTTCGCCGTCGCTGTCGGGAACCGGCGACGTCACCGGATCGATCCCGCTTGCACCGGCTTCCTCGGGCAGCGGCAAGCTCGGGATGGTCCAGGTTCCGCCGACCGAGCGGCTGCCTGAGGCCATCGGCGGTCCAGTTCTGCGTGCCGCCGTGCTCAAGGGCGACCCGACGGCGGCCTACGAGGTCGGCGTGCGCTTTGCCGAGGGCAAGGGCGTGGCTCCCAACTACGACGAGGCGGCCAAGTGGCTCGATCGCGCGGCGCAAGCCGGCGTCGTGCCGGCTATCTTCAGGCTAGGCACCTTCTACGAGAAGGGTCTCAGCGTGCAAAAAGACGTCGATATCGCCCGCCGCTACTATGTGCAGGCCGCCGAGCGCGGCAACGCCAAGGCGATGCACAATCTCGCGGTGCTGGATGCGGATGGCGGCGGCAAAGGCGCGAACTACAAGAGCGCCGCGCAATGGTTCCGCAAGGCCGCCGACCACGGCATCGCCGACAGCCAGTATAACCTCGGCATTCTCTACGCCCGCGGTATCGGCGTTGACCAGAATCTAGCCGAATCCTTCAAGTGGTTTAGCCTGGCCGCCGCGCAAGGCGACGTCGATGCCGGCCACAAGCGCGACGACATCGCCAAGCGCCTCGATGCCCAGTCGCTGGCCGCAGCCAAGCTCGCGATCCAGACATTTACGCCCGAACCGCAGCCGGACGACGCCGTCAACGTGGCCGCGCCCCCCGGCGGATGGGATTCGGCGCCGGCTCCGGCGGCAAACGCCAAGCCCGCGAACAAGCCGGCAGCCGCCAAGCGCACAGCATCGGCGCACTGAGCCAGCGGTGCCCGCGTGGCACCGCCGACATATTCCCAACCCACAAGTTCGACTAAACAGGAACTTCAAGGCGGTATTGGCTGGCGCTTGATGCCCGCCGAGAACGTTCGACGAGGTTTCGTGATGCCGCAGGACGATCGCAACGACCGACGAGGGCCGTTCCAGAGTTCGCCGACCGGCCCCTCGGTCGCGCCGCCGCGCGCGCCCGCAGATCCTTCCGCGGCTGCGCGGCCCGTGGCGGCCGGCAGGCGACGATGGCCGGTCTGGTCATTGGCGTTTTTCACGCTTCTGATGCTCGGCGTCGCCTTCCGCGCCTATCGGGACCTGTCGCGGCCGGAGGCGTGGAGTTACTGGAAGGAATCCTATTTCTCGCCAAGCATGACGGCGTCGGCCGTTGCAACGATCAACCTTGATGATGGAGGTCGCGATCGTGCGGCATTGGCGATCCGTGGCAGCATCGGAGCCGCCAGCGCGAGCTGGTTGCGCGAGCGGCTTGACGAGGTCCATCTCGTCACAGGCGATATCGTCGTCTTGTCCTCCCCGGGCGGCAATCTCGACCAAGCGCTGATCATGGGCGAAATCATTCGCGCGCGCGGGCTCGCCACCGCCGTCGGCACGTTGGGGGCATCTGGCAAGGTGACTCGAGCCTACTGCGCCAGTGCTTGCGTTCTCGTCTTCGCCGGCGGCACGCCGCGCTATGGCGTCGAAGGCTCGGCTCTGGGCGTCCATCGCTTTGTCAACCGCTCACCGGGCCGCGACCCGGTCGCTGACGCGCAGCGAACGACGGGAGCCGTGTTGAGCTATATGACGAAGATGGGCGTTTCCTCTTCGATCATCGAAGCCATGTCCGCAACGCGGGATGTCCGCTGGCTCGACCCCGCAGAGGCTTTGAAAATGCACTTGATCACCGATCCGATTCGAGGCGCGCAGGCTGCGCGTTAATCGTTATTTTTCACCACGTTGTCGGGTATCGCGCGGACTGCGGCAAAAAATCCGTTTGCGACGGATTCTTTAATCCCTCCGGCGACCAAATTCGGCTATGCAGGGACGCGGCCTGGTGGCGTGGATCTGACGTTCGGGCCACTGGTCCCGCACTCCCGATGAAACCAGGCCCTGAGCGGTTTCGGCCGGCCTCACGGTCTATTCCGAAACGACTCGCGTGCAGCTCTACCTCCCGATTGCCGACATTCCAGTGAATATCTTTCTGCTGCTGGCCATGGGCGCGGCGGTTGGTTTCGTCTCGGGCATGTTCGGCATTGGCGGCGGTTTCCTGATGACACCGCTTCTGATCTTCATCGGTATCGCGCCCGCGGTTGCGGTGGCATCCGTCGCCAGCCACATCGCGGCTTCGTCGTTTTCCGGCGCCATTGCCTATTGGCGCCGCCGCGCCATCGATCCGATGCTGGCGCTGGTGCTGTTATGCGGCGGCACGATCGGCACCGCGCTGGGCGTCTGGACCTTCACGTTGTTGCGCTCGCTCGGCCAGCTCGACCTGATGATTGCACTGTCCTACGTCTTGCTGCTCACCACCGTGGGCGGGCTGATGTTCTGGGAAGGCTTGCGCTCGATGCTGCGCGTACGACGCGGCATCACGGTGTCGATGCGCCGCTCCGGAAGCCATGGCTGGGTCCATGGCTTGCCGATCAAGATGCGCTTCAAGCGCTCCAAGATCTACCTGTCCGTCATTCCGGTGATTGCCGTCGGCCTGATCATCGGCTTCATCGGCGCCATCATGGGAATCGGCGGCGGTTTCATCCTGGTTCCGATCATGATCTATTTCCTGCGGGTGCCGACCTCGACCGTGATCGGCACCTCGATGGTGCTCACCCTCGTCACCATGACGTTCGCTACCCTGCTGCACGCCGTTACCAATCATCTGGTCGATGCGGTGCTGGCGCTGATCCTGATGATCGGCGGAGTAACCGGCGCCCAGTTCGGCGCGCGGGCGGGCCAGAAGATTCGCGGCGAACATTTGCGGCTTCTGCTCGGGCTTCTGATCCTTGCGGTCGGGATACGCTTTGCGGTCGAGCTCGTCATTCGCCCGGACGATCTCTTCACCATCCGCGAAGCCGGAGGCGCGGCATGAACGGGCGTTTCCGCAAACTTGCGCTCTTGATCGCATTCAGCACGATCGCCATCGCTTCGCCGGCTCGCGCAGAGCGGCTGATCGTCTCGGTTTCCAACCACCGCGTGACGGTGACGCCGAATTACTCCGGCGAAGAACTGGTGTTGTTCGGCTCCGTTGAAAAGGACGCCTCGACGCCGGCAAGCCGCAACAACTACGACCTCGTCGTGACCGTGATGGGGCCGCACGCCGACATGGTGACGCGCCGGAAAGAGCGCAAGTTCGGCATCTGGATCAACACCGACTACCGCGAGTTCCTGCAGGTGCCGACCTATCTGGCGCTGTTTTCCAACCGCCCGTTCGATGCGATCGCGCCGCCCGAGGTTGAGCGGCGGCAGCAATTGGGTCTCAACAACGTGCTGCTGACCCAACGGGTTGGCACGGACTATGCCGACGTCGTGCCCAATGATGCGTTCCGCAGTGCCTTTGTAAGGCTGCGCAGCGAACACGGTCTCTATCGCGAAGAGACCTCGGCGGTGACGTTCCTGACGCCGACGCTGTTCCGCACCGGCATTCCGCTGCCGGCCGCGGTCCCGATCGGCACCTACACCG
>Ga0335078_10016054_pt1 | contig 11112 bp, 10 predicted proteins | sample Lox_Sample_32_FD_206711 | JGI IMG/M metagenome (GOLD analysis project Ga0335078, IMG submission 206711) | Soil microbial communities from Loxahatchee National Wildlife Refuge, Florida, United States - Lox_Sample_3.2 | ecosystem: Environmental > Terrestrial > Soil > Wetlands | place: USA...
ATTTTCGTCTTTCCCAATTCGGAGACTTCCAGGGCAAACCCCTCCGCAGAGGCTATGGCGCGCAGACCGGACACGGCAAATTCCCTGCCAATAATGATCATTGCCATCCATGCTGAAACCAAATGGAGATAGACAAGAGAAATGAAGGCGGCGGAGGTGAGGAGTTTGTCGGCAATGGGGTCCAGCAAGATGCCGAGCGAAGTCACCTGGCCGCGCTTCCGCGCCAGATAACCATCCAAAAGGTCAGTGGTCGCGGCGAGCAGAAAAACTACCACCGCCCACAGGTCCATGTTGCGACCCGAAGTCAGTAAGAGCACCACCACCAGGGGCACGAAAAAAATGCGGAGCAGGGTTAACGAAATGGGGAGGTTCATGCGCCTTTGAGATCTGCCCTTGCGGAGGGGCGGATGGGATGGACACCCTAACCGCGAGTGCTGTAATCGAACGCCAGGACTGCCACGTTGTCCCACCTAACTATATCGGACCTCCCCGGAGGTGTCAACGGATTGACGATGGTCACGGATTGAGGATTGCCGAATACCGAATGATGGGTGAAGTTTGAACTGCGAGTCATCGGTTCGGCCATGAAGTATGAGAAAATCAGCCGGCTGTCATCCTGATGCGAAGCGAAGGATCCCCGCAGTTTCTGTGGTTCAATGGCCTACGAACAACTGCAGAGGTCCTTGGCCGCGCTCGGGATGACACTTATCGAATTCCCCATGCCTTATCGTTTCGTGGCGAGCGAGAATCTCTCGTCCCGATTCTTACGACGCGGATATGTCGCGTAGTAGACCGAGTTGTTCGACGCTCACCGATGAGAGCGGCGACCAGGTGTTACCTGCAAGCGACGTTCGGCAATCGGCGACCGTCAATCCAACACTCCACGAGCCTAGGTTCAATTGAGGCTGATTTTATGCGGAGAAAGCGGTACTTTGGGGCTAGGTAAAAACCCGGAGACTGCCTAATCTTTGTGCAAAACTCCCATGTTTACGAGCGATTTACGTAGAGTACAAAATGTCAATGTTGAGATTGCGGCTGCGTTGCGCCTAGTTCTTAAACTGCTGAAAATACAATACTAAGTCGCTACGTCCGCACGGGAGCCGCATGCTTTGCGGGCGCGCGAGGGCTAGGGGAGGCCTTGGTCTGAGTTTGTTTTTCCACAGTTTTTTCCACAACCCGTGGGAGCCTGGAAATGCCCGTTTTCAGGAGCCGGAAGCTGCCCGCCCTTCCCGGCTTTTCAGCCGCCGCCAAAGCGATTCGCGCAGCCGCGCCCGGACCTTGACTCGCTCGTCCCCGTACTGGGTCGACAGCACGACTCCGGAGCGATGTATAAGCGCCAGACTTTCGCCATCGGCGGGCGAGAGGTCGAGTTCGGCCTCGATCACGGGATCTGCGGTCAACGATTCATCGATCCGTTGGCGGAGGGTGTCAAGGCCCTCCCCGGTGGTCGCCGAAATCCAGATATCGAGCGGCCCTGAGGGTGGCCGGATCCTGCCGGTTGGGTCCACAAGATCGATCTTGTTCCAGACGTGAAGCCGCGGAGTGGCCCCCACGCTTAAGGTTTCGAGCAAGCCCTCGACGGCGCTGTCCTGGGACTCGTACCGCAAATCGGAGGCATCGGTGACGTGCAGCAAAAGGCTGGCATCCTCCAACTCCTCGAGAGTGGCGCGGAATGCGGCGACGAGGTGGGGCGGCAGTTTCTGGATGAACCCCACCGTATCCGATATCAAGACGGGCCTTCGCGACTCAAGCGGCAGGGCGCGCACCGTGGGGTCGAGAGTGGCGAAGAGGCGGGAAGAAGTGAGCACCGTCGAGGAAGTCAAGGCATTGAAGAGCGTGGATTTCCCCGCATTGGTATAACCCACCAGCGCTACGGTGAGAAATTGACGGTCGCGCCGCCGGGCGCGATGCAAAGCCCGCTGCGACCGGACCTTTTCGATTGCCTCCCGCAGCGAGCGAATGCGGGTGCGAATGCGCCGGCGGTCATATTCCAACTGTTGCTCGCCGGGGCCGCGGGTGCCGATGCCGCCGCCGAGGCGGGACAGTTCAGTGCCGTGCCCCCCCAGTCGCGGCAGCAGGTAGTTCAACTGTGCCAATTCGACCTGCAACTGGCCCTCACGGCTGCGAGCGCGGCTGGCAAAAATATCCAGAATCAGTTGCGTGCGGTCGATCACCCGCAGGTCCAACTCGCGCTCCAGGTTGCGGAGTTGCGAGGGCGTAAGGTCGTGATCGAGGATGACCAGGTCGGCGGCAGCCGCGTGCGCGGAACTGCGGACTTCGTTCAGCTTGCCTTTCCCCAGCAAGGTGGCAGGGTCGGGTTGGGGGGATCTTTGGAGGAGAGAGCCCACGATGCGCGCCCCAGCGCCCGCCGCCAACTCGCGCAGCTCCAGAAGTGAATCGTCCGCTTCCGGCTTGCCTGGAATGCGTCCCGAATGATACGTGGGTTCCCAGCCTGCCAGGAAAACTCTCTCGGATGTTGGTGCGCGGCGAATCCTCTTACCCCTCCGATGCCGTCGGCGCCGGCGCCGGCGTGGGAGCGCTTCCGGCGCGCGGCAGCACCACGGTAGCCACGGCGTGCTTGAAAACCAACTGTTCCTGGTTGTTGCTCTCCAGGATCAATGAGTATTTATCAAAACTGCGGATGCGTCCGGTAAGTTTGACGCCACTTAACAGATAAACTGTGACGACAAGTTTTTCCTTGCGCACAGTATTCAAAAACCCATCTTGAATATTCTGCGGCGGCTTCTCCATTTTTTCTCTCTTTTCTGGCACAGGTCCGCTCGTCCCTTGTGCTGGTCTCGAGACAGAATGTTGACCACCGAAGTCCGGCATACGATTCATCTCCCTTACTGCGGCCCGCTGTACTGATGTAAGAACATCTCGCGGGGTTTTCCTGGCAGACAACAGGAAAAGTCCTTCCGGGCTGTCATCCTGAGCCCCTTCGCTCCGCTCAGGACGACAGACGGCCTTTTCCGCACCCTGCTGGGCGGCCATAAGGGCCCCCTACCCACTGCCGTTGGCGATCCCCGCTTCGCGCAAAGCATCGATCACCAGGGCCTGAATGCGCGGGTCATCGCCAAACCCATCAAACCAGGTGATTCCTGCCTCGTGTCGAAACCAGGTCATCTGCCGTTTGGCGTATCGCCGGGTGGCCGCTTGAGTTTGAGAAATGGCTTCCGGCAAACTCATCTGCCCGAGGGCGAATGCACTGGCCTGGCGGTAGCCGAGAGCCCCGAGTGGCTTCAGGCGGCTCGAGTCCTGGCGCGCCCTAAGAGCCTGCGTTTCCTCGAGCAAGCCGTGCGCGAACATCCACTCGACGCGCCGGTCGATGCGCCGGCAGAGTTCCTTTCTGTCGGGACGTAGTCCCACTTTTACGACTCGATACCCTTCGAGTCCGCTGCGGCCGCGCGCCTGCATGGTGGAGATTGGAGTCCGGGCCAGAATGCACACCTCGAGCGCGCGGATGGCTTTCTGTGTATCCCGCGCCTCGATCCGGCCCGCCGCCGCCGCATCAAGCCGCGCGAGAAGCCGGTGCAGGAACTCGCGCCCTCGCCTCTCTGCCAGGTCACGCAGCCGGCTCCTCAATTCTTCAGAGCGGGGCGGGCCATCGAACAGCCCCATGAAAAGTGCGCGAAGATAGAGTCCCGTGCCGCCCACGAAGACCGGTAACCTGCCTCTGCCTTTGATTTCCGACAGCACTCGCAGCGCCTCACGGCGGTAATCTCCTGCCGTGAATTGGTCTTCCGCATCGAGACAGTCCAGGAGGTGATGGGGAACGCCCTGGCGCTCGGCGACGCCCGGCTTCGCCGACCCGATGTCGAACCCCCTGTAAAGCTGCACCGAGTCGTAGTTAACGATCTCCCCGTCCAGCGCCCCAGCCACGGCAACCGCTAGCCCCGTCTTTCCGGCAGCCGTTGGACCGACAATGGCAACCAGGGGAGCGCCTTGCTCTATCGGGACCACCACACCAGCCGCCAGGCGCGTAAGAGGAGGACTGCCAGGACTACCGCAAGCAGAAGAAAACAACCCAGGAGTTGAGTTCGAGAAAGGCGAAGCATTACCGGCTTCCTCTATCGGGGACTTCATACCAGTGCCGAAGCTAGGCGATAAGAAACGTGAAGTGTGTGCACTCACAGGCCTCAGGAGCCGCTCCTCAAAGCCTGATTCTAACATATCGGCTTCACTGGCCGGGACTCAGGTTATAGAGGAATATAAACTGCAGCACCAGGTGGTTGCCGGTGAACTCTTCCGGCAGGGGCGGGAACGGAACCGACGAGCGGATGCCGGACAGGGCAGCGCGATCGAGCGGGTCGGAGCCTGAAGAGGCCACCATTCGAATCTGCGGGACGGAGCCGTCTTTGAGGATCTCGAAGACAATGCCCACCCGTCCTTTTTCGCCCAAGCGCGCCGATTCCGGAATCACTGAATACCAATTCCGCCGCACGATGTAAACCAATCGCGCCAGGTACGGCCCAAAATCCACGCCGCGTGTATCGGAAAGGATGATCGGCCCTTCCGTCGAAAAGTTGGGCTGCAGGTTCTCGAACTGCCCGTTGCCTTGTCCATACCCTGAGCCGCTGCCTGTTCCAGCACCGGCCGAACGCCCTCGCGCCGCGGATTGCAGCGACTGCTGGATGGCCTGGCCTGGACTAAGGTTCGGGAGGTTCAAGCCTTGCCCGCCGCCCCCAGAGGGAGGCTTCGCGTCTTCGAGACGCAACCCCTCATTATTGGCCATTTGGGGTTGGGACTCCGGGTTGGGCGGCTGATTGGCCGGCGGCCCGGGAGCGGCAGGCGCGGGATTACCGCCCGCCGCAGGCGGCGGCGTGGGAGGCGCTGCAGCAGGCTTGCCGCCGGCAATTTCCGGCAATGGCGTGTTGCCGCGCGAGTAAGGCATAGGTAGGCCCTTTGGGACGATGACCGGCGAACGGCCTTGGGCCCTGCGGTCCCGGTCTGAGAGCGGCGAATTCTCCGGTGGCGGCTCGGTCAATTTGCGCAGGACGTCCGGAGGGAGCACAAGAAACGAGTACTGCTTTTTGGGCGCCACTTCCACGGGCAGTCCAATCATCATCCGTCCGCGCCGCAGCAAATCCGGCGAGAAGAGGAGAAGCAGCACGATGACTCCGTGCAGGATGAGCGAGGACAGGTACATCGTCCGCCGCCGCCATTTTACGACCTCCGGATCGACGACCAGCACGACATGATAATCCTGCCAGCCTTCCGGGAGGGCGAGCGGCTTTGACTCGTCGGGGAGGGCGGTCTCGGGACCCGCGAAGAGATTGAGCTGGTTTGGGTCTTCCGGAACCAAGGGTGGAACTTCCCTCGGCGGCAAGGTGACGTGTCCCGGCCTGATCGGGCCGGGAGTCTTCGGTTCGTGGAGCCCCTCGGCAATCTGGCGGAACAGAGAAACGGGCGGAAGCGTACGTTCTACAAACGTGGCATGAAACTCACCGCCGGATACGGCGGAATTCGCCGCTGGCCCGGCATCTGCGCCACGCCGGTAATACTCGCTCTGAAGAGGAACTTTCGGCTCGCGAAACCTCTGGCGAATTTCCCGGAAAAGTGATACTGGCGCAAGGGTGGTATCCACGAAGGTGGCGTGGAATTCAGCGCCGGGCACAGGAGAGCCCTTGCTGGGCGTGTACGCCCTCTGAACCGGAGCTTTCGGGCCGCCTAGCCTCTCCCGAATCTGCCGGAAAAGCGAGATCGGGGGGAGGGCGGTATCCACAAAGGTAACGTGGAACTCAGGCTCGGGCGCAGGCGGACTCGAGGCCGGCACGGATTCGGATGTGCTCTTATCGTCCTTAGCGTCAACCACTGGCATAAAACAAAATCGAAACTAGAAATAACAAACCGGAACGCCGTCGAAAAAATTCCCGTCGAGCGCTGTCACCCTGAGCCCAGCGAAGGGTCTGCAGTTTGCCCGCTCAATATAAACTACGCGAAGAATCTGCATTTGCTTGTTTTCAGGGAGATAACTGCAGATGCTTCGCTGCGCTCAGCATGACATATCCCCATTTTCCGAGCCAGCCTGAAGATGGCTCGGTTCGCTACATCTCCCCGCTTTGCCCTACGGGCCGCGTCAGGCGCACATTCACCTTACCCGCATGTTCTTCGATGCAATTCATGACCCGTTCGGCTAAAGCCAGGGCCCGCAGGCCCTCGAGCCCCCCCACCAGCGGGGCGGAGCGGCTGCGGACCGACTCGAGAAAAGCTTGGAGCTCCGCCTGCAGCGGGTCGGCAGGTTTGGTTTCAAGCTTTTGAAAACTGATGCGGGGAGTGGGGCCGCTGTTATCCACCCGCAAAAGCGTTGCATCGCGCCGCGTAAAATCAATGGAAACATAATCGTAGGGTTGGAAATAACGGAACTTTCGTATCGGTTCCGTGCTGGCTCGGCTGGCGGTTATGTTCGCCACCGTGCCGCATTCAAATTCTACCCGCGCGTTGGCGATATCGACTTTGTCGGAAAGCACCGGCAACCCCACCGCGCGAACCTCGCAGGGCTCTGAATCGAGCATCCACAGGAGCAGATCGAGGTCGTGAATCATCAGGTCGAAAACCACGTCAACATCCAGGCTGCGCGGGCTGAACGCGCACATGCGGTGAATCTCAAAAAACAGCGGCCTCCGGGTTATGGCTTTGGCGGCCACTACTCCGGGATTGAACCGCTCAAGGTGTCCAACCTGCAAGATGCGGCCCCGGCTCTGGGCAAGCGCCGTCACCTCTTCCGCTTCCTCGACGGTCCGCGTAATCGGCTTCTCGAGCAGAACATCCACATCGTGGGCGAAAGCCTCGCGCGCCACTTCGGCGTGGCTCGAGGGTGGAATAACTACGCTTACGGCACGCGTCTCCTTCCATACCTCGTCGAGGTTCGCGAAGGCCCGTACTCCCAGTTCCGCCGCCATTTCCCGGGCTTTTTCCGGCCGAACGTCGTAGACCCCCGCAAGGTCAGCTTCCGGGAGCTGCCTCAATGCGCGGGCATGCTTCTTGCCGTGCTCTCCTACTCCGATGACAGCTACGGGAATGCGTTCAGTCAACTCGTTCCCCACATCCGAAAAACGAAATTCGAAAATCGAAGCCCGGAACTTGAAAACCAATTCGGTAGAACCGAAGACCGGGAATCACATCATCAGTGCGCATTTTGACTCTCGAAATGGCCTCCCTATTCCTTTTCCGAATTTCGATTTTCCAATTTCGATTTTCGGCCTTCCCTAGTCTTTCATCCCGACTATGGCGATGCCCGCCTCGTCGGCTTCTTGGATGAGGGCCGAGCGTTCAAACAGCAGGGTCTTACCCGCATCCACAGCAAGCACGCGGGCGTTTGAGCGCCGCATCACCTGAATCGTCTTCCGACCCACCACAGGGACATCAAAACGCATGTCCTGGCAGGGCTTACTTACTTTGACGACCACCAGCGCCCGTCCGTTACTGAGGCCCGCCGCCCGTTCGATAACCGCGTCGGTCCCTTCCATGGCCTCGACAGCCACGCAAGCCCTACCGGACACCACAATGGTCTGGCCGATATCGAGGCCGGCAATCTTCTTGGCAATCTCGCGGCCGTACTCGATCTCTGATTCTTCCTCCGGATCTGGCACGCGGCGGGTGAGCGGGCCGGCATCCGGGACCAGCGGCTTCAGGAACAGCGTCGAATCTACCACCTGGATGCCCCGGCTTTCTACCATGCGCACGAATATTCCGATCAGGGAATTCGTGTTCTTGCGCGGCAGGCTTTTGAGGACGCGGCTCACCAGACCGTCCGGTTTGATAGAACTGAAGAGTTGGGCGTGCTTCACCTGGCCCGCCAGGACCAATTTGCCGATGCGCTCGGCGACCAGCAAATCCAGAAGCTTTGAGACTTCACCCAGGCTCAGCCAGTGGATTGCGCTCGCCACGGTGGCGAGGTCCGGCGAGGCTTCTTCCTTGATTCCCACCACCAGCGGGTCAATGCCCTGGTCCCGCGCCGCTTCCAGGACCAGGAAAGGGAAGTGGCCGTTTCCCGCAATGATGGCATAACGATCATTCATGACCGAAACTCGAAAACCGAAACTCGAAAATCGAAGCTGAAAAATCGAAACCCAAAAATTGCTGAGATGTTTCTTCGAGCCAGAAGCTGCGAAGAAATCAACTGGATGTCATCCTGAGCGCAGCGAAGGATCCCCGCAGTTTCCTGTGATTGAACGATTTGCCAACGACTACATAGATCCTTCGCTGTTCTGAAAATCCGTGTGCCGAAGCCGCCGCACTCCATGGCGCTTCGCGCGTCTTCATGGTTTCCGGGTGCCCGTCAACGGACGGGCATGAGCGACTGCCATGAGAATGACACGGCCTTCATGCACGGTAGTGTCGTAGCGCGGACCCCCGGTGTTGAGGTCCGCGGTTCTGCCGTGGGACCACAGACAAGCCGCGGACCCCAACACCGGGGGTCCGCGCTACCCAGCTTCGCTACGCTCAGGATGACATTTTCTTGGTTCTTCACGCCTTCCCATGCGCGCGTTACGCTCATCCAATTCGATTTTCGAATTTCGATCACTTGGCCACGCCGCGCTCAGACGTCCGGACGAATTCCACCAAAGCTCGGACGTGGTCGGACTTGAAGCCGGCGGCATCGATCGCCTCCAGCGCCTGCGTCGTATTGAGCTTGGATCTCGACAGCAGGCGGAAGGCTCGCTCCAGTTCCTTCAGGTCATCGGCGCTCAGGCCGCGCCGCTCAAGCCCCATGCGGTTGGCGCCAAGAACATTCAATGGGCGGGGGGCGGAAGTCTTCGAATAGGGTAGGATGTCCTGGTTTACAACGCTATAACTTCCCAGGAAGCTGTAAGTGCCGATGCGGCAGAACTGGTGGATGCCGCAAAATGCGCCCACCGAGGCGTGATCCTGGATTTCGACGTGGCCGGCGAGCGAAGCCCCGTTGGCCATAATGATGTGGCTTCCCAGGTGGCAATTGTGCGCGATGTGGACGTACGCCATCAGGAGGTTATGGCTACCGATTCGCGTCACCCCGTCTCCCGCCTCGGTGGCGCGGTGAATCGTGATGAACTCGCGAAGCGTGTTGGCGTCGCCGATCTCTACCTGCGTAGGTTCGCCGTGGTACTTCAAATCCTGCGGAGCGAGTCCCACGCAGGCCCACGGGAAAACACGGTTTCCCTTGCCGAACCGAGTACGTCCTTCCAGCACACAATGCGACATGACCTCGCAGTCTTCGCCCAGTTCGACGTTTTCCCCGATCAGGGAATACGGCCCCACCGTGACGCTCGAGGCCAGCTTGGCGCAGGGATGGATGATTGCTGTGGGATGGGCTTTCATTGACGTGATTGACCAAGCAGACCTTGACTTGCCTGGCCGGGTTGACCGGGGCGGTCCGAGATGGCAAATGCCACCGTCGCTTCCGCCGCCAACTTCCCTTCTACGGTCGCTTGACCGTGCATTTTGCCGAAGTTGTTGCGCCGGTTAAGCAACTGCATTTCCACCCGGAGTTGGTCGCCCGGGAGCACGGGGCGGCGGAACTTGGCATTTTCGATACCGGTGAAATAGATCAGCTTCTTGTCCTTATCCGGCATGTCCCGGTAGATCATCACCCCTGCCACTTGTGCCATGCACTCGATGATCAATACCCCAGGCATGACCGGCGCGCCAGGGAAATGTCCTTGAAAGAAGGGTTCGTTGATCGTCACGTTCTTGAGCCCTACGATGCGCTTGTCCCCCTCGATCTCCATGATGCGGTCGACCAGCAGAAACGGATACCGATGGGGAAGAAAGCTCATGATATCCATGATGCTGTAGACAAAGCCTTTTTCCGTACCGGCGAGTGTCGGAAGTTCAGCCACGCTTCACCATCCGTTAGGATTTCGGCGCTTTGAGACGCCCCGCAGCCCAGCCCGAAAGCCTGGGCTTCACGCCACCCGACTTCATCCGGCGGCCACTGGCAGCGACTGTAAACGACCGTCTGGCCATTATAATCGAAACCCTCCCGGCTTCCAATCTTGGAGTGCGGCATCTTGGAGTGCGGCCTGTGCGGCCGATAGTGTCCTAATTCGACCGGTAGCGCCGACCTTTAGAGCCCGCCCTGAGCAGAGCGAAGGGTCGGCAGATGCTGGCCTAAAGGCCGGCGCCACACCGATAACAGGACGCCACCCTCAGGGTGACGCATTGACGCCTCCCGGTGAGGTTGTTAAGATGGGTTGATTTCAATTGACCGAGGAGACTCTCTAATGGACCGTTTGACCCGACACGAACTGAAGCAGGATGAATTCAAAGAATCGCTGGACCAGCTCGAGCAGTATGTGGCGTCGCATGTGAAGGAAATCGTGACAGTTGCGATTCTGGCGGTGGTCGTGGTGGGCGCGACGGTCGGTATGAAATACTACCTCAGCGAACAGGAAGCCAATGCCAATCTCGATCTTGCTTCCGCTCTGAAGACATTCCAGGCCTACGTGGGCACCTTTACACCCGGCAGCTTGCCCCCTGGTACTGAAATCTACGCGACCGCCGCCGACAGGTACAAGGCGGCGTTGCAGAAATTCAACACCGTTGTGGCCAAGTACCGGCTCTTCCCCCGGCCGAAAGCCGTGGGGATTGCCCTTTACCACGCGGGACTTTGCGAATCGCTACTCGGAAACTCCGCCGCGGCCATTAATACCCTGCAAGAGGCCAGCCGGGATGGCGACCGGGAGATTGCTTCGCTGGCTCAGTTGGCCCTGGCGGATGAGTTCCTCAAGACCGGCAAGACGCAGGAAGCTGACAGAATCTATCAGAATCTCGCCGACCACCCCACTCTGACTGTGTCCAGGGCGAGTGCGTTGCTGGCGTTGGCGGATTCCTTCAAGAACTCCCAGCCGGCCCGGGCCCGGCAGCTTTACGATCAGATACGGAAGGAATTCGGCGCGGAGCCCTCCGTTGCCCAAATCCTGCGGGAAGAGATGGCGGACCTGCCGCAAGGCGGCGGCGGGCAATAGGCCAAGATCGGTAAAGGTCGAGGCGCAAGGCCCGCTCACCTCTAGTGACAAACGGAACCGCATGGTGGTATGATCTCTTCGGCATACGATTCTTATCGTATCGTATGCTGCGACGAGCATATCCGGAAGCTTGCGGGTGTGCACAAAAAGGGGCATGCGGACC
>Ga0335078_10016055_pt1 | contig 11111 bp, 11 predicted proteins | sample Lox_Sample_32_FD_206711 | JGI IMG/M metagenome (GOLD analysis project Ga0335078, IMG submission 206711) | Soil microbial communities from Loxahatchee National Wildlife Refuge, Florida, United States - Lox_Sample_3.2 | ecosystem: Environmental > Terrestrial > Soil > Wetlands | place: USA...
CGGCCGCCGCCAACAACGGCCAGCGCAACCCCCCTGACGGCTGCACGGTCCGCACCGACAGCCTGGGCAACGCCTACGTCTTCGGCGTCGGAACCGTGCAATCAGCCGGCGGGCAGTCCTTCGAGCTAATGTCGGTATCCCGCAATGGCGGCGGGACCTGGTCGGCCCAGACACCGGTCGCCGGGCCCGTGCATCAGCCGGGGATCCTCGACCCCGTCCAGGGCCGACCCACGATCGACGGGGTCGCCGGAGCTCGCAGCGACCTGGCCCCGGCACCCAGCGTCGACATCGCCAACGGCGCCCCGACCGGCAGCGGCGCGACCAACCATATGGTGATGAGCTTCGTCAGCAGCCAGGCGGCCGGCGACGAGAACCCCCACGTCTACTTCACCGAGTCGGGCGATCACGGCGTCAGCTGGGCAACTCCCCGGCAGATCGAGGCCCCTGGGGACCGGGGCTTTTACACCGCGCCCGCCATCTCACCCGACGGCAGCACGGTCTACGTCGTGTACAACGCCTTCACCACGCCGTACCAGACCAATACGAGCAGCCCACGCAACCTGGTGGGCGTGGTCTTGCGGGGAACGGTGAGCTCCGGCGTGACCGGGTCGTGGTCGACCCTCAACCGCGGCCCCACCGGCGACGCCCGCGGCTCTAGCGCCAACTCCCTGACCGCCGAGTTCCTTGGCGACTACGTGTACGCCGCGGCCACCAACACCTTCGGCGTCGCAGTGTGGAACGACACCCGCAATGCCCAGGACTGCCCCGCGGTCGACACCTACCGCGAGAACCTAGTGCAAGGGATCACGCCGAACCCCGCGCCAGATCCGCCCACCTCCTGCCCGGCTAACTCCACGTTCGGCAACTCGGACATCTACTCGTTCTCCAGCGCACCCTGACACCTGGTGACCAAGGCAAAGGGCCGCCGCCGACCGTTGGGCCGCCGGCGGTCCTTTGCCTTCCCGTCAGCAAGCCGGCCGTGAATGACAACTGGTCGGCCTACTGCTGGTCCTGGTGAAATGCGTCAAGCCGGGCCAGGTCGCCCGGCGTGAGCCGCAACGCTCCGGCGGCGATGTTGCCGGCGAGGTGGCCGAGGTCGCCCGTGCCCGGGATGACCAGCACGTGCGGCCCGCGATGCAGAGCCCAGGCCAGGCGGACCTGCGCCGGGGTGGCCTGGTGCTCGCGGGCGACCGCGAGGACCTCGCCGGGCTCGGCGCCGCTAGGCCCGGCCTCGCGCCCGGCTCCGGCAATGGCGAAGAACGGCACGAACGCCACGCCCTGCTCGCCGCAGGCGCGCAGGAGCTGGTCTTGCCGGGGGCGGTGGCCCAGGCCGTAGGAGTTCTGCACGCATACCACCGGCGCGATCTGCTGGGCCTGGGCCAGGTGCTCCGGACGGGCGTTGGACACCCCGAGGTGGCGGATCAGGCCGGCGTCGCGCAGCTCGGCCAGCGCGCCGAAGTGCTCGGCGATCGAGTCCAGCCCCGACAGGCGCAGGTTTACCAGGTCCAGGCAGTCGCAGCCGAGCTGGCGCAGGTTCTCCTCGACCTGCCCGCGCAGCTGGGCCGGGGTGGCCTGGGGCAGCCAGTCGCCGGATGGATCCCGGCGCGGGCCGACCTTGGTGGCGATGACCAGGTCGTCCGGGTAGGGAGCCAGCGCGGTGTTGATCAGCTCGTTGGCTGAGCGCAGCGAGGAGAAGTAGAAGCCGGCCGTGTCGATGTGGTTCACGCCGAGCTCGACCGCTGTGCGCAGCACCGTGATCGCCTGGTCACGGTGGCCGGGGATGGCCCCGGGCGCGAACGCCGCGCCGCGCTGGGGCAAGCGCATCGCGCCGAACCCGATCCGGTTGACCCTCAGGTCACCGAGCATCCAGGTTCCCGCCGCCGCCGCCGCGCTGCCCGTCTCGCAAGCCACGGCTGGAGTCTGCCACACGTTGACGCGGCAGCACCTTTTCGCTGGCCATCTGCGACATGCTGTCAGTGCCGCCCGGGCCGTAAAGCCCGGTCCGGGGATCGCTTCGGGTCCCGGAGAGAATCGAAGATACAAGGCTCGTCCCTGCGCCTGGACTGGGCGGGAGGGCCGCGAGATCAAGATATGACCGCTGGAGGACAGATGGCTGACGCTGCACCTGCCGTGCTGATCACGGGGGCTACCTCCGGGCTGGGCCGTTACCTGGCCACGGAGCTCGCGGGGTCCGGCTGGCAAGTGCTTGCCCACGGACGCAATCCGGGGCGCGTGGCGGACCTTACCGCGGAGCTTAGCGGCGGCGCGCGGGGCTACGTCGCTGACCTGGCTTCGCTCGGCCGTGTGCGGGAACTCGCGGCCCAGGTTCGCGCGGAGGTGCCGCGGCTTGATGTGCTGGTGAACAACGCGGGGATCGGCTTCGGCGCGCCTGGCGAGGCGAGGCAGCTGAGCGCGGACGGCTATGAGCTGCGGTTCGCCGTCAACTATCTCGCGCCGGTGCTGCTGACCCGGCTGCTGGTGCCGCTGCTGACCGCATCGGCGCCGTCCAGGGTCGTCAACGTGGGCTCGCTCGGCCAGGTGCCGTTCGATCCCGCCGATGCCGGATTCGAGCACGGCTACAACGGAGTAGATGCCTACCGCCGGTCCAAGCTCGCGCTGGCCGCGTTCACATTCGCCCTGGCCGGCGAGCTTGATCCGGCCACGGTAACGGTGAACTGCCTGCACCCGGCGACCTTCATGAACACCTCGATGGTCACGCGCGGCGGCATTACCCCGGTCTCCACGGTCGAGCAGGGAGGTGAAGCGACCATGCGGCTCATCACCGATCCGGCACTGGACGGAGTCAGCGGCCAGTTCTTCGACGGGCTGGCGACCGCACGTGCCCTGCCCGAGGCCTACGACTCGCAGTTCCGCGCCGAACTCGGCCGGATAACCGGCCAGATGATCGGCCAGGCGCTGTAACTGAACGGCCGGCCGGACTGCCAGGCTGACCGATGCCGCTCGTTCACCGACGATGCCAGAATCCGCCGCCAGCCCAGTGACTGCTCCAGGACGGGACCGCGGCAGCGGTGTCGTGCCGGATGAGGCCGTAGACCGCTTACTGGATAATGGCGTAGAAATCACGACGCTGACTGCGGACAGGACGGTGTTCCCGTGGAGGCCTTCTGGGAGTCGTTCCGTCTTGACCCGCGGCAGCCCGGGCACGCGTCGATGCGCGCTTCGGACGCCGACCGGGAGATCGTTCGCGCCATGCTCGCCGAGGCTTACGCGGACGGGCGCCTTACCCGCGAGGAGTACGACGACAGGCTGAACACCCTGTACGGCAGCCGGACCCTCGGTGAAGTGCCCTCCCTGGTCACCGATCTCGTGCCGCCTGACGGCCCGCCCACGGCACCGGCGCCGCCCCTGCCCGCAGATCCGAGGACGCGTGGCGCACGCAGGTGGCGCAGGGACGTGGAGGAGTCGTTCGTAGCCTTCCTCGTCCCCAGCATCATCTGTACCGTGATCTGGATCGCGATCAACGGCGGAGGCTTCTTCTGGCCCGTGTTCCCCATGCTGTTCCTCGGGCTCAACCTCGTCAAGACCGTCGTGCAGCGCGAATCGATCATCGAGCGCGAGGTCCTCCGGCTGGAAGAGCAGGCCGCCAAGAACACCGCTCCGGAACTCCCCACCGGATGCGGTGACCCGGACGAGGCAAGGGAAAGGTGAGGCGAGCAGAAGACCTGCGACGCCGGCAAGACCACGGCATTCCGCATCCACCAGGAGGAACGCAAGACCCGGGAGACCGTAACACGGCATTCTGGGCCACCGACGGCTACCCATGGAGCCGGGCGGCTCACAGCACGCCGAACCGGTCGTAGGCGGCCCGCAGCGTGCTGCCCGCCTCCAGCGCGGCCCGCAGCCCGTGCTCCTGCGATGCCTTGGCCAGTGCCCGCCGGATGGTCTCGTCGATGAGTCCGGCCGGGACGACGACCGCCCCGTCGGCGTCGGCCACCACCAGGTCCCCCGGGCGGACCGGCAGGCCGCCCACGACGGCGGGCTGCCGCCAGCCGGTAACCGCGGCCCGGCCCTTGCAGTCCAGCGGCAGCATTCCGCGGCACCATACGGGGTAGCCGAGGGCCGCTATGCTTCGGGCGTCGCGGCAGTACCCGTCGATCAGCGTGCCGCGGGCGCCGCGTGCGCACGCCGCGGCGGAGAACAGCTCGCCCCAGCAGGCGGCGCGGGCCGAGCCGCCCGCGGCCACCAGGATGACCTCTCCCGGCCGGACGTCGTCCAGCGCGGCGATCTCGCCGGCGTAGGGCTCGGCGGGGATCTGGCTGACCTCGGCGACCAGGAACGGATTGGCGGGGCCGGCGATCACCTCACCGGGCCCGAGCGGGCGGATGGCAGGGTCGAGAACGTGGTCGCGGTGCCCGAGGTCATCGAGGATGTCCGACACGACGGCCGCATACAGCTGGCTCACGACCAGATCCGGCAGCGTGCCGCGGCCCTGGCCCGCGCTCACCTGGCGTCCCCCGGCCGGACCAGGATCTTCAGGTGCTTGCCCGGTTCGTCCCGCAGCAGGGTCAGGCCGCCGCTGACCGCCGCGCTGAGCGGGATACGGTCGCTGATCAGCGCTGCCGCCCGCACCGCGCCGCGGCCCAGCAGCCGCAGCGCCACCCGGAAGTCCTCATCCCATACGTGCGACAGCGAGCCGATCAGGGACTTCTCGCCGCGGACGAGGTCCATCGGCGCGATCGGCGCCGCCTCGGTGACAATGCCGAGCAGCACGGCCCGCCCGCCGGAACGCAGAGCCTGCACCGCGGTCTGGACGGCGCCCGGGCTCCCCGCGCATTCGACCGCGACATCGGCTTCCAGCGCGGCGGCCTCATCCGGTGGCACAGCGCGGTCGGCACCCAGGCGCATGGCCAGGGCCCGGCGCTCCGGTAGCGGTTCGGCCACGGTCACGCTGCCGGCGCCGAACGCGGCCGCTGCCTGCACCGCCAGCAGCCCCACTGCGCCCGCTCCCACCACGGCGACCCGCTCACCTGGCCGCAGCCCGCCCCGGCGCAGCGCCCGGACAGCCACCGCGAGCGGCTCGGCCAGTGCCGCCTCATCGTCGGCCACCGTGTCCGGTACTGGCAGGCACATCCGGGCCGGCGCGTTGCACAGTTCCGCCAGGCCGCCATCACCGTGCAGGCCAAGCGCTCCCAGCGCCGGGCAGCGGGTCACCTCGCCGCGCCGGCACCAGTGGCAGCTGCCGCAGGAGACGATCGTGTCAACGGCAACCCGCTGACCCGGCGGCAGTCCGGTGACGCCATCGCCGGCCGCCGCGACCACGCCGGCGAATTCATGCCCGAGCACCAGCGGCGCTCTCGTCCCGGTGACCGGGTGCGGCGCGGCCGCCGGAATGAACACCGGCCCGCCCAGCCATTCCTCCAGATCGGTACCGCAGATGCCGCACCATCTCACCTGGAGCTGTACCTCGCCCGGCCTCGGCGGCAACGGCGCCGGCACCTCCTCCACCCGCACGTCACCCCGAGCGTGCCAGCGCACGGCCAGCATCTCAGTCGCCTCCATCTGGCCGCGGGACGATTGTCGTCCCCGTGAGCAGGACCACCCCTAACTGGCCAGTCCTATAGTCCCAGGCCCCTGCCGATGATCTCCTTCATGATTTCAGTGGTGTCGCCGAAAATCCGTACCTCGTGAAGTCCAGTACCATGGAACTTATGAATTACCAGGTGAAATCCATGTTTGTGTTAGGCCTTGGAGTCTACTGCAGTCGAATTTCGGTGGGTAGACCTAACATTTCATCTAACACGGCCGCTGCCCTGCCCCCCGGAGGTCCCACATGGCGTACGTGATCGAGCGAGACAGCCGGTCCGGTAAGCGGTACGCCGGCATCTACCGGGCGGCCGACGGCAAGTACAAGTCCGCGGGAACCTACGACTCGCATGAGCGGGCCTACGAGGTAGCCGAGGAGGAAGAGCGTCACGCACGCGGATTCCTGGACGAGACGAGCCCGGCCGGCAAGGCCGGAATGACGATCGCGGAGTTCTGCGAGCAGCGCTTCCTGCGCCACCACGCGGCAGGTCCCAGCACCCGCCAGGAGTACGGCTACGTCGTCAAGAACCACATCGTCCCGTACATCGGTCACCTGCGAATCAGCGAAGTCAACTGGGAGACCTTCTTCAACCTGCTGGTCAAGGTGCTCCCGGCCGAGGAAGCCTCGCAGGCCACGATCCGCTCGACCCGCAAGGTGCTCTCGGCCATGTGCCGGATGGCGTTCGACGAGGGCTACCGGGACAACAACCCCGTCAGGAGCATCCGGCTCAAGCAGGCTCCGGCTAAACCGATACTCGTGGCCAGCCACGACCAGTGGCGGCGCCTCGAGGAGGCATTGACCTATCCCCCGGCCAGGCTGTACGCACGGCTGAACGTGACCACGTGGGCACGGAGCTGCGAGATGATCGGGTTCCGCCCGTGCGACTTCGATTTCGAGCAGCAGGTGCTGAACATCACCCGGTCGACGGTCTACATCACGGCCAGGTACCACCCATCGGGCGCGGCGGGATGGTTCACCAAGCCGAACCCGAAGAACGGCGACTGGCGCCGGTTCCCGATCCCGAAGCATATGTGCCAGGCGGTGCAGGAGCACATCGAGGAATACGGCCTCGACTCCGATGACCTTCTCTTCCCGCGGTGGATGTTCGCGTACGTGCGGTCCACTCCAGTCCTCGCGGATCAGGACGAGAACCTGCCTCCGCTGGTGTCCAAGACCGGCATCGTTCATGAGCACGGCACGATGGGTGCCAGGTACGCGATGAACTGCCACTGCGCGAAGTGCAAGGCGTATGCGGCCGAGTACCAGCGCCAGTGGCGCCACGAGCAGAGCGCGGAGCGAGCCAGCAAGGGTGAGCTCACCAAAGCCGACACCTGGCGGCGTGACGGAAGCGAGTTCCTCATGGCCGATGTCTGGACGCGGTTCTGGAACGCGGCGAGAGATGCGGCTGGCTTGCCGTCGGCCTATACGCCTTACAACGCACGTCACACGGGGATCAGCTGGGCGATCGATAAAGGAGAGGACCTGCAGAAAGTCCGCCAGCGCGCAGGACACGGCAGCCTCGAGGTCACATCCAGGTATGCCGCGATTCTCGATGAGCGCGATACCAGCCTCGCCGATGCTCTTGAGGCAATCTTCGACGGTTCCCGTCACGCCGTAAGCCACAGCGAGAACACGGCGGAACTCGATAACGCGGCCGGGCCTCTTCGAGCCAGCACCGACTGAAGAGAGCAGGTTTGCTGCATAGAGCCGCGTCGAACGCGCGATCAATGAGCGACGCGCAGGGCGTCATGGGCGGCCAACGCCCGGATCTGCTGCTGGGAGCGCGATCAGATGTCGCGGATCTGTGCCCGGGTGTGTCCGTCCGGTGGGCGAGCGGGACCGTGTGCTGTACGGCTCGGTTCCGCGTGCTGCCGATCGGGGATCGCAGGTGGATCCGGCCGGCGGACGTACACCCCGAGCAGGCGCCGGGCCAGCCTGGCAATCAGGCGTGGCACGTGCCCGGTAAGCTCCTGTGCCGGCGGCTCTTGCCTGATGCCGACGACGACGAGGGCGAGCACGACCAGGACGAGCCCCATGGCAGTGGCGGAGAGGATCAACGTGGCGGGCATCAGCGTTCAGCTCCCTTACTGATAGTGCGGAGCATGAACGAGGCCGCGAAAATACACACCCGGTGGCATCTGCGATTTCATGGCGCCCGGCCTGCCGCCCGGCAGGACCCGGCAAGCAGCCGCCGGCCGGATCCGTGAGGACCCGCAGGCCGCGGGCAAGGTCCTTCCGCGACCTGATGAGCGCGGGCACCGGCACCCGGCGGGCCGTGCAGAACGGCATGGTCACCTTCGCCCGCCCCTCCCCGGCCGCCTGGTTCCCCGCCGCGCCGGACTGCACCCTGGCCGGCGTCTCCTGGCAGATCCGCTGCCCGGCGCTGGTCACCGGCACCGAGGCCGGGCGGGCCTTCAAAGGGCAGGCCAGGTCCCTGTACGACGCTCACCTGCCCTAAGGCATTCCTGATGTTCACCACCGGGGAAGGCGCCGAGGATCACTGCAGGCGGGCTCGCCGTTGCTGTCCGCCCAGCGCACCTTCGACTGGCTCCAGGAAACCTCAGCGACGCACCCGCCCCCAGCACCGCATAAGCCGCCAGGGCAGGCAACCTCCGCCGCGGGCGCCCGCAGACACGTCCCGGGGCAGCGATCCAAGACAACCCGCTCGTGCGAATAGCGGATATTCCGTTCTTGCATTCTTATGCGCTGGCCTGGATGTCGCCAGCGGTGACGGCGATCGCGAGTCAGGGGCTGCGGGCAGCGGGAAGACAGTGCTGCTGCAATCGTGGGTCGGCGAGGCGGGCCTCGCGGGGCGCGTGGCATGGGTGGACGCGGGGCGGGATGTGCGGGATCCGCAGCCGTTCTGGCTGTCGGTGGTCAGCGCCCTGCGGGCGACGGGCCCGGGGGCTGAACTGGTGCGGGCGGTGTCGGCGGCACCGGACCTGGACGGGTGGGCGCTGGTGGAGCGGCTGCTTAACGATCTCGCGCCGCTGGAGGAGCGGTTGTGGCTGGTGGTCGACGACGTGCACGAGCTGGACCCGGCCCAGGCGCTGCGGCAGTTGAGCTGCTGACGCGGGCGCCCCCGGGGCTGCGGTTCGTGCTGGCTACGCGGCACGACGTGCGGCTGGGTTTGCACCGGCTGCGGCTGAAAGGCGAGCTGGCCGAGATCCTTCCTCAACGGAACCTTGAGCGGCGACCCGCAGAGGTCCCTGGCTGGCCAGTGGCGCCGACCCCAGGAGCGGCAGCCAGTCTGGGTGCCGGGCTGGACTGCGGTCCGCCGGAAAACCGCTGGCATGGCTGGTTCATCAGACCGTAGCCTGATTAGGCACCGTTGTCGTGGCAGGCGTGAACGCGGGGAACGAGCCGTTCTCGGCTGTGGGCAGCGCCACCGGTGTCGCGGTCACGAGGGCGTACGCCGCAGGGTGTACGGGGCCGTGAAAGTTCATCCGTCAGGCGGACGCCGCCAGCGGTCACTTTCCATACCGTCATATTGGGGGGCAGATCAGTCAGGGGGCTGAGATGCAGCTAATCACCTGCCATCCGGCTACTAGCGCGGTCTGGGCCGACGCCTTGTTCGCGTCGGTCCTGCAGTGCTCCGATAACCCCAGCGCGGGTCAGGTCCGCAAGGCCATCGCCGTGGCCGTACGCGCCTACGGCGGCCTGGGGTGCGTCCAGCGTGTGGCCCAGGAGTTCGGCGACCACCCGGAGGCCGCGGTGAACCGGATGCGCTGGGCTCGTGCGGTAGCCGGCGAGGTGTTCGCCTCACCGTCGGCGCCGCCGCAGCAGAGCCTGCCAAGACAGACCGCACCGCCCGTGGCCGGCCTCCCGCGATGGCCGCTGGCCGGGTGATGAACCGCCACAGGCGTACGGGCGGGTGAAAGCTCATCTATCACGCGGGGCGCTGCCCGCCGTCGCTGTCCATAACGCCGTATGTGCCCGGGCAGACCGGTCCGGACGGCAAGGCAAGACTGCGGCGACCGCAGTCCATCACTGAGGAAGTGCGTTATGAAGAACTTGATGACGCCAGACATCACGCTGGCCATTGTCCTTGTGGCAGCGATGGCCGCGGTTGCGTTCCGGGCAGCAGCTAGGCGGCCAGAGCCGCGGTGGGCGCCCGGCGCCGGGTCCGCGCCGATTGCGCTGAGGACACCCAGCTCCCCGGGTCGGCCGGCCAGTGCCGCTGAGCAGGTACAGGACATATTTCACGAACTGCACCCCGATGGGCGCCATGCTGTTTGCACGGTCTGCGATAGCCAGTACCGGCTGGCGTGAAGACAGAAGCGAACCGCAGCCCGGACCCCTGATCTTTGGTCTCGCCCCAGCACCGACGCCGCAACTGACGCGTACACATGGCCATCTGCCGTCAGCAGGCCGCTGAGTGGTCCCCGCCGACTGCCTCACCGCGGCCCGGGCCGCCCGGACAGCGGTCTCTGTAGCAAGATCCTGATGCCGGAGTCGGGCAGGCGCAGGCTGCGGTAGACGGGGAAGGCTCGAGGCGGGCAGGGTTTCCTCGGCGGCGCCCAGGGCAGCGGACCAGAACGCGGTGCCCCGGTCGAGGTCGGGGACGTCGATGACGAAGTGGCAGACGCGGCTGCGGTGCACGGCCGCACTTCCGGCAGCTATGCGAAATGGCGAGGAAGCACCAGTCCCCAGCTTGTCCCCTGGGCGCTCACCGGGCTGGTCCCCGCGGTGGAGACGGCCAGCGTCAGCGCGGCGCTAGTACCTCGAGCGTGCGGGATGACTTCCCGTTCCCGGTATTGCCGCCGGCCAGGCCCCGCAGCGTGCGCGGTGAACCTCGGGGAGCAAACCCTGTGCGTACTGTCAGGGCTCACGGCCGCAACTCGCCGGCAAGGTCCTCACTACGACTGTGCCCGTGGTGGTGGCTGCCGTCCTGACCTGGCTAAGGCGGCTTAGCCCGGCTGCTCCGGGATGGCTGATGCCTAAGCCATCAGGAGCAGGCCAAGATAGGGCCTTTCTCCGATGCGGTGGCGGGGGCCTTACCGCGAACCTTGAGGAGAGGGGCCAGGCGAGGTCCCAGGGGTACACGGAGGAGCCATGTATCCCGGCGGGCCGGAGGAGCAGATGACATGAGTACGAGCATGGTCCCGGACCTCGGATCGCTATCGTTCTGGCGGATCGCCGATGTCCCCTTCGAGACGTACGCGGCCGCACTTGACAGCTGGCTGCCCGCCCAGCGCGGCGGCGAACTCTGGTTCGGCGGAAGCCAGCTGCTCGGGCCGGCCGAACACGACCGCGACCTGGGCACACGCCGGGTCCAAGTCCGCCTGGCCCGGGGACCCCTGTACCCGCCGCTGCGCATGCGGCTGGACATCGACCGCTGGTCCGCATCGTCCACCGCGCTGGAGCTCATCCCGGGCAGGCTCGTCCGGCCCACAGCGGATTATTTCCGGGCCGGACGTCTGCTGCTTGACTCACTGACCCGCTCCGTGTCCCAGCATCCGGAGCCGCGGGCCACCCGGTCAATCGCGTCCTGACTCCCGGCCATCGCAGGTAAAGCTGACCGCCGGCAACCGGTTCCATAGCTGGCGCTCTCAGCGACGGCAAC
>Ga0335078_10016056_pt1 | contig 11111 bp, 7 predicted proteins | sample Lox_Sample_32_FD_206711 | JGI IMG/M metagenome (GOLD analysis project Ga0335078, IMG submission 206711) | Soil microbial communities from Loxahatchee National Wildlife Refuge, Florida, United States - Lox_Sample_3.2 | ecosystem: Environmental > Terrestrial > Soil > Wetlands | place: USA: Florida...
CGGCGTCGGCTTCTATCTTGGGGAACTAGAGCGCCGACGCGATTGGCACTGCTGGGTGCGGTCGCGACTCATGATGCTCGCCTGCCCTCTGATCCTGGTCGATCTCGGACTTTCGCGGGAGATGGCGTGGCTTTCGCCGTTCCTGCCCCCAATCATGTGGTCTTGGGGGGTGTTCCTGCTTGTGGCACTCGGCATTTGGGGGCCTGCGAAGCACCGCAAGCTGGCGCATAAATATCAGGACCGGATCGATGCCCTGAACGCGCGCGATCGACGATGAATTCCAACTGCAGCGCAATGTCGCCACATCAGCGTGTGGCCATTTTGGGGATGGTGCTCCTATAGAGCGATTTTTGAAATCCTGTCTGAGCAACATATTTTGGCCAGGTTTTCGGAAGGCGGACGCGACCGCGCGTGCGCGCGAAACACGTGGATCACCAGCCTGGAAATCGGGGTCCAAGCAGGGTCCAAACCCAAAATTCCCATCGAAGACGGGTCCGCATGTGGTCTCGGGTAGCTGTTGTATGGCAGCATGTAGTGCGAGGATGACTGAGCCGAACGCGCAGCTTTTACCGATGTCTGTTCAAGATCACACACTCCTCCGAACAGGTATCCTTGGCGGCGTCTGCGGTTGCCTGCTCACGGTCGCGGTTAGTATTCATCGGTATCCCGCCCTCGTTTTGCCTCCCGCAACGCCGATCTTTCTTTCGCTGTTTCTCGCGGGTGTTCTGTGGTACGGCTGCGCAGCGGTACGCTGGACGCGGGTCGCGACTCCTGAAGATTTCGCGGTTCTCCGCCACGGCGCGAGGTGGGGCGTCCTGATCGGTCTGGCATGGACTGTCGAAGTCGTCGGCGGGAACGTGATCATGCCGCACGAATTCGGCGCGGGCATAGGGATCCTGGCGGCGGTCGCTGCGGCAATCATGCCTGTCATCGCCGGAGCCACAGAGGCGGCTAGAACCGGACATATAAGAAGCGGTGCGCGCGTCGGATTCTGGAGCGGCGCCGTAAGCGCGTGATTACGTTCATCGCTCTCGCCAGTATCGGCTACCTTGTGGTGAGTGTCCCCGGTTTTCCCGGTGTTGAAGTTCCGCGAAACCTCGTCCGGGCACTCACCGCAAACGAATTGGCGGCATTCAACATTGGAGATTATCTCGCGGGTGGGGTTAGCCACTTGGTCATAATCGGCGCTCCATTCTGCAGTGCGGCTGGAGCCTTTGGAGGCGTCTTGGGGCGGGCGTTTCGGCGTGAATAGCTCGGTGACCCACAGATTCCTCCGACGAGGCTTCCTGCTCTCGCGCGGTTGCCTGGCGGCATTCGCGGCTGGAATGCGGCAGCTCGATATCCATCCCGCGCCGCATCAGGACGCGGCGCCCGGCGGCTTTCAGCTCGGCCAAGGGCTGGCTGGGCTTGAGATTCAGAGGCACTCTGCCGCCTTCCGCCTCCAGGTATTCCCACCGATACGCGATGGTGTACTCACCCGAGCCGGAATGCTTCAATTCGACGCGCGTCAGGCGACCCGATACCTTGCTGCCCGCGGGGAGCAGCGTCCGCTGCGTGACCCGGTCGTGGACCGCATCGAGCAGCGTCCCCGCGATGCGGTCACCGGCGGCAGCTTTCCCGAAAACCATCGGCGAATCGAGCGCAATGTTCAGCGTCAGCCCCGCGGGCAAAGTCTGGGACGGCGCCGTGCCGGCGGCGAACTCCCCGCCGTCCGGGGCTCTTCCGAAGGTCAGGGTCGATTGGCCGATGAATTCGCGGCAGCACGCGAAATTCAGCTGTTCTCATCCTCGCTGCCGTCAACTCCGATGAATCGCTGCCGCGTCTGGGCGGGCAGCAGGTACGCGAATCCTTCCAGGCGCACCGGCGCATAATCGAGCGTGGTATCCACTTCGCACGTCCCCGTGGCCGGGGGCAGTTCGTCGGTACGAACGATGAAGCGCGCCAGCTCATCGGACTTCGGGTTCACCAGCAGGGTTCCGGTGAAGCCCGTCACCAGCCATTCCTTGTGAGCCTTCACCCTGTAATGGCTCTCCTCCAGGGGCACGCTATAGGAGTATTGGAAGACGCGGACGCTATCGAACGTCGTCTCGCCGTCGAAAATGAAATGCGGATTGCGATTGGCGAAGACCGAGAGCAGCATGGAGGCAAAGGGGCCGGTGCCGAAAGCGCCGTCGGGAATCAATTCGTCGATTTCGCGGTCATCGAACTTCGCGGCTCCGGCCCAGGAGAAAATCTCGCGCCCATCCGCCATTCCCACATCTAATCGCAGCCAGTCGGTCAGGTCGAGGCGCAGGCGACTGCCGGATTGCCTTCTAGCCGCCAGCCGGAAGTCGCAGGATCTGTTGGACCGGCCGGAGAGCGGTTCGAACCGGTCGCGCTGCACGCTTTCCACGCAGGTGTGGTTGGGCACGTTGAATCCGTGGTCCAGAACGCGATCGCGCAGCCGGGCGAGCACGTCCACCGGGTCCTCGTCGCCGGTTGGCTCCGCGGGCTCCGGAAGCTCCGTTCGGGCCGTGCCCAGTGGAGGCAGCGGCCTGGGGCGGACCGGCTCGGTAACGCGCGCCTCCCGCGGCGTATTCACCATCGGGATGGCCGACGCCATGCGCTCGATGGCGTCGGCGAGATCGTGCGGCTGGCGCACCGGCAGGATCGCGCCGTTGAGCGAGTGGAGAAGCAGCTCGATGCCGTCGGCGGCCGGCCTCGAGACCGCCGGCGCAGGAATGGGGCCGCTGACCCGCGGCTCCGGCCGGCCGGGATTCGGGATCGGCAGCATCGGGGGCGGCGCCCGCAACACCCGGGTGTTCGCCGCCGCTTCCTGGTATTGCAAATAGTAGCAGCGGCATTCCGGCGCGGCGGGCAGGGCCGACCGCGGCCAGCCGGCCGTCTGCTGGATGGTCCGCGGGCCGATCACCACCACCGCGTCCGGCGGCTTGGAGTTGCGCAGCTCCTTGAGCAGCAGATCGGAAAGGACGTCCACCGGATTCTCCAGCGTCCTCACATCCAGGATTCCGAGTTGCACGCGCTCCAGCGTGCGCGTCAGTTCGTCCAGGTCTTGCGGCCCGAAGTTGTCCTTGCTGAGAAGCACGACCTGCCGTTCCAGGTTGAACACGGCCAGCCTCACGGATCTGACGGGCAACTGCGCCAGCAGCGAGGACACCGTATTGGAAAGATGCTGCACCTCCCATTCCTCGATTTTGGCCGCCCGCGGATTATTCGCGACCGCGTGGACGAGAATGGTGAGGCGTTGGATTTCCGGTCCGCCGCCATGGGAAGGAATTGGCGAACCGAGTTCCTCGACCGCTCCCGCCGGCATTCTGGATCGCAGATCGCGCTCGCTGCCCACTGGCTTCGCCTGCGCCCGCCATTGGTTGTGGCAGACACGGCCATTCTCGTCGCGAACCAGGACCGCCACTCCATAATCTCCTTCGCCGACGAGAAAGCCGCCTTCGATTTCGGCGTTGCCTGGCACGCTTGGAGCTTTGGTCATCGATGCATCCATGGAGAGATATACCGGCGGCTTGCCATCGGGAGTGACGCGGCTCAGGATTGTGAAGCTGTGACCGATGCCTCCCGGCTGGTTGAGCGGCAGATTCAACACGTACCCGGTTCTGAACTGCAGGGCGTAAGTGAGCGCCGGCCTTTGAGGAGCGATTTCGCAGCGCAGCGGCGGTCCGCTCTGGGCGGACTCGAAGGCGGAGGCGGCGGCATCCTGCCGCTCCGGCTCGACCACGGATTGCGCCGGCGCCGTCATGCACGCGGCGCATACGAAACTGACGGTCAATAGTGCTGTGCTGGCCCTCATCCCGCGTCCTCCGGCCGGTGATTCTGGAGCCCCGGTAAAACTGCCGGCTATTCAACTCTACGGGCGCCGGATCCTTTCTTCCATCCTCTTTCCAGGGTACTTGACCGCAAATCTGGCGGTACGATCACATTGCCAGGCGGGGTATCACGGCCGCGGGACCACGGGCCGCCGCGAGAGGCGCGCCGGTCCGTGAACCCGCCGGATGTACCTCCCCGCGCAAGCATCCTTCTCCGGCTGCGCTCACGCGTGCTTGTGCCGATGGGGCTGCCAGAACATCAGGCCGCCGACACCCCACACCAGCAACATCACGATCACCAGACCGAAAACCAGATCGACGGCTGGATTATCCCAGCCCAGGGGATTCGGCATAAGCCCTATCGCGACAGCCGCGGCGATCGCCAGTACATGCCAGTACCAGGCTTGAGGGTGGAAATGGCGCAAGAGAAGGACAGGAGCGCCTATTGCAAAAACATAAACCAGGACAGCGGTGGTGTACATTGCCATCCTCCAACCGTATTTTAGATCCAAAACTACGATTCTGGAATCGCCGAATCGACGCTTGGTGCCCGACTCACCTGGCTTCCGCCAGGACTCTGAAAAGGCGGCAGAACACCGGGTGAGCCGACACGCTGTCGGACGACTCTGACGAAGAATCAATGAGATGCCGCAAAAAAACCGACATCGTGACAGAAATCAAACCCGGCCGGACTATTTTCAGCGACCTGATTTCTAGCCGCCCTGCGCATCGTGCGCGCCGGTGCCGGCCAATTCCTCGACCTTGGTGCCGTGGCTGTCGATCCGCTGCGGCAACGCCGCGCGCATGTTTACCATGTCTTCTGTAGGCGTATGCACCCCGGCATCGGGATGCGGTTTGTGCGGCTGGGAGCCCGCCACGATGCGCGCGAAGCGCAGCGCGTCGGCGACGGCGTGCGCCACTTCTATCGTGGTGGCGGTGCCGCCCAGATCGTATGTGCGCGCCGAGCCGCGCGCGACGACGTCGGCGACGGCACTCTGGATATGGCGCGCGAGCTCCGTCTCTCCCAGCCACTCCACCATCATCTTGGCGGCCAGGATGCCGGCCAGCGGGTTCACCTTGCCCTGCCCGGCGTACTTGGGCGCCGAGCCGTGCGTGGGCTCGAATACCGCGTACTTCTCGCCGATATTGCCGCTGTAGCCGAAGCCCATGCCGCCCACCATTTGGGCGCACAGATCCGACAGAATGTCGCCGAACAGGTTGGTGGTGACGATTACGTCGTAGTTCAGAGGATTCTTGAGCAGCCACATGCACATGGCGTCGACATTGGCGGTGTCGAACTCGATCTGCGGATACTCCGCGGCCACTTCGCGCGCGGCCTCCAGAAATACGCCGCAGGTGGCGCGCAACACGTTGGCCTTGTGCACCGCGGTCACCTTGCGGCGGCCGTTCCTGATGGCGAACTGGAAAGCCGCGTCCACGATGCGCCGCGATGAGTCGTAGGTCACGCTGCGAATGGAAATGGCGGCGTCTTCCGGAATCCGTTTCATGGCGGGAATGGCGCGAAATTCCTCGGGTACCTTGGGAAACTCGACGCCGATGTACATGCCTTCGGTATTTTCGCGGAAGATCACCAGGTCGATGTTGTCGCGGTAGTTGAGAGGATTTCCGCGAAAGGCGCGGCAGGGACGCAGGCAGATGTAAAGATCGAGCATTTGCCGCATGCGGACGATAGGGCTGCGGTAAGTCAGCCCGCGGTCCTGGAGCTTGGGCGAAAGTTCGCGTGCGGCATCGCCGGCGGGCTTCGACGTGATGGCGCCGAAGAAGGCGCAGTCCGTGCGGCGAAGAAGGTCGATGGTGCGCGCCGGCAGCGCATCGCCCTCCGCACACCAGAAATCCCAGCCGATATCTCCCGGCAGGTATTCAGCCTCGAACCCAGCGGCGTCGAGGACCAGGCGGGCGGCATCGCACACTTCCGGGCCGATGCCGTCGCCGGGCAGCCACGCAATCGAGTACTGGCGCATTGTGTCCTCCTCATCCGAGGCGCGCGGGCGGGCGCCCGCGCCGCCCCGGAGAGTCTTCAGAAGGTCAGACGGCCTGAGACTTGCAATTGGCGCGGACCCCAGATCAGGTTGCTGGTGGCAGTCGGCGCCATAAACGTCGAGTTGGGTGTGAAGCAGCCGTTGGCATAGCCGGCACAACTGCTCGAATAGGAGAACGCGGAGGTGTTCACCGAGGAGACATTCGTATGGTTGAACAGGTTGAAGGCTTCGCCGATAAGCGAGAGCTTCAGCCGTTCGGTGACGGCGAACTGCCGTCCGATGCGGAAGTCCACGTTGTGGAAGCCGGGGGCGGTGAACGAGTTGCGCGGGAGCCAGGAGGCGCGGCCGGCGGTGCTCCCGGCGTAGCTCACGCCGCCGGTAATGCCGCCATCCGGTCCGCCGCTCGGGTAGGACGCCAGGTACGGCGTCACCGGCTGGCCGGTGGACATGGTGATAATCGTGGAGAACGCCCAACCATCCAGGATCGAACGTTCGGTTCGGTTCGAAATGCCCTTGGCCGAGGGCATCCAGACGACACTCGTCACAAAACGATGCCGCTGGTCGAGATCCGAAAGCGCATATTCGAGCTTCCGGTTATTGGGATCGATTGGATAATCGGTGCCGTTGAATGTGCCGTTCGATCCCGCTACCTGCCCGCCATCGTACGCGCGGCTCAGAGTGTAGTTCATGGTGAACTCCAGGCCGTGCTGCATCGGCCGGTGGAGACTGATCACCATCGAGTTGTACCAGGAGTTGACATCGCTGTAGCCGACGAAAACACCGCCGGTGTTGGTGTCGATGCGGCCGGTGTACCAGGGAACCGTGTACGCCTGCATGGAGCCGCTGGCAGTGGGGACGCCGTAGGTGTGCGTGGTGGTCGAAGGCGCGAGGTTGGCGTCGACGAAGATCGGCAGATGCTCGCCGCGGCTCACCACGTAGGCCACCGACGCGCTCATCGAACCGGGCAACCCGCGTTCCAGGGTGACTTCGCCCTGGTGGGTCCGCGGATTCACCCAATCCGGCGCTTCCCCGCGGGTCCAGGCGGTGTTCGCCCCGGGTGTGAACGGCGTCACTTGCGGCACCAGGGCGCCGGTGAACGGAGCCGTCATGCCCGGCCCGGGCGGCGTGAAGATGACGTTGGGGAAAGTCAGCGCGGGACACGACGTCGGGGTGCAGTTGAACGTCTGCTGAATCACGCCGTTTTCCACGCGGGTGGCGTAGTACGTGCTGTTGGTGGATTTGGCAAAGAACAAGCCGTACCCGGTGCGGATCACGGTTTTCGGCGTCCACTGCCAGGCCAGCCCTATGCGCGGCGCGATTTGGTCCTTGGGAATGTTGATCGTCGACGTGTAAAGGGTGGTCAGCGGCGATACCGTATTCGGCTGCGGCGGCTGCGGGATGGTAAATACGTCGTAACGCAGCCCCATATTCACGGTCAGCCGGGAGCTTGCCTTCCAGTTGTCCTCGAAGAAGCCGGCGTAGTCGTTGTCGTCGAAGTCGTCTTTCCCGACATGCGTGACGGGGTCGTTCACCTGCGTAAAGCTGGTGAAGTGCCGGCCGGTCAAGCCGTCGCCGGTGTTGATGCCGAAAACATCGATGATCCAATTATTGAAGGCCGTCTGTGCCGTGCCGCTGTAACTATACTGGCCGGTGCCGTTGTAGAGGTTGATCATCACCTCGTGGATGAAGTTGAAATCCAGGCCGGCTTTCATGGTGTGGCGGCCATGCACCAGCGACAACGTATCGGAGAGCTGGATGCGGTGTTCATCCGGCTCGGCGGTGCGCGGCAAAGCGTAATTCTCGCCGTAGATAATCAGGTTGGACGAGCCGCCGGAACCGCCGACGTTGATGTAGGGCGCGGGAGCGTTTGAGCCCGCCACTTCCAGATCGCGTCCCCACTGGAATCGCAGGTTGTTGACCGCGGAGTTGCTGATGGTGGAATCCCAATTGGCCACGAAGATGCGCTCATGGAAGGTATAACTCCCGTTGGTGCTGAGGGAGCTGTTGTTGTAAGAGGGCGACGTGCTGTAGGCGTTGGGCGCGCGGTAATTCATGAAATCGAAGGACGCGCTGACGTGATTTGCGGCCGTGGCCTGATAATCCAGCCGGCCGAAGCCGACGTCCTGGTTGGTGGCGCGCGCGAAGCTGCCCTGCTCTCCGAAGATAAAGGCATTGGCCTTGGCGCACTGCGTGGCGCTCACTGCCGCGGGACAGGGAAGCGCCGACACCGTCGAGCTGAAGACATTGCTGGTATAGGTAATCGGGTTGACCTTGCGCGACCCATCGTAGGTTCCGAAATAGAAGAGCCTGTCCTTGAGGATGGGTCCGCCGAAACTGGCGCCGAACTGCTGCCACTGGTGGATGGGCTGGCTGTAGGTGCCGCGCGATTTCGGATAGGAATCGAGCGCATTAAAGGAGGGATAGCGCAGGTAATAGAACAGGTCGCCGTGGAAGGCGTTGGTGCCGGACTTGGTCACGGCATTCACGACACCGCCCGCCGCCTGCCCCAGCTCCGCGCTGTAATTGCTCGCGCTTACCTGGTACTCCCGGATGGAATCCATGCTATAGACGTAGGCGCCGCTGTTGGCGCGTCCCCGCGCTTCGGAGAAGAAAGCCTGGTTGTTATTGGCGCCATCCACGGTATTGCCGTTGTAAAGCCCGGAGATGCCTCGATACGAAACCAATCCGCTGCTGCCGTCGGTGGTGACGTTGGGAGTGAGCAATACGAAGGCATCCCAGCGGCGCCCGGCGATCGGCAGGTTGCTGACGGCGGAATCGCTGATGACCTGCGACACTTCGGTCTTCTCCGGATCGACAACCGGGGCCGCGCCGGTGACGGTTACTTCCTGCTGCGCCGACTGCACCGCCAGCGTCAGGTTGATGGTCAGAGTCTGTCCGACCTGCAGCGTGAGATCCTTTCGGATCACCGCCGCGAATCCCGTCTTTGCGGCCTGCACCTGGTATCGGCCGGGCTGCAGGAATGCCGCGGTATACACGCCGGCTTCGCTGGACTCCGTTTTTCGCTCGATGCCGGTGTCGATGTTGCGAACGGTGACTTCCACCGCTGGCACAACCGCGCCCGACGAATCAGTGATGGTACCGGAAATGGTTGCGGAGCCGGCAAGCTGGCCAACCGCGTGATGGCTGAAAAACAGCAGCAGCCCGATCGCTAACACGCAAGCTGCTGCATACCCGTGACGACGAGACATAGACATCTGGTTCTCCGATATCAAGAGGATAGCACCGGGCTTTTTCCCTGGTCATGACACTTTCGTTTCAGGTACGCGACTAAACCCCCGGCTTCCAGCAGCTCCGCGGCGCGTTCGTCGAGCGGCGCGCACGTCATCGTCCGCTCCCGCGTCAGATTGCGGATGACGCCCGCCACGGGATCGATTTCGAGCTCGTCCCCGGCCGAGCAATTGGCTGCCGCATCCGCCGCGACAATCGCCGGCAGCCCCAGATTAATGGCGTTGCGGAAGAAGATCCGCGCGAAAGAGCCGGCGATGACGGCCCCCGCGCCCGCAAATTTCAGGGCGGCGGCCGCCTGTTCCCGGCTGGAACCACAGCCGAAATTCCGGCCGGCGACGATGAACTCACCCGGTTCCAGCGCCGCTCGCAGGTCCGGATAGGCCAGCTCGAAGAGATGCTCGGCGGTCTTTTCGCGGTCGGTAATGTTCAGATACCGGCCCGGATAGATGATGTCGGTATCGATGTTCTCGCCCAGGACCGCTCGCACGCGGCCCCGCAGTTTCAAGCTTCCACCAGGCATGGCTCACTCTCCTTCACGATCGATCCGGGATGTTCAATCTTTCCAGCGATGGCCGAAGCGGCGACGACCGCGGGGCTGGCCAGATACACCTGCGAGTCCTTGCTGCCCATGCGGCCCAGGAAGTTGCGATTGGTGGACGAAACGCAGGTTTCGCCCGCCGCCAGAATTCCCTGGTGCACGCCGACGCAGGGGCCGCAACCCGGCGGGTTGATCATGGCGCCGGCGGCCATCAACGTCTCCAGGTACCCCAGCCGCATGGCTTCGCGATAGATCTGCTGCGATGCCGGAATCACGATGAGGCGGGTTCGCGGATGCACCGCGCGGCCGGCCACAATGCGCGCGGCCACTTCCAGATCTTCCAGGCGGCCGTTGGTGCAGGACCCCAGCACCGCCTGGTGGACGGGAACTTCGCCCAGCGCGGAAAGCGGCTTCACGTGATCGACGGTGCTGGGGCAGGCGATCTGCGGCTCCCAGAGGTCTTCGCCGGCGTCCAATGGAATCACCCGCTCGTAGCGGGCGTCCCGGTCGGCGGCGATGGGCTGCAGTTCTCCGGTTACGCGGTCGCGCAGATAGTCGAGCAGCACTTTATCCACCGGCGTGAACGCCACCTTGGCGCCCATTTCCATGGCCAGGTTCGCCAGCACCATGCGCGAGGCCACCGTCATGCGGCGGATAGCCGGCCCATCGAACTCCACCGCGCGGTAGTCGGCGCCGGCCGCGCCCAACATTCCGATGATGTGCAGGATGAGGTCCTTGGCCGAAATCCAGGGGCGGAAATCGCCTTCCACTTCGATGCGCAGCGTGGATGGAACCTTGAACCACAGCGTGCCTTCGGTCCAGACGCCCGCCATTTCGGTGGCGCCGATGCCGGTGGCGAAGGCGCCGAAGGCCCCGTGCGTGGTAGTGTGCGAATCGGTGCCGACCAGCACTATGCCGGGACGCACGTGCCCGTGTTCGGGCAGCACCTGGTGGCAGATGCCGCCGCGTCCGACATCGTAGAAGTGTTTGATGCCCTGCGCCGCCACGAACTCGCGCACGGCTTTGTGCGTGGCCGCGGTCTTCTCCGATTCGGCCGGGACGCGATGATCGAAGACGATCACGATCTTATCGGGATCCCACACGCGCTCCACGCCGATTTCCAGGAAGCTCTTGCGCACCAGGTCGGCATTTTCGTGGCTCATGGCGAGATCCACGCGCGCGATCACGATCTGGTCGGGGGCTAGCTGCTCGCGGCCGGAAGCGCGAGCCAGGATTTTCTCAGCTAACGTCATTCCCATGTCAGCTCCTTACTTGCGGTGCCGGGACTGCACGATGCCGCGTGCCGACGCGCGCGGCTCGAATATACTTACTTCTCCGCCGCGGCCATGGAGGGCAGATACTCGCGCTCCAGCGCGCGATATTCCGGCAGTCCGACAAACGCGGTGTACTCCTTGAAGCTCGAAAGCCGGTCCGTCTCGCCGGCCAGGGTGCCGCTGGGCGAAGCGCGCAACGCCGTGAAGAAGTCCTTCAACGCCCGGTGCATCA
>Ga0335078_10016057_pt1 | contig 11111 bp, 9 predicted proteins | sample Lox_Sample_32_FD_206711 | JGI IMG/M metagenome (GOLD analysis project Ga0335078, IMG submission 206711) | Soil microbial communities from Loxahatchee National Wildlife Refuge, Florida, United States - Lox_Sample_3.2 | ecosystem: Environmental > Terrestrial > Soil > Wetlands | place: USA: Florida...
GCCAGTAGCTGCTCCACCTGGTCGGACGCGGCGGGCTGCTCATTCGGGTAGTCGAAAAAGGACACTAGGCTCTCCCCCTACCAAGGGCCCTACAACTGGCCCTACCACGGGCGGTGAGGTCCGTACTATGCGGTCCGGACCGGCAAATTACGTTCTGTCGTCGGCGCGCGAGAGATAATGGGCTTTCCCTCACACCAGGCCCTGCACGGACTTCTCCCCATCGCGGTTAAGCCGTCAGAAAGGGGAGCACGCCTTCGCGCCCGGCCGGATCAGTGAGCACCCGTCCGAGCTGGAATCCTCCCCAGCGCACATTGTAGAATTCGCCCTTGTACGCGTAAACACCTGTTGGGATGAACTGACCGGAAATCCGCGCGAGGCTCTGGCGAAAGCACGCGCCGCCCCTGACCGCCCGCGTCTCGTGATTGAAGGCCGTGCGCGGCCGGCCGCGGCCGGCGGCGAGGGGGAGCTGTGAGGTGGGACCGGGCAGTGAGAACCCGCGGCCGTAGGCGCGACGATCGGGCCGCCTGCAGGAAGGGCGGCATGGCTCATGGCCTTTGACCGGGAGCTGCTGAGCAACGCGCTGCCCGCCTACGACATCGGCGAGGAACTGGGCAAGGGCGGCATGGGAGTGGTCGTCTCCGGCCAGCACCGCCAGCTCGACCGCCGGGTGGCGATCAAGCAGCTTCCGGTGTCAGTCGCCGCCGACCCGGAGATACGGCGCCGGTTCACCGCGGAAGCCCGCGTCCTTGCCTCCCTTGATCATCCGCACCTGGTGCCCGTCTACGACTTCGTCGAGCGTGAGGACGTGTGCCTGCTCGTGATGGAGTTCCTGCCTGGCGGGACACTGCGCTACCGGGTGGCCGCCGCGGGCGGCTTCACCGCTCCGCACGCGGTGGCGGTGACGCTGGCCTGCACCAGCGGGCTCAGCGCGGCGCACCGGCGCGGGATCTTGCACCGCGATGTCAAGCCGGAGAACATGCTGTTCGCCACGAGCGGCGTGCTGAAGGTCGCGGACTTCGGGATCGCCAAGGTCATCGGGGGAGCCGGCACGGCCATCACCAAGCTCGGCGAGGTAATCGGGACGCCGGCCTACATCGCCCCGGAGCAGGTACGCGGCGGCAGCCTGGGACCCGCGACCGACATGTACGCCGTGGCGACGATGCTGTACGAGCTGCTCGCGGGCCAGCTTCCGTTCTCCAGTGACGGCGATGACCTGGCGCTGCTGTTCAAGCACGCCTACGAGAAGCCGATACCGCTGCGCGAGGTGGCGCCTGGCGTGCCCGAGGCGCTCGCTGGCGTGGTGATGCGCGGCCTGGCGACGGAGCCCGCGGACCGGTTCGCGACCGCCGAGGACTTCGGCGTCGCGCTGGCCGCGGCGGCCGCCGAGGCGTGGGGCCCGGGCTGGCTGGCCGCCGAGCAGGTCCCGATCATGGACGCGGGAGCCATCATCGGCGCCGCCGGACGTGCGACCAGTCCCCCGCGCGGGGCCGCGGCCACCGTCTCGGTCGCGCCGCCGGGTTCTGTGCCGGTTACCGGCGATCGTGACAGCCCGCTGTCGCACGCGCCCACCCTCGGACCCGGCGGGACCGCGGTCGCGGGGACATCCGCGGCGCCCGGGACCGTCGTTACCTCCGGGGCGGCAGTGGCGCCCGGGACCGCCACGACGGCCGGGACGGCAGTGGCGCCCGGGACGGCGGCTGCCGCCGGGACGGTGGGTGCGCCCAGGACGGCCGCTAACCCCGGGGCAGTCGCGGCGAATGGGGCGGCGGCGGACTCTGAAGCGGCTGGTTCCGAGGCCGCGGACGCGGCGGGCGCAGCACGCCGACGCAGGAACATCATTATCGCGGTCGTGGTGATCGTGCTGATCATCATCCTGGCCATCATTCTGCTGCCGCATATCACCAGCAACTACAAGGGTGGCCTGGGCCCGCTGCACGCCCAGATAGTCGGGCCCGGCTAGCGCGGCGCCGCAAACGTTCGCTCTGCGAACCGCCCGCGCCGCGACCGCTCCGTCCCACCCGCCTCACCTGTCCCTGCCGCCCGGCACCGGCAGGATCGTAGGTCAAAGCTTTCCCTATGAGGGCAGTAACGACCCACGATGTTGAAAATATGTTCGGATCGAGGAGGGGGCGGGGGCGGGGGCGGGGGTGTCGGGGCGCGGTGGTCTTGCAGGTGCTACGGCGCCGCGCGGCAAGATGTGCCGACGGGAAGTCGCTTGCTAGAAGCAACGTCGCCTGATCCGGCGCTAGCCTGATCAGGGCGTACCTAGCCGACCCGCCGCCTTCCTGGTACGTTCTCGCCATGGCGACGGCCAGCGACCCTACCGGCAGGCTCGGGCGGCTCGGCGTCTTCGCCGACCTGACCGAGGGCGAACTGCGCGACATCGCGGCCGAACTGGCAGAACAGTCGTTCCCTGAGGGCCACTGGGTGGTCAGGCGAGGCCAGCCGGGCGCCGGGCTGTTCGTCGTGATCGACGGCGAGGTCGGCGTCCTCATCGACGACGAGGAACGGGCCACGCTGTCGGTGGGCAGCTTCTTCGGCGAGATCTCGGTTCTGCTTGACGAGCCGACCACGGCCGACGTCATCGTGCGCAAGCCGCTGCGTTGCCTGGTGATACCTCCGGAGCAGGTCGAGGCCTTCCTGGTGGCGCACCCGCACGTGATGTTCCGCATGTTCCAGGCAGAGGCAAGGCGCCTGGCGACCGCCGACCCGGAGCGCAGCTGACGATCATGGACAGTCCCGAGACAAGCACAAACGCCCTGCCCGGTTACCTGCCGATCGCCGAGCACGGGATCATCGGGGACCTGCACACCGTCGCGCTCGTGGGCACCGACGGCAGCATCGACTGGTACTGCTGCCCGGCCTTCGACTCCCCCAGCGTCTTCGGCGCCATCCTCGACCGGGCCCGCGGCGGCTACTACCGGATCGCGCCCGTGACAGACGGCTGCACGACCAAGCAGCTCTACCTGCCCGATACGAACGTCCTCATCACCCGGTACCTGACCGCGGAAGGCGTCGGGGAGGTGCAGGACTTCATGCCGGTCGAGCGCCTCGCCGGGCGGATCCACCGGCACCGGCTGATCCGCCGGGTGCTCGGCGTCCGCGGCCAGATGCGCCTGGTGGCCAACGTCCAGCCGCGCTTCAACTACGGGCGCGATGACCACGCGACGGTGTTCCACGAGAACGGCGTGGTCTTCCGTTCGGCGGGCATGTCGATGTCGCTGCAGGCCTCGCTCCCGCTGCAGCCCGACGGCACGGGAGTGCGCTGCGAGTTCACGCTGGACCCTGGGCAGAGCGTCGCCTTCGTGCTCGAGCAGGTGCCGGAGACCTACGTCCCCCGTTCCTACTCCGAACAGGAGACCAGGGAGGCGTTCGAGAACACCGTCGGCTACTGGCGCGGCTGGCTCGCCCAGTCGCGCTACCAGGGCCGCTGGCGGGAGATGGTGCACCGCTCTGCGCTGACGCTCAAGCTGCTGACGTACGCGCCCAGCGGCGCGATCGTGGCGGCCGCGACGACCAGCCTGCCCGAGGCCATCGGCGGGGCCAGGAACTGGGACTACCGGTACACCTGGATCCGCGACGCGGCGTTCTCCATCTACGCCCTGCTGCGGCTTGGCTTCACCGAGGAAGCGGCCGCGTTCATGGGCTGGCTGACCCAGCGCTTCTCCGAGCAGCGCCCGGGCAGCACCGACCCGCTGCAGGTCATGTACGACATCCGCGGCGGGTTCGACCTCAAGGAGCAGGTGCTGCCGCACCTGGAGGGCTACCGCGGCTCCGCTCCGGTGCGGATCGGCAACGGCGCCGCCAGCCAGCTGCAGCTCGACATCTACGGCGAGCTGATCGACTCGGTGTACCTGCACGACAAGTACGGGGCCCCGATCGATCACGACGCGTGGTCGGATCTGTGCCGGGTCATCGACTGGATCGCGGGCCACTGGGACCAGGCCGACGAGGGTGTCTGGGAGGTGCGCGGCGGCAGCCAGCACTTTACTTATTCGCGTCTGATGTCCTGGGTGGCGGTCGAGCGCGCGGTCCGGATGGCGATGCGGCGCGGCCTGCCCGCCGACATCCCGGGCTGGCAGTCGACCCGGGACGCGATCTACCACCAGATCATGCGCAACGGCTGGCACGCCGAGCGCGGCGCCTTCGTGCAGCACTACGACACGGACGTGCTTGACGCCAGCCTGCTGCTCATGCCGCTGGTCAAGTTCGTCGCGCCTGCCGACAGGCGCTGGCTGTCCACGCTGGATGCCATCGGGAACGAGCTTGTCTCGGATTCGCTTGTCTACAGGTACAACGTGGAGGCGTCGCCTGACGGCCTGGAGGGCGACGAGGGCACGTTCTCGATCTGCACGTTCTGGTATGTCGAGGCGCTGGCCCGCGCCGGGCGCCTCGACGAGGCCCGGCTGGTGTTTGAGAAGATGCTGACGTACGCCAACCACCTGGGCCTGTACTCAGAGGAGATCGGGCTGACCGGCGAGGCGCTCGGCAACTTCCCGCAGGCATTCACGCACCTGGCGCTGATCAGCGCCGCCTACTGCCTGGACAGGCAACTCCGCTGACGGCTAGAGGCTGCTGACGGCTAGAGGCTGAGGCCGAGCAGGGCGTCTGCGGTGTCCTTGACGAGCCGGGCGCCCGCGGCATCCCCGGGGGTGAGCCTGGCCGGCGCGTCGGCGAGCACGCGGTCGGCCCAGCGGTCGATTACAGCGAGCGCTCCTGGGGCATCGAGGTCGTCGCGCATGCGCGCGCGCACGCCCGCGAGCACCTCGTCCGCCGGATCGGCGGGGCCGGCGCCCGGGGCGGAGAATCCGGTGATCGGCGGGTCGGTGTCAGAGGCGATCATGCCGGGGGGCGCGGCCGCCTCGGCGTGGGCGATCGCGGAGCGCCAGCGGGCCAGCCTGGCCGCCCCGTCGGCGAGGACCGCGTCCGTCCATTCCCAGTCGCGGCGGTAGTGGTGCGCGAGCAGCGCCATCCGCACGGCCATGGGGTCGGCTCCGTCGGCGAGGAGCCGGCTGATGAACACCAGGTTGCCGAGCGACTTGGACATCTTCTCGCCCAGGTAGCTGACCAGGCCGGCGTGCACGTACACCCGCGCGAAGACTCCGGGACCGAAGGCGACGCGGGCGTGCGACGCGCTCATCTCGTGGTGCGGGAAGATCAGGTCCGAGCCGCCCGCCTGGACGTCGAAGCTCTGGCCGAGGTACTCGGCGGCGATGGCGGCGCACTCGACGTGCCAGCCGGGCCTGCCCGGGCCGAAGCGCGAGTCCCAGGACGGCTCGCCGGGACGCTGCGCCCGCCAGACCAGGACGTCAAGCGGGTCCTTCTTCCCCGGCCTGCCGGGATCGCCGCCGCGGCTTGCGGACAGGTCGGCCATCTCCGCCAGGTCGTACCCGCACGCCGTGCCCGCTCCGGACAGCGCGCCGAACGCCGGATCCGCGGAGCGGGCGAAGTAGGTGTCCTCGTCCATGCCGTACAGGGCGCCGCGGTCGGCCAGCCTTGCGTTGAAACGCTCGATGACGGGCAGCGCCTCCACCGCCCCGATCAGGTGCGTGGGCGGCAGGACGCGCAGCGCCTCCATGTCGGAGCGGTACCGCCGGATCTCCCGGTCGGCCAGCTCGCGCCAGTCCTCGCCGTCCCGCTCCGCCCGCTCGAGCAGCGGATCGTCGACATCGGTCACGTTCTGCACGTAGCGAACGGTGAACCTGGGCTGGCCCGGATTCTCAGGCGCGGCGTCAAGCCAGGCGCGGACGAGCAGGTCCCAGGCGGTGTAGGTGGCGGCGTGGCCGACGTGCGTCGCGTCGTACGGGGTGATGCCGCAGGCGTACAGCGTGGCCACCGGGCCCGCCGAGGCGAGGACTAGCTCGCCGGAGACCGTGTCGTGCAGCCGGGGCGCCGGCCCGCTTCCCGGTAGCACGGGGACATCTGCGCGGCGCCAAGAATCCATGTTCGTCAGGTTATCGCGGCATCCGAACCGCGCTGGCCAGGGGATTAACAGGGCGGATTAGCGGGGCCGCTCGGTGACGCTGGCCGGCAGCGCGGGAAGCTGGCGGGTCTGGGTGGCCTGCTCGAAGGCGTAGGCGAGGGCGATCAGCCGGGGCTCGGTCCACCGCGGACCGAAGAAGGAAACCCCGACAGGCAGCCCGGACACGTGCCCGAACGGCACCGAGATCGACGGGCAGCCGGCCACCGCGGCCGGGCCCGAGGTGTGGAACACGTCGTGGTCGCCGAGCACGTAGTCGGTCAGGCAGGCCGGGTTGGCGGTCAGCGTTACGATGGCCTCGAGCCCGTGCTCGGCAAGCGGCGCGGCCACCGAGGCCTTAGCCAGCCGGGTAGCCTCGCGCCGCAGCGACAGGTACCCGGGGTCGGTGATGTCGCCGCTCGTCGCCTCGGCCTGCTCGAAGACCTCCTGGCCGAAGCGCGAGAGCACCAGGTCCGCGTTCCGCTTGTTGAAGTCGATCAGCTCGGCCAGGGTGCGCGGCAGCACGCCTGCGAAGCCGAACTCCGCGATGTAGGCCAGGTACGCGTTGATGCCGTACTTGAACTCACAGCACAGCGCGCCCCACTCAGGCTCGCGGACCTTCTGCGTGTCAGGCAGCAGGACCGGGTCGACGACGACGGCGCCGAGAGAGCGCAGCGTCATGACGGCATCGTCGAGCACCGCGGCGGTCGCGGCACCGGCGGCGGCGGAACCGGCACGCCAGATGCCCAGCCTGGCACCCTCGAGGGCGGCGGGATCCAGCGCGTCACAATAGGCGCTACCCGACCTGCCACCACGGGCCCGTTCTGCCAAATCTGCGTCGGCCGCCGAGACGGGATCTTCGGGGTCGGCGGCGGCCAGGATGGAAAGAAGAGCCGCCGCGTCGGCGACGCAGACGGCCATCGGTCCCGCGGTGTCCTGGACCGGTGAGATCGGCACGATGCCGCGCCGGCTGACCAGGCCGTTGGTCGGCTTGATGCCGACGATGCCGCAGGCGCTCGCCGGGCAGACGATCGAGCCGTCGGTCTCGGTGCCGACGGCGATCGGCGCCAGCCCCGCGGCCACGCCGGCCGCCGAGCCGGAACTCGACCCGGAAGGGTTGCGGTCCAGCGCGTACGGGTTGGCGGTCTGGCCGCCGAGCGTCGACCAGCCGCTGGTCGAGTGGGTCGACCGGAAGTTCGCCCACTCCGAGAGGTTCGCCTTGCCGATGATCACCGCGCCGGCCTCGCGCAGCCTGGATACTACGAACGCGTCGTCGGGTTCCGCGGTCAGCAGCGCCGGCGAGCCCGCGGTGGTCGGCATGCCTGCGGCCTGCACGTTGTCCTTCACCAGCACGGGGACGCCGTCCAGCGGGCCGCGCGGGCCGTCCGCGGCGCGTGCCTCGTCGCGGGCCTGCGCCTGCGCCTCGGCGTCGGCGTTCACCGTGATGACCGCGTGCAGCGCCGGGTTGAGCCGGCTGATCCGCTGCAGGTAGAAACCGGTCAGCGTGGCCGAGTTAAGGGTGCCTGCGGCCATCTCGGCTTGCAGCGCGGCCAGCGTGGCCGCGCCAGCGCGTATCCGAGTGCCCGGGATCACATCGCGGAAGTCCGGCATGCCGGAAGAATAACCAGGTAAGCGGTTGCGGGCGAGGGTGGCTTACCGGCGGGTGGCGCGCAGGGCCTCGCTGATCGCCGAGGCGGCGGCGCGGACCTGGCCGAGGCGCTGATCCTGAAGCGAGGCGGGCGCGCGGACCAGCGGCGACGGCACGGTCAGCACCGCGACCATGCGCTTGCCCTGCATGACGGGGGCCGAGGCGGCCCAGACGCCCTGCTCGATCTCCTCTTCGCTGACCGCCCAGCCGCGCTGCCCGGCAAGCACGATCTTCTCCTCCAGCCGGGCGGCGGCCTGCGGGTCACGCTGCGCCAGCGGGGCCAGGTACTCCCTGCGGGTCTCCGGCGCCAGGCCGGACAGCAGCAGCCGGCAGGTGGCGCCGCGGTCAAGCGGAAGCGGCTGGCCGGGCTCGAACGAGATGCGCAGCCGCTGGGCCGACTCGACCCGGTGCACGCACACCGCGGACCTGCCGATCAGGCGGACCAGGATGACGGTCTCCTGGTTCTGCGCGGCCAGTTCGTGCATCACCGGGTCGGCGACGTCGATCAGGCTCTCCGCGGCCTCCGCCGCCCTGGCCAGGCCGATGAGCCTGGCCGACAGCCGGTAGCTGCCGCGCTCGTCCCCGGCGAGCAGCCCGGTCTCGCGCAGCAGCGTGATGTAGCGGTACACGCTGGGCAGCGCGATGCCGGTGGCCGCGGCCATCTCGCGTGCGGTGAGGGTGTTCCTGTCGGCGGAGAACGCCAGCATCAGGGCGAGGACACGGCGCGCGCCCTCGCAGCCGTGCGCGGCGTTCGCCTCCGGAGGCATCTTGACGGCCGAAGCCCTGGCCATTGATTCCTTCTCAGATATTCAGAATTTGGCTATCGGGTGATGATAACGGCGACCGTGTATACGGTCAACGTGTCTACTACCGCGGGAGCGGCGCCCTACGCGTGGCTACACGTGCAAGCCCGGCGGGGCAAGCAGCCAGACGCCGATCCCTAGCATGCACAGCGCCACGAAGGCGAAAAACGTCACCCAAACGCCGCCGGGGACGCCGGTGAGCCGGGCAAGCTGATCGGCGTCCGAGCCGCTGGCCCGCGCCCCGCCCCGCCCGCGGCGCCGGCCGCGCTGCAGTTCTGCCACCGGGCGGAGGGCGCCGACCAGCAGGAACCAGGCGGCGAGGTAGCCGAAGCCGGCCTGGACTTCGGCCGAGGCGAAATAGCTCACCGCGAAGACGGCGCCTGCCGTCGCGAGCACGGCGATCGCGCCGAACACGTTGCGGATGGCCAGGAACGTCGCGGCAAGCAGCACGAGCGCCAGCCACAGCATGGCGGTCACGTGCCGCGACGCCAGCAGGGCGGCCGCGCCCGCGCCGAGCAGCGAGGGGGCGGTGTATCCGGCGGCCGCGCAGGCCACCATGGCCGGGCCGCTGCGGCGCCCGCGCGAGTACGTCACACCGGAGCCGTCCCTGTGCAGCCTGATGCCCTCGAGCCTTCGTCCTGACAGCACCGAGACGAGCGCGTGCCCGCCCTCGTGCGCGATCGTGATCACCTTGCCCGACAGCCGCCATGTCCTTGAGTTCGCAACGATGATCAGGGCGGCGAGGCCGGCCACGGCCACCACCCACGCGGGCGGCGCGGGCTGGACGTTCGCTATCCGCTCCCAGACCCTGTCCAGCACGTTCATGGCGCGGGCAGCCAGGACACGTGGCCGGCCAGCAGCGCGTAGCCGACGAAAGCGACGGAGTCGATCAGCGTGTGCGCGATGATCAGCGGCGTCACCCGGCCCCAGCGACGGTAGAGGTAGGCGAAGATGACGCCCATGGTGGCGTTGCCGATGAACCCGCCCGCGCCCTGGTAGAGGTGGTACGAGCCGCGGATCACCGCGCTGATGGCGATCGCCCTGGCGGGCTTGACGCCGAGCTTGTCCAGCCTGCTCATCAGGTAGCCGACGACGATGACCTCTTCGAGGGTGGCGTTCTGGGCGGCCGAAAGCAGCAGCACGGGGATGCGCCACCAGACGTCGGGCTCGCTCTCGGCGACGACGTTCAGCTCGACGCCGATGTGATAGGCGAACAGGTAGAGGGCAAGGCCGCTGCCGCCGATGACCGCCGCGAGCACCGCCCCCTTGGCCAGGTCCCGGCCCGGCTGGCGGGCATCGAGCCCGATCGTGGCGGGTCCCTCGCCCGCGCGGGCGAGCAGGTAGAGCGCGAGCAGGACCGGGGCCAGGCCGAGGGAGATGCTGGTGAGCTGCAGGAACAGGGCGAGCAGCGGGCGGCCCGGGGCCGGCGTGCCGTTGAGCACCACCGCTTGGCTGCCGAGCGACTGTTTGGCGGTCAGCGAGCCGATGAAATCGACTAGGGCGTAGACGCCGCTGGCGCCGAGGGAGACGGCGAGGACCGCGACGATCTCCCACCGCTGCAGCACGGCCGCCCGGCCGGTCAGCGGCGCGCTGCCTTGCCGCGGGGCAGTTGCCCGCGGGCCGGTTACGGGAAGCCCGGCCGCGGGCACCATGTCCTCGTGCGAGCTCGTCGGAATCTCCGTTCCTGATGGCCATTCCGGTAGGTTCCGGTCGCTATCCGGCTCCGGATCGCCCGCCACCAGGCTAGCCACTAAGCTCGATAGGTCAGGACAAGATCGCGTCCGTTCTCTAGCCGAGGTCACCATGTCGTACCAGCCCTACCCATCCGGCGGCGGCCAGCCGGTCGAGCCCGTCCGGCCGCCCGCTCCCGCGCCGGTGCTGACCGCGGTCAAGCTCATGTACGCGGGCGCGGCCGTCAGCACAATCAGCCTGATCATCTCGCTTGTCGACATCGGCGGCTCGAAGGCGGCGATCCGCAAGGCGCGCCCCAGCCTGACCGCGGCCCAGGTCAACCAGCTGAACACGTTCATCATCACGCTGGCGATCGTCTCCGGCGTCATCGGCATCGGCCTGTGGCTGTGGATGGCCCGGGCCAACGGCCAGGGCAAGAACTGGGCGCGGATCTTGTCCTCGGTGCTGTTCGGCCTGGCGACGCTGGACCTGATCGGCGTCTTCAGCGAGCCGAAGACCGTGCTGAGCCTTATCTTCCCCGTGCTGACCTGGCTGGTCGGCGCCGGCGCGGTCTGGCTGCTTTGGCGGCCCGAGTCGACCGCGTTCTTCAAGCCCCAGGGACGCATGTGAGCCGGGGCGCGGTAGTTCTCTCGGCCGTCCCGACGCTTTTCCGTGCGGACGGCTCGGTCGACCTGCAGGCCAACCGCGCGCTGTACGCGTTCGTCGGCAGCCTGGTGGACGGGCTGTTCGTGGCGGGAAGCACGGGCGAGTTCCCGGCCCTCGAGGACGCCGAGCGGCTGGAGTTGTTCGAGCTGGCGATGGCCGCCGTCGGGCCGGACCGGGTGATCGCGCACATCGGCGCGCCGGACGCCAGGCACGCCGCCCGGCTGGCCCGGGCGGCGGTCTCCTTGGGTGCCACGCGGATCGCCGCCATAACTCCCTACTACCTGCCCGCGCGGGCGGACGAGCTGACGGCGTACTACGCCCAGATCCGTGAGGCAGCGCCGGACCCGCGGTGCCACGCCTATAT
>Ga0335078_10016058_pt1 | contig 11111 bp, 7 predicted proteins | sample Lox_Sample_32_FD_206711 | JGI IMG/M metagenome (GOLD analysis project Ga0335078, IMG submission 206711) | Soil microbial communities from Loxahatchee National Wildlife Refuge, Florida, United States - Lox_Sample_3.2 | ecosystem: Environmental > Terrestrial > Soil > Wetlands | place: USA: Florida...
GACGGCGCGCTGCGGCGGGAGCACTTCGAGCATTTCCATGAGGTGATCGAGGCCTTCCGCCAGGCCGACCTCGATGCTGTCATCTACAGCGACGTGCTGGATTACCTCGACCGGGAAAACGAACTCTCCCAAGGTCTGAATGTGGAGCGCCAGCTTCTGGCAAAGCTGAAGCGCGGACGGCATCCGCTGGATGGAATCCTCAAGACCAGGCTCCTGCCCTACCAGGAAAGGGGCGCCATTTTCGCCGCCTGCCGGGGCCGGGTGGTCCTGGCCGATGACATGGGCCTCGGCAAAACCATACAGGCCCTCGCCGCTACCGAAATGCTGCGCCGCAGCCGGGGCATTCAAAGAGTATTGGTAGTGGCGCCCGCCTCGGTAAAGTACCAGTGGAAAACCGAAATCGAAAAGTTCACCGACCTGCCGGCACAGGTGATCGAGGGGCTGCTGCCGCGGCGGCGGGAGATGTACGCTTCACCGGCATTTTTCAACCTCTCGAGTTACGAACTGGTCCTGAAGGACGTGCGCTACATGCACGAACTCGCGCCCGACCTCATCATCCTCGATGAAGCGCAGCGCATTCGAAACTGGACCACCGGCACCGCACGCACCATCAAACAATTAAAGAGCCGCTACGCCTTCGTTCTCACGGGAACTCCGCTCGAAAACAAGCTGGAAGAGCTCTTCTCCGTGGTGGAGTTCATCGATGGCCGCCGCCTGGGTCCGGCGTTCCGCTTTCTCGACGAGCATCGGACCGAGGACGAGAACGGCAAGTTGATCGGCTACCGCGGACTGGACCGGATTCACGAACAACTGGCGCCGATTCTCCTCAGGCGCACCCGCCAGGAGGTTCTAAAGGATCTGCCCAAACGGACCGACCAGGTCCGCCACGTGGCCCTGACCCCGCAGCAGGCGGAGCCTTACTGGGAACAGAACGACATCCTGGGAGCCCTGATGCGCAAGTGGGAACGGCAGGGCTGGCTCTCCGAGATCGACCAGAAGCGCATCCTGTGCTGTTTGCAGAACATGCGGATGCTCTGCAACTCCACCTTTCTCTTCGACAAGCAAACCAATCACTCGCCCAAACTGGCGGAGTTTCGCGAAATTGTCCGCGAGTTAGCGATCGAAGAGGGGCGCAAGGTGGTGGTCTTCAGCGAATACGAACGCATGACTCACCTGGCGGGCGAGGAACTGGAAAAACTGGGTATCGGATTCGTCTCCCTGCATGGCGGTGTTCCTTCCCGAAATCGTGGCGCGCTGATGGAAAAGTTCCGTCGGGATGCGGAGTGCCGTGTCTTCCTTTCGACGGATGCCGGCGGGGTCGGCCTGAATCTCCAGGCGGCTTCGGCGGTGGTGAATTTCGAGCCCCCGTGGAATCCCGCCCGGCTCGAACAGCGGGTCGGGCGAGTCCACCGGCTCGGCCAGGCGCACCCGGTCCACGTAGTCCATCTGCTGACCAAGGACAGTATCGAAGAGCGTGTGTGGGAAACGCTCAAGTTGAAGAAGTCCCTGTTCGCCGGTGTCTTCGATTCGCCGACGGGAGAGGTGAGCTTCGCGGCGCTCGGACGAAAGAGCGTCTTGCAGACGGTGAAGGAGATCTTTGCGGATCAACCACAGCGGCCGAAGCCGTTGATCGACCAGCCTGCTGCCCAAGCAGTACCCGTAAGATCCATGCCGGGACGCATCGCCGCCGCGCCGCCCCCGGCTGGGGCCCCGGCCGCCGCGTCTCCCGCCACCGAATTCGAGCAGGCCGCCGCCGGGCTTATCGAAACTGGTGTGAGGTTCCTCGAGTCACTCGCGGCCGCCGCGAAGAGCGCTCCCCTGGAACAAACCGTTTCCAAGCTGGTGTCGATCGATCCACGCACCCACCGTCCGGTCCTGTCGGTTCCGTTGCCCGACTCGGTGGACCAGAACCGTCTGGTGGGAGCTCTCTCTGCTTTCTTGAGTGCGTTCGGACGACCCGCCTGATCCGCATCCGACACCCCAAAAATTCAGGTGCATGGTGTTAGCCTGAGGGCGTGCGAACCTTCCTGCTTTTTTTGTCGCGCCGCAAAGCTCTCCGCAGGTGGATGGAGACCTCCGTGCTGGCGCGGCGCCTGGCTACCAGGTTTGTAGCCGGCGATACCCTCGATCAGGCGCTCGCGGTGGGGCGCGATCTCAATACAGAAGGATTCTCTCTTACCCTGGATGTTCTCGGCGAAAGCGTCAGTTCACCGGCCGAAGCTGCCCAGGCGCGCGATGCGTACCTGCGGACGCTGGGCGCCATCCATCACTCCGGAATCAACGGCAACGTATCGTTGAAACTCACTCAATTCGGGCTGGATCTTTCCACCGCCGAATGTCTGGGCAACGTGGATCAACTCGTCGGCCAAGCCGCGGAATGGAACAGCTTCGTGCGCATCGATATGGAATCGAGCGAGTACACCGATCGCACGCTCGACTTGGTGCGCGAGCTGCATGCGCGCTACAAGACCGTGGGCACGGTGATCCAGGCATACCTGTACCGCAGCCGCAAAGACGTGGAAGAGCTGTGCACGCGCGGCATCCGCATACGGCTCTGTAAGGGGGCCTACCTGGAGCCGGCATCGGTGGCGTTTCCCAAGAAATCCCAGGTGGATCAGAATTATGTGGAACTGATGAAGCTGTTGCTGGACCGCGGAGAATATCCCGCGATCGCCACCCACGACGAGAAGATGATCGCGGAGACGAAGGCTTACGCGGCGGCCCGCAAGATTCCGCCGGAGGCGTTCGAGTTTCAGATGCTCTACGGAATCCGGCGCGACCTGCAGCGTCAACTGATTTCCGAAGGCTACCGCCTGCGCGTGTATGTGCCGTTCGGCAAGGCATGGTACCCCTACTACATGCGTCGATTGGCGGAGCGGCCGGCCAACGTATTTTTCATCGTGCGCAACCTGTTCCGCAAGTGAATCGGGACATTTTGTCCCGGCCCTTCGCAAATTGGCCCATGGATCTCAGCAAGTTACGCGCGAAGCCGGGACAATTTGTCCCGCCGGGGCGGTCGCCGAACGACAACGCCGGGGCTCGAATCGGAAACAAATCGCGGGTTTTTATAGTCTAATGGAGTATGCGTTATTGGGCATACCTGGGTGCCAAGCTGGCGGCAGCCGGCGGTGTGTTTTTTGGCCTGTTGGTGCTGCTCAATCGCACACTCGGACGGCTTCCAGTCCATGTCGCCGTGCGTCCGATCGATGCCGAGAGAGTGAAGCTTCTGGCACCGTTGGACGACGCCGGTTCCAGGCTGTGGTACGACCTGGCCCTGCTGGGATGGTTTGCCCTGGTGGTGGTAGCGGTTTTCTTCATCATCCACGACCAGCGCTATCGCTGCCGCGTGTGTCTGCGGCAGTTGCGGATGCCCGTCGAGACCGGTTCCTGGAGCCGTATGCTGCAGCTCGGGCGGCCGCGGATCGAATATATCTGCCCTTACGGCCACGGCACCCTGCGCGCCGATGAAGTCCAGATTTCGGGCCTGGCCGCGCCCGAATGGACTCCCCAGTCCGGAGATATCTGGGAAGAGCTCTGCGGCTCGATCATCAAAGACGACCCCAAATAGGCGTGTTCGGCGGGACACACGGGGCGTCCACCCGATCCCATAAGTTATTGATTTCACACTCACCTTCGCGTTGGTTCGAGGCTTGCTTACCCGCACAAGAACCGGTGTGCATTTCGCCGGACATGCGAGAATAGATGCAAGTGGCAAAGACAAAACCGACTTCCCGGCGGGAAGTAAGAGTTCGGGTTGCCCAGAACGCGACGTTAGCGCGGTTCCTGCTGGGCCCGGTCGGCCGTATTCTGATGGCCTCCGTGGCCCTGTTCGTAATTCTGGGAATCGGCGTGTTCACGTTCTTCTACGTCAAGTATTCCCGGCTGATCGACGAAAAGCTGAAGGCCGGACCCTTTGCCGCCACCGCCAAGATTTACGCCGCGCCGGAAGCGGTCGCGGTGGGCGACGTACGCAGCCCGGAAAGCATCGCCGAGGCGCTGCGCCGCAGCGGATACAACGAATCGCATACCAATCCCAACCGCGTCGGTTCGTTCGAGCTGCGCGGCAATTCCATAGAAATCTATCCCGGCCCTGATTCCTATTTCGACCAGGAGCCGGGCGTGATCAAATTCTCGGGCAACCGGATCGCGCAGATCATTTCCCTGGCCGACAACACTTTGCGCCCGGAATATGAGCTCGAACCGGAACTGATCACCAATCTATCCGGTCCCAGCCGCGAGAAGCGGCGGTTTGTCAAATTCGGCGATATCCCGAAGATCCTGGTGGAAGCGGTGACATCGGCGGAAGACAAGCGGTTTTTCCAGCACAACGGCCTCGACCCGGTGCGGATCGTCAAAGCCGCGTACGTCGATCTCAAGCAGGGACGCAAGGAACAGGGTGCGTCCACCCTGAGCCAGCAATTGGCGCGCATGTTCTGGCTGGACCAGGACAAAAGCTGGACGCGCAAGCTGGCGGAAGTGGTCATCACGCTGCAAATCGAGCAGAAGCTGTCCAAAGAAGAGATTTTCGAGGACTACGCCAACCAGGTTCCTCTGGGCATGCGCGGCACGTTCGCCATCCACGGCTTCGGAGAAGCCGCCGAGGCGTACCTGGGGAAGGACCTGGGCGCCATCACGCTTCCGGAAGCAGCCGAACTGGCCGGAATGATCCAGCGGCCTTCGTACTTCAATCCGTTCCGCCACGCCGAACATGTGGTGGAGCGCCGGAACCTTGTGCTGAACCTGATGAACCAGAACGGCTTCATCAGCGACCGCGATTGCGCGGCCGCCAAGGATACGGCGCTAACGGTGGCCAAGGGGGCGGCGCAGTCCAAAGAAGCGCCATATTTTGTCGACCTGGTGGGCGACGCGGTGCAGACGCGCTTCCAGGACCAGAATTTCGAGGCCAATGCGTATCGCATCTATACCACGCTCGATCCGCGGCTGCAGGCGGCAGCGGAGGAAGCCATCCGCGCGGGCATGGAATCGGTGGATGCGCAGATCAAGCGGCAGCGCCGCTTCCGGGGTCAGGTCCCGCCGGAGCCGCAGGTGGCGCTGGTGGCGATCGATCCGCATACGGGGGAGATCCGGGCGCTGGTGGGCGGACGGAACTACGGCACCAGCCAGCTCAACCACGCGGTCCGCGACCGCCAGCCGGGGTCCATTTTCAAGCCGTTCGTGTATGCGGCGGCGCTGGATACGGCGGTGGAGGGCGGGAAGCTGATCACCGCCAGCACCATTCTGCATGACGAGCCCACGGAATTCTGGTTCGACGGCAAGGTTTACGCGCCCAAGAACTTCGACGAGTACCGCGGCGATGTCACGCTGCGCGACGCGCTGGCGCATTCGCTCAACAATGCCACGGTGAGCCTGGCCGAGATGGTGGGTTACCAGAACGTGGTGGACATGGCGCGGCGGGCGGGACTGAACGATCGGATTCAGGCCACGCCGGCAGTTGCTCTGGGAGCATACGAGATCACGCCCATCGAAGCCGCCGGCGCCTACACCATATTCGCCAACGGCGGCATTTACGTAAAGCCCAGCATGCTGACGCTGGTTCGCGACCAGAAAGGCCAGGCGCTGTATAAGAACCAGGCCGAGCGGAAACAGGTGTTGGATCCGCGAGTGGCGTACCTGACGACCAACCTGATGCAAGAGGTGCTGCGGTCGGGGACCGGCGCGGCCATTCCCGGGGAGTTCAGTTTCTTTGTGCCGGCGGCGGGAAAGACCGGGACATCGTCAAATTTGCGCGACGGCTGGTTCGCCGGGTTCACCTCGGAGCTGCTGTGCGTGGTGTGGGTGGGTTTCGACGACACTCACGATCTGGGCCTGCAAGGCGCCGCCTCGGCCGCGCCCATCTGGGGCGATTTCATGAAACGCGCCCTGGCGTACCGGGAATATCGCGACACCAAGGATTTCCCCGTGCCGCCCGGAATCGTCAGCATCGATATCGATGCGCAAACGGGCATGCCGGCCACCAACCAGTGCCCCAAAACTCACCCGGAGGTCTACATCGCGGGAACCGAACCGGTCGGTTTGTGCCCGCTGCACGGCGGCCGCGCGGGCGTGACCACGGTAGCGGGTTGGGACACCACGCCATCGGCCGACCGCGAGAAGAATCCGGCGGAAGCGTCTCCGCGCGAGACCAACTCGGCCCGGCCGGCGGACAGCGCCGCGCCCTCTGCTCCCGGCGCGGATTCCTCCAGCCCGCGATCGCGGGCCGCGCGCGCCGCCCGCCAGAATCCCGACAACACGCCTGCCGCCTCCGCGCCGGACAAGAAACAGGATCAGACGTCGAAGAAGAAGAGCCTCTTGCAACGAATCATAGGTGTGTTTAAATAGGGGCAAAGGGGGTTCATATGTTTTACCGGCCTCTCAGCCTGGTGCTGGCAATCGCTGGGCTGAGCCCGGCGGTCCTGTCGGGCCAAACGGGGTATTCGGTCGTTGATCCCAGCCAGACATCCGCCGCACAAGCCGCGCCCGCGGCCAATCTCACACCCGAAATGCGAGGCGACATTTACATGGCGCGAAAGATGTTTCGCGAAGCCATCGATGTGTACGCCGCCCCAGGCACCAAGGATCCCGTTTTGTGGAACAAAACGGGCATCGCCTACCATCAGCTGCTGCAGATGGACCAGGCGAAACGAGCCTACCAGCAAGCCATCAAACTCAAACCCGACTACATGGAAGCCATCAATAACCTGGGCACCGTTTACTATGCCCTGAAGAGCTTCCGGCGGTCGATTTCCTACTACCAGCGGGCCATTAAACTCGCTCCCGACGACCCCAGGGCCGCATCGATCTATATGAACCTGGGCACGGCTTTCTTCGCCCGCAAGGAATATGCGCAGTGCGCGGCGGCGAATCAGAAAGCCATCGAGCTCGATCCGGAAGTGTTCGAAAGACACGGCAACTACGGCATCCTGCTGGAAGAGCGCAATGTGGAGGAGCGCGCCAAGTATCACTACTACATCGCCAAAATGTACGCCAAACTGGGGCGTTCGGAACTGGCGATCCAGTACCTGAGAAAAGCTCTGGAGGAAGGCTTCAAAGAGAAGGACAAACTGGTGAAGGACCCGGAATTCGCCACCATCCGCGATACTCCGGAGTTCAAGCAGTTGCTCACCACCGAACAGCGTGTTCTCTAAGCCGCGGACGCAGTCGCGCGCGCGCATCCCGGCGGTCGCGGACGCCGGCCCTGTCGGCCGGCGCCGGAGGCTTGCCGTATTCCTCTTCGCGCTGGCATCTCTGGCAGGCTGCTCTCATCGCTCCACACCCCCTGAAGAACGTATCGCGATTCTGCGGTTTGAGAACCTGGGCGGCGATCCCTCCTATGATTGGATCGGGCGGGGACTCTCCGAGCTGCTGACGGAGGAGTTGTCCGGCAGATCCAGCCGGTACGCAATTTCCTCCTTCACACTGCACAACCTGGGCCGATCCATGGGAGAGCGGCCGACTCGGGCGCCGGGTGTTTCCACGGAGGACGCGCTGGCTTTTCTGGCGGGCGCCAATGAGATCGGATACGGCGATTATGTCGTGCGCGGCGGCCGGCTGGAGGCGCACCTTTACCTCGAGGACGTCCGCGCGCGCAAGTATCGCAAAGTGGTGTCCGCATCCGGGCCGGCGACGGACGTAGTCTCCGTGGCCAACAACCTGGCGCGGCAAATCGTGGCCGATCCCTCAGGGGCGGGGGTCCGCAACAGCGATGCGGTGATGCACTACGTCGATGGGCTGGAAGCGGCATCGGCAGATGGCATTCTGGCGGACGCGCAGGCGGCCATCGCCGCAGATCCGGGTTTCATTGCGCCGTATCGCATGGCCGCCGAGTGGTATGCCGCGCGGCGCGACACCACGGCGGCCGCGGAGATATTGAGCCGGGCCTTCCAACATGCTCCTTCGCCGATCGAAAAGGCCCGCCTGGATGTGGAAATGGCCCGGCTGACCAACGATCCGGCCGCGCGGCTGCGCGCGCTCGAAGAACTGGCCACCGCCGACGCGGGAAATCCCGAAGAGTGGCAGACGCTGGCGGAAGCGCAATTCGCGGTCCATCATTATTCCGCGGCGGCGGCCGCATTCCGCAAACTGACCGCGCTCGATCCGCGAAACCAGCAGGGCTTCAACCTGCTGGGCTATTCCCTGGCGTATGGAGGCGATGTTCCCGGGGGGGTGCAGGCGCTGGAGCGCTACCAGGCGCTCGCCCCGGACGACCCCAACCCCATCGATTCCACCGGCGATGTGTACCTGCTATCCGGCCATCCGCGCGAAGCCGAGACATACTATCTCAATGCCTACCGCAAGAACCCCAAGACTCCCGGAGGGGCGGAACTGTTCAAGGCCGCGGTGGCGCGATTGATGACGGGCGATGTCGCGGGAGCAACCGGGATCCACGAGCGCTACCTCAAGGCGATTGCGGACGCGCCCGATCGAAATCCCGAGATGGAGCGGATCGAATGGATGTGGACAACCGGGGAGCGGCAGGAAGCCTGCCGGCAAATGCTGGCGTTCGCGCGGGCCCCGGAACGGGCTTCGCACCGCGAAATGGCGGCCCGCGCTTTTGGCGAACTGGCCATGTGGATGCTGCTCGAAGGCGATCGCACGGGCGCGGCGCAGACGGCCCGCAATGGCCTCGAGGCCGGAGGCGGAGCGGCATCGGCCGACGCCCTGCTGGCCGCTTTTCTGGCTCAGCCGGCAGCATCGGCGGAGGAATGGAAATCGCGGTCGGAGAAGCTGTTCCGGAATCCCGGATTGGAGGCGGTGGACCAGTTGGCGTTGGCCTGCGCCTTGCTGATCGATGGCGAATACCAGCCGGCGGCGTCCATCCTCGAAAAGCTCTATGACGATGGAGCGCGCACCCCGGCGGACGAAGGAATTCCGGCAATGCTCGCCTGGGCGTTGATGAGATCCGGCCGTCAACCGGAGGCCGAGCCGCTGCTGGCCTTCAACCCCATTCCACCGGTCACGGGTTTTACCATTTTCACGCCCTTCTATTTTCCGCGAATCTACGATCTGCGGGCAAAGGCGGCGGAGAAGTCCGGACGGACGCAGGAAGCGCAGGAAAACGAGCGGCTGTACCGGAAACTTTCGGGTCCGCAGCTCCTGGTCTGGGACAGGTAGCCGGGTTGTCATTGATATCGGAATCTGATATAACGGAATCCGATCATGAAACGGGACGCCGACGATTATCTTCCGCTGGCCCCGGCCACGCTGCACATCCTGCTCTCGCTGGCCGGCGAGCCGATGCACGGCTACGGCATCATGCAGGAGGTGCTGCGCCAATCCGACGGCCGCTATAACCTGGGGCCCGGCACGCTGTACGACAACCTGCAGCGCCTCATGAAGCAGCGCCTGGTGGAGGAGGTCGCCGGACCGCGCGACGAAGGGAGTTCCCGCCGCCGCTATTATCGTTTGAGCACGCTGGGGCGCGGCGTGCTTTCGCAGGAGATCGCGCGGCTGGAAGACGTGGTGCACGAGGGCCGCATGCGCCTGCGCTCGCTCAAACCCCGGAGGGCGTGATGTTGCGATGGCTCTATATCCAGTTGATCTGGCTTCACCCGGCGTCGTTCCGCTGGCGCTTCGGCGACGACATGCTCGACGATTTCGACCGGGCCCGGCGGCGCGCCAGGCTGCGATATTTCGCCGACGCCGCGGCCTCGCTGGCGCGGCAGTGGCTGTTGCGCCCGGAGTTCCGGCGGCCGGAGGCGCCCGCGGCAGCCGAGGCATCGCTGGTTGCGGCCGGCGTACCGCTGTTTCAAACCATCGAGACCTACAAACCGCGCCCGGCGGCGCTGGTTCACGGCGGGCTGCTGGCGATGCTCTCGATTCTGGCCGCGGTGGTGCTGATCGGCAAAGGCGGCGGCGCCGCGAGGCCGTTCCTCATCGGCGTGCATTTTTCCAGGCCCAGTCTTTTGCCGATCGATCGGAACTCGGTGGCCGGCAGCGACCTCAACACCACCGTCAAGCTGGGACCGGACCCCTTCGAGGCATGGCTGAAGCTGGCCCGGCCGTATTTCGCTTCGATGCCGGTGCTGCGCGCCCTCGACGCCGATCGCGATTTTGCACTCTCGCCATCGGAGATCGACAACGCCCCGGCGGTGCTGCGCCGACTGGACACCAACCACGATGGCAAGCTGACAGCCGAGGAGTGCGGCCTGCATATCGATGCGAAATCCGCGCCCCCGGCGCTACTGGCGCAACTTCGCCGGAGATTCATGAGCTACCATCCGGTGCTGGCCGCCCTGGATACCGACCACGATGGCGAGATTTCGGCCGGGGAGATCGATCACGCCGCCGCGGCGTTGAAAAAGCTCGATCGCAACCACGATGGCTACCTGGCGGCGGACGAGTTGATTCCGTTCCAAATGGCGGTCCACGCCGGCCTGCGGTGAACGAGGGGTGAAGGAGATGAAGGCTGCCTGTTTCGCCGGCGCCGTGTTCAGCGCGTGGCTGCACGGGCAACCGGCGCCATCGGCTGCTCCTAAATTCGATGTCGTGTCGATCAAGCAGTGCCAGCCTGGCGATCGGGGAGGCGGCGAATCATCGCCGGGAAGGCTGAGCATCGGCTGCGGGGTTCTGGCCGGCGTCGATAACACCGGGCTGATCCAGCAAGCGTATAACAGGTATGCGGGCGGCTACTTGAATTCTTTTCGGATCATACCCATCGAGGGCGCCCCGGATTGGGTCCATGCGGAGAGCTTCCAGATCGACGCCAGATCGGACGCCCACCCGACCATATTGATGATGATGGGCCCCATGATGCAAGCCATTCTGGAAGACAGGTTCAAGCTGAGAATTCATCGCGAGACCCGGCAAGGACCGGTTTATGAGCTGGCTTTGGGCAAAGGCTCTCCCAGGTTGAAACCGCTGGAGCCTGGAAGCTGCACGCCGCCAATCATAGGTCGTCCCTTGCCGACGCTGGCCCCGGAGCAGAGGTTGTGCCGGAACATGGTGAATCCGCGAGGCGCAGTGGATATGGAAGGCGGCACCCTTTCGATGCTCGCCGGGTTGCTGGGCATGGCTCTGGATCGTCCGGTGGTGGACAAGACCGGTCTGACGGACTCATTCGAGATACGGCTCAGGTTCTCGCCGGACGATTCCCCGCCCGGCGGCGCCACGGT
>Ga0335078_10016059_pt1 | contig 11111 bp, 8 predicted proteins | sample Lox_Sample_32_FD_206711 | JGI IMG/M metagenome (GOLD analysis project Ga0335078, IMG submission 206711) | Soil microbial communities from Loxahatchee National Wildlife Refuge, Florida, United States - Lox_Sample_3.2 | ecosystem: Environmental > Terrestrial > Soil > Wetlands | place: USA: Florida...
CAGAGATGCCGATAGAGCAGATATAATAATACCCGTCTTGAACAAATCACCGAAAATCTTACTGAACAACCCTAGAATCCATGGATATAATGGACCATGGAATGGGTCTATCGTAATTCTACCGAGCAGAAAATCTTTTGCGTGAGGTGCGTAGCCCCAATAGAAGTCTGTCTCGGCCCCGAAATCACCCACTCTGTGGAATGTCAAACCAAAGAAGAGGAGTATTACGAAGTACGTCGCCGCAAATATCGGGGTGAATAACTTTGAATCGTAAAGTGGCTCCAATCGAGAGAACAATTTGGTCCGATCCAATTGGTCAGCTGGGCGCATCTTCATGTCCGGGACCATCCTTTGCTTGAGGCAAGGCTCTTTGTTTTACTTCAGCTTTGACTTGTGAGATTGAAAATACTCGTTTATCGCCGCCGCAGCTTTTTGGCCATCTTCCATAGCGAGGATTACGGTCGCGCCGCCACGCGAGAGATCGCCGCCGGCAAAGACACCCGGGCGACTTGTCTGACAATCTTTATCGACCACAACCGTTCCGCGTTTCGACATGTCGAGACCCGGTGTCGTCGCTTGCAATATCGGATTCGGTCTCTGCCCGATCGCAAGGATAACGGTGTCCACATCCATGATGAAATTGGAGCCCGGAATTTCAACCGGCTTTCTTCTCCCTGACCCATCCGGCTCACCGAGCTGCATCTTCACGCATTCCATTGCTTTGACCCATTTTCCGCCGGATGAGGATCCGCCTCCGGTAGTATTTTCGTCCGCAATGATCCGAACGGGATTTGTCAGCATGTGAAACTCTATTCCTTCTTCTTCAGCATGGTACACCTCCTCTTCGCGAGCAGGCATTTCGCCTCTGCTCCGACGATACACCAGGTATGCCTTCTCAGTTCCGAGACGATTCGCGGTCCGGACGGCATCCATCGCGGTGTTGCCGCCGCCGATTACAGCAATCTTCTTGCCAATTCTAACCGGCGTGTCATATTCCGGAAACTTGTATCCATTCATGAAATTGACGCGCGTTAGAAACTCGCTTGCAGAGAATACGCCTGGAAAATTTTCCCCGGGAATGCCGAGAAAGTTCGGAGTTCCCGCACCTGTGCCGAGAAATACAGCGCCAAAACCGAAATCGCTCGTCAATTCATCGACAGTTGCCGTTCTGCCGATTATGAAATTCGTCATAATATCAACACCGAGCTTCTTCACATTTTCGATTTCAGCATCCAGGATCGATTTTGGCAAACGAAATTCGGGAATTCCATACCTCAAGACGCCACCGGCAGCATGCAATGCCTCGAAGATCGTAACTTTGTAACCGAGTTTTGCAAGCTCCGCTGCACACGTCAACCCTGCAGGTCCGGACCCGACAACCGCCACTTTCTCATCACGCTCTTCCACCGCCTTGAATCCGTTAGTAGCGTTATGAATCCTCTCGTAGTCTGCAACAAACCGCTCCAATTTTCCGATTGCCACCGGAAGATGCTTCTTGCCGATAGGACAAACAGCTTCGCACTGTGTCTCCTGCGGACACACCCTGCCAGTGATCGCGGGAAGATAATTCTTCTCTTTGATTTTATTCACCGCCCCGATATAATCCTTCTCGACGATAAGCTTGATAAAGCCGGGAATATCTATTCGAACCGGACAGCCATCGACGCAAAGCGGTTGTTTGCAGTCAATACATCGAAGCGTTTCCTGTGCGACGAGCGGCTCGTCGAAGCCAAAGGAGACTTCTTCGAAATTGTGCCTTCGCGTATCGGGATCCTGTTCAATCGGAACCTGTCTCGGAATCTTCAATCTCTCGGAAGGCTTAAGAGTATTAGGCACTTTCAATCTCCCTCATGCCCGATTTGCATTTGTGCGAAACATCCGGGGAATTCTGCGAGTCAAGTTCTCTCGCGAATTTTTCCAGGGACGACCTTTCCAGATCTAAATAGCTTCTATTCCTTGTGATGAGCTCATTGAAATCCACGAGATGACCGTCGAACTCCGGGCCGTCGACGCAGGCAAATTTCGTCTCCGTCCCGATTGAAACGCGGCAAGCGCCGCACATTCCCGTACCATCCATCATGATGGGATTCAAGCTGACGAAAGTCTTAATCCCGATCGGTTTCGTAAAGTCGGAAACAGCTTTCATCATTATGATCGGACCAATTGCATAAACAGCCTTGACATCGGAGTCTTTCTTCAAATAATCGCCAAGCGCATTCGTAACCAATCCTTTCATTTCGTAGGATCCATCATCCGTCGTGACGAAGAATTCGTCGGATAATTCCCGCAGTTCGTTCTCGAGTATCACTAGGTCTTTGGTTCTCGCTCCAATTATCGTTACCAATTTGTTGCCGGCCTTCTTCAAAGCTTTCGCTATCGGATAGACTTCCGCAGTACCAACGCCGCCGCCTATACAGGCTACCGTGCCATAATTATGGATCGGCGTCGGATTACCCAGCGGGCCGGCGACATCCAAAAGAAAATCTCCTTTCTCCTGCATGCTGAGAAGCTTCGTCGTTTTTCCTATCGTCTGTACCATGACGGTGATCGTCCCCGTCTCCGGGTCGGAATCGACTATCGTCAGAGGGATCCTTTCACCATGGTCGTTCACCCGGAGTATGATAAAATTCCCGGCTTTGTGTTTCTTTGCCACGTAAGGCGCACGGATCACAAATTTCGTGACGGACTTAGCAGGGGTTTCCTTCGAGAGGATTTCAAACATCAAATCACCTTTCACCTGCCGAAGGAATCCATTCGGACACTAGAAGAGACTCTTCGGGCAATCATGTTCTTGCTGTTTGACGGATCGCATCGAGAACGCAGAGATCTGAAGCGTGTTTCAGGAGTCCCACCTCGTATCTCGTCTGTGGTTGTCGGACAATAGAATAGGAATAGGCATATTCCACGCAATCAAAGAAACCCGGAGCAACATCCTTGCAGATTCCGCATCCGTTGCAATCATCAGTAACATAGAATTCACTCGAGTTCTTTTCGCCCCACATGAGGAGCTTCCGGCGGGTACGTGCTGGAAAGTCGGGACCATGAGTTTGAATTTCCGACGAACTGACACCTTGGGACAAATTAGCCTCTGCCTCCTTTACTTCGTGAAATCCACTTTGATCTTCATAGCCAGCCGGTGCTCCCAGGATTTCAGCCATAAGCCACATTATTATTATTCCCTCGCTCATTCCAATTATAATCCATGCCATATCTTCTCCATCACATTAACCCTTCTCACGACGTCGAAGGCCCGCCCGCGCCTTGTCGTGAAACTCGTCTGCTCATGTTGCAGAGTGTCTTAAAGAGAACACTCGTATTGCTTCAGAGGTGTAAGCAATCCGATGCAAAAGCTGCTTCAACGGTTGTGCCGATCTCTTCAGAAATAACCATTCGTGTTTGAACGAAATTCATGAAAAACATGCAGAACGCGCAAGAATCAGAAAGGAACTCTAGAGCCACAGGTCAATATTCCGCAAAATCTGGTGGCAAGTTTCCGTCAACTCGATAATTCTTAAGAGCCTAATGCGATCACCCCTCGTTTAGCACTCGCAATTCAAGAGTGCTTGATTTTTGAATTCTTCGCTATTAAATTAGCACTCGCACTTGATAAGTGCCAATCATAACCCGCCGAGGGCGGATGAAATGAAGATGGACAAAAAGAAAAAAAGGAGGATTAATAAATGAAGATCAAACCATTGGCAGACAGAGTTGTCGTAAGACCGCTGGAAGCCGAAGAGAAAACAAAAGGCGGACTTTACGTGCCTGACACTGCAAAGGAACGTCCACAGCAAGGTGAGATAGTTGCGATTGGACCGGGAAGAGTCAGTGACGAAGGGAAGAAGATTCCTATCGAAGTAAAAGTCGGCGACAAGATTCTTTATGGAAAGTACTCGGGGACCGAAGTTACTTATGATGGCATCGAGTACCTCATCATGCGCGAAAGCGACATTTTTGCAATCATATAAATGAAAGGAGTTTGAAATAATGGCAGCTAAAATAATTCAATTTGGTTTCGATGCGCGCGCCGCACTGAAACGTGGAGTTGATACGCTTGCAGACGCAGTGAAGGTTACTTTAGGCCCTCGCGGACGCAACGTGGTGATAGACAAAAAGTTCGGCGCACCGACGGTCACGAAAGACGGCGTTACCGTTGCAAAGGAAATCGAACTCGAAGACACGATGGAAAATATGGGTGCACAGATGGTGCGTGAAGTCGCATCGAAGACCTCAGATGTCGCAGGTGATGGTACAACGACTGCGACCGTATTGGCACAGGCGATCTTCCGGGAAGGCTTGAAGAACGTTACCGCGGGCGCAAACCCGATGGATTTAAAGCGCGGCATCGACCTCGCAGTGGAAAAAGTCGTGAGCGGCCTAAAGGATCAGAGCAAACCGGTGACGGACAAGAAGGAGATAGCGCAGGTCGGAACAATCTCAGCCAACAACGACAGCGAAATCGGCGAGCTGATTGCCAACGCCATGGACAAAGTCGGGAAAGACGGCGTCATCACGGTTGAGGAAGCGAAAGGCACCGATACGACGATGGAAGTTGTCGAAGGAATGCAGTTCGATCGTGGTTACCTCTCTGCGTATTTCGTGACGGACACCGAGAGGATGGAAGCAATTTTGGAGGACCCGTACATTCTCATCCACGACAAGAAAATTTCGGCGATGAAAGATTTACTCCCTGTTCTCGAGAAAGTGGCACAGAGCGGCCGATCCATCGTTCTTATAGCCGAAGACCTCGAAGGAGAAGCGCTCGCGACATTGGTCGTCAATAAAATCCGCGGCACTTTGAAAGCCGTTGCCGTAAAGGCACCGGGATTCGGCGACAGGAGAAAAGCCATGTTGGAAGACATCGCAGTTCTCACCGGCGGACAGGTGATCTCCGAAGAGAAAGGCTTTAAGCTGGAGAACACGACGCTGAACTTCCTTGGTACGGCAAAGAAGGTAGCCGTTGATAAGGACAATACTACTATAGTCGAAGGCGCGGGCTCCAAAGAGGACATCAAACGCCGCATCAACGAGATCAAGGCTCAGATCGACAAGACAACTTCAGACTATGACAAAGAGAAACTGCAGGAAAGGCTCGCAAAGCTCTCCGGCGGAGTCGCAGTGCTGAAAATCGGAGCAACTACAGAAGTTGAAATGAAAGAGAAGAAAGCTCGCGTCGAGGATGCACTTCATGCGACCCGCGCTGCAGTCGAAGAAGGAATCGTTCCCGGCGGCGGCGTTGCCCTGATTAGAAGCATCGCAAAGCTAGACACGGTAAAAACCGATAATGAGGATCAGAAGATCGGCGTCGAGATCATAAAGAAATCTCTCGAAGAGCCGTTAAGATGGATCGTGAACAACGCCGGGCTCGAAGGCTCCGTCGTACTTCAAAAAGTCAGAGACGGAAAAGATGACTTTGGATTTGACGCACAGAACGAGAAGTATGAAAACCTTCTCAAGGCCGGCGTCATCGATCCGACAAAAGTCACTCGCACAGCGTTACAGAACGCTGCAAGTGTCGCAAGCCTGCTTCTCACAACTGAAGCGGTCGTTTGTGAAAAGCCTGAGAAAGAGAAACCGGCAATGCCGACTCCTCCAATGGGCGATATGTACTAAGCAAACTGCACATGCGTGCAAAGAAAAACCCCGTCCTTTGACGGGGTTTTTTGTTCCCTTCGCAATTTCAGCATCTGTCTCATTTAGAAATCCCTATCGCGCTCCATTTGTTAATCGCGCGATCCATCAAATTCCCAAGTTCGCCAGCTCACTTGCTATGTAATTTACGGTTTCAACTAATTTGGGATGCGACGCTTCAAATCCTTTCACTGAAGTTGACAAGCCGTCAATCGCCAATCTCAGAAGTGCCGGATTTTTTTCCTTCCTCAATGCTTCATGCGTCGAACGCTCGACAAATCCAGCGACGCTCTCTGCGTGCTCCTCCCGGACCTCTGACAGTTTTTCTATCTCCGGCTTCAGCTTTTCCAGTAGATCCAGAAGTTGAGTTTTGTTCCTTTGTGTGAGAGATTTGTTTGCGCGAATCGTTTTTTCGATTTTTTCGATTGTGTCTTGAACCATTTCTTTACCTCCACGGGTTTACAAACACGTGCCACACCATTTTGTGCGCCACACGTTTGCCGATAATTTTGCATAACTCGATTTACCATGATGTCATAAGCGCTAAAGTTGTGATGCACAATTAGCGTGCGGCACTTTCTGCGACCATTCCAGCTTGCGTCATCTGTGCCAGCTTCCGTTTGTCCATTCTCCTATAAACACTCATCTTCACCCAGTCTTCTATGAATATCCAGACCAGGCAGTAGGCCCAGATATAACCGACCCAGCTCCATGGTATTGCAGTGACAAATATTCCAAAGCCGACGATCGATGCCGCAATTCCTTGCGTGAGTAAGATCGCTCCCAGAAGAATCGGAGCAGGAAAAGGTCGCGAGAAGAACGGCTTCTTGCTCCTCGCCACGAAAAGCGTGAGATGTCCTGCGACGACGAGCTTCAGAAAAATCAAGGATTGAAGCTGTGCGATTCCGACACCGAACACCACCTTTGCCAGAAATAGAAGTCCGAAAGTCTCAAAGACCCCGATGATGCCTAGCACCGTCGCAGTTGTCAGCACACGTCGCATATTCCACTTAACCGGTTTGGGATCGAGCCATGTGTTGTCATATGCGATTGTCAGAATTGGAAGATCGTTGAGTATCGCCAACAGAATAATCATGAGCGCCGTGATCGGATAAAAATTGAACACAAGCATCGCGAACACCATGAAGAGCATTATCCTTATTGTCTCGGTAATTCGATAAATAGCATAGCTGTTCATCCTCTCGAAGATGCGGCGGGCCGACTCGACAGCGCGAACTATGACCGATAGACCCGGCGCCGTCAGCACCAAAGCCGCAGCGGCGCGAGCAGCATCCGTCGCTCCGCTCACCGCGATGCCGACATCGGCCTGTTTAAGTGCCGGTGCGTCGTTGACTCCGTCGCCTGTCATCCCGACTATGTGTCCTCTATGCTGAATCGCCTTTACAATATCAAACTTATGTTCCGGGAACACCTGTGCAAAGCCCTCGGCGGCTTCCACGGCTTTCTCGGACTCCGGCGAGATGACGCCATTGGACTTCACTCCTTTGAAGAATTTGTCAGCCGGCTCGATGGATGTACCCAGCCCAAGTCTGCCGGCTATCTCCCTGGCGATAGCGACGTTGTCCCCCGTCACCATCTTCACCACTATGCCATATTCATTTGCTCGCTTAATGGTATCGGCAGAATCCTCTCTCGGCGGATCGAAAAGCGGGAGCAGTCCCAGGAATTTCCAGTTGGTCCCATCATCAGATCGAGCCACTCCAAGCGTACGATAACCTTTACGAGCTAAATCTTCAACTTGCGCCTCAGCTGCAGGCACAATTCCCTTGTCGCCGCTGCACATGTCCAACACAACTTGCGGAGCACCTTTGGTTACTTTGAAAGATTTGCCGTCCGGGCCATTTACCTCGGCCTCGGTGCGCTTGTGTATGGGATCAAACGGAACGAATTTAGTCTGGTGATACTTTTCGAGTCCCCAATCAGCCTGAACCCCTCCAATGACCGCAAGGCCGATCGGATCGCGATTTTCTTCCTTTGACGCGAGTGCTCCCGCGACGATAAGGTCCTGGATAGTCGCATTGCCGAACACCGCTGGCTCGCCTAACTTCAGCTTGTTCTGCGTAAGAGTGCCGGTCTTGTCGGAGCAAAGAACATCGATGCCCGCCATTTCTTCAATCGACTCCAACCTAGATACAATCGCTTTCATCCTGGATAATGCCACCGCGCCAAACGCCATGGTTATCGACAGGACTGCGGGCATCGCGACGGGAATGGAAGCCACCGTGAGAATCAAAGCGAACTCCAATATGTGGAGCACCTGGTCTCCGCGGACTATCTGTACCAGGAAGAGTATTATCACCAATGCCAAACTCAGGCGGATGAGATAATTCCCTATGTTCAGAACCGCCTTTTGAAAATGCGACGGTGTGCTTGCCGTCGATACCAGTTTCGCTGTCCTTCCGAAATAAGTGCTCGAGCCGGTCTCAACAGTCAATGCAACCATTTCTCCTTGTTTAGCTACCGAGCCTGAATATGCTGCGTCTCCCGGTTTCTTTGAGACAGGCAGCGATTCACCGGTTAGCGCAGACTGGTCGACGCTCAAGTATTCTCCTTCCATGAGTTTTATGTCCGCCGGGATGATGTCCCCGAGCCGCACCCTGATGATGTCTCCGGGCACCAGCATCGTGGCGTCCACTTCCGCCCAGTTTCCGTCGCGCCTGACGCGGGCTTTGACAGCCAATTGTTTCTTGAGCGCGTCAATCGCATTGGCAGCTTGATGCTCCTGCCAAAATCCGACGACGGCGTTAAAGGCAAGGAGTATTATGATGATGGTAAAATCTGTCCAGTGACTGACGGCCGCCGACAATAGTGCGGCTATCTCGATCATCCATGGTATGGGTCCCCAGAAGTAGGAGAGAAACTTGAGCAATGTGCTTTCCTTTTTCTCCTCTATGGAATTGGGTCCATACTCAGCCAGACGTTTCTTCGCTTCCAAGCTGCTCAGTCCATTTGCAGATGTCTCCAGTTTCTTCAGAAGCTCGTCAGGACTTAGCTGAAGCGTATCTTGGCTTGACGAGTTTGAATTAGTCGAAGGATTCTCTTCCTTGCTGCTGGCTTTGGTCTTCATATATCTCCGGAAGGTGAAAGTCTGTGATTACAAATTAGGAGTTGCTGGTGAGAATATCATGGCTAGTCAAACTGCCATCCATTCCATAGCATCATCAATCATTATCTGGAATTTCCCATTTCAAGAGTTCCATCTCTGTCCGTCCGCTTTGTTTTCTTGAAATAAACCTGTCGTCCGTTGAATGATTTTAGCTTAATGGTGAATTTGAATCAAGTACAAATGGTGTCGATTTTATACTCGACAAAACAAGTCGCTTGGAATTTGATTTAGAGTTTGCTCCCGCTCAACATTGCAGCCGTCCAAACATGTCTCGCGTACAGGAACCGCCGACGGCGACAAAAGCAGCCATGAATGTTATTCTTTGCAAACTTCCCCGTGCTTTATGACGTCATTCCAACCATTCATCCCGATGCCGCGCGAAGCCAATACCACTAACCGATGTCGGCTCATTCTCCCCTTTACCGATTAGCCGTTTGTTGTTCCATGACCGGGCCGATTCCCTGGAAGACGGCTCCGACCGCTTCCTCTTCTTCTTGCAAGGTGCCGATACCTGATCAGGCTTGGTTGACTCCTAATCTTTTTCCTTCTTTTCATTATCCGAATTCTTCCGGGATTCATCGTCATCCTCGACGATGATGTTTCCCGATTCTCTTCCTTCGCTCGCTTCGGTTTCTATGCTGGTCAGCTTTTCCAGCTCAAGTGGGTGCTCGTCTTCCATTTCTTCTTCCGTTATGGTTCCGACCAGCCACGATAGGTTCATCGGGTAAACATCAGGATTGAAGATTACGTAATAAATGTGCCAGATAAGGATCGCAAGCGTGGCAAGAATTGCCTCGTAGTAATGGATCAATGTCGCTACGTCTATCCCGAGGAGCGTGAATGTTCCAATGGTAAAATTGTTAAACCAGAGGAGCAAACCTGTCGTGATCATGACCGCCGTTCCCCAGACCAGTGCGAGGTATTCCGCCTTTTCAATATAGCTGAACCTGTCAAACTTCGGCTTCTCGCGGGTGACGCCCGAATAGTATTTGATCGTTCCAATCAGATCCTCAGCGTCCTTACGCTTCGGGACCATATCCCTGATGAACTGTCGTCCTCGCTTTGTGAAGATAACATAGTAAAGATGGTACACCGCAGTAGCGATCATGATCAAGGCGCTTATGCGATGAGTCAGGCTCCGCAGCTCAAAGACCCTCTCGCCACCGCCGCCGATCTCGCGGATTGCCTTCACCCACCAGGAATCCGGGAACCTGAGCACGAATCCCGTGAAGACGAGCAGAGTGAAGCTGACAAGAAGCCCCCAGTGCTGCACGCGTTCACTCTTAGTCATTCTCATGAACAGCATCCCGTTGGTTTGTCTCGGGACCGCCGGTGGATTTCTTCTCAGTCTCAGCTTGGCCTTTGATTTCTTCACAAAATCGAAGGCGTTATGGACAAACATGAAGCCAATTATAGTAACGATAAGCACCACGTAGATCTGGGAAATCCAAAACAGAAGCGGCTGATTTGACGGTGTGGGAATTACATGGACGGGAAACGAAGCAAACCTGGCATCTGCTCCCGGATGACACTTACCACAAGTCTTTGCAATATTGAGTCTGCTGATGGAGGACCCGGGATCGGAAGAGGGCAATGTTTCGTGAGCACCATGTCAGCTTGCACAGTTGGCGACCGTCGTCATGCCGCCTTCTCTGGCGAGCCCATGATAGCTGTCAAGGTAGCTTCCAACTGCCTTTGCCGGCGACCCATAGCACTGCTTGCCAATTAGATAAGATCGGCGCCCTCTTCGTTCATTGGTCAAATTCTGCCGCCGTCATCTCTTTCGTTTCTCGGGTGATTGTTCAGGCAGTCGAATGACTTCCATCGCCGGAGGCATGATGCCTTTTGAATGGGACTCCAGGTGCAAACGACTACCAGGCCGCGTTATTTCAGCAATACCATCTTCATGGTTTTATTATAGTCTTTCGCGACAAGCCTGCAGAGGTAAACGCCGCTGGCGACTTCAACTCCGGCAGAGTTCCGTCCATCCCATGAAACGTCATAAGTCCCCGGTATGTAATTATCGTTCGCCAGGACACCAACGAGCTGGCCGATGGAGTTATAGACAGACAGGTTGATTCTCTCCGTTTTAGGCACCGAGAACTTTATCGTCGTTGTCGGATTAAACGGATTCGGGTAATTCTGTTCGAGCGAGAATGTCGCGGGGACATTGTCGCTTACGGCTTTTACTCCGGTGAGACTGCCGATAGCCCGCGTCAGCAACGCAAATGTGTATTTAGCGTTGTGGACGCCGTAGCTGCCGTCTTTGGAAATGAGAAGGTAATCCCAGACTGCTCCTAGCTGGTTTTTTGTCAGCCCGTCGCCGACCGTCGCGCTACTGGAGTTTGCAAGAACC